>Ga0209986_10000350_pt1 | contig 43799 bp, 40 predicted proteins | sample BlataG_FD_183168 | JGI IMG/M metagenome (GOLD analysis project Ga0209986, IMG submission 183168) | Deep subsurface microbial communities from Black Sea to uncover new lineages of life (NeLLi) - Black_00105 metaG (SPAdes) (version 2) | ecosystem: Environmental > Aquatic > Marine > Oceanic >... | reverse complement strand
CTTTGTTATAATATTTCCGCTCGTGGAAAGCCTGTTTGGAAGAGGAGCAGGAAGTCCATAAGCCCATGCAAAATAATAATATACTGCAATAACGGAAACCACTGTTCCTATAATAACTGTCCATTTTATAACAGAATATCTATTCCCCTTAACTAATAGCCAATAAATCAAATAAATTGCGGCAATAAAAGATAATAATTTAATAAATCTTAAACAAACAAAAAAAGGGTAAGATGTGGTCGATAAAGTAGGTACCAAACTAATATAATCTTTGAAAAAAATATTAACAGATGTAACTATTATTGCCCAAAAAAATAAAGAAAATAATATTTTACTTCCCGGTACAATATAGAGATTCCTATCAATAAGTAAAAAAATAATAATAGCAATAAATCCTAATTGTGATAACCATTCGAAAGGAATATTAATAATGCAATAGACTGCTAATGCATTAGCAATTAATAGTACACTAAAAGCAAGTATAGCTACGCTGGTAATTCTTAGTTTATTGTTTTCATTTAACGAATTAAAAACAATTTTCTCACTATGCAAGGTTTTTTCCATAACAAATCCTCTAAATATAAATACTTTATACAAATTCTAATTTATTATCTCGATAAACTTAATATTATTAATTATGCTAATGATTTATCTTCTGAATATACAAACTCGTAGGAATACGAGTTGATGGATATGGACTAAAATATTTTTTTAATAATTCTGGATATTTATGATGCATATAACTTGCACACCATAGAACCTTAAATGAATTATTATAAATTAAAAATGCTTGAACTAAATATTGTTCTTGCCAAAATAAATGTTGTTTTAGTATATATGATTTAAAATATTCGTATGGAAAATGAATATCATGAATATGTATTATTACACCTTTTTTTAACTTTGGTAATACTTCTAAAATAAGAAAATTAACATCACCACCAATCTTAACTGTATGACTTGAATCGATAAATAATAAATCATTTTCGTTAAGGGCTTGAAAAAATTGTACATCCATTTCTTCTACTTTCTTTTTTATAATATTAACACCAACTGCGTCTTTAAGATATTTTGGGGGGTAAGGCTCTATAGCAAAAAACTCAAAAGAAGTTCCCTCTTTGTTATTTTTCTTTAATGCCTCAAGTGAAACTAAAGTAGAATAACCAGAACCTACTTCAATTATTTTTTTGGGTTTAAAATGTCGAATAATAGAATAATGCACTTGACCGCTTACAAAACCAAAAGAACCATTATTAAGATAATATTGTAAAGAATCATTAGTTTTTTCTTTAGGGAAAGAAAGGTATTCTTTTTGAAATGGCAAACATACGGTTTTTAAGAAGGGTTTTGTTTTTTCAATATCTAATTTAATGCCTTCTAACGAAAGTTCTTTTGACCATAAAATATTTTGTCTGCATAATAATCTTGTATCAGGAATTGGTGTATAGTAATGCACAGGTAGAACATGGATGCCGAATTTTTCAAAAAAACTGAATCCTTTTGTAAAAAAAAATCTTATAAATATTTTTTTCAAAAATTTTATGATCTCTTTAATAAGCATTCTTTTATGTTTCTCCTTTTGATTTTATCACGCAAACATTTATGTTGAAAGGTATTTCGCTTTCTATTATTGTAGTAAGTTTATCAGTTCTTTTTATTACCCCATATTCGGGAGAATAAAAAGAAGATTTTTTTTGCCATTGAACCTTTTTGAATTTTGAAGAATCAGATTGAATTTTCAAATCCCCTTCAAAATTAGGTGATAAGACAAAACCCCATTCTAACCTATGTTCCCCTTCTCCTTTAAATGTGTCAACTATTTCCAATTTTTTCTCCTTTTTATTGAAAATAAATTGCCGGCAATGAGTAATTGAATCTTTTATTCCATTATGCTTCCTGTATGCAACTTCTAAAATATCATATTCTTCGAGGGTCTTCCATTTATTAATTTCAATAATACTATCATTTTCCGTAAAAAATAAATTATTTTCAGTAAATTTATTTTGCTCTTTCTCATCAATTATCAGAGTATTATGATAGGCTGTGCTGCGGAATTTGTTTCGCCATTCTGGTAATGGGGTATAAACATAAGTGCCTGGATCAACAATTATATCTTCTCCATCAATACATAATTCAAAAGACAATTTATCATTATGGCAATGACCCCCCTTTCCATTTTGGCCATTTGGTCCACAAGATATTATACAATAATTCTTATTATTTCTCATTACATACCAACCGCTATCACTAAATGCCTTTGAATTTATATTTTTCAGAGAATTACATTCTAAAGAATTCCAAATTTCCACTCCCTTTTCTCCGTATAAAATCATAATTTCAGCAATATCTTCGTCCGAATTAAAAAATTCTTTTATTTTCCATTTGGGTTCTTTAAAAAATACGGCTCCCAGGGCTAATAAATATCTCATATCCAAAACTTCTCTTGGATAGAGCTTTAAAAATTGCCCATTATCATTATCACCAATCTGAGGCATCCTGCCATTGGGCTTTAATAAGTATAATATAGCGTCAAACATTTTATAAAGTATGTCAACATAGTCTTTCCCAAAAATTTCTTCTGCAATAGTTTTGTAATCATCTGCTGAAGATAATAAATCTTTCTTCTCATTCTCTATTTTATATTTTTTATTTTGAACTGCAAAAAACGTAGAATAAAAAAATAATTCCAGTACAAATCTATGATAACAGGTAGATGCTTCAAAATCTGTTCCATCAGGATAAACTTGCTTAAACATCTCTTTTTTAAGTTCTTTTATGGCAAGTTCTTTCCATTCTCCCGCTTCTTTAAAAATGTTTTCAGTGAAAACAGCTAAGACTAATAAACCAGCTATATCTGATAAATAATGATTACTGGTTAAATCTTCTGACCATTCTAAATTGTGAATTATAAAATCACCATGTTGATAAAGACTTTTATAAAATATCTTATAAAAATATTCTTTCCCTTCAAACGGTAAATTATCTATATAATCTTTAATTAAATTAATGGCAAACACACAATTAGTTACTCTTATGGCAACATCCATTGTACATCGCCAATTAACCCCAAATTTATAACGGTTAGTTAAAATCCAATCAACTATTTGTTTTATAATTTCTTCAGCGTATTCCTCTTTTTTTGTTGAGCGACATACTAAACCAAGTTGAATTAAATGTTGCATCCTCGAAAGCTCCCAAGGTACTTTCACATCCGACCCTAATTTGCTTCCAAATTTTATAAATTTATAATAAGTTTTTTCCGACCATCGATAACCAGATTTAAAATCAACTTGCCAATCTATCGGTTCGCATTCTATAGACCTTTGAAAAACCTTCTCTAATTCTGATTGAACTTTTTCTTTAATCGCTAAATACTCTTTTTTAGATAACTTTATATCATATCTATAACCTTCTAATCCTTTAGCCCTCAATTTATAGTCTACCCTTACATCTCCTGAGCCTAATAGATTAAAGACATGATTTTTTGATTTATCTGCTTCTTCTATTATTTTATTTTTTATCCCCTTACTCGCAAAAGGTTGCCAGTGGAGGTCAAAGTATATTTCTTCTATCTTTTTCATTAAAATTTTATTATTTAAATTGTAATCGCTTAGCTCTATCCCAAAAATAAAATCATTTATATACCTTAAATAATCCTGAGTTAAAGTAAAACCCTTATGAACAGCTTTTTTTACCATTACCTCAGGTGGATACTTTTTACTTTTTTCTAATATAATTTTTAAATTCATAATTTCTTTCTGGCGAAAATTTGATTTTTTAAATTTTACAAAGCCTGTATCTCGCTAGGTATTTTAAATTAATATTATAGAAACAAAAAAAATAAAATCTCATCTTGAGCTACAATTCTTAGAGATAACTATTAGTTGGTTTCCATGGTTATTAATTTCGCTAATTTTATTTGGTATAAATAAAAGTAAATCAAGAATGAATGAATCCTTAATATTTTTATAAATTTTTTTAATTAACGGTATTTTAACGTTATTATTTTTCTCATTAATAGATTCTTTTATATCTATATGTTTATGGATATTTGTTGAAATAATAAATGTATTTATTATTTCAACAAATATGGTTGGTGAATATGTTTTGGTAAAATATTTGTAAAAATTAAAATTATTAGTACAAAGTAATCCGATAAGAGCTTTAGGTGTATAACAAATTCTATGATCGATACCATAATACATTCCCCCAATTCTTCTACGCCATATAGACTTTGTATCCCAACTATATAAATTAGGAGTTTCGATATATAAGTACCCACCAGTTCTTAATATTTTTTTAACATTTAGTAAAAATATTTCCGGGTTTCTAAGATGTTCAATTAATTGAGTAGCTATAACAAGATCATATAATGATTCACTTGTAAAAGAATCAACTGAAGATACATAGAAATTACCTTTCTTATTACATTTAGCGAATTCAATAGCATTTGATGATGTATCAATCCCATCAGCTGTATAACCATTGCGATTTAGTAAGTCTACCAAAATCCCGCTACCACAACCAATATCTAATACCTTCTTTATTCCAGAAATCTTACTTACAAATTTTTGTACAAAAAAGGCTCTTTTCAAATTAGTTTTGTTTTCTTGAGAGTTAACCCACTCTTTGTTATAAATATTTATTCCTGATAATGGCATATCACTTTCGCCTCTAATTGCTACTTCACACTTTCTACAAAAATAAAAATTATCTATTAATTTATTTTTTAACATATCATTACATAAAGGACAAGTAATGGATTTGAATGTATCCTTTTCTCGTTTTCTCATTTCATCATTCCTTTTAAAATATTTATTTTAATAGTTCATAATCCTTGAATTTCTTTATTACGCAACTCTTTCAATAAAAAAATCATTAATAAATAAATTACTACTCCAGTACATATACTCAAAATTAAATTTAGCAATGGCGAGAGAGTCAAGTTATTATCAAGATAGCATACTACTAACCCCATTATAAATGAAGCAAAACTTACTTTTATCAATGAATCAAAAGGAAACTGCCAGATGAATAATTTTCTTGACAAAACCATCATATATAATAAAAGAAAAACATAAGAAATAAAAGTAGTTACGGCTGCTGCCATATACCCATATTCAGGAATTAGCAAAAAATTAAGAATCAAATTCATAATTTTTTGACCTAAGTTTACTTGCTATCTTCACTGTTTAATCCTTTCGGAAATTGAGTTTTGATAGCGAAAATAATTTCTTTTTTGCTTTAAAAATTATTCTTTTACCTTTTTGCAATTCTATTTTGCTAAAATAACCACTAACCATTAATATAGTTAAAAATATTAGTAGCAAGATAAACTTTGAAATAACAGCAAGAATTATCGTAAAATTCAAATAAATTGAAATAATGTAAGTTAAAGAAGCAAAAACAGTAATTACAATAAATTTCGTATATTGTAATTCAATGGGGTATATATATTTTAATGCTATTAAATACAAAACAATTACCAATAAAAAAGAAATACTGGTAGCAATTGAAGCACCAATCATTCCGTAAGATGGAATTAGTAAAAAATTCAAGCCAATATTAACCAATGCAGCCATAATCCAAGAAAACGCCTTCAACCAAGTTTTTTTAACAATATCAATTCCAACTGAAAGAACATTACTTGTTCCATAAAATACATAAGATAAACTCAAAAGATAAACTACTGTCCAGCCGGAATAGTAGTTTTTATCTATCACTATCTTAATTACTTCTCTTGAAAACATAGAAATTATAAGAGTTAGAATTAAAACATATGCTACGTAATATCTACTAAAATCAGCAATTGTTTTTTTACATTTTTTTGTGTTATCTATTAAGGAAAAAATATAAGGCCCATAGCCTTTTAATGGTATAATAGCAAGTAACGGAACCAATGAAGCAAATTTATATCCCATAGAATAAAGCCCGACCTCATTTAAGTTCTGATACTTCTGTAGAAAAAAACGATCAGAAAGATTTAAAACAAAAGCAGCCAATTGTAATGGGATAAGAGGAATAGAATATTTTAGCATTTCTTTGATTGATGATAATGAAATTTGTTTAATTGACACGCGCATAAGCAATGTTGAAAGAATTAAAAATTCAACGGAACATCCAATAACTTGGGCCATTAATATACCCCTAACAGACCATCTTAAAAACACAATAAAATAAATAGTTAATCCAATTGTTAATAGTAAAGTAATAATCTGTATTGATATGTATTTTTTGGATTTTTCTTGCACCATTAATAAATTATAAAATATCATACTATGAGCATGTATTGCCATTGATATCGCAATTAGTTTTAGAAATAAATCACCTTGCTCAAATTTAAATAATAATTGTGATAATTCATTGGCAAAGAAAAATGTTAGTGCTAGAACTATCATTGTACTAACAAAAGCAAACCAAAATGTAGAACTTAAAAGTACTTGTCTATGTTCTTCATCTTTATTTACATAATATTCTCGTACATAGCCACTGGAAATCATAAAGCCATATAATACAGCAATTACACTTCCAACCATATAAACAAGTTCAAGTGTGCCATAATCTGCTGGAGCAAGGACTCTTGTGTATATCGGTAATAAGAAAAAATTTATAGCCTTGGTTATTATCCCACCAAAACCATAAATTGACATATGCTTAAAAAGTTTTTTCATATTTTTTTTGGCTCTTCACTTTTTTTAGATTAATACACATAATTTACTTCTAAAAATTACATAATATTTAAAAATATTATAACTTTAATCCTATCTCCCTATAAATTTCTAATAGTTTCGGACCTATCACTTCTAAAGAATGATATTTTTCTACATATTTTCTACTTTTTATCCCAATCTTATGTCTTAGTTCGGCATCTTTAATCAACATTTTTAATTTATCATAAATAGTATCCGGATTTGCATTTACCATTGGTAAATCTTCAGGGAATTTTTCAATTAAATCCTCCCTAATAAAGGTAATTGTAGGTTTACCTGACGCCATTGCTTCCACGGCAGTTACACCATGAGACCCGCACCTTAATTGATCAACATAAATATCACAAGTACCAATAATTCTCCTCACTTGTTTTTGGGTTAAATTTGGTTTCATTTTCTTATATTCAAAGCAAAAATTCTCATACTTCAATTTCTGAATTGCATTCTCTATATATTCTGTCCCCTTTACTTCTGGATGAGTTGGAATATGTAATATTCTTGGCTTGATATTTTTTTTATCCGGTATTGAAAGATACACCTCATTTAAATCTATTGGCTGTTTAAGAATAAATACTTTTTCAAAATAGGGCTTGCTATATTCTGCCATTTCAGGGTCAGTGGCAACGAATCTAACATATTTTGATATTGTTTCAAGTCTATTGATTACTTTTTTGTCCCATTCAGAATTATTTTCCCTGTAAAAATATGGATTATTTTTTCTAGCTTTTTCTACTATTCGAGCATCACCACCTCCCCAACTAATAATCATTGGTATATTCATTTTGCTAAATATTAAAGCATCGTATGCATCCCTAATCATAGTACACCCATGATAATGTATGAGATTTGAAGAATATAAAGTTTTAATAAAAAATGAACATCTCTTTAACCGTTTTAGAAACCATTGCTCGCTCCTTTTCGTTAGAGTTATATCTGAAGGTAATCTTCTATTTTGAAGAACTACACCTCCAGGAAGACCTCCACTTTCTTCTTTTATAGGTTTAACACTAATACTATTTATGCCCATTTTTCTTAACGACATTGCATAATAATATGGCCAACCCGCCAAGTTTCCGTAATGTAATATGTTTTTAGACATTAATTATCTCCTTGGTCAATAATTGTAAAACCTAATCTCTCATATCCCATCTTTAGATGTATATTTAATATAAAAACTCCAAGGAATTAAATCCGCTTTTGCCATTAAATAAAAAAAATGGACACCATCTCTCAAATGTAGGTTTATATGTTTTATAATCTCTATAACTTTTTTTGGGTAAAGTCATCAATTCAACAAATTTTTCATTTGATAGACTCAAACGCTTCTTGAAAAGTTCAACTATTTCTGGATCTGATTTTGGTGGTTCATAAAGTTGTGTAAGTCCATTCTTTCTACTAATCTGACCAGATCTAACCAAAGCAGATAAATTATTATAGCGATGATCAAACCCAAACCTTCTCGGTAAAAAATAAGTATGATAGAAAGCTGTTATTTTATTTTCTAGGTGATGCCCACCATACCACTTCCAGTTATATACTTCAGATAACATTTTTTTTGTTTGCTCTTTATTATGCTCTATGTGCCATAATGGTCTGATTTTTTTTATTTTTTTAATTATCATCCATTTAATCCAGGAAGAAAGCCATAAATTTGGAAAAGTTTTTAATTTTATTTTTCCAAATATTTTTTGCACATTACTAATATATTTGGCATCCATATAAAGCCAGCCCAAAGGTGAAATCCCTTCTGTTCGAAAAGAATGCCCCTCAAAGATATATTTAACGTTAAATTTATCAGCTGCCATATATAATGTTGCGGCCACAATCCAATATCCGATGGAGCTTCAAGATCTGGCACCCCAGCTTTTAAAAAAGAATAATATAAATCATCATACTCTTTATTAGCAACTTCATATTTCTATAAATCTACATTCAAGTTTTTTAAAATATTATTCAAGTTTTCTTCAGAAATTTTAGTATTCCATGTATTATTATAATGCACTACAAGAGGCTTTAATCCTAATTTTTTAGATATGTGTAACATATATGATGAATCGCATCCTCCACTAACTCCAACAATTACATCATATTTACTTTTTTTATTTTCTCTTTTTATTTTATTGGCAATCTCCTGCAGTGTTTCCCATCCATCGTCTCCACTTGGAAATTTCTTGCATAATTCATTGTGGATTTTGCAATAATTACAAATTCCTTTTTCATCGAAAGATATAGCAGGAATATCTTCGTCATATAAGCATCTTGCGCATTGTTTTTTTCCCTTTTTCTCTTTTATTTGCTTATACCAATAATCAAGCCATGCAATTTCATCTATAAAAATTGAATCTTTACTCATTTTTTTGCCTCATTAAATTATATATGTTTTAATATTCATTTCATATCTTATTAATATTACTGATGGATTTTGCTGGATTTCCAACAAAAACTGAATTTTTAGGAACATTATTAAGAACAACGCTTCCCATTCCAATTAATGAATATTCACCAATTCTAATATACTCCTTTATAGTGCAATTAGTTCCCAAGTAACAGAATTTTCCAATTGTTGCTCCATCGGAAGCGCAAACTCCCCCAGTAATACATGTATAATCTCCATCAATATCATTATGGCTATCATTGAATTAGGTAAAATTAGGATGAATATTTTTTAAATTTTCTAAACTAATGCCTATTTTTAAAATTAAATATTATTTTAAATTTCCCATTTTTAATCCATTATTATTTATTATTTTATACAAATTTTTGTCCGTATTTTATAAGATTAGATGGTATAACTGGTATACTACCTCCACCAATCATAATTTCTAAAATTTCAATAGCATTAGTTCCACAGCATACAATTACACTTTCAGATTTCACTTGAGAAACAAATCCGGGAATTCCAAAATAAGGTGACTGGAATAATCTTGATTTAGCAATTATAATTTTTTTATCTTTGATATATGAAAATGCTCCTGGATAAGGAGGTGCTTGTGCTCTTATGAAATCATGTATTTTTTTATTACTAAAATTCCAATTAATTCTTCCATCTTCTGGTTTTCTTTGCGAACAATATATCGCATTCTCATGATTTTGTTTTGTTCTCGGTGCTTCACCAGAAAGAAGTTTAGAATAATTCTCCTTTAAAATATCAGCAACAGATCTCTCAGTTTTTTTCAATATTTCTTTGATGGTATCATTTTCCAAAATATCAAATTCTTTTTGTGCAACAATATCACCTGAGTCTATACCGCGATCAAAATAAAACAATGAAATACCTGTCTTTTTTTCTCCGTTTATAATTGCCCAGACTAATGGAGCAAATCCCCTGTATTTGGGGAGTAGAGAAGCATGTATTCCTATGATACCATCTGGAACTTTTTCTAATAATCGCTTATTAATTATCCAATACCAACCAACAACAATTATCATATCCGGTTTTCCTTTTTCTATTAAATCTGACAATTCGCTTGGATTTTTTAATATGTAAATAGGTATTTTTTTCTCATATGAAAATTGTTTAAAATTACCCAAAATACTTCTTTCATCTTTTGAATCATCAAATGTAATTATACCGAATAGCTTATTAGGGGCAGAAAAATATAAGTTTTTTACTGAAATTAAACCAAGCTGTTTACTACCTAAAAAAAGGACTTTCTTTATCATCTTATTACCTACTTTTTAAATCTAAATACTCAATGCATTCTTCAAAACAATTAATGCTTCCTCGGGTTTAATTAAAATATTATCTTTTCCTTGTATTGATTTTATAAAATTTGTTAACTCTAAAAGCAAGGGTTCTTGTTTATAAATTGGATATTTTACAATTTTTCCTGTATTAATAAGACCGGAGCTGAGAAATGTTTCACTAAAATTTTCATTACTTTGAAAATCGCTATTTTCATAAAACCAGACATCTTGTGTATAAAAGTCACCCTTTAGCATACCTGCACTACCATAAACCTCAATATTTCTATGTCTCCTTGGAGTTATCCAGCTGAATTCACAGGAAGCTTTTATATTATTTTCTAGATCTAATAATGTTTTAACATATATTTCCTGTTTTCCTGATTTTATTATCTGCGATTGTATATTTTTTATTTTGCCACCCAAGTAATTTATTATATCAAAGTCATGAACTGCAAGATCAATTAAAACACCTTCCACTTTACCTAATAATCTTTTGGGAAAGGGACCAACTCTTCTTGTGTTTATAAGATAAATATTACTCAAACCTCCATTATCGATAAAATCTTTAATTTTAGTAACAACCGGATTGAATCTTTCAATATGACCGACCATAAAAATAACACCTTTTTTCTCTGCAGCCTTTATCATTTCTTCTGCATCTTCAATTGTGTGTGCTATAGGTTTTTCTACAAGTACATTTATCCCTGCATCAATTACATCTAATACATTTTTCTTATGACTATTGGGTGGGGTTGCAACGATAACTCCATCCGGTTTTTCCATTTCTAACATTTCAAGATGATTTTGATATAATTTTGATATCCCAAATCGTTTTGAAGTATCTTCTAAAATTTTTCGATTAATATCAGAAATTACTATTTCATTAACTTCTGGAATATTTCTTAATACTCTCACATGGTTCTTACCCATTGAACCCGTACCAATTATTGCTATTTTCATATTTTACCTTCCAATTTGTTTATAATTTATTTTTCTTATACCAATCTATAGTTAGCTTAATGCCTTTTGTAAAATTTATAGAAGGTTTAAAATCAATTAATTGTCTTGCTTTTTCAATACTTCCTTCATGTACTCGAACATCTCCAGGACGCTTTTTCCTATACTCAATATTTCCGGTATATTCTAATTCATCGCAAATTGTTTTAATGATTTTTTCGATTTTAATTTGCTCCCCTGATGCTAAATTTATAATTTCCCCTCTTAATTCTTCATTCTTATAGACATCTATAGTTGCCTTAGCTGTATCTGTAACATAGATAAAATCTCTTGTTTGTTTACCATCACCATATATTATCGGTTTTTCCCCATTAAGGATTCGTTTTATAGTAAGCGGAATTACACCTGCATAACTACCTTCATTTTGCCTTGGCCCATAATTATTAAAAGGTCTAATAATTGTAACATCAAGATCAAAGGTTTTAAAATAAGAATATACCATTAAATCTGATGCTGCTTTGCTTGCCGCATAAGGAGTATGAGATAATAAAGGATGATTTTCGTCCATCGGCGTATAAACAGCAGAACCATAAGCTTCTGAAGACGAATAGACAACTAAAGAAATTGGCTTATTTAATTTTCGCATAGACTCGAGGATACTCTGTGTCATATGAACATTTTGGTCAAAACACCATATTGGTCTTTCAATTGACACCTCCAGAGGTATTACAGCTAAATGAAAAATTACATCAATATCATATTTGTCTATTAAATTCTGGGTTTCATTAAAATTAGTAATGTCAAATTGTTCAAATACAAAATTATTAATTTTTTTAGCTTCATCCAAATTGCTTTCCTTTCCTAAAAAAAGATTATCAACAGAAATTAGCTTGGCAATTGGTTCTTTCATAATTACATCACACAAATGACTACCAATAAAACCTGCTCCACCAGTGACCATTACATTTTTATCTTTTAATGTTGCCATTTATATTCTCCAATTGTTCTTTAATGCGAAACTCCAGTTTGTCAATAACATAGTTAACTTCCTCTTCTTTTAATTCGTAATATAGCGGTAAGGCAAGAGATTGATTATAAAGATATAAGGAATTTGGGCATACATCTTTGCTATTATAAACAGGTTGAATATGAGAAGCGTAAGTTCCTATCTGGGTTTGAATACCATCATCCCGTAATGATAGAATTAATTTGTTTCTATTAATTTTTTTATCCAAAACAATGGCATAGGTTTGATATACATGGTAATTATATTTTTGCTCAATAGGTGTTGCTACGAATTCATTATTTTCTAAAAGTTTATTGTAAAGGTTAACAAGTTTTCTTTTTTTCTTTAAAACTTTAGGATATTTTTTCAATTGTTCAAGGGCAATAGCTGCATTTATATCGGATAATTTATAATTGTAACCCAATGCATTGAATGAAGGAATATTGAAATCTTTTTGCCGCTTAAAAGCTGATTCCATACCAAAACAGGAAAGTGAGCTAATAATATCAGCGTAGTCATCATTATTTGTAACCACAATTCCACCTTCCCCAGAAGTTGTATTTTTACGAGCATGAAAAGAAAAGGCAGTAATATTTCCAAATGAACCCGCTGGTTTTCCTTTTTGTTTTGCTCCCATTGCGCAGGCAGCATCTTCTATTATTTTCAGATTATAATTTTTTGCAATTTCTAATATTTTATCCATATCAGCCATCTGACCAAATTCATGAACAACAATAATTGCTTTTGTTTTATTGTTGATTTTTTCTTCGATCAAGGATGGTTCAATGATATAAGTTCTTAAATTTACATCAATAAATCTTGGTTTTGCTCCGCAAAACATAACCGAATGGCCAGTAGCCGGGAAAGTATAGTCAGAGACTAAAACTTCGTCTCCTGATTTTATACCTATTGATAGCAAAGATAAATGAAGCCCAGCTGTACAGTTATTTACAGGAATGGCAAATTTAGTATTGGTAATTTTTTTTATGTATTCAGAAAGTACCTTTCCTTTTGGTCCTTGTCCAGCTACCCAGCCTGAATCGAAAGTTTCTTTTACGGCATTTAGTTCATTGTTATCAAAATAAGGTTTTGTAAGGAAAATCATGTCACATCTCTCCTTTCAAATTTTTAATCACTTTGTAAACTTTTTCTATATCATTCTCTTTTATCCCAGGATGCACGGGTAGACTTAAGACCTCGCTTGATATTTTCTCAGCAATCGGAAAATCTCCCTCTTCAAATCCATCACTCCTAAATGTTGGAATTAGATGCAAAGGTTGGGGATAAAAAATAGCGGGGAAGATATCATTAATATTTAGCTTGTTAATTAATTCTTCCCGAGAATGCCCAAAAATCTTGTGATTAATTTTTATGGTATATTGATGGTAAACATGTTTGTATCCTTGAGGAACATAAGGCATAGTTATTCCTTCAATTTCATTGAGATATTTATCGTAAAGTTTTGCATTTCTTTGTCTTACTGTGTTAAATTCTTCCAGTTTTTCTATTTGATTCAAACCGATTACAGCGTGAATGTCAGTCATTCTATAATTATATCCGAAGTCAATATAATTGTATCGCCCATTAGGTGATTGACCATGATGCCGGAAACTTTTTACCTTTTCAATGAAATCTTCATTATTTGAAGTAACTAATCCCCCTTCAGCAGACATCATATTTTTTGTAGCATAAAGACTAAAAGCTCCAATATCCCCGATACTCCCGGCTTTTTTCCCTTTAATCTCAGCACCATGTGCTTGAGCAGCATCTTCAATTACAAGCAGGTTATATTTTTTCGCGATACTAATAATTTTTTCCATATCAACCATTAAACCATAGAGGTGAACAGGAAGAATTGCTTTCGTTTTGGGTGTTATTTTTTTCTCAATCTCATCCGGATCTATATTAAATGTTTTTTCATCAATATCTACAAATACAGGTTTAGCACCAACCATTAGTATTGAGTTTGCGGTAGCTACAAAGGTAAAAGGAGTTGTAATTACTTCATCTTCCAATTGAATGCCAGCTGAAAATAAAGCGGAATGCAAAGCAGCAGTTCCCGAATTAACCGCAGCACAATATTTAACATTGCACTTCTTACTAAACTTTTCTTCCAGCTCTTTTACTTTTGGGCCCTGAACAATCATTCCTGATTTTAATACTGACACAACATCATTACAAGTTTTCTCATCAATATATGGTTTTGCTGTATATATACTCATATAATCCTCCAACCAGTATTTTTTTATCTACAATTTACAATTTTTTATGATGAATATCCATATTTATCACCATTTCTGTTTTACAGATATCACAATAGTATCTCAACTGTTCATCTAATTTATTTATTTTTTTCATTTTATGGCCCATTTTGCAGACATAGCCAACGATTCTGGCGGGATTACCCCTAACCAATGAAAATGGAGCAACATCTTGAGTTACTACAGAACCTGCAGCTACCATTGAATATGACCCAATTATATTGCCTGCGACTATTGTAGCATTTGCTCCAATTGAACAACATTTTTTTAAAATCGTATTTGTTATTTCCCAATCCTTATTAAATGCACGAGGATAAAGATCATTTGTGAAAACAGCATGGGGGCCTATAAAAACATCATCTTCGATAGTTACTCCTTTGTATAATGAAACGTTGTTTTCAATTTTAATATTATCTCCAATTTTTACATCTAAATCAAGATAAACATTCTTGCCTATAATACAATTCTTGCCTATTTTAACATTTTCTCTGACCTGTGCTTGATTCCAGATAAAGGTTCCTTCTCCGATTTTTGCATTTTCATTTACTTCTGCTGTTTTATGTATGAAAACACCATTAATTTTATTTAGTTTTGGCATGACAAATACTCCTCTTTTTAATTTTTAATAGCTTACAAACCTTACTCCATTTAACAACCTTCGCTAATAAGAGTTAAATATTTTAAGAATCATAATAAATAAGTTATCAAAAGAAAAATACTTCTTATTTTATTAATCTACTATTCCTAATTTACTTCGTCAGTAATATTTACTATAGTTTCATTGTTTTCACTTTAAATAGATATTTTCATCTATCTCCAAACTCAATTGACAATTTTTGGATTAAAAATTTATATTTCCCGCTTTTAGTGCGAGGGATATGACTGATATAACTAAAACTTATATCTAATCCATCGCTCACAGCCCTTTGCATTTTATAAAGAATTTCTTTTTCATCATTAGCTGAGTATTGAGAAGTCCTTACTATTTTTACTATTAACTGCCCTTCCTTTTCTTGAACTAATTGCATTTCTTTTATCTTGGAAAAAGCTTCAAAATGTTGCGCAAATATTAGTGCTGTTAAAGTTATTAATCTTTTATCCTTAGTAACAATAAGTTCTTGTAGCCTACCTTCTACTCTTTTTAGTAAAGTGTAATTCCTTCCGCATTCACATTTTGCATTTGTAGGTATTGCTAGATCCATCGTGCGATATCTTATAAATGGACAGGCAAAGTTATTAAATCCGGTAGCTACAATCTCGCCCAATTCATTCTCTTGAGTTACTGTTTTATCATCTTTCCCGATTATTTCCGCAATTCCATACTCTGGAAATACGTGGTAATAGGTATTTTTTTCACATTCACCCGCCAGAACAACTTGTTCAGTATGTCCATACCAGCTATAGACTCTGCATTGGAATGTTTCCTCCAGTAGTTCTCTCTGCCAAGGATACAGATTTTCTGAACCGCAAAGTAGTGCTTTAAGGCAAGAGAAGGGTTTAATATTATTTTTTCTCATAAATTTTGCTAAAATAGTAATTGCCGAAGGGTATGCCTGAATAAAATCTGGTCTGAATTTCCTAATTTTCGCAATATACCCTGATAATGTTTCATCGGTCATGTGGTAAGAAGATAGAATAAGATTCTTGTTGGCTGGGTTGTATTCCCAAAATTTCCCTTTATTTGCTGACCGAACAACATCTCCTCTTAGCACTACACATCTATCACCCATCCTAAATCCTACTCTATTCCATTGAGTGAGCATAAAAGCCCATTCCTTTGCAGAAGTTATATTCTTTTCTACATAAAAACCCATCGGAATTCCGGTAGAACCACCTGTAGTGCAATATTGCAATTTAGAGCTGGGATAGTTTCGGGCAATTAAATCTTCCAGATTATCTCGAATAATTTCTTTTGTTAAATATGGTATTTTTTTAAAATCATCAAAATCCTGGATATCTTTTGGTTTTAAACCCGTTTCATCAAATATTTTTTTATAATAAGGAACATTATTATAAGCATGATTTAACAATTTTTCTAATTGTTGCATTTGATATTCTTCTAATTTTTCCTTGCTCCACCATTGCGATTCTTGAAGGAAATTATAAGTATCCCAAAAAACTTTACTATAACCAAACTGTGGCGGGATTGCACCGTAAATATATTTTGCCCCCTGTTTTATGGGGTAAGGTAATGAATTTACAAAACTTCTTAGCACAACTTCGTTCTCCTAATGAAAAATTTATATGGTCATAGTTATAAAAAGCTTATTTGCTACTTTAACTTTGCATTATTTGTTTTTCTACTTCAAAACTAATTTTAGTTGCTTGAATTAATTGCCATAAAGGTATAGGATAGCCATTGCCATTTTTGATAGACTGGGCAAACTCCTGAATTTCATTGAAGTGTCCTTTATCTTGATTTTTTGCTTTTAATCCTGGTATTTTTGCTCCAAATATTTTCATTTCCTTATAATCATTAAGATAACCTATTTTCCCGTCAAAATATATTTTCATTTGTTCTTTGGGATATTCATTGGAACCTATTGCAGTATATATTAAATTGCAGATTGAGCCATCTTCAAATTTTAAACTTGCCACAAAATTATCATTCTTCAGATATTTTTCATTTTTGGGATTTGTAGAAAGAACATTTATTTTTTTAATCTCACTCTCGGTTAAATAAGTAAATAAATCATAAATATGGCAAGCCTCGCCAATATTTCTTCCTCCACCAGCTTTGGTCTGAGTCCAGTGGTCTTTTGGTAGATAACTGGCATTCATTTGATAATCAATTATAATAGGATTTTCTCTTGGATGAATTATTTCTTTTATCTTCTTTGCAAAAGGAGAAAATCGACGATTAAAACCCACCAAATATGGAGTCTTTGTATTTTTTAAAATATCCACTAATTTTTTAAGTTCATCGTTATTCAAAGTCATCGGTTTCTCGCAAAATACAGCTTTACCTGCCTTGGCTGCCTCCATTGATATTCTGGCATGAAGATTGTGGGGTAAGGTGATAAACACCAAATCAATATCTTTATCTTTCAAAATGTCCCGGTAATCCGTAGTGCAATATTTTGCGCCATATCTGTTGGCATTTTGTTTAACCTTGACTCCGTCTAAATCACAAAGAGCAATGATTGAATATAAATTGGAAAGTTTCTTTAAAATCGGCAAATGCATTGTTTTAGCAAAGCCGCCTGTTCCAATTACTCCTACATTAATCGTCTCTTTGTTTAAAGGTACTGAGGTAATTTGAATTTTTGTTTCTTTTGGCTTTTTTTCTTTAAAATGATAATCAAGCAAAGCGGCTGGTTTTATGGGACGGTTTTCCTCTAAAAATTTATAGGCTTCTGGAGCTTCTTCTATAAGAAAAACCTTAGAAATTAATTTTTGGAAATCAATTTTCTTTTCGGATAATAATTTTAAATATTCTTCCATATTTCTCTTTTCAGTCCACCGAACATAGGCAAAAGGATAATCTCTTCCTTTCTCCTCATAATTCTGGTCATAACGACCCGGACCATAAGAAGTGGAAATTAAATAATCAATTTCTTTCTCATAAAAGGGAGCTCTTTTGGGACCCAAACCAACATCACCTATAACAACTACTTTTCCCTTCTTTCTGGTCATTTCCATCGCCTGTTGAATTATCTCATTATTATTAGGAGCAGAGGCGGTAATAATCGCAGCATCTACTCCCTTTCCTTGAGTAAAATTAGATGTTTTTTCTAAGACATTATTTTTTGAAGAATTATAACTCTGATCTATTTGTAACTCTTTAGATAAATTTACCTTTTTATCATCTATATCAAACCCAATAACTCTTGCTCCATTTGCCTTAAGAAGCTGAATTAATGTTTGGCCTAATAGCCCCAGGCCAATTACCGCAATATTCTCTCCTAATTTTACATCAGCCCGCCTTAAGCCCTGCATAGCAATTGCGCCAAGAGTAACTGAACTTGCGCTTGGAAAATCCAGATTATCAGGAATTTTTACCGTTAAATTCCTCGGTATTGCAACAAATTCAGCATGATTTGCCCTGCCTGCACCAGCACAAGCAACTCGATCCCCTACTTTAAATTCTGTGATATCACTACCTATTTCTACTATTACGCCGGATAAAGAATATCCCAGGGAATGTTTCAGGTCTTTTTGACCTTCAGCAACTTCTAAAGTTTCTTTTAATCCTTTTTTTCTTAAAATATCCAAACCCTTTTTAATGTTTTCAGGATTAGAAAGAACTTTTTTAATTAAAGAGCCTCCTGAATTCTTTTTACTGGATAATTCTGTACCTGCGCTTATTAAAGAAAAGGCAGTTTGCACCAGAACCTCCCCGCTTTTTATTGCAGGAGCAGGTAAATTTTCAACTACAATTTGACCATTATTTAATAACACTTGTTTCATAGGACATAAATACTCCTAACTATTTGTATAAAGAAATATATTGAAATTGTGAAATTAATATTTAATTTTTAATTTTGTTTTTTGCGTTTTTTGCACTCTTGCGTTTTTATTTGCCTAAAATTTTTACTGTAAAACTGGCTTCTTCCCACCTTGTTTCGTCAATAAAATTTCGAGAGTCAAAGATGTTTTTGTGTTTCATATTTTTTATATCCTGTGGTTTTACGGTTTGGTAAAAAGAATGATCTGCTAAGATAAGCAGACAATCAGAATCCTGAATGGCTTTTTTAAAATCTTTTTCTATTTCATAGGGAAAGTCTTTGAGCAATGGGTCATGGACCTTAACTTTCCATTTCTTATTTTGAGCTAATTCTATTATTTTTAAAGCAGGGGTCTCCCGCCAATCATCAACATTTGCTTTATAGGCAGCACCAAGAATCGTAATAGTAGGAGTTTTAATACCTTTCAGCATTTTGGAAACACATTTTATAATATAATTTGGCATTGAATCATTAATCATACGGGAAAGTTTTATCATCTCATTACCAACGCCATCTTTTCTCATAAGGAACCAAGGGTCAACACTAATACAATGTCCTCCTACGCCAGGGCCGGGAAGATGAATATTTACCCTGGGGTGCAAATTTGCAATTTTTATAGCTTCCCAAACATTGATACCTATTTTATCACAAAGCTTGGCTATTTCATTTGCAAAGGCAATATTAATATCCCGATATGTATTTTCTAAAAGTTTAACTGTTTCTGCAGTAGTAGTATTTGTTAAATAAATTTCCCCTTTGACAAAAGTTGAATATATATCTTTTGCTAATTTAGTAGAATCTTTATCGATACCACCAATAATTCTATCATTTTTTACCATTTCAATTAAAGTTCTGCCTGGAATTGCTCTCTCGGGAGCATGAGCGAGAAATATTCGGTAATTCGGATGTTCTTTTTTTAGAATTGGTAAAATAATCTTTTCTGAACATCCAGGAGTGACAGTTGATTCTACTATAACTAAATTATTGTCGTTTATTACCTTTGCAATACTTTTTGTAGCCCTTTTGATATAATTTAAATTGGGGTTTTTTGCCTTTGTGATAGGAGTAGGAACTGAAATTATAAATACATCAGCTTGTTTGGGAGTTAAAGAAAATTCATAATTTTTAAAACCTTTATCAAGAAGGGATTGTAATCCAGGTTCTTCGAAGGGGGTTTTGCCTTCTTTTAAAGTTTGAATTATTTTTTCATTTGTATCCACGCCAATAACTTTATAACCAGCTTTTGCTAAATAGCATGCGGTTGGTAATCCAATATAGCCTAATCCTACGACACAAATTCTTTTCATTCTTTTTCCTCTAATATTTTTTCTTTTCTTCTATCGTTATATTATCTTATTAATTAAAATTTTCCATTGTTATCTCAAAAATAACAGTTCCACCATGTGTTTTTTCAAAAGGGTCTAAACATTGTATGTATACTTTATTATTTTTGTCTCCTAAATTTAAAGCTTTGAGGAGTTATCCCTCTGCTTAAAGCTACATAATAGGGCATAATTGAGGCAAGAGAATGCATACATAATTTATTTGAACTTTCTAAAATATAGCTTCTTTTATATAAAATGCCTGGTCTAATTTATATAGAGGGCAATTACCTTTTATCTCTAAAACTTTTATTTTTAGTGTTTTAGCCATCTTTGCTTTCATTTTTAATTTTTACTATCCTAATTCGGTCTTCCGGTCTACCTACCGGCCAATCAAGATCAATTTATTAATTAATGTTCAGGATATGAACTTAGGTAAATTATAGTATATTTGGGAAAGAAAAGCAAGAATACATGGTTTTCAGTTTACGGTTTTCAGTTTTCAGATAAATAAGCGGGTCGGATGAATCCGACCCCTACTTCACCCCCACCTTAATCCTCCCTCCTCAAGGGGGAGGAAATTAAGTATAATTTTTAAGGATATTTTCTATGTTTATTATTTTAATATTTAAAACTCCCTTCAGTCCTTTAGTTACAAGTTGCAAATGTAAAGTTTTCAGTTTACGGTTTTCAATTTTCAGATAATAAAAGGCACTAGTTGCAAGATGCAGGTTTAAGTTTTTAAATTTTTTAAAATATCTTCGAGATTAACAATCTTCAGATTATCTTTAATATTTTTATATTTACTTATTTCCTTGGTTAATTTTTCCGGGTTATCGGTAGATATAATTACCAATTCTTTCTGAGATTTTTCAGAAAGCTGTTGGGAGTATTTTTCGATAAAATCAGATAGAGTCAGGACTTCGTGACCAAGGAATTTCTTTTTAGATGGACCATCAGTTATAATAGAGTGCAGTTTTAAGGAAGTATCTAAGATAGAAAGATAAGTTATCTCAGTCAGCTGGAGCTGGTTAGTCCCATAGATAATTACCTCTTTCTTCCCCTGATTGTAGAGTTCGGTTAAGTAGGTAGTGATTAAATCCTTGGTATATTGATAGTAGTGCTGAGTTTCCCGAACCCGGTCATAGATAAAGTTGGTTGCCTGGACCATTCCTTTAGGGGTGATAAGATAGAGAATTTTACGGCCGGTCATCTTTTTGGCTTTGATTAGTCCCCGATGAATCAAGTTTTGCAGGATAGAGTTAGTCAAACCCAGGGAGATGTTTAGCTTGTGGGCTAAAGAACGCTGGGATAGAGACGGATTTTCTTTTAGTTCTAAGAGAGTGTCGAGATGTTTAGATTTAGGCATTAGGAGCTCCCTTCGGTCGCTTGGTTTCGGGTTGCGGGTTTCAAGTTTTTTAAAGATTTTATTAAAGCAATTAACATATAAAATTAAAATTACTAATTATAATAATTTCTCTAATTCTTTCTTGTCGATACCTGCTTGTTTTAAGATTTCTATTAAGGTACCTTTTGGTAAATCTTTCCTGTGGTAAGGGATAATAACTCTTCTTTTACTTTCCGAATGATAATATATTCGATGGCTTCCCTTAGCTCTATCCAGTACAAATCCTTTTCTTTCTAGTATCCTTATAACTTTCTGAGAAGTTAGAGATGGAAGCTTATGCATGGATTCCCACCGTTAATGTATATTCTAAAGTGCCTTCATCAGTGGGTATCTCTTCGTTATGTGATTTTAAACTTTCTAAGTATAATTCAATAGCCTCTTTCGCCATTTCTATTGCTTCTTCTATCGTTTTACCATAGGTAACGCATCCAGTAAGAGAAGGAACAGTTACCGTGTAACCCCCTTCAGGTTCTTTCTTGAGTAAAATTCGATAACTTATCATTTGTTGAGTAGACATTTATTTGACCTCCGATTAATTAATTTTAGTCGTCCAGTTTGCCGGTTAATGTTCAGGATGTGAACTTAAGTAAATTATATTATATGTGAGTAGGAAATGTCAAGGGAAATGAAATACAAGTTTCGGGTTGCAGGTTTCGAGTTTCGGGTTAAGAAACAAAATGCAAGATGCTTTTAGTATTTAGTCGTTGGTATTTAGTATTTAGTGAGGAAAAGATAAATTCAAGATATAAAATGCAAGCGGATAGTTATAGAGTGGAGAAGAAGTGCAGGGAAAGATGAACTAATCGAATTATTCTAAATTAAGCTCAATTTGAAGGGCTGTGTTAACATCAACCATAATATCAGGAGAAAGTTCAGTAATTTTTTCACCGAGCTCTTCTTTGCCAATAGTAAAAATAGAGTCTGCTTGAAATTTTGTAGGAGTAGAAAATCCTTTTGTAACCAGAACTTCTACGGGGTAAATTATATCTTTTTTTTGTGTAGTGCCTGGGATAACCACAACATCATTGCTGTAACGGTTTCCTTGATTATTTGACACAACAAGAAGAGGGCGAATTTTCTTTTTACCGGGACTCCAGAAGACTTCACCGCGTCGAGGGAAACTCATAATTGTTCTTCCTCTTCCTGTTTTCTTATAACTTTTGCCTGCGCTTTACGAAGTTCAGGATAAGACTCTGATTTCTGAAGATAATATTTTTTCAATTGTTCGGCCCTTAATTTATTCAAAGAAATATGAATAACTTTAGAGATGGAACCATGCTTTTCTTTTAGTTCTTGCAAAAACCTATCATCAGGATCTGATAAATATACAGTATGTCTGGGCATTTAGAAGCACCTCCTTTGTATTACAATACTATCATACATAAAGGTAATCGTCAAGATTAAATTGTCAGTATATTTTTCCAGCTGTAGTTGGCAATGTTATCTTTCACCATAAAGTTCTCGTCGGAGCAGGACCGTGGCAGTTTTGACCCTTGAGCCTAAATCATTGGACATTCTCTTTAAAGAAATGATATGTTTGGGATTGATGGTCATTGAACTTTTTAATTCGAATAAATGCAGGAAACCTCCTAAAAAGAGTGGTCTTCCCTGATTGACGCGGGCCGGTAACAACAATTACCGGAAAAGTTTTAATTGCTTTAAGAATAGTTTTTTCTAATACTCGAGTTTTTAGTTTCATATTTTTTCGTGCTTTCTTCTATACCTTTATGCTTTATTTTATATTTTTACTCATATTATTATAACCCTTAATATTTAATATATCAGGTTAAATATTAAGGGTAAATTAGTCGTTAGTGAATATTGAATAGTCGTTAGCATTTAGTTAGCGTAGAGCGTAGAGCGGGTAGCGTATAGGTATGGGATACAAGTGTAAGTATAATTGGTCTACCGGTCTTCCGGTTGGCCAGTCTACCGCAACAGGAAAAAGGGGACAGGCAACTTTTTAAATCAAAAAAGTAGCCAACCCCCTTTCGTTTCAGAAGTAGACAGGCGAGACGCCTGTCCTACGGATGGACGGGTTTGATAAATCAAACCCCTACCTCACCCCCATCTTAATCCTCCCCTCTCAAGGGGGAGGAAATAATTAATAGGCGGGCGAAACGCCTGTCCTACGGTATAGGAAAAAGGAAAAATCACTCCCTCACCCTGCCCTCTCCCCTCAAGGGCGAGGGAATAAGGAAGGGTGTATGCTATACGCTCTACATGAAAAGATAGATTCCCGCGTGCGAGGCTATGTTGTAACTAACTATATCGAGCAATAATTTTTTGTAAATTAAAAAAAATTAAGATTTTTAAAGTTAATATATAAATAAAAAATATATTTATTCTTATTTTAACTCATATGACCTTATTTTACTTGAAATAAGAGAGTATTGTCCCCTTAACAGGCATTTAATTCTTTAACTAAAGCTGGTACTCCCAGGAGAGTGATCATCCGGACAAGATTAAAGCAAGTAGCCAGGATAGAGGCTTCAGCCTTTACTCCTTTTAGGCCTCTTAGGAGGAAGGAATCAACTTTTAGATTATGTTTGATATGTCCGAAGGGGAGTTCTACTTTCTGTTTTCTAAGTTTGTAAATCTCTGGGGACTCTTCGTATTGAGTCTCTAACCTTTGCCTGACCTCTTCCTTTAAGAGACGACTTATGGTCCTTCCGGTAGGAGATGTGGTACAGATACCATAATGGGGGCAGGCAAGACAGATTTTCTTATCGGTAATTTTGTAGACTTTATTATTATCTTTGTTAAGGCGATAGGGAGTTAGCTTCTGTCCCTGGGGGGCAGAGGTAATAATCATCCTGGTAAGTAAAGTGTTCTTTGATAAATAAAGAGAGTTTTTTTCTCAAGGCCTGTCTTTGAGAAGGGACAATGACCTGGATTCCTTGGTTATCTATTTTCTCTAACTGGTTGGTTGAGGCATAACCACAATCAGCTACTGCAATCTGGCATTTAGTATCTAAAGTCTGGTTAGCCTGCTCGATCTGGCAGGCAAATTGATTGAGGTCATTGGTCTCTCTTACCACATCCGCAGATAAGATGAGACCTTCCTTTTCATCGACTACACTCTGGAAGTTAAAACCGGCATAGAAGTTCCGTCCCTTTTTTATGCGGATACATTCAGGATCGGTGGTATTTAAGGATTTCTCTTCTTGGAGTTCCTTTAGAAGCCTTAGGATGGTATTCGGAATTACCCACTTTATTAGCATCAAGGGTAATTCCTAGGTCTCTAAAATCAAGTGCCTTTATGAAGGCATCATAGGCTCTTACCGGATCATCAGGGGCTACATAGTCTTCCATGCTTTCAGGTAAGAGATTTATTTGGTTACGATTACCATAACGATAAGCCATAATAGATTTTCCTTTCTTGGTTGATTATTATGCTAATATTATAGCATAAAATCAGTTGAAAGTCTTGTAAAATAAGGGTTTTATTTGCTTTTTATTAATATTTTTTAATTCATTAATTGTACGCGAACGAGGTAATTGTGACACAGCCTCGTGCGCAGGAATGACAAAAGAAACGGAAATGTATAAAAAGTATAAAAATATATTTGAAATTATAAAAAACATATTGTAATATGTTATGGAATATATGTTTTTGTTGGTAAAATTGTACATAAAAATAATTATAGAAAGGGGAAAAATATGGAAAGAGAAATTGAATATAATGAGAGAAAGGGTTCAGAAAACGGTTTTGTAATAATTAATAATAATTTTTTAGAAAATTGGTCGGGTATTATAGGTGCGGGACCATCCATCCTCTATCTAGATTTATTAAGTTATTGTTATGGCAAAAAAACACATGCTTGGCCATCTGTGAGAACATTGGCCGAAGATCTCGGAATTACTAAAAATAGTGTTAGAAAATACCGTGAAGTGTTAATCAAATATGGATTAATTAAGAAGATGTATAAGAGAAAATCGGCAGATGGAAGTTATCAAACCAACGTTTATGAGATAGTTAGATCTGAAGATTTACCAGATTTGGTGAAGAGAGAGGGTGAATAAGTGTGGCGCAAATATGTCAACAGTTGAAATAATTTGAAGGATGACAAAATTGCACTAGGGGTAGTGTAAATTTGGAATGATCTTAATGATTCTGTTGTCATTTTTACACCAGGGGTAGTGAAATATTTTCGCGAAGATGGTTCAAATCTTAACCCCTAATAATAACAATATAATAACAACAACAACAACAATATTAGGGTGTCAAAATTGGACTTGGGTAAGCCCTATTTTGATACCCTAACAGTAACAAAAGAAGAAAATGCTGTTGTTGTTTTTTTAAATTTAAGAGAAGAAAGGAAGAAGATGCGAGATGCAAGATGAGATTGCTGCGCTCTGATAAATCAGAGCTCGCAATAACATTTAAAGATAAGACGGGTCGGATAAATCCGACCCCTACATTTCAGAAATAAATAGGCGGGCCTGTTCTACGATCTTACAAAAAAGGTAAGCTTATCTTTTTTAATTATTAATCATTTATAGTTTTTAAAACTTGTTTAACAATCTTCGGATGTAATATTTTACTTGCATGAAAGGGTACAATTATTCTTCTATCTCCTTTTCTGTATATCCTGTGACTACCTTTACTTCTAACCATCTTAAACCCAGCTTTAAGCAACCTTTTTTCTGCTTCCTGAGCTTTTAATCTTGGTAGTTTAGCCAACTCGCACCTCTAAAGATGTAGTTAATATTTCTTTACTTAAAAAAGTTTTTATTTCGTCTTTTGACAATGTCTCTAAATATAGTTCGATAGCCTCTTTTATATTGCTTAAAACTTCCTCTAAAGAATCGCCTTGTGTTTGACAACCTTCTAATTCGGGACAGCAAGCATAATAACCATGTTCATCCTTCTCAATGGTTACATTGACCTTATATGGTCCACTCAATTTTTTTACCTCCTTTTAATCTGTAAATGTATAATAATAAAGAATTATTTATATTAATGAATATGTATTGTTTGTTTTATAATATCAAATTTTTGAAAATATACAAGAGGGGGGTGAGGAAAGCGTATCTCGTATCTCGTGAATCGTATCTCGTTTATAGCGTGGAACGTGGAGAGGATAGGAAAACAGTATATAGTATCGGGTATATAGTGAGGAAAAAGCAAAGAAAGAGATGGATGCAAGATACAAAAACAAGTTACAGGTTTCAGGTTACGGGTTTCGGGTTAAGAAACAAAATGCCAAGAAAAATACAAGATGAGATTGCTTCGCTTGTTGAAGCAAGCTTGCAATGACAGAAAGAGTCTCACCCCCACCTTATCCATTTATGTTTTTTAAGATAGATTCGAGATTGATTATTTGGATATTTTTGGGCAGGTTTTTATATTTTTTTATTTCGGTTTTTAAAGATTGTGTTTCATCTTTCCCCTTCTCGTTTTTCTCCTGACTGACCGTAGAAAGTATGATTAAGTTTTCGGGAGCAGGGGTTTGAGATATTTTTTGAGCAAAGTCAGATAGAGTAAGGACTTCGTGTCCCAGAAATTTCTTTTTAGAGAACGTGGATGATGATAAGGATGTGGGATCATCAGTTATAATTGAGTAGAGTCTTAAGGGACTATCTAAAAGGGATAGATAGGTTATCTCGGCCAGCTGGCCGGTGCCGTAGATGGCTGCCTTTCTTACCCCTTTATCGTAAAGATTGTTAAAGCGGGTAGTAAGCAGGTCTTTGGCATATTGATAGTAGTGCTGAGTTTCCCGAACCCGGTCATAGATAAAGTTGGTTGCCTGAACCATACCTTGAGGGGTGATAAGATAAAGAATTTTACGGCCAGTCATCTTTTGGGCTTTGATTAGTCCCCGATGAATCAAGTTTTGCAGGATAGAATTAGTCAGACCCAGGGAGATGTTTAGTTTGTGGGCTAAAGAGCGCTGGGATAGGGACGGATTTTCTTTTAGTTCTAAGAGAGTGTCTAGATGTTTTTTAGTTGGCATGGGGGCTCCTTCAATGTTCATGTTCTGAACTTAGGTAAATTATAGTATATGTGGGGGAGAAAAGCAAGAAAAACAAGTTGTAAAGTGTAAGATAGGAAGAACAGTATCGAGTATTGAGTATATAGTTAGGAAGGGAAAAAGAAAGAGGGAGATGCAAGATGGGGAATTAATAAACCCGTTAGACGGTTGGAAGGAAATATTCAGGGAGAGAGTTTCTGAGCTATTTTTCAGAAGTTCTCTCCCTGTGTTGTAATAATTAATCTATATTTTTTTCTATTTTCTAATTAATTATTGTTCCCTTTTCTATTTTTCGATTAGAAATCACCTGAATCAAATTCTACAGCAGTTGCTAGTGGAAGCACCTGATTATTACCTGTAGTATCTACGATGGGAATGTTAGCTGCTATATTAAAGGTTACTACCTCATCAGAATCAATATCCACACAACCGGCAAAAGCTGTTAAAACCACAGTAGTTGCTGAAGCAACGGGGCCGTCAAGAAGAGGGGTGGTGTTGTCTCCGCCAAATTTCGATGACCCATTAGTAGTTACCCAGCTTATATGAGGAAGTAAAATATCCGCTGTCACAGTTACCGCTGGATCAAAGGTTAAGGTAATTGTATCACCTGCTTCAAGTTCATGGGCTGCACTACCTCCATTAGCAGCTGCTACTGTAGGACTCAATATCTTTCCATCGGCTGTAGAAGGTAAACTCTCGTGTCCGTTGGCATTGGTTCTAGTATATAGTGGTAAATCATCGGCAACTAAATCTATAGTAGAGGTCATAGTTGACCCCACGGTTGTAGGATAACTATACTTTGTGGTGCCGACATACAAGGTAATCTTATCACCTATGTCTACGGTACCGGCAGCTGTAGAGGTAATCGTATTTTTATTAGTTGCCTGAATGGCAGCTAATGCAGTTCCATCTGGCTTAGAAGGCATCTGCCCATCTGCAGTTGTTGCGCTGGTGCTGGTATCTGAATAAAATATCTTAAAAAATATATAGTGGTCATCTGCAATGTTGCTACAGGCGGTGGGGTGATTACTTATGCCTATTTCAGAAATTGCGCCTGCTGCTACTGCATCTGTTGGAGAGTTACTTGCGTAACAATATACTTTTACAGTAGCACCGGTCGGTACATCGGTATATGTGGCCTCAAAGTTCCCGGTGCCGGCGCTTCCGTTAATAGACAATTTAGTAGCATCAGGGTCCGTACTGGATATTGCCGCATTTATAGTTACGGTAGATGTATCTAACTTAGTCACCGTTAAATATGTTGCATTCACAGTGATAGTGTTGGTTCCTGTTCCACTTGCGACAGGAGTATAAACCGTTGATGAGCCCGTAGCAGGACTTATGCTTCCTAACCCGCTCTCTGTCCAGGCAAAAGTACACAAAGAGGTTATATCCGTTCCTGCAGTATTTTTAGCAACAGCGGTAAAGGTTGTTGTAGTAGTGTCTCCTTCTGTGTATGTTTTAGAAGCAGGGCTTATGGTTACTGATGTTAAGGCACTGGCAGTAAAGCTAATGGTAACCGCAGTCGAATTATCCGCATTACCGGCAGCATCTGTAACCGTAGATGATGGATTAACGGTAGTACCAGAAGGTATATTTGGTAAAGTACCCAAAGTAATCCTACAAACTTTATCACTAGTGCTCCAGCTAAAGGTGGCACCAGTTCCGTATTTGGCACTACTACTGCTTAAAGGTAATTGAGCGGTAAAATTAGAACTGGTAATAGTACTGGTTTTTATATCCTCATCAAAAGTAAAAGTAATAATATCTCCCGTGTTAATTGTACCGCTACCCTTACCCTTATCATCACTGCAAACCGCGGTAAGCAGTTTTGGCCTGGTTATATCATAGATTATACTATCATTACATTCGTCAAATGTAGTACCTGCAGCGTTTTTAAATTTAGCATAAACTGTTTTTGCTCCATCACCGGTGCTGCAGCCTGCGCCGGTAGTGATATTAAACGAAGAGTAGCTTGTAGCATAAGTTGCCCAGTCACCCCAGGTAGTCCCATTTCCACTAAAAGCCATATAAGTTGCTCCGACTGCCGATATAGTCAGACTGGGAGTAGAATCATTGGTAATAGCGGCACCGCCGGCAATACTGATACTAGTCTCTGTTGTAACCGGAGCTATACAACTCACAACCAATAGTAGTGCAATTATTGCTATACCAGAAAAAATTAGTAAACTTTTTTTAAATATCATAACTTGATTATTCCTCCTTTACTTATATTTAGCAATTTAGAATATCTTAACTTTATTGATTTATACTTTGTCGATTTATATAAGAAACTACCGCCCTCCCCTCTTTTTTTATATTCTCCTTGATTGTTAGAGTAATATCAATGCAAAATTTAACTGCTCCTTTTAGACAGGAGAATAAAAAAGTTTTAAAGAAATTTTGAAGATATGTGATATATGTGTTACGAAATTATCATTTTTAATTATAGTACAAATAATTTGAAATTGCCAATTTATTTAAATATAAGATACAAGTTGCAAAATTACAGATGAGAGATGAAATTGTCGCGCGTGCCTTCGGCAAGCTTGTGATGACAGAAAAAGCCGCACCCCACGATCCTGCCCTCTCTCCTCAAGGTCGATATGTATAAGATGAAAAAATGATTTTCAGTTTACTAGTTGTCGGTTTTTGTTGGTTGAGCTTTCAATTTTGCCTGCTCGATTTGTTGTATAGCGTCCCGGGCATATTTTGCTTCCTGGCTATCGGGGGCAAGCTTAACTACCCTTTTCAATTCGATTAATCCCTCGTCTATCCTATTCTGCCGTAAGTAAGCATTGGCTAATCCATAGTGGGAGCTAAAAAAATCAGGGTCTATTTTAAGAGCGTTTTTAAAAGTCATTTCTGCTAATTCATAATTTTCGAGCCGTAAATAAGCATTCCCCAACTTATTATACAGGGGGGGCATTGTTTGTATATTTCGCTGATAGGAGATAGCTTGTTTTAGCGAATCAATTGCCTTATCCGAGTCACCTTTAGCAAGATAAATTATAGCAAAATTTTGAGGTAAACCGGGAAAATCACAATATTTTTTACTTTCTTTAAAATAGTTAAGCGCAGTATCGTAAAGGTCGCGCTGCGTAAAAATTATTCCCAAATCATAGTAAAGAGCCCCAAAATATGGATCCCATTTTAAAGCTTCTTCGTATATTTCAATTGCTTTGTCATAATTTTGATTTTTAATTTCTTTTTCACCATAATACCAATAAGTACGAGCCACAAAAGGACGCATCATAGTTGCACATAGAAAAATCGTTAAGAAGATAATTACTATATATAGATAAAGTTTAAATTGAGAGATATTAATTTTTTTAGTATTAATATTATTTTTTAATTCCATTACCACAGTAAGCCCTATAGCCAGCCAGAACAAAACTATGGTAGCTGGTAGATGTAAGGGAAAACCAAATAGTCCATCCACAAGAACTGCTACTACCGCCCCCATCAGGCCAATCATTACCCCCTGCTTCTGCTCGTTCCTTTCTCTTTTCAAATTGCTTATTCCATAATTGAAATAAGCAATTATAAGCCAAATAAATATGGCAAGACCCACTATCCCTAGCTCAGCCCAGAGCTGCAGGTATTCGTTGTGGGCTTTATCCGCAAATCCATGAGGATAAAGAGAACGATTATCTCCCTGTTCAAAAAAGATAGCCTGATATTTTAAAGTATTGTATTTGAAAGTTCCAATCCCTGAACCAAGCAAAGGACGGTCTTTAATCATAAGAGTAGTAAGTTTCCAGGTAGCCATTCTTCTTCTAAAAGAAATTTCATTAGCAAGTTTTGTTATTGAAACTCTTTCTTTCAACTTTGAAATAGTAGTCCCGGGCTTATTCAAGGGATTGGGAAGAGTAAATAAAGAGGCAACTGCGATAATAACAATTAATATAATAATAAATAGTCTTTTATTATCTTTAATAAAGCTTTTTCCTCTCGATAACAGAAAAAGAAAAAACATAAAGATAACGGCAACACCAAAACCCAGGTAAGAACCGCGGGTAAAGGTAAATATAAGGGTGGCTCCCATAGTTAGGATTCCGATTAGAAGCAATATTTTTCTAATTCTATTTTTAGCTGTCAAGAATATGGGAACAGCAATAGAGAGGGGAATGATTAAATATCCGGCAAAATAATTAACATTACCAAAGAGGCCAAAGACCCTCTGCCTTCCAACATTACCTTGCCATAAAGTAAATATTTCCATATCATTGTACTGAAAGATGCCATATATGCCGAATAGGGTTCCGATAAAAAGTAAAATATTTAGGATATGTTTGACTTGGCGTTCATTATAAATATTATTAGTTACAACAAAATATAAACAGGGTCCGGCTATAAAGAGGGGTAATTCTTTTAAACTTATAAAAAAGGTGTTTGACCAAACCAAAGAAATAGTGCATATAGCCATAAGACTCAAGATGGGAAAGTTGAGGGGAGTAGAGATAAATTTAATTTCTTCTCTGCTTACTATTTTAAATGCCCAAAACATTAAACTCATAATTATTAAAACTTCAGCAGCAAATTCTTTAGCAGGCAGAAAAACAGTTATACAATAGGGATTAAAAATTATAGGCACCAATACAACCAAAGCCATAATGGTTAGTTCAATGGTTTTAGTCCAAAAAGATTCCTTATAATTTAATACACTTATTTTTTCTTTTTCCATTTTTCATTACACTTCCTTGTTAGTTAGCCTGTTAGATTAGTTAACCAGTTAGGATAAAGATTAGCCAGGCGGTTAGGATTAGTTAGCCGGTTTTCTAGTTAAGATACAAGATGTAAGATAAAAAGATAAGTTACAAGTTGTAGGTTACAAGTTGCAGGTTGCGAGATAAAAAGATAAGTTTCGGGTTTCTGGTTGCGAGTAGAGATTACCGCGCTCTGATAAATCAGGATTCACGTTGACAATTAAAGGTAAGGCGGGTCGGGTAAATCAGACCTCTACATTTCAGAAATAGACAGGCGGGACGCCTGTCCTACGGGTGGACAGGTTTGATAAACACATTTTATTTAGGTTTGATAATAGAATTTATTTTTTGTAAGATGGTAGATTTTGCGAGATGGACTTTTTGCTGAACCTCTTTCCTGGTAGGAGCGTGAAAAGACAGGTATATTTTTATCTTGGGTTCGGTCCCTGAGGGACGCAGAACATACCAGGAGCCATCGGAAAATATAATCTTTAAGACATTAGAACGGGGTAAGTCAATCCGGGTAGTTTTTTTAGATTTTAAATCATAGCTTTCGCCCAGTAGAATATCATCTATTCGGACAATCTCCATACCTTCCACCCGGAGGGCTTCTTTTCTAAAGGCCTCCATAATCTCGGCTATCTTCTTCTCCCCTTCCTGACCTTCCAGATAGATGGAGTGCTGGACTTCTTCATAGTAACCATATTTTTTATAGAGATTTTCTAACACCTGGAGCAGGTTAAGCCCATTTTTAAGATAATAGGCGGCCATCTCGGCAATCAGCATCGCGGAAATTACGGCATCTTTGTCACGCACAAAATCTCCGGTTAGGTAGCCGATACTCTCTTCATAGCCGAAGAGGAATTCTTTACCTTCTTTTTCCTGTACATTTTTTTCCATATTACAGATAAATTTAAAACCTGTCAGGGTTTCATAAGTGTCCACCCCAAAGCTATCGGCAATTACTCTGGACATATCGCTGGTTACTACGGTCTTTACGATAAAGCCATTGGGAGGGAGCTGGTTCAGCTCTTTTTTACTGCTTAGGATGTAATGGAGAAGTAAGATTCCGACCTGGTTACCATTTAGGACGGTGAAGGAATTACTGGATTCCCGCTTTCGCGGGAATGACACAGGAGAAGGCAGAGGGGGATTTTTTACCGCCATGCCGATGCGGTCAGCGTCCGGGTCGGTGGCGATTAAAATCTCGGCATTTACCTTTTGGCCTAATTTAATAGCCAGCTCAAAGGCAGCAGGATATTCGGGATTGGGTGATTCCACAGTAGAAAAATCAGGATCGGGCTGGGCTTGTTCTTCTACCACAAATACATTGGTAAATCCCCTTTCCTTTAATATTTTTCTTATAGGAACATTTCCCGCTCCATGAAGTGGTGTATAAACTATCCTGATGGTTTTGTCTAACTCTATCCGGTCTTTATCTCTAATGGTAAGCTCTTTTACTTTGCGCAGGTAAACCTCATCCACTTCCGGGTCAATTATATTAAACATACCTTTTTGGATGGCGGTTGGATAATCAAGTTTTTTAATCAGAGAATAGTCTTTTATCCGGTTGATGTGGGCGATTACTCTATTGGCAATCTCCGGAATTATCTGCCCTCCATCGGGTCCGTAAACTTTATAGCCATTGTATTCAGGCGGATTGTGGCTGGCAGTAACCACTATGCCGGCTATAGCATGAAGATGGCGCACGGCAAAGGATAGCTCGGGAGTGGGGCGGACATCCTCAAATAGATAGGCTTTAATATTGTTGGCGTTAAGGACTAAAGCGATAGTTTCCGCAAATTCATGGGATTTATGGCGGCAGTCGCGAGCAATGACCACACCGTGATTTAGATATTGTTGGTAGTCTTTTTGTTCCCGGGCTTTTTCGATAAGATAATCAGCCAGCCCTTGAGTAGCTCGGGAAACGGTATAGATATTCATTCGGTTGGTGCCCATACCGATTTTACCGCGCAGACCTCCGGTGCCGAATTGGAGATCTTTATAAAAACGGTCTTTAATTTCCTCTTCGTTACCATCAAGAGCACGTAATTCTTCTTTGGCTTTTTCGTCAAAGTATTCATTTTCTAACCAGAAATTATATTTTTCGAGATAGTGCAATTTTTGGAACTCCTTTGTATATAGTTTATAGTTATTCGTTTTTAGTTTTTAGATGAGATTGCTTCGGTCGTTACACTCACTATGACAGAATTGGGTAATTGATATTATTCTATATATAATGCTTGGAGAACTTCCTTGGTTTTTAGGTTTTGGACAAATATTACCAGGTGCAGGGTCTCTTTTTCTTCATCAATCTCTGATTCCCGGGCAAGCGATATTTCGGAAACAAATTTAAAGCTAAAGGTAACCCCGGGTAAGAGTGTAGGTATATTCTGGAAAGGAAATATGTCTTGTATATAGTTATGCAGGCTAGACTCATCTCCTTCTTTACCGACCATTCCACAGACCGCTAAATCTTTTAAGGGAGTATCGCTTATATTTTTGACAGTGCCTTCAATAATTATATTTAATACATTCTCTTCTATTAACTCTACTTCTTTATCTTCTCCTTTTGCCTCTTCTATCGCTTGAGGAGATTCTTCTCCTTCTTCCCTCTCCCCTTGAGGGAGAGGGTTAGGGTGAGGGGTCTTACTCGCAGAGATCTCAAGAAGGGATGGCCGGGTAAGTTCCTTATCGATAGCATCTTTATAACATTCATAATTTCCTTCAACACAATCACAGGCAAGCCCTTGAAGCCTTTTGGTTAGGCCATTGATAAATACGTCGGGAGTACCTTTTTTGATATCACCAACATACCAATTATAGCGGGCATTGGTCTCTGGGGTATCATAGCCATCACCCCAGAGGTGTTCCTGTACGAGAATAAATTTGGAAGTGCCATATTCCCAGGCTAAGTCTTCCAGACAGAATTCAGCGGTAGGACAAGTAAGACAGCCTTCCTGGATAAAGAGTTCCACCAGAATTACACGGGGAACAGTTTTGGGTATAGAATCGGTATTTTGGGCAAAGACCCCCAGGGTTCCAATAGCGAATATGCCGTTACCGGCCAGGCCAAATAAAAATATTATTAAGAAAATTGATATCGATATTGATATTTTTTGGTTTATTTTCATATTTACAAAAATCTTTCAAACTCGGTTTTCAGTTTACAGATAAATTCACGGGTTTGATGAATCAAACTCCTACCGCACTCCCACCTTAATCCTCTTTTCAAGGTGGAGGAGATTCGAGATGAGATTGCTTCAGTTGTTTCACTCCCTTGCAATGACCAAGATGGATTCACTCTTTCGAGGGACTGATAAAGAAGAAGTGGGAATGGCAGCCGTGATGCCTGTCCTACCTTAACTTTTTCCTTTTTGCCAGAATTCGAGGAAGAAGGCCACGAATACGCCCACAAAGAGCCCAAGCACACCAGCGATTAAGATATTTAATTTTTTATTTGGCTTGATGGGCGCAGTCGGCAATTTGGCATAGTTTATGATTTTAAAATCCTCACAACTCTTTAAAATTGCCTTAAAATTATTTGCCTCCTCACTTAAAGTATTATATAACTCTCTCTCGGTAACCGAAGAGCTTAATAGCAGACTGGTCTGAAACTGTCTTTCTCCTTCTGATAATTCTTCGCTTACAGCAATTTTCTTTTTAGTCTTTTCAATCTCTCGAATATTTTTCTCAAATTCAGCAATTTGTTCTTCTAAGATTTTTAATCTGTCTTCTATAAGCTTTGCCCGTTCCTGATACTCAGCTTGATTCTGTTTAATAAAAACTTCTATTATATTTTCTACCAAACTTTTGGCTTTTTCCGAGATATCATGCTCTACCGATACTATTATAAAATTAGTACTTTTTAAACTTTCGGTGGTTATATGGGGCTTTAATTGCTCAGAGGTAAGGGTTCCTTCTAAGCCCATTCGCTTAATTACTTCATTTAAAACAATATCACTTTTCATAATTTCTAAGGATTCAGTAATATTAACTACTGCTTGGCCATCTATCTTAGCCACGCTAAAGACTGTAGATGCTTGATAAACCGGGGATAAGGCAAAATAACTTACCAGAGCAGCGGTAATAACCGCAATTAGAAAGATTAAAATAATGATACCTTTTCTTTTTAGTAAGACATTGATGTATTCACGTAAATCAATTTCTTCTTCTTGTATTTCTGGCATTCAAAAAACACCTCCATTAATTAGTCGTTAGTGAATAGTGAATAGTCGTTAGTATTTGGTTAGCGTAGAGCGTACAACGTTTAGCGTATAGGTGCTGGCTACAAGCGTAAGTGAAATACAATCAAATATTCACCCCCACCTTAGTCCTCCCCCCTCAAGGGGGAGGAGATATATTGATTTAATCCCCCCAGGAGGGATGATATCTACTATTTAGTTACCGGTTAACTGGTAAACCGGTTAACTGGTAACTGGGTAACCAGCCTACCAGTCATTTCAGTTGTCTGGTTCCGTTGGTTGGGATTTCAATTTTTCCTGCTCGATGTTTTGAATAATATTCCGGGCATAATTTGCTTCCTGGCTGTCAGGTGCAATTTCGATTACTTTTTGTAATTCAACCAGTGCTTCCTCGATTTTGTTCTGATTTAAATATGCTCCCGCCAAGCCATAATGAGCATTAATAAAATTTGGGTCTATTTTTAAGGCATCTTTCAGAACAATTTCTGCTGGTTTATATCTTTCTAACTGTAAATAGGTATTTCCTAATTCGCTATACAAAGGAAGCATTGATTTTTCATCACGTTGATAGGAAATAGCCTGCTTTAGTTTAATTACTGCCTCATCAAGCATTCCGCTTTTCAAATAAATAATAGCTAAGTCCAAGGGTAAATCGGGATGGTCAATATATTTCGCAGCTTTCTCTAAATATTCTCTACTGATACCGTATAATTCTTTATTTTGCAATATTTTCCCTATATCGTAATATATAGGGCCTAAATAAGGATCCCACCTTAAAGCTTCCTCGTAAATTTTAATAGCCTTATTCCAATTTTCTTTTTCAATTTCTTTAAAACCCTTATACCAGTAAGTTTGAGCTATAAAGGGACGGGTTATAGTGATACTTAGAATTATAGCTAACAGGATTATGGATAAACATAAAATAGGTTTAAATCGATAGATGTTATCATTGTCTTTATCTCCTGCTTTTTTCTGTTTTTTAACAAGATCAATATCTTCTATTCCTTTTATTATTACATCAGAACCCCTCTGTTTTAAATTAGTTTTATCTGCATTCACTTCTGTTTCAATTGCTACTATAGTAAGACCTAAAATCAACCAAAATAAAGCAGTATTAGTCGGTAGATGCAGGGGAAACCAGAATAATCCATCTACCAAAAAAGCTATTATACTCCCCATTAATCCAATTACAATCCCCAGTTTATATTTATCTTTTATGCTTTTTAATTTTTTTACTCCATGTTTAAAATAAATGATTATCAGCCATAAAAATATTCCTAACCCAATTATACCCAGTTCTGCTGTTAATTGTAGATATTCATTATGCGCTTTATCTGCAATACCGTAAGGATAAAGAGCACGATTTTGTCCCTGGTCGAAGAATTTAGCTTGATATCTTAAAGTATTATATTTAAAAGTCCCCAGTCCTGAACCAAGTAAAAGGTGGTCTTTAATCATAAGTGTGCTAAACCCCCATATTGCTTCTCTTCTTTTAATAGAAGAATCTTTAGAAAGCTGAGCAATTGAAATTCTGCTCTTAATTTTGGAAATGACTGTACCTTGTTTATTTAAGGGATTAGGGATTACGAGTAAGAAAGTTGTTACAAGTATTGCTATTAAGATAATAATAAGGATTTTTTTATTTTCTTTTACAAAAAAATTGCGGTGAGCTGAAAGGAAAAGAAAAAACATAATAATTGAAGAAATTCCTAAAGCCAGATAAGATCCCCGGGTAAGAGTCGCCAGTAGGGCGCTACCCATAGCCAGAACCCCGATTAATAACAGGATTTTTTTAACTTTGTTTTTGCAAACAAAAAAAAGAGAAATAGCTATAGGCAGAGGGAACATTAAATACCCAGCAAAATAACCAACATTACCTGAAAGACCAAAGACCTTCTGTCTTCCGACATTTCCTTGCCAGAAAGAGAAAAAATCCATATTATTATATTGAAAAATACCATATATACCAAATAATCCACCAATAATTAATATAACATTAAAAATGTGATTAATTTGTTTTTCATTATATAGGCTATTAGTAATAATAAAATATAGCAAAGGTCCCGCCAAGAAAAGGGGCAATTCTTTTAAAGTTATAAAGGGACTATCAGACCAAAGAAGAGAAAAAATACAAATCGTCATAAAAGCAAATACTGGGAAATCCAATGGTGAGCGGATAAATTTAATTTTTTCCTGGCTAACCATTTTAAATGTCCAGAACATAAGGCCCATTATTACTAAAATTTCAAAAGTTAATTCTTTCGGAGGGTTAAATACTCTTATTAAACGGGGATAAAATACTACGGGGACTAAAATAACTAATGCAATAATGGTTAGTTCGATGGCATTTGTCCAGAAAGATTCATAATAATTAGATGAATTGATTTTTTTTTGCTCCATTGGCATTACACTCCAAACTTAGTTGTTAGTAAAAAACCAGGTTGGATGAATCCAACCTCTACTTTAAATACCACCAACAATATATTATTTTATATTTTTGTAAGCGAAATTATTTTCCAGTCATCGTCTTCTTTTATAAAATCAACATTATAATTTATATTTTCATTATATAAATCCGTACAAATAACCCAAAAAATACATCCCTCTAGAGATATTTTAATTTCCATTTTCCCCGTAGCATATATATCAGTCACTATTATATCACTTTCGGGTATAGTAACCTTTTGTTCAATTTTAAACATTGAAAAAACATCCACTAAATCTTCAGCATCTTCTATCTTTGAAAATATTTCTTCCGGTAAGCCGTTAATATGATTATCGTAAGTTCCACCATTGGAATCAGAGTAATCATAAGATACATTCTCCATAAATAAATCTACATCTTTTTTCTCTATGGCTTTTTCAATATTTTTAGCAATTTGAGCAATTTGGGTTTCGTCGGTACCCGCTGATTTACAACCCACCAAAGAAAAAATTACAAGCAAACTAATTATTATGGATAATATTTTCATTCTCTTTTTGATAGCCATGTCACACCCCCATATTAGTTAACCAGTTTACCGGTTATAAGATATAAGTACAAGATAAAACCGTAGGACAGGCGTCTCGCCTGTTTATGTAAAAGTAGGGGCTTGATTTATCAAGCCCGCAAAACACGGGTCGGATAAATCCGACCCCTACATTAAAAACAATACTTTATTTGAAATACGAAAAAGTTTTGAGTTTTGAATTATGGTTTTTATCTTTTCGCTTTACGTTTTTAGTTTATTGATTTATCCTATACGCTAAACGCTGTACGCTCTACGCTAGTAGTGCTAACGCCTAATTCATATTGCATCTTTATTTTTAACTAGCTAATCAAGTAACCAGCTAGCTAAAAAACTACTTGCTAATTTTTACCGGGAGGGCGATGGTAAGGTAAATATATTCAGTAGTCTCGTCTTCCTCTAAAATATCCTGAGCTTTATTTTTTGAAACGATTACCGGTAGTTCTTCTTCTGTTTTCGGTTTTAATTTAAGATTTGAATATAGGGGAGAGATATAATCAACAGAACTGCTGATAGAAACGATATTTAACTCTCTGTCTCCTAAACTTTTCAAAATAAATTTTCCAGATGCTTCTTCTTCTGAAGTAAAATCATATTTAAGGATTACTTCTTCAGGTAATATACCGATTCCGGAAATTTCTCTTTCTTTTATATATCCTGATATAAGAATAGATTGAGTTTTATTTTTTGGATCATTACAATTATATCTTATAGATTCTTTTACTTCCCCTATCCTATGCCCGGTAGAATCATAGGTTAAAATAAATTCAAACTTATCGTGCGGTAGAATTATTAATGGTAGGTTAAAATTATGTTCAATATTATCAAAAATAACCAGATCATTAACTATTAAATCTGCATCCCCAATATTTTCTATTTCCCCTTTAAATATACGAATGTCTCCCTCTGAGATAAGCCCTAGCTCCCATAAACCTTTGGAAACTTTTATTTTAGGCTTGGTTAGATGCTCAACATCAACTGTCACCATAATCTTTTTCTCCGGTTCTTTTTCATCATTCGTTTTGATATATACTATTTTACTTATGTTCCCTTCATAACCGCTGGTGTCAAAAGTTACTAATAATTCTACCGATTTTCCTGACGGTATTTCATCAGTTGATAATTTTGTCTTTATGCATCCGCAGGATACCCTTACTCGATCAATATATAAAGTCTTTCTCCCTTCATTAGTTAAAATAAAATTATGGGTGGGTTTTGCATTCGATTCTACCTGTCCAAAATCCCATTCTTCTTCGGAAATTACCAGTTGTGGGGGGAGTGCCGATTTATTAGCTACATTATTAATTATAAAAAAGATACCCGCAACTACTACAATCCCTATTAAAATAAAAAAAATTATTTTCCTATTCAATTTTTTAAAAACTCCTCTCCTGTCTTGGTGTGATAATGATTATTAATCAACCTTGATTTGGCTATCGTCGGTCTTACCTTTATAGGTGGCTTTAATGTAGTACATCCCATAATATGTTGGACCCGGAGTAAAGGAGGTTGTAATTGAACCACTGGTTGGATTTAACGTCCAGACTGTACCACAGGCATGACATTGATAAGAACAGTTCCAGTAAACTTTAGAGGGGTCTACAGGTATAGGATACCCTTCTGAATCATAGGCTTTTACCGTAAATGTTTTAGAAGTATACATTTTTACATTTGCATAGTAGGGAATAACTCTTATTTTGCTTACAGAGTAGCTATCGTAATTAGGGGTAACAAATGAATTACAGCCACTGATTAAAATTAAAAATATACCTAGAAGTACAATTCCGATAAAAAATATTAATCTTCTTTGATAATTCATTAATAAATACTCCTTTAAGATAGCATACTAATTAACCAATTCTTCAATTTACTAATTAATTTAATTCATTAGATTAAAATATAATTTGTAAGTTATTAATTTTTGGTTTAACGGTTTTCCATTCCTCCGATTCATCATTCTGTCATTCCTGTGCAAACAAGAATCTAAGCTTAGATTGTCATTCCTGCGAAAGAAGGAATCTATCTTAAAAATTAGTCTATTCGGGTCGGATGAATCCGACCCCTACTGAATACTATTCACTATTCACTAACGACTAATTTAACCGGGTAACTAATTAACTATCTTACTCTACATATTTTGCCTGTAATATTTCCTTGGTTGAACTACCCTGAACAAAAATAACTCCATGAACATTGGACAACCAGCTTAATTCTTCTAAAATAAACTCAAAGCTCTGCTCCGCTCCAGAGGCAAGAGTAACTCCAACTTCTGTGGTGTCTTTAATAATTTTAGATACCATATATTTCTCGCCGGGTACGCCATTATCTTTGAAAATCATTCCATTTATCACTAAATTATTCAGGGAAGATGTACTTATATTCTTTATATTCCCGGATAAAGTAGTGCTCCCGGAATTCTCTGTTTTGCTAACATTTATACTAATCTTTGCATTTTTGGCTAATTCAGCGACAATTTTGCTTTTAAACAAATACTTAGTTGCGACTTTCCAAATTCTATCGTTTGAACCATTAAAAAGTGTATTGGGTGTTGTTCTCTGGAAGATATCCGGTAAATACCATTTGTACCGGTCATTGCCGCCGACAGTAACTGTGCTTCCCCAGGTTCCTACTTCCACTAAAATCATTTTACTTCTTTCGTATTCCTCTGCTATCTCTTCAAGAATGGGTTCGACTATGAGACAATTGGGACAATGACTGGTGAATAGTTCTACCATAACTACCCTATCCACTGTTTCCTCTTCTCCTTCTCCCTCTCCTTCTCCTTCACCTTCTGTTGGGACAGTAGGAGTACAGCTGATAAACAAAAAGACTACTGAAATAACTACTAACAAGATTAAAAATATTTTCTTCATATACTTATTCTCCTTTCATTTTGTATTAATTATACTTAAATTAATACAAAAATACAAATAAAAAAGGGGGCATTAATGCCCCCTTTTTCTATGAGAATATAATTTATATTCTCATAATACTACATTCCGTAATAATTCTTATGGAGTAATGGGTGCAACAGTTGCGCAGACGGCATCTGCGTCAGCACATGCACCGATTACATTAGCTGTTCCTACAACTGCCTCTTCTGCACTCGTCCAGCCTGTACAACTACCAGCAGCTTGTTTATCTACGTACTCTGTAATAGTTCCGATAGCACCTGAATCTATTGCTACCTTTGCATAATAGTATGTTTTATTTCCTACCAAATCAGCAAGAGTAGCTACTAAATAGAAGGTATAAGGAGTCATATCATTTCCACCTTCTCCGGAAACGTAAGTATAATAATCATAGATGTTAAAACAAGATATTGTGCAGTCGATATCACAACCAACACTTGTGCAAGTGGCTATAGGTGAAATACATGGAATGTCACAGCAGACGCCAAATGGATCAGATTTATATAAATCAAATGTGGCTGTATCTAAAGCTGTGCACTCATCATTGCAACATGTAACACAAGCAGCTATTTCTGTTATGAAATTTAAATTAATTCCACCACATGGACATCCTGTTAACGGCCATTCACGAATAAGAATTTCACTGCAAGGACCTAAATCGTCTACCACGTAAGGAAATTTGCAAGGTGCACAAGTTGCACAGGTTGTTACGTAAATATAATCTTCATCGCAATCATATCCAGCAGCACCACCAGTAAATCTGTATTTTCCAGTCCAAACCTTTTTATCAGCATCTGGATACATTACCATCTCTATTGCCCCTGTTGGAACTCCAACTGGATTATCTTTTATTGCCGCGCCGACCCATACTGATACTGGATCAGTTGCCACTGCAAAAGTTACAGTAACGGTTTGGATTGCACCTTTAATGTATTTCTTCCCATCAATTTCTACTTCGCTGGTTATGGAAACTGTTGGACAAGCGCCTTCTACTTCGCCTTCACCTTCGCCTTCGCCTTCAGCTGGTGTTACAGGAAGACAGCCGACAAAGAGGAAAGAAGCCAGTGCGACTACTAAAAGTACTAATAATAATTTCTTCATTTTTTTCTCCTTTCGTTTTTTAAAAAGAATTCGTTATTATTTAATTTCGCGAAATTAACTAACTTTAATTTCTGTTTTAAAATAGCT
>Ga0209986_10000349_pt1 | contig 43821 bp, 37 predicted proteins | sample BlataG_FD_183168 | JGI IMG/M metagenome (GOLD analysis project Ga0209986, IMG submission 183168) | Deep subsurface microbial communities from Black Sea to uncover new lineages of life (NeLLi) - Black_00105 metaG (SPAdes) (version 2) | ecosystem: Environmental > Aquatic > Marine > Oceanic >... | reverse complement strand
CTGCAGACAGCCAGTGGCGGCTACGATCCGGCGGCGGGCTATTCCATCGGGGTCACAAACGCCGGAACCGACAGCGGCGTCATCAGCTGGGAGGTGGCGGCCGCTGCGCCGCCGGAGCTCTTCTACCAGAGTGAAGCCGACCCGGCGGTCTGGGGCCGGATCATCGTGGCCGATTTGCCGGTGAGCTGAGCAGCGCCGTCGCGGTGTAGCGCCAGTTCAAAAGTGTCAATCCCGCGGACCGCGAAAGCCGGTCGATCCGCCGGCTCGCGCCGGGGGCTTCCCGGTCCGCACCGCAGGGCGGTGGGCGGTGGGCGTTTGTTGCGTGGATAGCCATTGGGCTCGCGGCTCGGGTATGGTTGGAGGCGAGGAACCTCACCATCAGCCACGGCCCACCCAATGACCAGCCCACCCGCCCTTGATCGTATCTGGACCGTGCCAAACGTCATCTCGCTGACGCGGCTGGTGCTCGCCATCATTTTGTTTGCGGTGATCGAGGGCGTCGCTGGCGGGCAGCCGCTGGCTGCCCTCGTGCTGTTCGTCGTCGCAGCCGCCACCGACTGGGTCGATGGCTGGTACGCCCGGCGGTTCGATCAGGTCAGCCGGCTGGGCCGGATCTTCGACCCGCTGGTCGACAAGGTGATCGTCTGCGGCACCTTCGTGCTGCTGGCGGACCGGACCGGCTCGGCTCTGCTGCCCTGGATGGCGGTGGTGATCGTCGTTCGCGAACTGGTGGTCACCGCCATCCGGGCCGAGATGGAACGGGCCGGTCGCGACTTTTCCGCTGGCTGGTCGGGCAAGCTCAAGATGGTGTTTCAGTGTGTCGCCATCGGCCTCGAACTGGGCAGCCGGGTCTGGCCCGAGCTGGCTGCGGGCGGCCTGTCGGTGCACGCCGCCGCCGTGGCCGTCGCCTGGCTGGCGGTGCTGACAACGATCTGGTCGGGCGGGGAATACATCATCGCCGCCCGGCCGCTGCTGAGGTCGGCCCAGTGACGCCACTGCTCGGCCCGATCGCACTGGCGGCCTGCCTCGCCAGCGGCCTGGGGGTCATTCGGTTGATTGGCCGGGCCCGGGCAGGCCAACCGCTGGTGCCGGCCCTGCCGGCGAATCCGGTACCCTGGCAGGGACTCGACGTGGCGGGGCTCTTTCTGCTGTTTCTGCTCTGCCAAGGAGCGGCTGGTGAAGTGCTTGGCGTTGGAGCGACCGCCGACGCGATCGACCCAACGCCCGATCTCGGTCCCCGACTGCTCGCTAATGCCGTTGCCATGCTCGTTTTCACCGTGCTGGCTGCACTGCTGCTGCGGCTGCGAGGGGCGACACCGGTGAGCCTCGGCCTGCGGGATCCCCGGCCGGTCGAGGGGCTGGGCCTGGCGGTCGCCACCTGGGTGATCATTGTGCCGCCGTTGCTGGCCGTCGCCGCCTTTCTCGATCAATTCGTCGTCTCCTACCGGCACCCGGTGATCGACTTTCTGGCCGCCGATGGCAGCGGCTACGCGGTCGGTCTTGTGCTGGTTTCAGCAGTCGTCGCTGCGCCGATTGCCGAGGAGTTCTTCTTTCGGAAGGTGCTGCAGGGCTGGCTGGAGACCCGCCTGGGTGACCGGGCCGTGGTGGTCTCAGCCGTCGCCTTCGGGCTGGCCCATTTCGGCCACGGCCTGGGGTGGGTGCCGCTGATTGGGTTTGGCCTGGCAACCGGCTATCTGGCCCGTCAGCGGGGCACCATCGTTCCCTGCATCGTCGTCCACGCCCTGTTCAACGCGGTCAGCGTCGGTCTGCTGCTGCTTGCCCGGCCGGAATCGCTGCCGCCGGGCTGAATCAAAGCCGCCGAAAAACCGATCTGGTGAAAATGCCGGGCGTACGGGACACTCCGGCAGATAGCGGCCCCGCGGCCGTTTCCGGCGGAGGCACTGCGAAAATCGATGGCACACCGCTCTTTGGCCACGAATGGGATTGATTGGCTCGTGTACATCGCTGTCCGGGCAGCGATCTGCATCGTCCAGGCCCTCCCGCGACCGTTCCTCGAGCGGCAGGCCCGCAGCTGGTCCGACTTTCTGGCCAACCGAGTGAAGATTCGGCGGACCGTCGTTCGCGACAACCTGCGGCAGGCCTTTCCCGACTGGACCGACGAGCAGTGCCGCGACACCGCCCGGGCGATGTGGGAGCACCTGCTGTTGATGGTGGTCGAGATCGCCCACGCCCCGCGGGTCATCCGCAAGACGACCTGGCGACGGCACCTGCGGGTTACCGGCATGGAGCAGTTTGTCCGCACCATGTGGCTCGACCGGCCCAAGGTGGTGCTCTCCGGCCACTACGGCAACTTCGAACTGGCCGCCTACCTCTTCGGCGTGTTCGGCTTTCAACTGTTCTCGGTCGCTCGGGAACTCGACAACCCGCTGCTGGACCGATTTGTCACTGATTTTCGGGAGTCCCGGGGCCAGACGATTCTGCCCAAGCGGGGCAGCGCCCCGGATGTGGCCGCTGTGCTGGAAGCGCAGGGGGCGATCGGCCTGCTCGGCGATCAGGCCGCCGGCCCGAAGGGATGCCGGGTCGATTTTTTCGGCCGGCCCGCAAGTGTCCACAAGGCGATCGGTGTCTTTGCGCTCTCGTCAGAGGCACCGGTGATCGTCTGCACGGCAACCCGCCGGGCCGGCCTGTTCAGCTTCGACCTGCGGGTTGAAGGGGTGAGCGATCCCCACAACGATGGCCCCGAGGTGGCGGGCCTAGCAGCCCTTTCGCAGTGGTACACGACCCTCCTTGAGGGTGCCATTCGTCGTCGGCCGGGCCAGTACTGGTGGGTACACCGGCGATGGCGATGTTTCACCGGAGCGGCTAAGGTGGCCCGCGTCAGGCCCCGAGCGGTGGCCTGAGACGGTTGTTCGTGAGCCGTCTGTCCCCAATGGTTCCGACGCGATCGACAGCATGGCGGAGTGGTTCGACATCGCGGCAGAGAGCGACTGCCCGCCGGGCAGCAGCATTGAACGGGTTGCCGGTGATCGGATGGTTGCGCTGGCAAATGTAGACGGCGTGTACCATGCCATCGATGGGCTCTGCCCGCACCAGGGCGGACCGCTCGGCACGGGAACACTCTGTGGGGCAATCCTGACCTGTCCTTGGCATGGCTGGCAGTTCGATGTCACCAGCGGCCGCCATCGGTATTCCCAGACGGTTCGTCAGCAGGTTTTCGAGGTTCGCTGTGAGGCCGGCCGGGTCCTGGTGCGGCCACTGCAGCCGCCAACCACCGCCATGGGAGTCCCGCCAGCGTGATCGAGTATCGCTGCTTCCGGAACGACGATCCGCCGCGGCTGGCCGATGCCTGGCGAGCCGCCCGGCTTGGTCCCTCGGCGATGCAGCCGATGACGACCGCGATTCTCGAAGCGGGGGTGTTCTCCAAGCCCTACTTCGACCGGGAGGGTCTGCTGGTGGCGGTCGCTGACGGCCGGGTGGTCGGCTTCGCCCATTCCGGCTTCGGGGCCGCCGCCGACCGCCGCTCGATCGACACCAGCGTCGGCTCGACCCTGCTGGTGGTTGTCGTGCCGCACCCCGCGGACCGGGAGATCGGTGACGAACTGCTCCGCCGCAGCGAACGGTACCTGCTCGCCCGTGGCGCGACGCAACTGCGGGGTGGAGGTAGCGGCCAGTTCCGGGGCTTTTATCTCGGGCTCTACGGTGGCTCTGATCTGCCAGGCATCCTCGACTCATCCCCGACGATGCAGCAGGTCTTTGTCCGAGCCGGCTACCGCAGTCTTGAGCGGATTGCCGTCCACCGCCGGTCGCTCGACGGTTTTCGAGTGCCGGTCAATCGCCTGCACATCGCGGTCCGTCGGACGACAGTGATGCACGTCATCGATGAGCCGGAACGCCGCAACTGGTGGGAGGCAGCCACCACCACCGGGGTGGCACTGCGGCGGTACGAGCTGCGGACCAAGGCCCGCGAACTGCTCGGAAGCGCCACCTTCTGGGACATGCAGCCACTCTCACAGGCCTGGGGGCTGGTTGCCGCCGGCCTGCTGCATGTCGACATTGAAGGCCCCCGGCGGCGGCAGGGACTGGCCCAGTACCTGGTTGCCGAGGCGATGCATGACCTGGCCCAGGAGGGGGTTGCACTGGTCGAGGCCCACACCAGCGATGCTAACCTGCCGGCCGCCGGTCTGTTTGACAAGCTCGGCTTCGGCATCGCCGAACACGGCAGCATCTTTGAGAAGCCATTGGGCTGATCGCCTCTGGCTACTCGCCGATCTGTTTCACATGTGATCGGACGGCTGCCGTGGTGACGCTCGGTGGACCCTCGGCTTCCCGCAGCCGGACCGACAGTGGGGCCGTGGCAGGGTCATGCCGGAGGTCACTTAGATACCGCTCCAGCAGCCGCCGGCGTTCTGGTGTCGTCTGCAACAGCCAGTGGACCCAGCACCAGGCTTCGGCGTAGTGGTCTTGCGACATCGCCGCCGCGTCCTCGAGTGACTCCAGCCGCTCCAGTTGCGGCTGCCAGGTGCCCTCAAGGAGCCGGCCGGCCAGATGGGCGGCATGGCGGTCGTGCAGGCCGGCAGCCGCCTCCGGTAGCTCGAAGAACTCGGCCAGACCCTCATCCAGCCAGAGCGGCAGGCCAGGGACGACAGCATGCAGGTAGCCATGGGTCGTCTCGTGCCGCAGGTCCTCGGCAATCCGCTCCTGCCAGGCGGCGAAGACAGCCAGTGTGGTGTCGGTCTCAACGAAGCAGGCCCGCCGCGTTGGGAACTGCGGGAAGTGCCGCTGCACGAAACGCTGGTAGTCATTCAGATCGGCGAACAGATAGAGGTGGATCGGTTCGTCCGAGACTGGCAGGTCGAGCTGTTGGCTGATCGTCACCCGCAGATTGTCGAGTTCGCGGATCAGCCGATGCTGTCCGGCCAGGGGAAAATCGGCGTGAATCTGTAACTGGCCGACCCGCCGTTCGGTTCGCTTGGGTAGATCGGCCGCCGCAAAAACACCGGACAGTCCCACGGCATCGGCGACCAGGTTTGGCTGGTCAAATCGTTGCCACAACGTCGGCCGCCCGGCAGCGTCCAGGGCGACCATGGTGTGAGCGCAGCCGACGACCGCCACCATCAGCGGCAGACAGGCAAAACGAGCCAAGGCGGGAGCTGAACCAATCACGCAGGAAAATCTCAGGGAACTCTGGAACTGCAGGGAGACTAGCGATGAATTCATACGGCTGACAGGGCGATTCGGGCCCGCAGCAATATGCCGGTGAGGGCTTCGCGATCGGCTGGTCGGCCCAGCACCGCAGTGGCGCCCGCCGCCCTCGCTGCGGCGACGGCGTCACCCCGCGGAAACGAATAGAGCAGAACGATCAGCCGCCCCGGACGCTGGCCGGCCAGCAATTCCAGCCAGCCGAGATCGCCATCGATCCGGTCGCCGCGATCCCAGACGATGCAGGCCGACTCGTCGGCAATGGGCGGTCGTCCGGTTGCCTGATGGATCACCTCGCCGCCAGCCACCCTGACCAGATCGGCCGCCGCCTCGGCAGTGGCCGCCGAATCACCGGCCACCGTCACTTGCGGCCGCCAACGCACGCCGGCGACAGCGGCCGCACGAGCCGGATGCTGCCAGCGTTCATCCCGACGCGCCGTCACTGGCAGGCCGAGGCTCCCCGGCCGTCCGGCGGCCAGTTCGACCAGCCAGCACTGCAAGCGGGCCGGGAAGTCATGCCAGGCAACGCAGGTCACGCCCGGCAGTGCCGGTCCACTGCGTCGGCAGCCATCGGCAAGGCAGGAGGAAATGCTGATGATTTGTGCCAGCGGCCAGCGGCGGGACAGAGCAAGGACATCGCCAAAGCCGATCAGGCCCGGCCGCGGTTCGGCAAGGCAGATAAATGTCGGTGGCAGCGAATTTTCGTCAGCCGCTGGTAGGCGACTCGCCGCGGCGATATCCGGAATCTGCCGCATGGGGATGATCCCAGCTGTTTCTTCAGCGGCCAGTTGGAACTCAAGCGTAGCGTGGCTGTCGCCAATCCAGAGCAGACGGTAGGCGGGTGGCATCAGTGGGCCTCGCGTTGAGACGAGGGGAAACAACAGTCGGTGTGTTGAAGAGCCGACTTCAAAATCCTGCCAGGAAAGGCCTGCCTGGGGCAACTGCAAAAGCATGGCGGCAAGAGGGGTCTGGGAAGTTTGGCCTGCTCTGCGGGCGAGCAATAAAACTCGTCTTGACGGTCTTCACACGCTCCCGACAATTCCGCCCTGTCGCTCGGTGCCGGGAACGGCACGATTGGTGAGCGACTGCCGGATGGCCCGGATTGGTTCGCTGCAAGGAGGTAGCGGACGGGGTCAGCCGAGCTCCACGCTGGCAGGAGGCCGCTGGAATGATTGATCGTGTTGATGATGCCGAAGGCCGTGGGCACCGCTCTGCTGCTGCCACCCGCCGGAGGCTGCTTTCAGAACTCTTTTCCAACGCCCGATTCTACGCCTGCGCCGACATCGGCTTTGTCCGGTTCACCGATCGACCCGACGCCTGTGGGCCGGGCGATCTTTTCGTGGCCCGCTGTGGCGACGACGACGATGGGCACGAGCAGATCGCCGCGGCCATCGCCCGCGGAGCCGGTGGTATCGTGGCGGAGCGGATGGTGCCGACCGCCGGTGTGCCACTATGCGTGGTACCCGACACGGCCTCGGCCTGGGCCCGGCTGGCACACGCCGTCGAGGGGCTGCAGGGCTCACGGCTGCGGGTGATTGCCATCACCGGCACCAGCGGCAAGACCTCGACCGCCTGGTTGACCGCCTCGATGCTGTCAGAGGCTGGCCTGCGGGTCGGTGTGATTTCGGACCTGGGATGTGTCGATGCGACCACCAGCGAGCCGCGGGCGGTGCCGATCAGCGATGCCCGGCAGCTGGCAGCCTGGCTGCGGCGGATTGAGCAGAGCGGCTGCAGCCATGCCGTGGTCGAAGTCTCGAGTCGGCTGCTCGCAGCCCACGCGCTGGCCGGTGTCAACTGCGACACGGTGGCGGTCACCAACCTCGGTCGGGCCCATCTCGATCTGCACGGGACTGCTGCGGCTTACCATGCGGTCAAAACTCGGATTCTCGATACGGTGGCCACTGAGGGCTGCCTCGTCGCCAATACCGATGATCCGCTCGTCGGTCGAATGATCGCCCGTTATCAGCAGCAAACTCCTGACGGCCGCCTGCTGACTGCCGGCCTCCGGACCGCGGCGACCGTCAGCGCCACGCCGGTCGAGCGGAGTCTGCATGGCCAGACATTGTTGCTGCGATGCGCTGGCGTGGTCATGCCCGTCAGCCTTGATGTGCCGGTCACTTCCACCGCCCGCAATGCCGTCCTAGCCGCGGCGATCGCCACCCGCTACGGGGTGCCGGCTGAACGGATTGCCCGCGGCCTTGAAGCGACCGGCAGCATTGTCGGCAGGATCGGCCGGCTCGATCGCGGCCAGGAATTTGCCACCTTTGTCGATCGACCCACCAGCGGACACAGCCTGGCCTGCACCCTGGCAAGCCTGCGGCAGCTCACCCCAGGCCGGCTGGTCGTTCTCGTGGAAGAGTCACTGGCTGAGCGGCTGGGGGGGCGAGATCGCTTTCCCACTCGGGCGGCCCGCTGGTGTGACGCCAGTCAGGTTGTTCCCCGTGGCATTGCAGCCGAACAGGCGACCAGCCGTGATCTGGCGGCCTACGCCCGACTCGATCGGCAGCTGGCGCGGCTGCGGGCGGGCGACTGCCTGCTGGTGCTGGGCCGCGTGCCCCGGCTCACCCCTCAGCCGGTCGATCCCGATGACGGTCACATGCCGCTCGAGGCGGTGGTCAATGGCTGGCTGGAATTAGCGCAGGATCCGGCTACCGACTGGGCTGGTCGCCGGGTGGCATAGCTGCGTGGGTAACGCTTTTTAGCCACCGGTAGCCACCGGTTGGACGGGTAAACCCTCTGTGCGGCACAATCAAGCCTGGCGTTTGGGCTGAAGCCCAAATGGCCGAGAGTCCTCCCGATCTGTTTGAGCCAGTGACCATGACAGCCCCGTCCGAAACACCCGCTGCCGGTAGTCCGTTCGATGACCTCGTGGTCACGGTTCAGGTTGCCGAACCGCTCGCCAGCCACACCTGGCTGGGGATCGGCGGCCCCGCCCGTTATTTCTGCGAGCCGGTCAGTGTGGCGGCCTTGGCTACGGTGGTGGCCCGCTGCCACGAACGCGGTATCGCCATGCGGGTGGTTGGGGGTGGGTCAAATATTCTGGCGCCGACCGAGGGCCTGGACGCGATGGTGATCCGCCTGTCGGCGCCGGCTTTTTGCAGCATCGAGGTCGACGGCCAGAGCGTCCGGGCCGGGGCGGGTGCCAAGCTGGTGCATCTGGTCTCAGCGACGGTGCAGGCCGGCTTGTCGGGCCTCGAGGACCTGGTTGGTATTCCCGGCACCGTCGGGGGCGGCTTGGTCGGCAACGCCGCGGCCCACGGCAGCAATCTCGGCCAGCGGATTCGGAGTGTCACGGTGATGCAGCCCGATGGTGGCACCGAGGAGCGGCCGCGGGAAGACATCGCCTTTTCATCCGGCTGGAGCAGCCTTGACGGTAGCACTGTGCTGGCCGCCCGCTTCGACCTTGATGCCGATGACCCCGAGCGGCTCACCAAGCGGATGCAGAAACAGTGGATCGTCGAGCGGGCCGAACAGCCCAGCGGTACCCGGACGGTCGCCGTGATGTTCAAAGACCCGGTCGGCACTACGGCTGAATCACTGATTGCGCAGGCCGGCTGCCGTGATCTCTGTGTCGGGGGAGCGTCGGTGTACAAGCCGCATGCTAATTACCTCGTGGCTGAGGCAGGTTGTTCAAGTGGTGATGTCCGTGGCCTGATTGAGCGGGTGCGAACAATCGTGCGGGACCAGCTTGGTGTTGAGCTCTCTCCCCGCATCCAGGTCTGGTGAGGCCCTTTGTGGACGCTTCCTCCTCTGGTCAGTCGCCGGGCGGCATGGTGGGACTGCTCTGGCGGTGGCGATCACTGCTTGGGGCGGTGGCGATTCTGGCCGGGGCCTGCGGAGCCGGTTGGCTGGCCTGGCGGGAATTGCACGACTCGCCGGAACGCAGTCCCGATTCCTTGTTGACCGGCGACGCAATCGAGGTGGTGGGAATTCCAGACTGGATCACGACCGATCTGAAATGGCAGGCGTTGCGGAATGCCAGCCTCGACACGCCCCTGCCGCTGGATGACCCCAGTTTGGAGCGACGGCTGGCGCGGGCCTTTGACATGCACCCTTGGGTGGCCCATGTCGAGGAGGTGCAAACCCGCCATCCTGCCGCCGCGACGGTGACCCTCCGCTGCCGGGTGCCGGTGGCGATGGTCCGGGTTGAGGGCGGCCTCTTGGCCATCGATGCCGAGGCGACAGTTCTGCCAAGCATCGACTTCACGCCGGAGGCAGCGGCCGAATATCCGCTGATTACAGGCATTACCACCAGTCCGCGGGGGCCTGAGGGTTCGGCCTGGGGGGACCGGACGGTGGCCGCGGGAGCGGCATTGACCGCCGCAATCGGACCGGAGTGGCGGAACCTGGGCCTGACTGAATGCCGGGCAGTACCAGCCCGAGACGTCGAAGAAACCGGCGTCTGGTGGGAACTGTTGGGGGCGGACGATCTGCTGATCGTCTTTGGCCGGGCTCCGGGCAGGGAGCGACCCGGAGAGCCGTCCGCCGCCGCCAAGATCGCCCGGCTGGCCGCTCTGGCCGACCGTCAGCAGGCCGGCCTGCCGCTGGCAGACACCGACCTTACCAAGCCTGCCGGCTGATGGCATGGCCTGCGTTCCGGCTCCTCATGACTTGGTTATCGGATGGCACCGCGAAGGCTTCGTCAGGCAAGCAAGTTTCGCATCTCCCGGAAGGCGGGATGGTCGGCCGAGCGGCACCACTCAAAGAGAATCGCCTCTGTGGTTGACAGTATCACCCCGGCCGACTCGAGCCGCCGGAGGGCGATCTCATGGTCGAGTTGCCGCCGGCTGGCCACTGCGTCGACGGCGATGCAGACGCCGATGCCCTCAGCCAACAGGTCGAGGGCGGTCTGGGCGATGCAGACATGAGTCTCGAGGCCACAGAGCACGGCTGTCTCGACAACCTCCTCCAACTGTTGGGTGAAAGCCGCGCTGCCACAGCAGCTGAATGACAGCTTTTCGGCAATCCCCGCAAGCCGCCCCGCGAGCGGCTCGACCGTCGCGCCGAGGCCCTTGGGGTATTGCTCGGTGGCCAGCACCGGCAGGCCAAAGAGGCGGGCTGCATCGACCAGTCGGCAGCTCTCGGAGACAACGGTGTTACCGTGGGGAAGCGTCGGCAGCAGCCGTTCCTGAATGTCGACGACACAGAGGGCGGAAGTGGCGGGAGTCAGTCGCATGAATGCCGGGGGGTGGAGTGGGAGGGAGTCTCAGGTCGCGGGGCGAGAACGGACAGGATCGTAGCGTATTCGGCACCATAGCCGGTGATGGTCAGCTGCCGCGCCGTCTCGCCGGTGATGCTGATATCGATCGCCAGCCTCCTGTCCGGCAGGGCAGCAGCGATCCGTTGCGGCCATTCGACGAAGACCCAACTGCGGCCGCCGTCGGCCGGCTCAAGCAGCTCCTCCCAGCCGAGTTCCCGGAGTTCAGTGGCATCCCCCAGCCGGTACATATCGGCATGGACCAGTTGTAGTCCGCCATTCCGGGCTTGATGGAGGTGGATCAGGCCAAAGGTCGGACTTGTCACCTCGACCGGGTCGATTCCGGCCGCGGCGGCAATCGCCTTGACGAGTGTTGTTTTGCCGGCCCCGAGGTCACCTTCCAGGGTAACGACCGCCGTGCTGGGCAGGCAGGCAACAAGGCGGCCGGCAAAGCGGTCCAGGCCGGCAAGGTCGGCAATTTTCACTCTGATCGGAGGCTGGGGGACGGAGGGTTCAGTCGAAGGCATGGTCGAAGCCCTTCACCGCCAGGGGCTGCTCGCTGCCATCGGCGGCGCGGCCCCGCAGACCTGCAGTTGCCACGACCTGGCCGATGATGGTCGGCCGCATCGACGTCCCGGCCACCAAGGCATCGGGAGCAGTGGCGACGAGTCGGGCAGCCTCGGCGGCCGGCATGGCGAGCAGCAGTTCAAAGTCTTCGCCGTCTCCGAGCGCGTGGTCGAGCGGGGTTTTCCCGGCGTTGGGCTGGAGGGCCGCCAGTCGCTCGGCGTCGGGATGCACCGGCACTGCCGCCAGGTCGATCAGCCCGCCGGCACCACTGGCGGTTGTCAGCCGCGTGAGATCGAGTGACAGACCGTCACTGATGTCGATGGCGGCATGGACCACAAATCGGCGGGCGATCGCCAGCGCTTCCTGGCAACGGGGTTGGACGGCCAGGTGCCGGCCCAGCAGGCTGCCCCCGACTGGTCCGGTGACCACGATCAGATCACCGACCCGGGCGGTGTCCCGCCGCCAGGCCCGGCCAGTCGCCACGCTGCCCAGGGCCGTGACACTAATGACCAGGGGGCCGTCCCAGGCATTGGTGTCGCCACCGGCCAGGGTCACGCCCTGAGCTGCTGTGATCGCGGTCACGCCGGCGGTGAGTTCCTCGGCGATGGCCCGGCCGCCGCGGCCGGGCAGGGCGACGGCGACAACCACAGCCTCGGGCAGAGCCGCCATTGCGGCAAGATCACTCAGGCTGACAGCAACCGCCTTGTGGCCGACCTGTCGCGGGGTCGCCAATGGCGGGAACGCCCCCGGCTGCCCCCGGCCGGCCAGCAAAAAATCGACCCCTTCGGTCAGCAGATCGACCGTGATCACCGGTCGGCTGTTCGGAGCGGGGCGGAGCACCGCCGCGTCGTCCCCCGGGGGCACCTCGAGCCGCCGATCTCGGGGAAGCTGACCGATCAGCCGGCTGACGAATTCCGATTCCACGCTCGCACTCCACAACCTGCCGGGGTCAACAGGGAGACCCTCACCGCAGGATTGTATCGGAGGCAATGTGGCCGAAGAGGGTGTCACGACCCCGGAGAATGTAGAACTTCACTGCCTCTAGCTGTTTCGATTCAATCTGGTCGAGAATATAGCTGACGTTGTCTGGGGTGATGGTCTCCCAGACATGCAGGCCGACAAGGATGTCGCCCGGCCGGATGCCCTTGTCACTAGCTGCGCTGCCGAAGCGGACTTCCTGGACCAGCAGCCCGCCGCGGTACCGTGGCTGCAACTGCCTGACCGCGTCGGTCACCGCCGGCGCGAGCCGCAACCCCAGTTGCTCCCAGGCTCGTTCACCCGCAGTGGCCACCTGCTGCCGGGCTTCGGCGAGAGCTAGCTGCAGCTGTTCTTCGCCACCTTCCCGGGTGACGGTGACGGCGACGATTTCGCCCGCCTTGCGGCCGAGCAGTGCCCGCTCGATGTCGAGCTGGCTGGCAACTGACTGGTCGCCGACCCGGAGGATGATGTCACCGGCACGCATGCCGACCGTCTCGGCCGGGCTTTCCCGGTGGATGGTCTCGACGACAGCGCCGGTGGAGCAGCTGCGGCAGACGATGCCGTGCCAGGTGTGGTCGACCCGCTCGACCGACAGCAGGTTGGTCACCACCCGCAGCACGCTGTCGACGGGAATGGCAAAGCCGATGCCCTGCGCGCCTGCCCGGACCGCAACGTTAATGCCGATCATCTCGCCGTTGATGTTGAGCAGTGGCCCTCCCGAGTTGCCCGGGTTGATGCTGGCGTCGGTCTGGATGAGATCCTCATACCGCTGGGTGGGGCTGACGTCGACGTTGCGGTGCAGGGCCGAGACGATTCCCCGGGTGACTGTGTGCTCGTAACCGTAGGCGTTCCCGAGGGCAAGCACTGTCTCACCGATCAGCAGATCACTGGATGTGCCCAGTCGGATGACCGGCAGAGGGGTGAGTGAGTCAATTTTTATGACTGCCAGATCGGTGCGGCGGTCGTGGGTGATCAGCCGGGCGGCCACGGTGCGGCCCGAGGCGAGCGTCACTTCGATCTCCTGCACGCCATCGACCACATGGAAGTTTGTGACGGCGTAGCCGCGGGCATCGATGACAACACCTGTTCCCATCCCATTAACCCGGCGACCATCATCTTTAGTGTTCTCCGCGATGACTTTCTCACCATGGATGTTCACGACGCTGTCACGGCATGACTCGATCGCCCGCACAATCGCCGTCCGCCGAAGGTCTTCGGCCTGCGCGGGGCAGAAAAGGCCCAACAACGCCAGCGACAGCGTGAACAGCAGGCAAACCCGCAGTGAGGGCATCGAGGGATTCCAGACAGTTGGCAGCCAGTGGCGGCAAGCAAACCGCCCACAAGGCTACGTTCGGCCTGAGCGTCAAAGACTTTTTGATGCTGCGAAGGCCGCCCGCACACCTTGCCAGTAGCGGGCTCAGGGCATCAGGGTCGTGCCGGCCGGGCCGAGTTTGCGGGCTGCCGGGGGGCGGTTCAAGCCGGGGGCGGATCAGGCTGGGGGGGCGGCTCATCGGCGTCGGGTGGCGGGCCGGCTGGCTTGGGCAGCAGCAGTGGAAGCAGCTGCAACGTGAGAAACAGCAGCAGGGTCAGCAGGATGACGTAGGGCCAGAATGACGCCAGTCGTTCACCGAATTCCCAGCCGGCGGCCCGGGCTACGCCGCCGACAAGCGTGGCCAGAAACAGCAGCAGGAGACCGGCCATGATGATCCCGCAGCCGAGTGAGGCCATGGTCCCCCGGAAGGTGCCAAGTTCACTGAACTCCTCCTGATGCAGGTCGATCGCCCGCCCCTTGGTGAGGCTGCGGGGAACGGTTTCGGCCAGTTCGATCGTGCGGGCGGCGTCGGCCCAGGTTGCTGCGGCGATCGTGTCGCCAGCTGTTTCTTCGAACGTCCCCGCAACCTGCTGACGGAGCGTTTCGAGCATGACTGTGCCGGGATCAAACGCCGGGCTGTCCTCGGGATGGTCGAGGGGCAGCGGCTGGCCGGACGCATCGGGCAGTTGGCGAAGCTGCCAGCTACCAGCGAGGTCGCCCGGTGCCTCAATTCGCAGCCTGCCAGTTGCACAGATTAATTCGATCACTAATCGGGACGTTGCGGCCTTGGCAACCTGCCAGCGAACCGGCAGTTGATCGGGGCCGGTGAGGCCGACGGCCAGGGTGGGCCAGGCGGCATCCCCGCCGCTGCCGAGCGTCATCAGCCGGGCAGGGTCGCCGACGAGCACCCGGATGAGGTCGGCATCACGGGCGAGGCTGGCCAGCACCGCGTCGCGGCTGCGATCGGCTTGCCGGCGTTCCAGTTGCAGCGTCTCGAGGCTGCCGAAGGGACCGCCGCCGGCGATAGCCTGTTCAATGAACTGCCTGAGGGTGCCGACCAGGGGATGTCGCCGGGCCGGCAGGAAGGGGACGATGCCAGCGGGGGAATCGGCCAGGATCATGTCGAGCTCGTAAGCCCAGAGCATCGATAGACAGGCCGGATGGTTCAGGAGGAGGGGGCGGCCGGTCTGCACCAGCGTCCGGACCTGTTCGGCACGTTCATCGGTCCAGCCGTCGACGGCCACCAGCACGGAGTCGCAGCGGTCGGCCTCCAGCAGCAGCTGCCACTGCTCTGCTGGCTGCCAGTCGATGCCTGCACCCGGAGCAGACAGATCCGGTGGCGGGCCGATTGCCGGGCCGATCACATCCCCCGCCGCCAGGCCGGCGGCGGCCACTGCAAGGGTCTGCCGGTCGCCGCCGAGAAGGCCGAGTTTCATCTGCTGCCGTGCGGGGTGGGGCGGGCCACGTTGACGTCCGCCGCAGTGTCGGTGAGAACAGGGTGACTGGTGCGGGCAGCGGCTTCGCCGCCGCGGCGGGATCACGATCCCGCCAACTGCCGCTCTCAGATGATACCGTAAGCCGCCGGGAAGGGGATGCTGCATGCTCGCCGAGGTGATTGCCATTGGGGATGAACTGACCAGCGGGCAGCGGCTTGACACCAACAGCCAGTGGCTTTCCCGCGAACTCGGCCTGCTGGGAATTCCCGCTGGCTACCACACCACGGTCTGCGACACGCTTGAGGCTGGGGTGGAGGCCTTCACCGCGGCCGCCCGACGGACGCAGGTGGTGCTCTCGACCGGAGGCCTGGGCCCCACCGCCGATGACCTGACTCGGGATGTGCTGGCGGCGGTGGCGGGAGCTGAGCTGGTCTGCTGCAGGGCATCGCTGGCGGCGGTCGAAACCCGGTTTGCCCGCCGCGGCATGGACATGCCGGAGAGCAACCGCCGCCAGGCGATGTTTCCCGCCGGTAGCCAGCCGATTCCCAACCCCGACGGCACGGCCCCAGGCATCGATCTGTCGTTGTCGGCGGCAGCCGGCTGGGGCCGGGGGCAGGGGAGCCGGGTGTTCGCCCTACCCGGGGTGCCGTCGGAGATGCGGCGGATGTGGCGGGAGACGGTGGCCCCGCAGCTCGAGGCGGTCGCCGGGAGTCGCCGGGTGCTGCGGCATCGCCGGCTGAAATGCTTCGGCGCTGGGGAAAGCGCGATCGAGTCGATGCTGCCGGGCCTGATCGAACGGGGCCGCGATCCGACCGTCGGGATTACCGCCCACGAGGCGACCATCACACTGCGGATCTCGGCCTGGGCCGACGATGAGGCTGGCTGCCAGGCCAAGATCGGCGGGACCGAGTCGCTGATTCGAGGAGCGCTCGGTCGGCTCGTGTATGGTGTCGAGGATGACGAGGTGGAGGATGCGACGCTCGCCGCACTGCTCAGTTCGGCCGCGAGCTTGGCCTGCATCGAGGCAGGTACGCACGGGCGGGTTGTCAGCCTGATGGCCCAGGCGGCCAGCCGCCGGGGCCAGCCTCAGGCTGCCTTCCGTGGCGGCCTCGTGATGCCGGAGTTGTCGGGTGAGCCGGCGGCGCTGGCCGTGGCGGCGGCTGAGGCTGCCGACCGGCAGGGAGCCACGATCGGCCTGGCAGTCGGTCCGGTCCGGCCGGCTGGCCAGCGGCAGGCGGTCGATCTCGCGATCGCCCGGGCCGGAGAGCAGCAGGTCGTTGAGCACCTCCTTGGCGGCGGTGACATTGCCTTGGCCCGGGCAGCCAAGACGGCCCTCGATACGGTGCGGCTGCTGCTGGCGAACGCCGGCGTTGGGGTGGGCCGATGACCGCGTCGGCAGCCGGCGTCAGCCGCCGGACCGTGGTACTGTTCCTTGGCCTGGTGGTGCTGGTTGGGCTGATCGTCTGGCCATCGATTGCTGGCCGCATTCGCTATGCCCAGACCCGGGCTGAGCTGCGGGCGATTCGGGACGCAGCGATGGTGGCTGAGTTGTCCTCGGTCGGCAAGCTGTTCACCACCCTGGCCCGGGTGATCGGCCCCTCGGTGGTCAACGTCACCAGTGTGCGGCGGACCCAGACGCTGATTGATGAAATCGCTGCCTTGCACGGTGGCTTGCCGGGCGGGCAGTTTGACGAGTCAGTCGGCTCGGGGCTGATCATTTCAGCTGACGGTTTCATCGCCACCAACTATCACGTGGTGGCCCAGAGTCAGGCGATCGAGGTGCGGCTGGCCGATGACCGCCGGTTTCCGGCCCGGCTGGTCGGGGCCGATGCCGCCACTGACCTGGCGGTGCTGCAGATCGACACCGACCACCTGCCCGTTGCCGACTGGGGCGACAGCGAGAGCCTGGAAGTGGGCGAAATGGTCTGGGCGATCGGCAATCCTTACGGCCTCGACCGTACCCTGACCTACGGCATTATCAGCGGGGTTGGCCGTCGCGGGGTGGTCGGCAATCCCTACGAGGAATTTTTGCAGACTGACGCCTCGATCAATCCGGGCAACTCCGGTGGGCCGCTGGTCGATGTCCACGGCCGGGTGATGGGCCTGACCACCGCCATCGTCGGTCGGAGTTTTCGGGGAATCGGTTTTGCCATTCCGAGCAACACCGCCCGCCGCATCTGTGATGAGATTCGCCAGCACGGGCAGGTCGAACGGGGTCACATCGGTCTGCGGCTACGGGAGCAGGCCGGCGGAGGTGTACTGGTGGCAGCCGTGGCCGAGGGTTCGCCCGGCGCGGTCGCCGGCATCAAACCCGGTGATCAGGTCGAGGCGATCGACGGGGAGCTGATCGACAGTCCTGCCACACTCGTCTTGATGCTTACCCGGCTGCCGATCGGCAGTGAGGTGACCATCCGGATCAGGAGGCAGGAGAAACAGCTCGATCTTCAGGTTCGGATCGGCCGGCGGCCACCAGAGCGATCTTGATGGCGGTTTTTAAGGAGCAGGTATGAGCGGCATTGCACGGGTGCTTTTCGGTGCGTTCTTGGTCACTGCCGTGACCGGCTGGGGAACGGCTGCTGCCGCAGACCAGTCACCGAACATCGTCGTCTTCATGGTGGATGACCTCGGCTGGAATCATCTCAGCGCTGCTGGGCCGACCCTCGGCACTGCGGCTGCCGCCTATCAGACACCAAATCTTGAGCGGCTGGCTGCCGCCGGCGTGAGCTTTCCCTGGGCGTATGCCCAGCCCAACTGTGCCCCGACCCGGGCAGCGATGCTGACGGGGCAGTATCCGGCCCGTGTTCATAACGACGTCTACGTGGTCGGCAATCTCAACCGCTATGGCCGTGGCGGCATCACCAAGCAGCAGGCCCGGTTCCGGGGGCCGGCCCAGCATGAAGATGTGGCAGCGGCAGCGGTAACAATCGCCGAGGCAATGCAGCGGAACGGGTACACGACCGCCCACATCGGCAAGTACCACGTCGGTGGACATGCCGGGCCGGAAACGCTGCCGGAGCAGGCCGGCTTTGACATCAACATCGGGGGCTGCGAGCAGGGCCATCAGCCGACTTGTTTTGCCTCGCAGCAGGATGGGCGCTGGCGATTCAAAGCTCTCGGCCGGGGAGACTTCGATCGCTGGGCCACCCCGTACGACAAACAGTACCTTTCAAGGCGGGAGTTGCCGTCGTCGCTGGCCGGAACACCGAAGCACATCAGTGACGCCATGGGCGATGCTCTGGTCGAAACGATTGGCACCCTCGCTGCCGGTGACCGGCCGTTCTATCTGCAGTTTCACACCTATGCCGTCCATGGCCCGGTGCGGGCCCGGCCTGACCTGCGGGCGGCCGCAGCCGAGCGAGCCGAGGGCAGGCAGCAGGCTGAGTACCTCGGTTTTATTGCGGGTGTCGATGAGAACCTCGGCCGGCTACTGGCTGTGCTGGATGACCCCAACGGCGATGGCGATGCTGCCGATTCCATTCGTGAAAACACCCTGGTGCTCTTCACCTCAGACAACGGGGGCACCCACGCTGCCAACCTGCCACTGCGTGGCGAAAAGGGCATGTTCACCGAGGGGGGGGTCCGGGTTCCGCTCATCGCCTCCTGGCCGGGGCGGGTGCCCGCCGGGGCACTGAGCCAGCGGATGGTGCACGCAGTTGACTACTATCCAACCTGCCTTGAACTGGCCGGCGGCAGGTGGCGGCCCGCCGAAGAGACCCACCCACTCGACGGTGAATCGTTCGCGACTGAACTCCTTGCCCCGGGGACCGACCCCGATCGAGGACCAATAGGCTTTCTCTTTCCGGGATATCTCGACAGCCGGGCCCAGCCCGGGGTCTGGATGATCGACGAGGTTGCGGGCCAGCGCTGGAAGGTCAGGTATGACTATGAGTCGGCTGCCTGGTTGCTTTACTGCCTCACCACAGATGTCGGCGAAGCAAAAGATCGGGCTGCCGCTGAGCCAGCGGTCCTGAAGGCCATGGCGCAGCGGCTGGACAAATGGCTGCGACAGCAGTCACCAGGCTGGCAGCCGAAATATCCGCTGCAAAAAGCCAGTGGCCAGCCGGCCGGTCCGCCGCCGCTGCCTTGACGGTACTGGAGGTCCCCGCCCCAGTTTTCGGTTGGCTGATTGCCTCAATCACTTCTGATTCGTCACCGAAAAGTTGTGCACAATGCCCGCCGGGCTGACGGCCTGGCAGGCAAGGGTGGGGTAGATTCTGCTACAACCGCTGCGCCGAGCCGCCGGCCAGGGCTGCTTCGATGGCTGCGGCGGCAGTCTTGCAGGCGACCGCTGCGGTGGGGATGGTCTCATCGCCCAGCCGGGAGACCGGGGCCATGATGGTCACGGCCGCGATCGGCTGGCCGTAGGGATCAAGAATCGGCGCAGCGACGCAGTGGATGCCCTCGTTGCCTTCAGCCAGATCGACCGTGTAGCCACGATCGCGTGAGCGGGCCAGATCGGCCAGCAGGCTTGGCCGGTCGGCGAGCGTGGCGGCGGTGAACCGCTTGAGCCGGCGACTGCGAAACCAGGCGGCCCGCTGCGGCTCGTCCCACCAGGCCAGGATCGCCTTGCCCGGTGCTGATGAATAAAGCGGTGTTCGCATCCCGACTTGTCCGCAGACCTGCAGCGGCTGGGTGCCCCGCACCTGCTCGAGCACCAATGCCTTGCCGGCCGACTCGATCACCAACTGGGCCGTTTCACCAGTTGCGTCACGCAGCTGGCAGAGGGGGCCGTAGGCCACGACCGCCAGGCTCGCCTCACCGACCTGGGGGCTGGCCAACTCCAGCAGCCGGCTCGACAGGCGATAGGCCTTGGTCTCGGGCTGCTGGAGGCAGAAGCCCTGAGCAACCAGGGTCTTCAAGATGCGAAAGACGAGGTTGGCGGTGATGCCGCTGAGTCGGGCGGCAGCGGCACCAGTGATGCCATCTGGATGTGCCGCGAGCAATTCCATGATCGCCAGCACCTTCCCGCAGGTGGGTGAGGGCAGGTCATCAAAGTTGGCCGCCTGATGGGGGCTGCTGCGGCGGTGCAGGGCGAGGGTGGGGGTATGAGGCATCTTTCACCGTCGTGGGTTGCCGGATCGCGAGCAGTTGACTCTCATATGAGAATGCATTCTTATGAAGGCTATGTCAACGGTTGAGCGGTCCGTGCCTCGGCAGGAGTCTGCACAATGATTCGATCACAGGTGCTGCCGTACTGGCTTGCGTTCTGCGTGAGCGTGATCGGCCAGGCGGCGGGTGGAAGTGAGGCCGACGAACTGTTCGAACGGACCATCCGGCCCTACCTGGTGGAACGCTGCTACAGCTGCCATGCCACCCACGGCACCCGGGAAAACGGTCTGGCCGTCGACTGGGCAGGCGGTCTGGCGGAGGGGGGCTATTACGGTCCGGCCGTGGTGCCCGGCGAACCCGAACAGAGCGCCATCATGCTGGCGCTCCGCCACGCAGAGGACCTGCCGATGCCCAAGGGGGGGCCCAAGCCATCCGCGGCAATCGTGAATGCGTTCGAACGCTGGATTCGGCTTGGTGCTCCCGATCCCCGCCAGGAGCCGCCGACCCGCGAGCAGCTGGCGGCAGCCACTTCTTGGGAAACGACCTTCCAGCGGCGACTGAGCTGGTGGAGCCTGCAGCCGTTGGCCGACCCGGCGGTGCCCGCTGCCCCCAAACAGTCCGGCTGGCTCGCCAGCAGTGATCACCCGGTCGACCGGTTTCTGTTCAATCGCATGGCCGAGGCGGGGGTAACGCCGGCTGGTGAGGCTGACCCCGACACCCTGCTGCGACGGGCGACACTCGTACTGACTGGCCTGCCACCGACCCTTGAGCAGCGGCGAACCTTTCTGGAAGACCAGCAGCCCGATCGCTGGGCCCGCCTGATCGACCGGCTGATCGACTCGCCCGCCTTTGCTGAACGCTGGGCGAGGCACTGGCTCGACTGCGTCCGCTATTGCGAGACCCACGGCAGTGAAGGCAACCCGGCAATCCCCCATGCCTGGCAGTTCCGCGACTGGTGCATCCGGGCGATCGACTCGGACCTGCCGATTGACCAGTTTTTCCGTGAGCAGGTCGCCGGTGACCTGCTGCCCAACCCCCGTATCGATCGCGAACGGCAGATCAACGAAAGCGCCCTCGGCATCGGCCAGTTGCGAATGGTGCCGCACGGCTTCAACCCGACCGACCCGCTCGATGAACTGGTGACCTTTACTGACAACCAGATCGATGTGCTTTCCAAAGCCTTTCTGGGGATGACCGTCTCCTGCGCCCGCTGTCACAATCATAAATTTGATGCCATTTCACAGGCTGACTTCTACGCTCTGTTTGGGGTGCTGGAAAGCTGCCGGCCGGCGGTCATTCAGGCCGATGCCCCCGGCCGCGATGCCAGCAAGCGAGAGCAGTTGGCCGAGTTGAAGCAGCAAATCAAAGCCGAGCTGGCTGCCGGCTGGCGAGCCGCTACCGACGACCTCTATCCCCGCTTCGATCGGGCACTCGCCACTGACCAGGCCGAAGCCGACGAACTGGAACAGCTGGAGGCGTCACCACCCGAAGCGGCCGACGACCCAGTCGACAAGAAAAAGTTGGCCGAGCGGAAGAAAAAGTGGGAGGCGGACCGCAACCGACTGCGTGATCGGCGTCGGGCGAGGCGTGAGCCTGGCCATCCACTGGCTGTTTTCTTTCGGCTTGCCGATGCGGCCGCACCCGACCAACAAGCGGTCTGGCGGTCCCTCCAGCAGGAGGCGGCGGCGACAGGCAATGCCATCCAGGCAGATCGTGGCGGGCTGCCACCACCGAAGACCTGGTACGCCTCGGGGAATGGCTTGGCAGGTGCGACGGCTGACGGTGCGTTTCGCGTCGAGCCGGAAGGCGAACGGGTTCTCACTGGCCTGCTGCCGGCTGGCATCCACTCCAATCTGTTGGTCAGTTCGGCCGGCGGCGTGCTGCACTCGCCACAGTTTGCCATCGATGGCAGGCCGATCCGCATGCTCGTGGCTGGTACTGGTGGAGCCCGAGGACGGATTGTCATCTGGAACTATCCCCGTGCGCTGGGGCTGAACTATTTCAGGACTTCGCTCAATGACGACCAGTTCCAGTGGATCACGCTGCAAAACAGTTACTTTACCGGTGAAGAGGCTCACCTTGAGCTGGCAACCGGTGCGGACATTCCCGTCGAAACTGTCGCTGGCAAACGGTCATGGTTCAGCCTGGCGGCGGTCGATCGCGGCGACGGACCGCTCCCACCCCCGCTGCCACCGGCTGGACTGTTCACCCTGCTGCCCGCTGATGATCCGCTGCTGTCGGCAGCCACAGTCGATCGAGCAGCCCTTGCCGCCGGCTACGCGGGAGTCGCACAACGAGCAGTCGAGGCCTGGCAGCGAGGGCAGGCGACTGCCACCGATATCCGGCTGATCAATGCCCTGCTGGAGGCCGACCTATTGCCGGCCCGAATGGACGAGCTTCCCCCGGTTGTTCCGCTCGTCTCACAGTACCGGACAATCGACCGGTCAATCCCGCCGCCGGTGCGGGCCCCTGGCGTTCATGAGGGAACGGTCGATGATCAGCCGCTCTTCGTGCGGGGTGACCACCGCCAGCCGGCCGATCGCGTGCCGCGGCGGTTCCTTGAGGCGATCGACCCAGCGCCGTTTCCTGCCGGGAGCAGTGGTCGGCTTCAGCTGGCCGAGGCGATCGTGGCGGCTGACAACCCGCTGACGCCGCGGGTGTTTGTAAACCGGGTTTGGCATCATCTCTTTGGCCGCGGCATCGTTGCCTCGGTCGACACCTTCGGCGCGATGGGCGAGCAGCCGTCGCATCCGGATCTGCTCGACTTTCTGGCTGCTCGGTTCCGGGAAGAGGGCTGGTCGCTCAAAAAGCTGGTCCGGCAGCTGGCGACTTCCCGGGCCTTCCGGCTGGCCGCCCCGCCGACCGCCTCGGCCGCTGAAGCCGATCCGACCAACCGGCTGGTTTCGCACTGGCAGCTGCGGCGGCTCGAGGGTGAGGCAATTCGCGACTCGCTGCTCACGGTCTCAGGCCTACTGGACCGGAAGCAGTACGGTCCCTCGGCTGGTGACCGGGTGAATCGGCGCAGCATCTACGTGCCGGTCCTCCGCAATGTTGAGGAGCCCTTTCTGAGTGTCTTCGATCCACCGAGCACGCAGTCGACCCAGGGGCGGCGGGACATCTCCCATGTGCCGGCCCAGGCCCTGGTGCTCCTCAACGGCGATCTCGCTCGCCGCTGCAGTGAGGCCCTCGCCCGCAGCCTGCTGGCCGAGGCTGAGTTGCCTGACGCGAAGGCCCGGGTGCGACGGCTGTTTCTCAGGAGCCTGGGCCGGCCACCGACTGCGGAAGAACTGGCAGGAAGCAGCGCCTGGCTCGACGGTGAGGCCAGCCGGCGGGGGATCGAAGCGTCCGCCGCCGCAGCGTCGCTCCCACTCTGGCAGGATCTTGTCCATGCCGTGCTCAATCTCGAGGAGTTCATTCATGTCAACTGAATCACTGCCAGGGCTATCGGGTTTCTCCCGCCGCGACCTGCTCGCCCGTTGCTCAACCGGGTTTGGGGGCGTTGCGCTCTCCTCGCTGCTCGCCGGCCGCGTGCAGGCCGCAGCCGCTCCCCGGGCCCAGCGGGTGATTTTTCTGTTCATGAGCGGCGGTGTTTCCCACGTCGACTCCTTCGATCCCAAGCCGGAACTGGCCCGGCGGGCTGGCCAGCCGATGCCGGTGCCAGTCGAGCGGACGCAGTTCAATCAGAACGGCACGATCATGCCGACGCTCTGGCCCTTCAAGCCGCGGGGCCAGTGTGGCACTGAGGTGAGTGAGCTGTTTCCGAAGATTGCCACCCAGGTCGACAAGCTGGCGGTGATTCGCTCAATGACGGCCAAGTTCAGCGAGCATGCCCAGGGCAATCTCTTCATGCACACCGGTTTTCCTTTTCTGGGGCATCCCAGTGCCGGGGCCTGGATCAGCTATGGCCTGGGCCGAGCCTGCGAGGAACTGCCTGGCTACGTCGTGCTGCAAAGCGGCAATGCCGGCCCACCCCACGGTGGGCTGCCCTGCTTTGGCAACGGCTACCTGCCCAGTGATCACCAGGGGTCGGTACTGAAGATCGATGCCAACCCACCCCTGCGGGATATCAGACCGGCCGATCCGCTGGCCGTACAGCGGGCCAAGCTCGACTTTCTGGCCTCGTTTAATCGTCGCTTTGGAGCCCGGTCGGCTGCCGAGGAGGCGATTGAGGCGGCGATCCGCAGTCACGAGACCGCCTTCCGGATGCAGGCCGCGGTGCCTGAACTGACTGACCTTTCCGGTGAGACGGCGGCGACGAAGACTGCCTATGGCCTCGATGCGGCCGACAAGCAGCAGGCGGCCTATGCCCGGCAGTGCCTGCTGGCCCGCAGGCTGGCAGAGCGGGGCGTGCGATTCATCGAACTCTCCTGCCTTGCCTACAACATCGGTGGTGGCAACCGGGCCAACCCCTGGGATCAGCACGGGGCGATCAAGCAGGGGCATGCCAAGATGGCCGCCCAGGTCGATCAGCCGATTGCCGCGTTATTGGCCGACCTGGAGGCCCGCGGCCTGCTCGACGACACGCTGGTGGTCTGGGCCGGTGAGTTCGGTCGCACGCCCTTTGCCCAGGGGACGGCTGGCCGCGACCATAACCCCTATGGCTTCAGTGTCTGGATGGCTGGCGGTGGCGTGCGGGGGGGGACTGTCTTTGGGGCGACTGACGAACTTGGGTACCGGGCCGTTGAGCAGCCGGTGACCCTCTATGACCTCTGGGCCACTGTGCTGCACTGTCTGGGCATCGACCACGAGGCCCTCACCTTCCGACACGGCGGCCGCGACATGCGGCTGACCGATGTCCACGGCCATGTGATGCACGATATTCTCGCCTGAGTGAACGCAGCCCGGAGGAGGCTTCCGGCCAACTGCGTCACCCCCTGCTTCTGTTTCAAAAGGACTTTGATTGATGCCCGGTTTTCGCGCTGAACTTACCGGCTGCTTCTCCACGCCCTGTGATGACAACCCGACTGTGGTCATGCTCGAGGCTGGCTACCAGCACCTTAGCCTCGACTGGCGGTACATCAACGCCAAGGTCGAGCCTGCAGGGCTTGCCGCCGCGGTGGCCGGCGGGCGGGCGATGGGCTGGCGGGGCTTCAACCTGTCGATGCCGCACAAGGTGGCAGTGATCGAGCAACTCGACGGCCTCGGCGAGAGTGCCCGGCTGATCAATGCGGTCAACTGCGTGGTGAACCGGGACGGCCGACTGACCGGTGAGAACACCGATGGCAAGGGGTTTCTGTCGTCCCTCACTCCGCTGCGGGATCCACAGGGGGCCCGCGTCATGCTGCTGGGGGCAGGTGGGGCGGCCCGAGCGATCGCGGTGGAACTGGTCCTGGCCGGCGTGGCCGAACTGACCATTGTGAATCGTAGCTCCGCCCGGGCCGACGAGGTGGCTGGCCTTGTCCGGGCAGCCCGTGACCTGCCAGTTCAGACGCAGGCCTGGGACCAGCCTGCGGCCGTACCGTCCACGATCGACGTGTTGGTCAACTGCACGAGTATCGGCCTCGGTGATGCTGAGGCAATGGTGTCAATCGAGACCGGTTCGCTCCGGTCGGATCTGGTAGTGGCTGATGTCATCCCCAATCCACCGCAGACCCAACTGCTCAAGGCGGCGGCCGCGGCCGGCTGCCCGACCATCGATGGCCTTGGCATGCTGGTTGGCCAGGGGGTGCTTGGGGTCGGCTTCTGGACCGGGGAAGATCTGACACCAGCCAACTCGCCTGACCTCGTCGCGGTGATGCGGGCCGCACTCGAAAAGGCGCTTGGATGAGCCACCCAGCGGTAAGCATGGCACTGCTCAGCCTGCTGGCGGCTGGGCTGACCGGTTGTGAATCGCAGCCTTCCTCGTCGGCCACGCCGACCTCCCGCGGACTCATCGGCGTTTCACTGCTGACCCTCGACAATCCGTTCTTCAAGGTCATCGGTGACACAATCACCGCAGAGGCTGAGGCTCAGCAGTTTTCCACCAGCGTCGTCAGTGCCGATAAGGACCCCAGCCGACAGGCTCATCAGATCAAGGACTTCATCGTGCGGAAGGCGGCGGCGATCGTGCTGTCACCGTGCGACTCGCGGACGGTGGTGCCGGTGATCCGCGAAGCCAATCTGGCTGGCATCCCGGTCTTCACTGTCGATATTCCCTGCCACGAGCCGGGAGTCCAGATTGTCACCCAGGTTGCCACTGACAATGAAGGCGGGGGGAGGAAGGCGGCCGAGGCAATGATTGAAGCAATTGGTGCTGAAGGGGGGCGGGTTGCGATTCTTCATTTCAAGCAGGCTGAGTCCTGCCGGCTGCGGGTCCGGGGCTTCCGCGATGTGATCAGGCAGCACAATGTTGCTGGCGGGCCACCTGTTGAAATTGTCACCGAGCTTGAAAGTGGCGGTGCCAAGGATATTGGCTTCAAGGCGATGGAGGATGCCCTGCAGGCCTGGCCCGATCTGCGAGGTGTCTTTGCCATCAACGACCCGGCTGCCCTCGGGGCTCGGGCGGCACTTGAGAAGGCGGGTCGGGACGATCAGGTGGTGATTGTTGGCTTTGACGGACAGCCCGAGGGCAAGCAGGCGATCCTCGAGGGAAAGATCTACGCCGACCCGATCCAGTTTCCCGATCGGATGGGTGAGCAGGTTGTCCAGGCAATCATCCGCTGGTCGCGGGGTGAGACCCTACCGTCCCAGCTCTTGATTCCGACCAGTCTCTATCGCCGGGCCGATGCCCTGGCCGACCCGGCGCTGGCAGACGCTACCGGCTCCACCACCGGAGCCGGGCCGTGAGCGTCGCCGGCCCACCGCCCTCACTGCTGTCGATGCAGGGCATTGAGAAGCGATATCCGGGGGTGCGGGCCCTGCGAGGTGTCGACTTCAGCCTCGATCAAGGGGAGGTGGTTGCCCTGCTGGGTGAGAACGGCGCCGGGAAGAGCACGCTGATGAAACTGCTCGGTGGTGCGATCCGGCCGGATGCTGGAGTGATCAGCCTCGATGGACGCGTCCGAACCTTCGCCAACCCGGCGGAGGCTGCGACAGCCGGGATCACCGTGATTCACCAAGAGTTCACGCTCGTGCCGGGCCTGACACCGGTCGACAACATCTTTCTTGGTGGTCCCGGTGGCCGCGGCTCTGGAGCGGGCGTGGGCGTGATCGGGAGGACGACCGAGCGGCGTCGGGCGGCTACCGTCATCGACCGGCTGGGGGGCGGTGTCGACCTCGATACTCCTTGCGGCCGGTTGCCAACGGCTCAGCAGCAGCTTGTCGAGATTGCCCGCGGCCTTTGCGGTGATGCCCGGATCATGGTGATGGACGAGCCGACGGCTGCTCTGACCGCAGCCGAAACGGAGCGGCTGTTTGCTGTTGTCAGGGACCTGCGGGCCGCCGGTGTCGCGGTAGTCTGGATCAGCCATCGGCTTGATGAGGTGTTCGCCCTGGCCGATCGTGTGGTCGTGCTACGCGACGGCGCCAACGTCGGTGGTGGGCCGGCGGCAGCGCTGTCGCGTGATCGCCTGATCGAACTGATGGCGGGTCGGCCACTGGCCGACGAGTTTCCCCCGCGGATCCGTCGACCGAGCCAGCCGCGGCTTGTTGTCGAGGGGCTCTGCCGGTCCCCGGCCCTCGGGGAGAGCTCGTTGACGGTCCACGCCGGTGAGGTGTTGGGGATTGCCGGCCTGATTGGTTCAGGTCGCACCGAACTACTGCGGGCGATCTTCGGAGCCGACCGTGCTGATGCTGGCAGCATCCGGCTGGATGGGCAGAGTGTACCGATCGGCCAGCCGCGTCAGGCCATTGCGGCAGGTCTCGGGCTGCTGCCTGAAGACCGCAAACGCCAGGGGCTCCTCCTGAACCGCTCGGTGCGAGAGAACATCGGGCTGGCGAGTCTGAACAAATTGAGCCGAGCCGGCATGCTCGACCCAGCCAGTGAACGGGCTGCCGTAACCGAGCTGATTGGCAGGCTGGGCATTCGTGCCGCCAGCCCTGAAGTGGCTGCCGGCAGCCTTTCGGGTGGGAACCAGCAGAAGGTGGTGCTCGCCAAGTGGCTTCTGCGGGACTGCCGGGTACTGCTGCTTGACGAGCCCACCCGCGGAATCGATGTCGCCGCCCGGTACGAAATCTACCGGCTGATGAATGAGCTTGTTACCCGGGGAATGGCAATCGTCATGGTGAGCTCAGACCTGCCGGAACTGCTTGGAATGGCTGATCGGATTCTGGTGATGCATGCCGGACGGATTGTGGCCGAACGGCCAAATACGCCCGAACTCAGCCAGCAGCAACTGCTGCAAGATGCCTTTGGCTCACGATAACCCTTTTCGACACGACCCAATGCGACCGATCCTTCGCCGTCTTTTCACTGATTTCTGCATGCTTGGCGTGCTGTTGTTGCTGGCCGGCATCTTCAGTGTGCTCACCCTTCGCTGGCAGCCGGCCACCGATGCCGCGGCAGCTCGACGGCTGGTGGCAAGTCTGGCAGCAGAACTACCCGCGGCGAGCCGGCTGCTGATTGCAGCCCGGCCAGTAGCCGCCGAGCGGCAGTTTGCCGCAGTCGTCGAACAGGAGGCTCAGGCGCGGGGGTTGCAGGTAAGGGCGGTCGTTGTGGGGCCTCCCCAGGAACTGCGGCGGCAGCTTGAGGCCTGTGTCGAGGCGAACGAGTCGATCGCGGCCGTCGTGGCGACGGAACGTCCGGCGACCTGGCTGGTGCTCACTGAGATGGGCGAACTGTTTCCAACGTTGGGCCAGCCACCGATCAGGACACCCTCCCCGGTGCTCTGGCCGACCTTCCTCAAGGCTGCAAACATCCTCAATATCGCCAATCAGATCACGGTGATTGCGATCATGGCAATCGGGATGACGCTGGTGATTATCACCGGTGGCATCGATCTGTCGGTCGGCAGCCTGGCGGCGTTGGCAGCGGTGGTGGTGGCTCTGCTCATTCGCGATTTCGCCGGTGGTACGGAGGCGGGGATGACCGGCATGCTGCTGGCATCAGCCGTGGCAATCATCTGCTGTGGGTTCGCCGGAGCGGTGTCGGGGGGCATGGTCATTGTGTTTGGCGTCCCTCCATTCATTGTGACGCTGGCGATGATGCTGGTGGCCAGTGGGCTTGCGTCACTGCTCTCAGGTGGTGAATCAATTGCTGAACTGCCCGATCGCTTTGTCTGGCTGGGGCGGGGAACCGGAATCTTTGGTTTGCCGTATGCGGTGCTGCTGATGCTGCTCCTCTATGGTGCCGCCCATGTTCTGATGACCAGGACGGTCTTCGGACGCCGGCTCTATGCGGTCGGGGGCAATCGGGAGGCGGCCCGGCTGTCAGGCGTGCCGGTGGGCGGTGTCGTCCTGTCTGCCCATGCGCTTGCTGGTCTGCTGGCGGGCCTCGGAGGGGTAATCCTGGCCAGTCAGCTCAAAAGCGGTTCGCCCACCTACGGCAATATGTACGAACTCTACGTAATCGCAGCGGTGGTCGTAGGAGGAACATCACTCGCCGGCGGCGAAGGCAAGATGTTCGGCACGCTCGTTGGCGCACTGGTGATTGCGGTGATCCAAAACGGCATGAACCTGACAAACATCGAGAGCTACACCCAGAAGATCGTGTTGGGCGTGGTGATTCTCGGGGCGGTGCTGATCGACCGGTTGCGGCACCGGGGCAGCGACGGGTGATGCTTGTGCCGTCGGTCACCCGAGGGCACCGGAACGTCGGGCGAAGTCTGGCAAGCCATAGGCCCAGCGGTGGCGGCAGTTTCCTGTTGCACCGAGACACCTGCACGCAGGTGAGCGTGAACTCTGGCAGGGCGATGCCCATCATATTCCCTACGGGGCTGTCCTCCCCAAGTCAACGCAGTGCGACAACCTGCTGGTGCCGGTGGCCCTCTCCTGCACCCATGTCGGCATGTCATCCTTGCGGATCGAGGGTGCCTGGATGGTGATCGGCCAGGGGGCGGGAGTTGCCGCAGCCCTGGCGGCAGAGTGAGACCTGCCGGTTCTTCGGGAAACATTGTGGGTGAGGGGCGTTTCCCGTGCCAATTGAGCGGCGTCGGAAACTGAACGGAGCCGGGATGGCGAAGTGAGGTTTCCGTCGAGTGAGTGAAGGTCAGGATGACCGGAGCGAACGTCCGGCGAAATGGCATGGGAACCGCCCCGACGCGTCGGTAAAGACCTGCGACCCACAAAATTCCCCGATGGACCGACCTGCCTGCCCAGCAGGTTGACTATGCGGAACTCCGTGACCGATTGCTTGCGCAGGGGCAGGAACTGAAGCTGCCAGTTGCTCCAGGAAAGTAAGCCGCGGTGGTCGGGGCTCAGTTCGCGGCGGCGTGGGTGAGTACCTGGCCGTCTGCCTCAAGCCGGCGGGCGAGGGCGACGTAGTCGATGTCCTGGACTGCGGTCTCGGCTGCAATCGCCTGGGCGGCTGCCGTGGTGGCACTCTGGCCCAGGATCATGAAGACCGGCTCCATCCGAATCGAACCGTAGGCGATGTGGGAACTGGAAACGGCACAGACCACCAGCAGGTTCTGGCACTCAGTCCGCTTGGGCAGGATCGCGCCGTAATCGATTGGGTAGGGGCCGCCGGGATTGACCTGGATATCGCCCTCATTGCGGACAAAGCCATCCTGGTCGACATACCGCTGCACATTGTGGGAGTCCATGTTGTACGACCCCATGCCGATCGGCCGCTCGGTTGGGATTTTCCGCCGGAGATGATTTTCGGTGACAACAAGGTCGCCAAGCATGCGGCGGGCTTCCCGCACGTAGATCTGATGGGGCCAGTGACCGTTGCCGGAAAACTCGTCCTTGGCCAGTCCCCACTCGCCATACCACTGCCGGACGTCCGCCGGCACCCGGGGGTCATTGGCCAGAAAGTAGCAGTAGCCCTGCTGGTAGGTGCGGTGCTCGGCGACAATCTCGCGGCGCCGCTCATAACTGGCATCGGGATAATCATAGTTCATCCCGATGTTGTCGGTGGAGAACGAGCCGTGGTTGTTGGTGTCGGTCTTGAGGTTCGGCAGCATGTCGAACTTGCCCTTGATGTGCCGCGAGCCGGCCAGCAGGTCCCGCAGCAGCAACTCATACTGCTCGGGGTCGTAGCCCGGCGGCTTGGGGAAGGGCACCCGGTTCTCCGGCACCCGGGTCAGGCACATCCGAAAGTTGTAGGCCTGCACCCGGTGGTCACCGGCCCCCTGAACGCCGGGGCGGCCATCATGCACCCGGGGCAGCAGGGCACTGGTCGGGTCACCCGGCACGCGGTAGGCACTGATGTCGTTGGTGAATTGGTGCGATCGGGCATTTTTTATCTGCACCCCATTGAGCGTTTCACCGTAGGTGCTGTTGGCTTCGCGGCCGACGGTGTAGGTGACCCCGGCGGCCGCCATCAGGTCACCCTCGTAGCTGGCGTCGATGAACATTCGGCCGCTGTAGGTCCGGCCAGAGAGCATCCGGATGGCGCGGATGCGATCATCTGACACGGTGACACCGTTACCCGAGCGGTCGAGCCACTCGTTGCGATGGACGGTGATGGCATGGTCGCGAACCAGGTCTTCAAAGACCTGCTCGGCGATGTGAGGTTCAAAGACCCACATAGCCCGTCCTTCGCCGTCCATTGCGGGGGTGCCCTGGCCCCGGTTGCCATAGGCTGCCCGATCCTGCCACTTCCAGGTCTCAGGCTGGTCGTAGGAGTTGTAGACCCGCTTGTAGAACTCGAGTGCAATGCCACCAATGACTTCCTTGTTGCCACTGTCGGTCCAGCCGAGGCCACTCGATGAAAGGCCACCGAGGTGGGTGTCCGGCCCAACCACGACAACGCTCAGTTCCATCCGTTTGGCCTGCGCAGCGGCGGCAATCCCAGCACTCGTTCCACCGTAGATCACCAGGTCGTAGGGCTCGGCTTGGTCGGCCTGAGCCGATGTCCCGAGGGGCTGGCTCAGCAGCAGGGCGAGAAGAAGAAGTGTCGTTGGGCGATTCATTGGAAGACTCCGCGTGGGGAAGACGTGCCAAGAGTGTCCCGCAGCCCGACGTCAAAGGCAAGTCGGCGGCTGATGCCACAAGAACCTTTTGGGTGGTCAGTAGAAGGGAGGGCCGACAGCGATGCCGTTGGCAGCGAAGGCAGCGCGGATGGCCCGCAGGCAGCCGGCCGGGTCGTCCCCATCGCCGTGAATGCAGAGGGTGTCAGCAGTGAGGGAAACTGCAGCACCGGCGGCAGAAACAACACGCCCTGTCGAGGCAATCGCAACAGCCTGCGTGGCTGCTGTCTCGGGCCGGTCGATCACTGCGGTGGCCTCACTGCGGGGGAGGAGCCGGCCGCGGGCGTCATAGCGACGATCGGCAAAGGCCTCTGCGGCGACCCGTAGCCCTTCTTCCCGGGCGATTCCTGCCAGCCGGCTACCGGCGGCGGCGAACAGCACCAGGTGTGGCCAGTCGGTGGCGAGCCGGCGGCTGACGGCAGCAGCCAGAGCCCTGTCATTGCCCACCTGATGATAGAGCGCCCCGTGCAGCTTCACATGGTGCAGGTCAGCGCCGGCGATGGCTGCGAAGCGGTCCAGCTGGCTGGTAACCAGATCGGCAGCAGCCGTGGGACTGATGGGGAGTGGTCGCCGGCCAAAATGTGCAGGGTCGGCGTGGCCCGGGTGACAGCCGATCGCGACGCCATGGGCGCGGGCAAGCATCACCCCTTCGAGCATGGATTGTCGGTCACCGGCATGGCCGCCGCTGGCAATGTTGGCCGAGCTGATCAGTGGCATCACCGCCGCTTCGTGGCCGGCCCCTTCGCCGAGGTCGCAGTTGAGGTCGATCGTTCTGGGGCTCGTCATGCGGAGCTGCCTCTCGTCGCCGGGTCCTGCGACAGTTTCGTCGGTTGGTTGGCGAGCGCCGGGGCGAGCCCATGCCATCTCGCCGGACGTTCGCTCTGGGGATCCTGCCCTCCACTCACTCGACGGAACCTTCGCTTCGCCATCCCGGCTGCGGTCAGGTTCCGACGCCACTCGATTGGCATGGGCCCGCCCCTCATCCGTTAGAGTCAGTTAAGAAACTTTCCTTGCAGAACCCCGGAAGGTTGGAACTTTGTGGCAAGCCCGCGCTGCACCGTGGCGAGCAGTCCCCGCTGCTGCCGGAGCAGCCAGTGGGCAGTGGTGATCGTAGTCGGCTCGAATTGAATTTCGTCTCCCGGCCGTAGCTGGCCGGCCAACGGCAGATCGGCAGCGATTACCTGCCCAACGACGGCATAGCCGCCGATTGTCTGGGCATCGGCCAGCAGCAGGATCGGATTGCCATCTGGAGGCAGTTGGACGCTGCCCGGGAGCACCGCGATAGAAGTGCCGTCGGCCGGAGCCTGCGGAAGACTGCCACGGAGCCGCAGGCCCATCCGGTCGCTGCTGGAACTGACCGGGAACGCGGTTTTCATGAGTGACTTGAGTCCAGCGGTGTCTGCAGCGGCGGGAATGAATCGCAGCCGGCAGGGGCCAGTCTGCGGGGGAAGTGGTACGAGGCCAGGATCGAGACTCCAACTGATGCTGTTGGGAAAGACTGGTGGCGGACCAGCGGCGAGCTGATCTCCTGCCGCCAGTGGTCGCCCGGCAAGGCCGCCGAAGCCTGCAGGCAGATAAGTCGCCCGGCTACCCAAGACTGGCGGGACGTCAATGCCGCCGGCGATTGCCAGGTAGCCCCGGCAGCCAGCGGTCACATGGCCAAGGGCCAGCGTTTCGCCCGCTCTGATCAGGAGAGGCCGTAGAGCCGGCAGGCTGGCAATCGTAGCCCCGGCGAGCGCAATCACGGCATCCGCCTCGAATCGGAGGATCGGCCCAAGCAGCGTGAACTCGATCACCGCGGCTGCTGCCGCGTTGCCGACAGTGAGGTTCGCCAACTGGGCGGAAAGCGTGTCGGCGGCGCCGCCGCTCGGGACGCCGGCGGTCCGTTGGCCCGGCCGGCCGAGATCCTGAATGGTCGTCATCAGGCCCGGCTCAACCACTGTGACCATCGGGGACCGGACGGCGTTGCGGGCCGGTGGCGTGCAGCTTGGCACCACCGGGGTTTCAGCCGTCGCGCAGAACCTCACCCGATCACCCACCGCAAGGGCGGCCGGTGGGTTGGCGGTTGGATCAAAAAGTGGGAACCCGGTGCGACCGATCAACTGCCAACCGCCCGGCGTGGCGAATGGATAGATTCCGGTCTGGCTTCCACCGATGCCAACTGAGCCGGCCGGAATGCGGCCGCGTGGGCTGGCCAGTCGGGGCGTGGCGAGGGCGGGCGGAAGTCCCGTCAGGTAGGGAAAGCCTGGGACGAATCCGATGGCCGTGACGAGGTAGTCGGGTTCGGTGTGCAACTGAATCAGCCGTTCGCGGCTGATTCCGTGATGGCGGCAGACGGCCGCAAGGTCGGGGCCGTCATTGCCGCCGTAGCAGACCGGGATGTCGTGACAGGTGGCCGCTGGAGCAGGAGTTGCAGAGGCAGCGGCCACCAGTTTGCGGAGTGAGGCCAGCAGTCCATCAAGGCTTTCCGTCAGCAGCGGGTTGTAGACCACCGTGACCCGATCGGGCGAGGGGACAATATCGGTGATCCCCTCGAGGCCGTCCGCTTCAATCACTTTTGGAATCAGCCGCAGCCAGTCGAGCAGCCTGCTGCCAGGACCGATCTGATTCGCCTGGATCACCACGGCGGTATCACCGAGCGGTTCGACCAACGACCAGGTCTGCAACGTCGCTTCATGTGCTTCGCGCGTTCGTGGGCAAATTTCCACGGCGGTGTCAGCTGGCGTTGGGGGCGGCCGGATCGTCTGGCTTGGTGTCAGCCGGTGGGTCATCGAGCATCTTGGCAAAGTTGAACTCGTCGGCACCGAAGCCATGCTTCAGCGAAAAGCCACCGTCATCGTCCGCTCCAGGGGCAGCCGGTTTCGGTGTCGCCTTGGGACGTTCGGTCGGCGTGCCCTGGGGGCGGGCCCGCAGCTTGGCCGAAACCTCGGCAAGCCACTCATCACTTGGGAATTGGTAGGGCCGGAATTTCTCCAGTGTCCCGGTTTCTTCCTGGACGTAGAGTGCCCGCTGCTCACCCAGCCGTCCGGCGACCGGGCTCTCGACCAGCTGGCTCGAATCGGTGCCGCTCATCTGGAAGAGCACCCGCAGTTCAAACTCCTTCAGGGTGCCCCGCTCAAACGTCCGCTGCAGATTCGTCAGCGAGTCGCACCAGACGATGGCATGGATGCCGACCGTCGGGCCGTCTTTGAGAATGGTGACGAGGTTCTGGGCCGGCGTGGCCGCTTGGTCACCCGACATTGAAAAGCCAAAGTCATTTTCATTGCGCCGCATGTCGCGGAACCGGCCTAGGTCGCGGATGACCACGAAGACACTCTCGGCATCCAGAATCTGCCCGTCCAGCCGCCGCTGGACCTCGGCCGCTAGGTCGGCGCAGGCTTCGGGCACCCCAAGACGACTGACCACCTCGAACTCATGGGGCAGAAACTCCGTCAGGCGGCTGAGCATGGTTTCGGGGTGCTCTTCGGCGATCGCCGGCTCAAACAGGACGAAGCGGGCCGCCCGACCGATTCCGCCACCCGGGTGTGGGTCGCTGCCGGCAGCGAGGCTCACGGTGGCCAGTGCCAGAATCCTGGTCGCCAGGTCCTCCCGCTGGCCCACGATCAACAGGTTGGTCCCGCCCTGCCGGCGGAAGGCGGCAACGGTTGGATCCTTGATGGCAATGGCGTCACCCAGCCAGGCCTGCGGGGTAAGTGGGGCCGTCCCCTGAAGCGTGCCGCTGTCGAGCAGCTCGGCCAGCATCCGGTTGGCGGCCGGGTCGGCCGCCTCGTTGCCGTCGAAGACCAGGCGGGGAAGGGCGGGAATGTCGGTGCGTGAATCGGCCAGCGCCCGGAGTTTTCCGAGGTACCGCTCCCGCCGCTCTTCCCCGAGCCAGACAACCTGGAAGGGATTGTTGCCTTCGGGCATGCCGTTGGCGTCGTTGTAGATCGCCTCACCGGGCCGGGTCAGCAGCCGGGCGGCGGTGTTGTCTTCGCTGAGGATCAGGCTGCTGTCGGCCTCGTTGCACTGCAGCGCCACCCGGACGGCCATCTGCCCCATGGTCGCCCGGGGCAGGCTGTACGAACCACCGAGGGTCTGGGATCCGAGCAGCACATGCATGCCGAAGGCCCGGCCCTGGCGGACCAGCCGGTCGAGCACCAGCGAGCAGTCCTGGGCCAGCTTGTCGTCCTCCACGAAGAGTTCCTGAAACTCATCGATGATCAGCATGACCCGGGGCATCGGGTCGGGGTGGCCGCTGGCCCGGTAGCCGGCCAGATCCTGCACCGAGAGTTGACGGAACAGATCACCGCGGCGTTTCAGTTCCCGGTCAAGCTGTTGCAGCACTGACAGGCCGAACTCCCGTTCGCTTTCAATGGCGATAACGCGGGCATGCGGCAGCCGGTAATGGTCGTAGAGTTTGAACTCAACGCCCTTCTTGAAGTCGATGAGATAGAACTGAATTTCATTCGGGCTGTAGATGAGCGCCAGGTTCGTGATCAGGGCGTGCATCATGGTCGACTTGCCGGAGCCGGTTTTGCCCGCGATCAGCATGTGCTGACTGGTCCCCTTGCCCAGCCGCATGGAAAGCGTTTTCTTTGCGCCGGCGGGGCCGAGCGGTACCACGATCTCCTTTGCGGTGTCGCCGGTCCACCATTTGTCCTCCGGCGGAGCAACCCGATCGAAGGGCACCTCGACCCGCTTGGCCGCCACGGCTGCCTTCCCGACCCGTTGGACGATCTGAGTGAAGATCTGGTCGTTGGGAGACTTTTCAGCGGAGAGTGGCCACTGGGAAAATTCCGGGTCGACCCAGGTGAATTTTCCGGCTTTGAGCGTCACCGCCGTGGTGTGGGTGTCGAAGTCGCTGAGGCTGAAGTTCGAGGGTAGCTGAGCCGTGGTGTCGAGCGAGACGATCGGGTAGACGCCGCAACGGGCGCCCGACGCGGCGATGCTGGCCAGCCGCCGCGCGGCGGTCTCGGTGAAGTTGGCCGGGAAATTGGCCACCACGACAAAACGATAGGGCTCGGGCACCTCGGCTTCGGCGTTGTAGTCGCCGATCGAGCTGTACTCATTCCGGAGGTATTTCTGGATCACCAGTTCCATCTGCTCGGTCACGTCAGCCAGCCGCTGCTCGATCTGCGTCGGTTCGGTCCAGATGCGGCTGGTCACCAGCAGTTCGTCATGGTCGGCAAGGTGCATGAAGCCAGCAAACTGTTTGCCCAGCCCCAGCGGGTCGATGATTGTGAACCGACTCTGGCCCGGAGGCAGGCCCGCCGCGATCCGCAGCATCAGGGCCTGGATCATGTCAGAGGCAATCTCCTTTTGGTCGGGAGACGTGCGGATGACCAGGCCTGCCGCGTCGGGGAAGGGCGTGAACGCGGGCTGCTGCCAGCTGGCGGGCCCGAAGCAGTTGAGTTCTTCGTGTGGCGATACTCCGCCGGGGATGCCGGCCATCGAGAGACTGAGCCTGCCGAACCGCAGGCCGGGCGGGCTGACACTGGGCAGATCGGCCGAGCCGTCGGCGAGGGATTCCCAAGGCTGGAAGGCATCCGCGTCGATGGCCTCGACCGCGGCGTAAACCGCCGCCGTTTTTTCCCGAGCTGACCGCCAGGCGGCGGTCATGGCGGTCCAGCGTTCATCCCGCTGTTGTTGAATCGTTGCCTGCTGTTCCTCCCGCCGGCTCTTGAGGGCAGCGATCGTGTCATCCCGATCGCGGGCGGCTGCTGTGATCTTGGCGGGATAGGTCTCCTCAAGGGCCTGCTGTCCCTGCAGCTTCTTCCTTTCCAAGGCCGCAAGCTTGCTTTGGTATTGCGTCTCAAGGTCCGAAAGGGCTTTGTCCCGGCTGGAGACAGCTGCGCTGCCGGCGGTGCTGACGAGATCGCTGTGTTTCCGGCCGCCGGTCACGAACTCGTTTTCGAGCTTGGCGAACTGGCGATCGAGTTTTTTCGCAACGGCCGCCCGACAGGCCTGCACGCACCGCGCCAACCGGGCTCGGTTGGCGGCCAACTCGGCGATCAGGTCAGCCGCTTCTCGGCGGGCCTGGGCGGCCTTCTGCCGCCGCCAGACAAGCCCGCTTCCGATGCCCAGCACCATGGGGATCAGGCCGGCAGCGATAGCCGCCAGCGGGTTTGGCATGCCGACCAGCCCTGCCGGTGAGCCGAAAGCAACGGCTGTGGCAGCGACGATCGCCAGAAAGACTGGCACGACGAACACCACCGCGGTGACACCGTCGGCAAAAGCCCAGCGGCCGGCGGGGAGCCGGCGGATTTGTCGCGCCTCGGCGGTTACGGAGTTGGCCAGCTCTTGAAAATAACTGAAAAGCTCCTTGCCGGTCGGCAAGGGAGGCTCGTCCGGCATCCCGGCCGCCGTGTCGACGTCAGCCGTAGCCCCGGCGGTTGCCGGCCCGTCTTCCTCAGCATCATCAGCGGCCTCGGCAGCGGTCGCGGCCGAGAGGTCAGGAGTGCGGGAGGCATCGATCAACTGGGCCGCGACGCCCCACTGGGCGAGCGTCTGTCGGGTTTTTTCGACCGTTTGCTCAACCTTCTCGACCGTCTGGTCAAGTGAATCCGTGGCTCGGTTCGCCGCCTTTTCGGCATTCTCCCGCTGCTGCTGGTGATGTTCCCTGAGCGAGATCTCCTCGTACTGCAGATCGTCTTTTCGTTCTTCCTCGCCTTCCTTCCACTCACGGATGATCTTGGCCTTGAGCTTGTTACGTTTGTCATCGAGGGCCTGCTGCTCGGCTTCGATCTGTCCATCGAGCCTGGCGGCGTCCTTGGCGAAGTCGGACCGAAACGCAGCCGTCTGCTGGTCGCACTGCTGCTGAATGGTCTGGATGGCCGCTGCAGCCTTGGTTTCCAGTTTTTTGCTCGCGGCGTCGAATGCCGAGTTGATTTCGGTTTCGGCCGCGACTCTGGCGGTGGCCTCACGGCGAAGAATGGTCAGTTGCTCGCGGAGTACGTCGCGGTCATAGCAGGACCGATCGGCCGTGGGAGTGGCTTCGGGGGCGGTGTCGTTGGATGAATGGAGAGCCATGGTGGTTGGGCAAACGCGGTCGAATCACCGGCGCTGCAGATGAGTGGTGAGCAGGCTGGAAGTTAGAAGGTGGTCTGGTCGCCGACATCGCGTTCGGCACGGTCGAGGACCTCGGCCAGGCGACCGATGGCTTCAAGGGTCTGTTTCACCTCGGGAGTCAGGGGCACGAGAAAATCCTCATGGAACTGTTTGGCGGTTGAGTCGTTCCAGGTGTCACCCGCCTGTTCCCATTTGATCCCAAGATGCTTCAGCGACAGGGCCAGCTTGGCGGCTCCGCTGGAAAGGTCACAGGCACTCATGCGTCATCTATCTCTGGGGCCACGGCCTTTTCCTCGGACTCATCAAGCTGACGGGTGACGGCTGGGGCCTCCCCCGACGCACCGCCGGCCCGCCCCTGCGGGCCGGTTACCGTACGATAGTCATCGAGTGCCTTGATCTTGCGGTCGATCGCGGCAACCGCCCGCGGACACTCGACATCGAGCACCTCCCGAAATCGGACCAGCCGCACGCAGGCCTCCCGGAACTGCTGGAGCACCACCGGAGTCCAGCGGCGGACCAGTTCGGCCTTCTCCTCCGCCCGGGCCAGCCGTTTGCGAGCCTTCTCGAGGGCTTTCTTTTCTTCGATGCACGACGGTGTGTTGTCACCAACCTTCTTGTAGGCCCGGCAATATTCGAGGTCTTTGATTGCCTGATTGACTGCTTCGGCCGCCCGCCGAATCTCCGCCTTCCAATAACCGGCCCGGTCGACCGTGATGAAGTCGATGCCACGCTGCCCCTCGATTTCGACGTCGGCTACCGCCTGGCCCGACTCGTGGGCGTAGGCGATCAGAGCTGCCCTAACAAAGGCCAGCGTATCGACCGATTTGACGTCTGCCTGGGTGGACATCGCTGTCGCAGGGCTCCGTGACGGCGGCTGTTAGCGCTGCTGCTGGTATTCCTCGACCCGCTCCGCCTTGCGGATCAGATAGGGGACGTATTCACCGGTTGACTCGACGAACCGGGCGAAGGTGGTCAGTTGCTGCTCGAAGTCTTCGGCGAACTTCTGGTGTTCCTGATCCCGCCAAGTCGATGACAGGGCCTGCAACTGCCGCTGGACCGTCTGCATTTGTGCCATCACCTCGGTGCTGAAATGCCGCAGCCGCGATGCGAAGCGTCGCAGTTCCTGCGGATCGACTATTGCCTGTCCCATTGGTCTCTCCTGTTGACGGCGAACCGTGCGACCGGGCGGCCCCGGTTTGGAAGATCATCTCCGAATAACTTCCCACCCTGCTATCCTAACGGTTGGAGGGATGTCGCGGGAACCTGTGGCTTCTTCCACTGCCGGCGGCAGGGCACCGGTGCCCGGCCCGCTGCCGCCATCCTGTCGCCTTTTTTTGCCCGAACCCCAACAGCGAGCAGCAGCCGATGAGCCAGCAGACCACCGAACAGCCCCCTTCCGGCCACCGTCCAGCCGCCGCCCGGCCCGGCAGTTTGGCTGGAGACGACACCGTCTCGGTCGAGCCGACGATTGGCTGGCATTGCACCCATACGTTCTACCGCTTCGATCGGGCCCTTCTGGCTGGGTTATCGACGGCTGACCGCGAGGCCGGGATGGCCGCCTTCCGGGAAATACTCGACGGCAATGCCGAGCAGCCGCTGCGGCTGCAGAAGTGGATTGTGCCGGGACACAAGGCCGACTTTGGCCTGATGGCGCTCGACCCATCGCCGCACAAGGTCGATGCCGTCCACCAGCGGCTGCTGGCTAGCCCGCTGGGACCGGCGATCGTGCCGACCTATTCGTTCGTCGGCCTCACTGAGGTGAGCGAATACCTGCCAACAGTTGATCAATTTGCCGCCAAGCTCATCAAACACGGCGAAGATCCGGAAAGCCCCAGCTACAAGGCCAAGGTGCAGGGCTACGCCGCCCGGGAGCCGATGATGCACAAGGCCCGGCTCGAGCCCGACTTTCCGAACTGGCCCTGCGCCTGCTTCTATCCCATGAACAAGAAACGCAAGGTTGGTGAAAACTGGTTCACCCTGCCGTTCTCGGAGCGGAGCCGGCTGATGGCCGAGCACGGGGCCAGCGGCATGAAGTTTGGCGGGAAGGTCAGCCAGCTGATCACCGTCTCGGTCGGCCTTGACGACTGGGAGTGGGGCGTGACGCTCTGGGCCCGCCGGCCCGAGTTTCTCAAGGAGATCGTCTACACGATGCGGTTCGACGAGGCGAGCGCCCGCTACGCCGAGTTTGGCCCCTTCTACACCGGCTACATCGCCACGGCCGATCAGATCCTGCGGCATTGCCGGCTGCTGGCGTAGGCGGGGTCACGGTTTTTTCGGCTGGCCGGCCGCGGCGGAGAAGATCAGTTCAACCGCGGTACCCCGTGGCGGGATGCGGTCGGCAAATGCCTCGAACAGCAACGCCTCATTGGCCTGGGAACTGGCGATGGGCAGATCGAGCATGGCGGTGGGGAAATTCGAGACGCAGACCAGATCTCCGCCATCGGCCTGGTAGTACTCGATCCCACTGGACGGGTCCTTCCAAAACCGGCTGCCGGCGAACACCCAGTTGCAGTCGAGCTGTTTGCCCGTGCGGCTGTCCCGCACCCACCGCTGAGCGGGCAGACGGTGCGGGCCCGTGGCGTCCTGCCAGCAGACCTCGATTGCCACGGCCGGACCGGTTGCCGGCGTGTATTCCGCGGCGAATGAGGCCGGCCTGCCCGGCTCGAGGCCGATCGCGAGGAGCGCCGTATGAACCAGCCGGGCTGGGGCGTCGACCACCACGACCGACTCGTGTTCCTTGGTCTTCGGGGGACAGGCGAAGAACTCGATCGGCCCCTCGGCGAGGGCGATGCGGCCTCCGACAATCACCCGCTTGCCCGGCAGGTCGATCCAGACCGAGGCGTCAGCTGCGAGTCGCTGGAGGTCGGGGTGCCGGTCACCGCTAGCGGGCTCGACGGCGAGGACGGGCTGCGAAAGCATCCCGGCAGCAACGAGGCAGTTGAATACCCGCGCGGCACGCGGGTGGCGGAGAACGGGCTGCATGGCATTCCCCCGGAGAGGCGGTGCTGGGCGACGGATTGGCTGCTTGCTGATTCGACGGCTGGTATAGTCGGGAAGACTCCCGGGCAGGCGTCCAACATCGTACGGTTTTTCGGCCGGTCTGGGATGGCTGCCCTCTGGGGGCTGCGGGTTGCGGAGCATCAGCGGAGCGAGGAGACGTCCGATGACGGGTGTGAAACAGAACAAACGTCCGAAGCGAGGAGCCGAAGCCGTCAACGGCCGGCTGCCGACGGCGGCGCAGGCCTTGGTCCCCGGCACGGCCGCCGCCGCGATGCCCCCAGCCGATGGCTACCAGCAGCCGGGGGCTGCAGCCCAATCGGCGACTCCGTCACAGCGGCCGGCGACCGGGAGACGGTTGACCAAGAAGCAACTCGGCGAACAACTCGACCAGGCTGCCGCCCGCTGCCTGGGACGGCCCCTGGCCCAGCGGATCAGACGGCTGAGCCGGCTGCTGACCGGTAAGCCCTATGATCAGCGTAGGCTGCGGCAGAGCAACGTCCGGCTAGCCGAGTGCCTCGACGTGGCGAGCCAGGCGGCCGAAGGACCAGATCGCTGGGCAGCCTGCGAAGCGGTTGCGTGGGGGGTTGCCTGGCTGGTTCGGAATCGGAAGGCCGATGCCACCGCCGGCGGTTTGCTTGAGCGGTTGGTGAGGCTGGCTGGACCGGCTGCGGGCAGCGGCGCGGGAGATTCCCGGCTGGCTGCTCCGTTCGCGGTCACACTGGCGGGGCTGTTCGATGATGTCGAGGGCTGCCGGGCACTGGGGGTGGTGGTGCGGGATGAGCTTGAGCAGGACATTGCCGCCACAGTCGGCGAGAACGGCGGGCTGCGATGCAGCACTGCCGAGGAGATGCTCGACACGGTCTGCGGCTGGCTGCGGTGCCGCGAAGTGATCGCCGCAACCGGTGGCTCGCCCCTGCCGAAGGCTGCTCTCAAAGCCCTCGACCAGGCGGTCACCGCCGCCGTGCGATTGCTGGGCCGGCGGGGGTGTCCCGCGGTGGCAGGCATGCCACAGTCGGGTGTGACGGTTGCACCGCTCCTCCGAGCGGCGCTACGGGGCCGGCGGAAGCTGGCGGCGACCGTCGCGGCGGTCACCGAGGGGCGGGATCTGACGGGCGACCGTCGTTGGAGCCAAAAGGGGCTGCTGGCGGGATCGTTCCACGACCAGGAGGCGGCGGTTGCCGTGCTCCGCAGCGGCTGGACCCGGGATGCCGTCCGGGTGCTCGTCACCTATCAAACCGACGTGCCCGTGCTTGAGATTGCTGTCGGCAGTCGGCTGGTTGTCGCGGGCCCCTGGGAGCAGGCGGTCGACCGTGAGGGCAGCCGGCTCCCCGTGGTGAGCGACTGGCGGGCGAGCCGTTGGGAGGCCAACGACGAGGCGGTCTATTTTGAGCTGGTGGCCGACCTCGCCACAGGCCTGCGGCTGGAACGGGCGGTGCTTGTTCTGACCGAGGACAACATTGTCATGCTGGGCGACGCCATCGTCCTGCCGACCGCCGGCTATGGTGATGAGCCAGCGGACCTTGGAAAGCCGCTCAGCTTCCAGTCGACACTGATGCTGCCGCCGACGATCGGCGTCGAAGCCTGTGAGGAGACCACCGAGATCTTCGGCTGTGACCTCAAGCCGCGGTTTCTGGCCCTGCCTCTCGGCCTGTCGGAGTGGCGTCAGGGGGAACGGGGGGGCCGCGGGAGCCTGGTCGCCAACGGACAACGGCTGATTCTCAGCCAGACCAGTTCGGTCAGCCGGCTCTATGCCCCGCTTTGGCTCGACCTCGATGCCCGGCGGCTCAAGCAGCTCCGCGGGCAGCCGGAAGAAGCCCAGCGAACCTGGCGGCAACTGACCGTGGCCGACACCCGGGAACGGCTTGCCAACGATCAGGCAGTTGGGTATCGGGTGCAGGCGGCGCGAGACCAGTGGCTCGTCTACCGCACCCTCGATGAATCCCGGAATCGGACCCTGCTGGGCTGTAACCTGTCGTGCGAGTTTTTTGCCGGTCGCTTCGGTACCGATGGTGAGGCGGTCCGGTCGATGGAGGTGTTCAACGAGCATGACGCCGGCTGAGCACAACGCGGCGGCAGCTGGCGAGC
>Ga0209986_10000348_pt1 | contig 43929 bp, 39 predicted proteins | sample BlataG_FD_183168 | JGI IMG/M metagenome (GOLD analysis project Ga0209986, IMG submission 183168) | Deep subsurface microbial communities from Black Sea to uncover new lineages of life (NeLLi) - Black_00105 metaG (SPAdes) (version 2) | ecosystem: Environmental > Aquatic > Marine > Oceanic >... | reverse complement strand
ATTTGAGTGGTACACAAACCACCATCGCGCCAGCATCAGGGGCATCGCCCGCCGCCTCTCGGCAAAAGAGTTCAGGACGCACCAGGGCAACACACGGTGGGAGAAAAGCACGGTGGCCAAGATTTTGGCCAATGAGACCCACGCGGGCACGGCCTACTATAATCGGCTAGAGCGGGAGAACGCTTACAGCAATCGGAGGATACTCCGCTCAAGGGAGGCATGGATTCCCATTTCCGTGCCGGCCATCGTGGACAGGGAGACTTTTGAGGCCGCCCAACGCCGCCTGGCCCACAACCGCAAGATGATGCGAAAACGACCCCGGCACTGTTACCTCCTGAGCGGGATGCTCGTTTGCGCCGAGTGCCGCTATGCCTACGGCGGCGAGTTCGCCAACAATAGGCGCTACTACCGGGACGGCGGGAGGAAACACCCCAACCTGCGGGCCGACGAGGTGGAGGAAAAGGTTTGGGAGGCGGTCAAGGGAATGCTACTGAACCCCTCGGCGCTGTGGGAGGGGTATAAGGCGAGAGACTCACAGGTGATGGAGCAAAAGGCGCGACTCGTCGAGCGCCTGGAGGCCATGCTCAAACTGAAGGAAAAGGCGGAGCAAAAGCTTGAGACTCTGACGAATGCATACCTTGATCCCGACATCGGGATCCGCAAAGCCGAATACACCCGTCGCCGCAGGGAGATCGAAAAAGAGATTGCGGAATGGAGGCGCGAAGCCGTGGAGGTTCAGAAGCGGTTGGAGACAGAGGCGATCACACGGGAGCGGATGGAGGCCATAGAGGAGTTTGCGGCCAAGGTCGCCCAGGGGATTGGCCTCTTGGATTTCGAGGAGAAGCGGAAGGTCTTGCAGATGCTGGAAGTGCGCGGGGTGGTGCACCACGATGATGGAGGGCCCTCGATCGAGTTGGAGGGCCTTTTCCCAGTCACTGAGGTTGGGGTATCGTCCACAACGTCTTGATGATTGGCCCGCCAGGAGCAGGCAAGACATTGTTAGCCCGCTCTATGCCCTCGATCCTATCTCCCCTTGCCATTGAAGAGGCTCTGGACATCACCCGCATCTACAGCGTGGCAGACATGCTGCCACCTGAGACGCCCCTCATCAGACATCGTCCCTTCCGCGCTCCCCATCATACCATCAGTCACGCCGGTCTGGTGGGTGGGGGGCGTTGGCCCCGCCCCGGGGAGATTAGCTTAGCCCACCGTGGTGTCCTTTTCTTGGACGAATTACCAGAGTTCGGCATGCGGACCCTTGAGGTTTTGCGTCAACCCCTCGAGGATCACATCGTGACCATCAGCCGTGCCGCGGGCACCCTGACCTTCCCGGCCAACTTCATGCTAATCGCTGCTATGAACCCCTGTCCCTGTGGCTACTTTGGTGACCCTGTAAAGGAATGTACCTGTTCTCTATCCATGGTCAGCCGCTACCAGAAGCGCATCTCTGGGCCACTTTTGGACCGCATTGACATCCACATCGAGATACCTCGGGTGGAGTACGAGAAGCTGACCGACGATCGGCTAGGGGAGAAATCTGAGGACATCAGAGCCAGAGTGGAGAAAGCGCGGGAAATGCAACGGCGGCGCTTTGCTGGCACGTCACTGATCTGCAACGCTGACATGGGACCGGCTGAGGTTAGGGAGTACTGTCAAGTTGACGAGGCGGGGCGCAGCCTGCTCAAGGCGGCCATGCAACAGCTTTCGATGAGTGCCAGGGCTTTTCACCGGGTTCTAAAGCTAGCTCGCACCATCGCCGATCTGGCAGGCTCGGAGCGGATAGAGACGAGCCATCTAGCCGAAGCCATCCAGTACCGACCACGGCGTCAAGTCTGATGGCCTTTCCGTCCAGGATGTCCAGTTTCAGGCTTTGCTCTTTCAACCGCCTCAACATCTCGGGCACAGTACTAGCGAGCGCACCCTCTTGATGTTCCTCGTCACCAACTCCCGACAGGGAGACTACGAGAAAGTAGGTCTGGGGCTATCGCTCGCTCAAAGCACTGTTGACTGCCTCAGCAGCGGCTTCTAATGCTTCCTTGGGCATTGCCGCGCCTAGCTCCACTTTCTCCACCGCCTTGCGCAGTTCAGTATCGCTAGTGCCCAACTCGGCGAAAACAGGTATGCCGTAAGAATCCTCCAACTGCTCGATCACTGTCTTGTAGAGAGGGTTTTCTTCGAGAAAGCGCTGCATCTCCGGTGTCTCCAGCGCGCCTCTGTAAACGGGGACATAGCCGGTGTTCATGGCCCAGTAGTTGGAGTTCTCGAGGCTGGTCAGCCACTTTGTGAACTCCCAGGTGGCGTTCATCTTCGCCTCCTCGCCCTTGACGATGACGAGGCTGGCCCCGCCGATGGGCACAACCCTGGCCTTGTTAGCCGGGAGCATGGCCACCCCCACTTCAAAGGGAGCCTCTTCCAAAGTGCTGGGCAAGCCAGCACTGGATTGCATCAGCATCCCCAACTTGCCAGCTAGGAAGTCTCCCTTGGCCGCCTTGTGCTGAGCTGGAGGCATGACCTTGTGCACGTTGACCAGCTCGCCCCAGGACTCCAGGGCCTCGACGGCCTCAGGGCCATCGTAGAGCACGCTGGTTTCGTCATCGTTGATTATCCTGCCACCATTCTGCAGGATCAGGGCGCTGAGATGCCAGTGGGTGCTGGAACTGGTATTGAAGCCCCATTGATCAACCTGGCCGTCGCCATCGGTGTCCTTGGTAAGCACCTGGGCCACCTCCACCAACTCGTCCCAGGTCTCAGGAGGCTTTTCGGGGTCCAATCCCGCAGCCCTAAAGAGATCTCTGTTGTAATACAGGATGGGCATGCTGTTATTGAAGGGCATCGTCCAGAGCTTGCCCCCAGCCGTGTTGTAAGTCCAGAAAGCGTCGTAGATCTCCGTGCGGTCAATGCCCTTGGGCCCATCGGTGAAATCAGTGATGGGGACGAGGGCTCCGGTCGCCCCGAACATCGGCGCCCCACCTATCTGGGCCACGTCAGGCGGTGGCACAGCACCCGCCTGGATAGCAGCCCAGAACTTCTGGGCTATCACGGCGTACTTGCCCTGGAAGACCGACTTGACATGGATGTCGAGATTCTCTTCATTGAACTTGTCTACCATCCCTTCGAGCACCTCGCCGTTGTGCCCACTCATGGCATGCCAAAACTCAAGCTCTATCTTGCCCGGCGTTGCTGCCAGCTCAGCCCGCTCGGGGATGGCTGTCGGCTCCAGTGTGGCTGGTGAGGCGCAGCCGGCCACCACGAGGATAGCGATCACGGACAAGATGGCTAGGTTCTTGAACATTGTCCTCTCCTTTTCTTTTTGTTCTCTTCCGAAAAACGGGGCTGCCTCTGAGCCAGAGGAAGCCCCGTTGTCTGGAGCCTTACTGCACTGTGACCTTAACTATCATCCATCCCCAGGATTCGGGCGGATAGATGTCGGATAGGCTGTCGGCGAAGACCAGCTTGAGCGGACCGCCCAGATCGGGCAGCAAGTCTGCGCCATCTGCAGTATAGGCCAGCAGGATGTCAGTCCCCTTGCAGTCGGCGATTTTGACCTCAACGGTGTAGTCGTCTGGAGCGACAAACTTGAGCGTGGTCGTCCCATCTCCTGGCTTCACCATCTTCACCAACTGACTGAGAGGTAGACCCGTGTAGGTGAACTCACTCTCCAACCACGGATCGTTGGTCTGCACGTCTTTACCCTCTTTCTTGAGCATGTCCAAGTCAAATTGGTACTCGTCGCCGACGTTGGACACCTCGATGTTTCCCTTGACCGTCAGCAACACTTCGCCCGTTGGCGCCTGAGGCTTCTTGGGCGTGCAGGTAGGTAGGGCCACCACCAGAAGTGAGAGCACAACGATGGCCAAGGGAATCGCTAGCTTTTTGAACATAGTTTCCTCCTTAATCAGCTATAGTTGTAGTTATTGGAACCTCCCGCATGTGAGGCGGATTAACCTTGCTGGCTAGTTCTTCTATGGCCAACAGCACGTTCTTGGATGCTCAGTGGAAACCTACGGGAAGTTTTCCGCACAATTCATTAACCTACAGGTATCACCTCCTCTCAACCCCTGAGGCCGGTGAGGGCGATGCCCTTCACGAACTGCTTCTGCACCAGCAAGTAGAAGATGATGATGGGGAGGGAGACCATGACCGTCGCGGCCATGAATATGCCCCACCGGCTACCCCCCTCCTGACTGACGAGGAAACGCAGACCTATCTGGAGAGTGCGCATCTCCCGGCTGTTGGTCATGATGAGGGGCCAAAGGTAGTCATTCCAAGTGCCCATGAAGGTGAAAAGGGCAAGGGAAGCCAAAGGGGGCTTGGAGAGGGGGAGCACGATCCGCCACAGAAAGCCAAGCCGGCTGCAGCCGTCCAGTTTGGCTGCATCCTCCAGCTCCTGAGGGATGGTCATGAAGGTCTGCCGCAGCAGGAAGGTCCCGAAGGCACTAACGGTGAAGGGGACGATCAGAGCGTAGTAAGTATCCAGCCACTTCAGCTCCCGCAACACCAGGAAGGAGGGGATGATGGTGAGCTGAAGAGGTATCATGATTGTGCTCAAGACAAGGAGGAAGAGTAAGGACTTGCCAGGGAAATCCAGCCGGGCAAAGGCATAGGCGGCCAGGGAGCAGGTGATCAGTTGCCCCAAGGTCACCGCTGAGGCGACGAAGATGCTGTTGAGGAAATAGCGCCCAAAAGGTGCAGCTCGCCAGGCATCCAGGTAGTTGTCGAGAACAAATCGACTCGGTATCCACCTGGGGGGATAGGTAAAAATGCCTCCCGCTTCTTTGAATGAGGTGGAGACCATCCACGCGAAGGGCATGATCATGGCGATAGCCCCGATGATCAGGACTGCATAGACTACCATGTTGCCGATGGTTCGGCCAAGGTAATAGACAGAAGAGCGCTCTCTCGATCTCGTCAATACCTTTGTAGACATCATCACCAACCTGTCACTGATAGTGAACCCTGGGGCCAAGAAACTTGAACTGGATGAGGGTCAGGCCCAAAAGGACGACAAAAAGGACACAAGCCACCGCTGATGCATAACCTAAGTTGAAGAACTCAAAGCCGTGCTGATATAGGTAATAGGCGATAACGGTGGTGCTGCCCAAGGGTCCACCGTCGGTCATGACGTGCATCTGGGCGAAGGCCTTGAGGGAGTTGATGACGGCAATGATGAGGATGAGGAAGCTGGTTGGGGTCAGCAGCGGCCAGGTGATGTGACGAAGGCAGGCCCGGGAAGCAGCGCCATCTATCCTGGCCGCATCGTAAAGGTGCTGAGGGATGTTCTGCAGTCCTGCCAGGTACATGATGATGTTATAGCCCATCCCCTTCCAGATGCCCATGATGATCAAGGCCGGCATCGCCCATTGGGGGTCATAGAGCCAGCGGATGCGAGGCAAACCCAGGGTCGAAAGGATCCAGTTGCCCAACCCGAAATCAGGGTGATAGATCCACATCCAGACCACGGCCATGGCTGCGGTGGAGGTGATGGTGGGTAGGAAGTAAGCTGTGCGGAATACAGCCCTCCCCCGTATCTGGCGATTCAAAAGCAGGGCGATGGTCAGAGAAATGGCCATATTCAGGGGGATGGAGCCCAGGGCGTAGTAGAGGGAGTTGCGCACCGCTTGCCAGAACTCGTCTGAAGTGATGAGGAGCCTGTAATTGTGCAGGCCGACGAAGGTGCGATCCACTATCCCCAATCTCCACCGGTGCAAGCTAAGGTAAAGAGTGTAGAAGATGGGAAAGTGCTTGAAAAGGAAGAAAAGGGCGATGCTGGGAGAGAGGAACAAGTAGGCGGAGAGCACCTCATCCCAGCGGTAACGCTTTCTCAAGCTTCTGGCGTTCACCCTTAATCTCGCCAGCGTCCCCATACGCTCCCCTTCAGCAAACTGCGATTTCTAACCCGAATCCCGGATCACCAGGTCGGTTGGCAGGAGCCGTCTTGTGGGAGGCTTGCTTTTGTCCTTGATCCTCTCCACCAGCATTTCGACGGCCATAGCCCCCATCTCGTGCTTGGGTTGGGCTACAGTGCTCAGGCTAGGATTAGTGAAGGAAGCGAGGGCAATATCGTCGCAGCCGACGATAGCAACATCCTGAGGTATTCTCAGCCTGCGCTTACTGGCGGTGCATATCGCCCCCACGGCCATCAGGTCGTTGCAAGCAAAGACGGCGGTGGGGGGTTCGTCGAGGGCCAATAGTTTCCTCATCGCCTCATAGCCGCCCCGGCAGCGGAAATCTCCGCGCACTATTAATTCCTCGCGCACTAGGATGCCATATCGCTCTAAGGCCCGTTTGTATCCCTTACCCCGCTTGTTGCTGATTCCCAGCACCTGTGGCCCGGCGATGCACCCTATGCGGCGGTGCCCCAGGTCGATGAGATGTTCGGTGGCCTGGTAGCCGCTCCCCACGTTGTCGGCGATGACCGTGTCCACCTCCACGCCTGGAAGGTCCCTGTCACAGACGACAACGGGCATCCCTTGCTCGATCAAGGTCTGGACATGGCTTGAGCTCTCGCCGGCGGCAACGAAGACGATGCCGTCCACCTTCTTCTCTTGGAGGAGCCGTATGTAATCGGCCTCTCTCTCCAAGTCGCCGTCGGAATCGCAGACGATTACGTTATAGCCGAGCTCGAAGCCTGCGTCCTCCACTCCCCTCGCCACCTCGGCAAGGAAGGGGTAGGAGATGTCAGGCACGATCATGCCGATGTTTTGCGTTTTCTTGCGCCGCAGGCTCCTGGCGATGGCGTTGGGGTGGTAGTTGAGTTCCCTCATGGCCTGGTAGACCCTCGCTTTAAGCTCCTGGCTCACAAAGCGGGTCTCGTTGATCACATGGGATACGGTAGCAGTAGAGACCCCAGCCCTCCTAGCGACGTCTTTAAGAGTAGCGATTTTGATCCCCCCCATTTTAAACGATTACGTAATCGTTTAACTAAAATATAGTACAAAAACGTAGAAAAGTCAAATCGCTTGAGCAGACTGAGGCGGCAAGCTTTCTTGCCCTTCTAATGGAACACCTTGGGGACAAGAGAGCTTATCAGGTCAATTCGGCCAATTTCCCGAAGTTCTCACAGAGGATTTGGAGGGGGTGCACTCCCTTGGCGGCGGCGAACCGTGAGACAATATAGCCGTTCACCTCGAGGACGATTGCCCCTCGGTATCCGGCCTGGCTGAGCCGACGTAAATGGTCCGCGTAAGGCACGCTGCCGAAGATGAGGGGGCAGTGGTCCTCGCCGTCGGGAGAGATGTCGTGGACGTGAACGTGGCGGACCGAGGCGATGAAGCCGGGCGGGACGGCCACCGAGCCGTTACGGGCATCGTGGCCCAGGTCCCAGCAGATGCCGACTTCAGGCGAGCCCAGGGCGGAGACGATTTCCACCAACTCGGCTTTGCTGTCCCCGATCTTGTTCGCCCTCTCCTCCCTGACCAGGAGCTCGATGGAGGGGCGGAGGCCCGGGAACTCCTCCACGATCCAAGATAGAAAGGCCCTCGTGTCACGGCGCAGCTCCTCACGAGGGCAATTCCTCTTCGCTCCATGGACGACGAGGGTAGTGGGCCCTGCCTCCTCAGCAGTACGGGCAGCGTATTCGATGGCCGGTCTGTAGAGGCGCTCGACCTTATCCCCGTCCCCCTTCGAGAAGCCGGCGGGGTTGTAGGGGCCTTTGTAGGGAGCGTGAAAAGTGAGCCTAAACCCTAGCCGATGACACTCCTCGATCAGAGAGTTCATCTCAGGCCAGTCGGGGGAGGAGAGGTTCAGCGTGAATTCCAGGGCACTCAGTCCAAGCTCCCTCAGAGGAAGGAGGAATTCCTCGGCCCTGCCATCCCCCAGCCATTTGGGATGCATATTGAGGCCGAGCAGCCACCCTTGTGCGCCAGGGTTCTCACGTTTCCCCATCATCTCAGCGCATTCCGCGCATTCGGCGGTTTCCAGGTTAAGAAACGGAACGCAGCAAATCGGGGTAGTTCGTTCCAATGGTGTTCTCCGGGGTGTAGCCCATCGTCTCCCGGTGCCGAGTGATGACGGCTCTTTCTTCTTTTTGGGCACGCTTTGATCTGATCATCTCGTCAATGGGAATGGGTATGAAAAACTTCCAAGGCCATTGCCGTGAGCAGAGAGAAACCAAGCCCGATAAACAGGGCATCTACATCAAAGGGCTGCGCAATCTTCCACGCCAGGGAGGATAATGCCCCTCCCAGCAGGCTGTACAATGCTGTATCCTTCCTTAATCTCCTCCCCGTCAGTGCTGCCAGGGTGGGAACCAGCATTCCCGCCGTCCACATACCCAATGTAAACAGCAGTGCCGGTACAATCATCTGGAACCACAGAGCCAGGCTCAGGCTCAATATGCCCAGCACGATTACGAGCAGCCTGGAAAGCGCCAGCAATTGTCCTTCGCTGGTTGCGGGCCTGAAATGCCTGAATACGTCGTATGCCAGGCTTGAGGCCCCTGACTGCAGGAAAGAGTTCACAGTGCTCATTATCACCGCCAGCAAACCTACGAAGAAGATGCTTCTACCTATGGCAGGCAGCACTGTCCCAAGCGCTATGAGGGACAAGTCTGGGTCCGCCAGGTCCGGGAACAGCCGCAGGGCGGCAAAACCACCCAGGATGATAATCGAGTCCACAGCCACCCATATCGCAATGGAATACAGCACCGATTTCCTGGAGCTTGCCTCCGATTCCGAGGCGAAGAACCTTTGATACAAAGGTGCCGAGGTTATCGGCAGGAAAAAGAGCAATATGAAAAAGACGGCTATTTCCTGAGCCGATATGTACGAGAAGGGGTTAAGATACCCCTCCGGGATACCGGAAGTAACGTCTGGTCGCAGGCTAGATAAGAAGAACGGCACCATCATAGCGAGCATGAGAAGCATCAGGATGAACTGAACCACATCCGTCATCACGTCTGCTTTCATCCCGCCTATCACAACAGGCACGATCAACACGAAAGCCATTATGCCCATCGCCACTTCCAGGGGCATCGGCGTGAAGCTGGACAGAATCTTTCCCCCCGCTATTATCTCCTCCGGTATGAGGCACAGGGTTGCCAGTAGCACTGAGCTGGCTATGGCAAACTCCTTGCCGTAGAAATCCCCCAGGAAGTCCGGCAGCGTATATCTTTCCGAGTCCGCTATGTTTTTAAGCAGTAAGACGATGGCTATGTTTCCCAGGTAGAAGGGAACCATGAACCAGATAACGCCCAGTCCCACTTGGTATGTCAGGCTCACCCCCCCAAGGATGGCTGATGCCCCATAGAATGTAGAGACTATGGTGGCAACCAGGGCTTTTGTGTCCAGCCTGTCCCCGAGGATGAACTTCTCCAGGGTTGTTGCTTTTGCTCTTATGCCTATTGCCATAGTCATGGCAATATATAGCAAAAGGGTTGCTTCCATCATTTATCCCTCAGTGCTCCCTTTCGATAGTGGGTTTTATGTAACCTTCGCCCTTAAGCATTGTTGTGCCTATCACCAGCTTGTAAAGTCGGTCATTGACGCTTTCCAGCTTGCCCCTGGCCTCGATCTCGTCGCCGTCGTCCACGACATCGCGATAGAGCCCCTCGTAGGAGAGGGCCTCCTTCAGCAGGGGCGCAACGTGCTGCGTCCCTGCCCCACCCCCGATCACCTCCACCTCCTCTATCCTGTACAGGGCAGGCGTGAACAGGGATTCGCTGGCGTCCGAGACGATGGCCCTTATCCTCGCCACCCCTTTCTCCCGGTATATCTTGTCCCCGTAATTCTCCCCCATCTCATCATCCTTCTTCGTGGGGTGAATGGAAAAGTATCTGCCCTCGAAGAAGCCGTAGTTCCACCTCCTCCTGGCTAAATACCGGGCTTCCTCGTAGCTCAGGGGGAAGTGCTTGACCACAGAGGCACACCATTCTTCCAGCGCCTTCCCCGTCACGGGGCGGATCTTGGCCGGCCTCCTCTCCTTCAACGCTGCCCTGATCTTCAGGGCGTTCTCCAGGCCGTACACGAGCAGGTCAATGTCTGAGAACTCGGGATTGTGTATCCCCAAGAGGATGGAGCCGGTGATGCCGAAGTCCTCTTCCTTGATTCCAGTGCAAGCTATTATCTCAGAGACGAAGGCACACACTTCCTCCTCGAGAGGGTCTCGTGGGCTTTCAAGGATCTCCTGCAGCCGCTGTTCGGGAAGGTAGTAATGCCTCACGTATTCCTGAGGGATCATCGAGAACTTTATGTCCCTGACGGGGCAGTAGTGGACGTAGTGGGGGTAATTCCGCTCCAGGTAGGCTATCGTGTCAGCCACCTTGCCGACGTGGTAGTACTCCAGCTCCCTGCGGTACGAGATTTCTCCGCTTTTCCACTTCCCCACCGGGGCGGGGGAATATTTGAGGTAAGCGGTGTATTTGTCCGGTGGGTGCAGATAGCCGGTCACGCAGAAGAACATCCCCTCCCTTGTCTCGATGAAATCCCTGTCCTTGGGTTTTCTTGCCCTCTGATCCATCCTTCAGCCAACCTTCACAGTCATCGAATCGCCTCGCCCGCCGAGGAGCAACCGGCGGTAGACTTCCCCTTCCCCCACGACAACCCTCTCCAGCTTGCCTCTGGCGATGACCCTCTCTCCCTCCTCAGCCTGCTCGCAGAACCTGCCCCGGAAGGAGGCGATTTCCCTCAAATCGCCCACCTCTGGGCCATCTATGAACCTCACATCCTCAACCCTATAAGTGCAAGGCGTGAAGATGGCCTCGCTCGCATCGGAGACGGTGGCCTCGACCGCCACCGGGCCAAAAGGGGTGTACCTTCTGTCGCCGTAATTCTCCCAGACCTCAGACAGCGCCCTCACAAAGCGGATGAAATACCCGCACCCCTGGAATTTGCCCTGGATGACCTTGCGTCCCTCCAGTCTGGCGAAATCCTCGAAGCCCATCGGCGTGTCCTGGGAGCGGAAGGCATAAAGTTGCCTCATTTCCTCCTCGTTAAGCCTTCTCACCTCGCCCGCAGCTTCGTCGATCAACTCCCTCAGCGCCCTGTGAACCGCACGGCAGTGCTCGGAGCCGTAGACGACGATGTCCACATCGGAGCGGGGCGTGTGCAAGCCCACGAGGATCGAGCCCGATACGCCCACGCTTTCTTCGAGCACTCCCGCTCGCTCTCTTAACAACCCGGCGAATTCGACGGCCTTCTCCTCCAATTCGTCCAGGCCCTCCCTCCAACGGAGCTCCGCCAGCTTCAGGCAGGGGTCGTAAACCAGCCCTATGCGCTCCTTGGGGACGCCCTGAAGCTGTTCCCCGAAGACGGGGTCGAAGAAGAGGCAAGCAGGGCACCTTTCCAGGAGCAGCTCCTCCTGCTCCTCAAAGTGATAGAGCCTCCTGTAGCCGATGTCTCCTCTTCTCCTCTCGCCGTCTGGGTCGGGGGCGTATCTCAAGTAGGCCACCACCGCCTCCGGCGGATGAAGCAGCCCCTTGACGGCGAAGATGAGGCCGTCGGTGGATTCCACGTAGTAGCCTTCAGTCACCGGCCTCACGGCTGCCCTCCCCCTTGCCCCTTACCCTTTGCTACGTGCTACCTGCTACTGGGTTCTAACAAGCCCCATCACGTGCTCGACAATCCTCCCGGCAATGTCCACGCTGGTCGTGCTCTGCAAACCCTTCCAGCCGGGGATGCCGTTCACCTCGGTCACGTAGTACCCGCCACCCTCCGCCTTCAGGATGTCCACCCCGGCGTAATCGGCTCCGAGAACGCGAGAAGCTCTTAGGCTGAGCTGCCTCAATCCCTCGCTCAACTCCAAGTGCTCCGTCCTTGCCCCCTTCGCCACGTTAGTTTTCCAGGTGTCCGCCCGGCGTACCATAGCGGCGACCAACTCACCCCCGATGACGAAGGCACGGATGTCCTCATTGGCGTGGGGGATGAACTCCTGGAGATAAAAAACATAGCGGCCCAATTCCAGGGCCCTGAAAACCCTGTAGGCCGCGTCTTCGTCGCAAACTCTCACCATCCCCCGCCCCTCGGAGCCGAAGAGGGGTTTCACCACCACATCTCCCAGCTCTTTAAAGGCCTCCATCGCCTCGTCGAAGCGTTCCGTCACCACCGTGCGAGGCGTGGGAATCCCCCTATCCTCCAAAAGGGCCGAGGTGTAGTATTTGTCAACCGTGCTCTCTATCGTCCTGGCGGAGTTGACCACCCTTACGCCCAGATTCTCCAGGCGGTGCAACACATCCACCCTGAAGATGATTTGCTCCAGCGAGCCGGCGGGGATGCTCCTCACTATGACGGCGTCGTAGTTCTCTAATATCTGGTTTTCTATGCGGACGCGGGGCTCATCGGAGATCCTGGCCACGAGACGAGTGATGGGGAAGCACTCTGCAGGGATGCCTCTGCTGTCAAGGGCCCGTCGCAGGGCCTCCACGTGCCAACCCCTTCTGGACCCCAGGATTCCAATTCTCACTCCAGAATCCCCCGCAGCACCTCCAGGTTGGGCCTTCCGGCTCGATAGGTCTTTCCGCTGGTCAGGTTGTTAATGATAACTTCTGCCGGGCTGAAGAGGAGAGGATCAATCTTATAGAAATCCCCTTCGTACGCCTGGAAGATCTCGTAGAATGGCTTGCCGTAATCTCTGGAGGCCGAGGATGGAATCTGGTCTATGATCTGCTCCAAAGCCTCATCGGTGGCCTGGACGGCATAGTAGGCCTGGCCGCCGTAGAGCACGGCGTCGTTGGTCAGCCCGATGGCCTTCAGGTCGTCCGAGGCCACGGGGGCCAGGGGGCAGGTGCCGAAGCCGGCTACGACTTGCTCAACGTCAAAGCCCAGCTCAATCATCTTGTGCAGGCCGGTCTCCACTACCCGCGCTGCGACCTGCACCGAGCCCACCAGGCTGGCGGTGGGGGCGATGGCCAGCATCAAGTTGGTTGCATCCACTCCACACTTGCCAGCCACGTACTCAGCGACCTCCTCGTCGGGCAGCTTGCGGCCCTCCAGCAGGAGCACGGCCACCTTCGACTGATCGCGATAGCTCAGGTGCTCGAACAGCTCCTCGCCAGCGTAGAGAGCCCGCGCCGGTCCTGAGCCCATAGCAAAGAACTTACCCCGCTTGACGGCCCACCCCGCGTACTGGGCGGCCATGCAGGCGATGGCCGGATGCTCAACGCGCACGCTCACCCCTGGCAACCAAAAGCCAGCATAAGACAGACGGGTGAACGCCATTTCCCCCAGCCCGCCCAGACAGGCCTCGGCGAAAAGCTTGCCCGCCGCGAAACTCCCCGGCACTTTTATGCCGGCGTCAATCACCGTGGTGCCGTTGGACAAAGTCTGGGCTGCCACGCCCAGCACCTCGGCCTGGGCCGTCATCTGCCGTAATATATCGGCTGCTCGTTCATTAACGCTGATCATAAATCAGTACCTCCCCCTTACCTAGAGCAGTGATGTCACCGTGGTAGCGGCGGTAGGTGCCGCCCAGGTACTCGTCGGCGATGGGCAGCCCCCACTCCCGCAGCCGGAGCAGATAGTGGCACAGGAAAACGGGTTGGAAGCGGCAATCGTAGCGGAAAGTGGGCAGCAGTTCCGCGTGGTCAGCTAAAGCCACGATGGTCCCGCGCTTCATCCCCGCTCCAGCCCGCGCGCCGAGGCGGCCGAAGACGAAGATCGAGCCAGCGATCATCTTCGCTCCGGCGAAGTCACCCACGTCGCCCAGGACGACGATCAACCCCCGGCGCATCTGCGCACCGGCCTCCTGGCCGGCATCACCCTCGACGACGATCACCCCCCGGTTCATCCCCCGTTTCTCGCCCCGGTAGGCCGCGCCGAGCAGGTGGCCCACGTTGCCCTTGATCCAGATACGACCGCCCTGCATGTGTGCACCGGCCCAGTCTCCGGCGTTGCCCTCGACCACGATCTCCCCGCCGCGCATGTAGGCGCCCAGATGCAGGCCCACGTCACCCCGCACGGTGATGCGCCCTTGCGTCATCCGCTGTCCGATCTTTTTGACGTGGCGCAGGTCGCCCTCGACGACGATCTGATCCGAGTCCTCGCCCTCCACAGTGAACAGATCGCCCAGCGTCACCTTCCGCCGGCCGTAGAAGGCGGGCAGAGCCTCGATCTCCGCCTGGCTGCGGCCGACAAAATGGTCGGGACAGATGCTATCGGCTTCGATGGGGATCGTAGTTGCTTCTTTCAGGTGCAAGGTGACCGCACCTGTCTCATCCGGCATCCCTATGACATATCCAGCACACGATACGCAACCCAAGGAAGACACCTCCTTGCTGCTTAGGACTTTCTCGGTATCCGTTCAGGTGGGGGGACCCTTGCGAAGGTTAGGCGACAGATTTCAGACCAGAAGTGCCTTCGCCAGTCGGAAATCGCCTCATTGCCAGGGCTATTCTCAACCTTCGCAAGGGTGGCTGAACGTTCTCGGAAAGTCAATCAGGACTACTTTTCGCAGGATAGCCCTCGTTATCCCCCTATCGCCTGCGCTGCAGAGTATTGAGGCACGGCAATGCATCGTTCCGGCCGATGCTGGTGATACTCGGCCAGGAACCGGTCCAGGTGCTCTGACACTGTGGCAGAGATGTAGGCCTCACCGCATTGCTGACACACATCAGCCGGGACATCCCTGATGATGATTAACTCTTCACCATGTCAGATTTCCAGAGTGGTCTTGCCCGGCCTCAATTCCCCACCGCACAAATCACAACGGTCAATGGAGGTGTTTATCTTGACCTCCTAAGCTCCCCCAAGTATCTGGTGCAAATGAAATTGATACTGTCCCAGCGTGCCGCCGTAGTTGCCGGCGGAGATGCGGACGATGCCGGGAATGCAGGCAGCCCGGATACCGACCCGCATTGCCTGCTCTATAGACGCCTCGTACAGGCCGTCAATCACGATCTCCAGCACGGAGTTGACGCCCTCCGGCAGCGCGGACTCGGTCTGGCGGCGGATGGTGGGACAGTAGGCGGTGTTGGTCGAGGCGCGCATGAACTTGTACTGCGACGTTGTCTTGCTCCCGCTGCGGACGATGCCGCCGGGGAAAGGCATCACCACGCCCTTCACCTTCTTCATCACCTCCACCGCTCTCTCCGACGCCTCAAGAGTGATCTCGTGGCTCTCGCCCAGGATGAGGAAATTCCCGCCCCCGATGGCTTTCTTGACGCCGAAGCTCTCCTCGACCAGGAACTCCCCCTCCATTACCGGTATCCGCCAGAACCTCCTTTCCTCAAGGAGCTTGCTTATCTGGAAGCCATCGCCGAAATAGCGGAGCGTCCCGCCGATTTTCAGCCTCTTGTCACCCTCCAGGCCGTTGAAGCAGGCGGTGGAGGGACAGGTCATTATGCACTGGCCTACCCTGCGCATCAGTTGGTCTTCCATCCCCTTGGAGCCCATGGTGAAGACCAGGATGCTCACGCCTGGGCGACCGTCGGGGGTCTCGTCCGCCGGGATCACTTCCTCGATACCTGCCTCGCACCCGCAGGCGATGACGGACGTGGCGAAGCCGGTGGCTACCTGGGCCGCCGTCAGCGCCCATCGCTCATTGACGGCGGTGATGATCAGCCGCGCGGCCCGCATCTTGAAAGCCTCGGCGAACGTATCCTCAATCCCGACTCCATTTATGCGCATGGTATCACCTCGCTTCGAGACAGGTACTCCGGCGCGACCGGATAGTTGTCAAATGAGATGGTGTAGCACTCCTCGAAGTGGGTGCGAAGGTCCGCCTCAATTCCTGGATCGTAGGGCGGGGCGACGTAGAGCGTCCGTCCCTGGTGCTCACGCACGATTCGACCATCGCGGACTACTATCTGGCCGTCCTTGAGCACCATGTGAGGCTTAGCGAACATCGCCTCCATGTCATCGAGCTTGCTATAGATGGTTACATCGGCATCAGCCCCCACGCCCAGATGCCCCTTGTTCTGGAGGCCCAAAGAGCGGGCGGTCCCCGCGCGGGTGACGATGGCGATCTCGTACAGGGAGTACTCGCGGTCTAATTCAGCGAGCAGTGCGCTCCTGCGCGCCCGGCGATGAATGCCCAGCAACATCTCGGCTCGATAGTCGCGGTCCATAAGCAGCTTGATGACCTGCGGGTAGCAGAAGAACGGTCCCGCGTTCGGATGGTCCGTGGTCAGGAAGACCCGCCAGGGGTCATCAATCAGCAAGAATAGCTCCAGGCCGATGAGCCACTGGACGGCGTTGATGGGGTTGCTGCGTTTGTACCGTATGGGCACCACACCGCCGCCCGTCTCCCCCTCTACATCGTCATTCAGCCACTTGTTGCCCGTTAGTCTATGCAGGCGGTACTGTAAGGGGCCATCGGAGGTCATGGTGGTGGCCTCGCCAAAAATCACCTGACCGACGTCCACAGTGATGTTGGGATGCTCGTTGACCGCGCGGGCTAGCTCCGCCGCGCCGGAGCGCACGCGCTTGCCCGCCTCCCCCCCGTAGCTGAGGAATTGCAGATGGCAGAAGTGGGCCCGGCGCCCTTCGAGGGCCTCGATGGTCTCCACCGTCGTGCGGGCGTTGCCAGACTGCCCCAGGTTGATGCCGTGGATGTGGGGCAGGTGGGGCAAACCCAGCTCGTCGTTGATCCAGGCCAGGGTGGTGATGATCTGGCGCGGGGTGACGCCGAAGCCGATGACCTCGTCATCCAGCTCGCCCACGTTCTGGCCCCATTTCCAGTTCTCCACTCCGCCGGGGTTGACGATTTTGATGGCATAGCCCTTGGTCGCCCCCAGCAGCCAAGCTACGTAATGGCGCGCTTTCTCCCGCTGCCCGTCGCGGATGCACTTCATGATGAAGTGGTTGTTGCCCATGGTGATAAAAGCGCCCTTGTCCAGCATGGGGGTGTCCTCCAGTTCCTCGTGGGTGTGGCGAGCCACCAGGGGCGCAGTGGCCGCCTCCATCACCGTGGTGTAGCCCATCTCCGCGTAGAGGTAGCCGGTGAGGAAGGTGCTGGGCACGGTGTAACCCGATCCCGAACGGGTAACTGCGGTCCGGCTCCGTACGTGATCGCGGTGATCCTCTGGGCGGAACTTACGGCCCGCGTTCACCTTGGCCCCCACGATGTGGCTGTGGATGTCCACGCCGCCAGGCATGACCACCAGGCCGGCGGCGTCAATGATCTCGGCGGCCTCGCGCCCCCCTTCGGTCCCCCCCAACCCTGGGGGGGAAGCGGCTGGATTTGACACTTGTCCAGAGCCCTGCCGAAGGAATCCGGCAGGAGCAGGTGGGGCAGCGACGATTTTGCCGTCCTCGATCCAGATGTCGCGCACTTGGCCGTTGATCCCGTTCTGGGGGTCGTACACTTCGCCATTTATTATGCCGAGCATGTCTTCACCCTCTCAATGATCCAGTCCAGTACCTGCTCATCTGTGGGTTGGGGGGAGTCCACAACTCTCTTCAGCGGCAGGGGGACGTTGTCCATCCGGTAGGCGGTGCCCGCCGCGCTGACCCCATAAACGGCCGTGGGCAAAACCACCTGCGCCTCCTGTGCGGTGAGGTTCACCTCAGGGTCGAGCACAATGGAGGGAATGCGCCTCAGTTGGTCGGCGGCCCGCCGTGGGAAGTGGCTTATGGGGTCGGAAGCGATGATCAGGGCCGCATCGGCTTCCTGGCGGGCCAGCATGTCCACCGCCGTGAACTCCCCCGGATTGTACTGGGGATAGCCGCGAGCGAAGTTAATCGCGAATGGGTAGCCCGTCTGCCAGGTCAGCGTGCAGTCGGCCCCGGCCACATTGCCGTGGCCGCGCATGGCCATAGTGGAAAAGCGGGTGTGAGCGTTCAGCTCGGCCACCAGGGCCAACAACTCAGCGATGTTCAGGTGCTTGCCTCCGGTCTGCGTCACCCCCATCCCGAAGAAGATCACCCCGAAGCGACAACCCTTCATCCGCTCCAGCAGGTCCGCCAGTTGCGCCACGCTCACCCCGCCGACATCTGTAACGTCCAGCGTCTCGTCCTTCAGCAGGGCACGCAGCGCGGTCAGCACCTCGTAGTCGGAACCGGGGCGCACTTGCAGGAAGAAGTCCGCCTTGCTGGAGCTTGCGGTGGGTCGCACGTCCACCACGACCACAGTGCGATCCCTGCGCCCCTGGGGAGTGAGCTTGCCCCGCGCCGACACCGAGTAGCGCGCGAAGTGGCGCATGTGGGCCTCGGCCGGGTTACAGCCCCAGAAGACCACCAGGTCGGCGCGATGTTTGATCTCGCCCAGGGTGCAGGTAGGCTCGCCCTGGTTCTGGATGCCGATGGTAGTCGGGCCGTGGCAGACGGAAGAGGTGCTGTCAATGGAGGCACCCAGCACGTCGGCCAAGGCCACGGCTTTGCGCTGCGCCTCGGAGGCGGTGGAGCTGAGACCATAGATGAGCGGGCAGGCTGAGTCGGTCAGGATGCGTGCTGCGGCGTCAATGCCCTCAGGCCACTCCACCTCTTTGCCGTCCACCGTTGGGTGTCTGGCTTCAGTGTGAGCGCTGAGAAAAAAGCTGCGGCCACTGCTGCAGACCTCTTTCACCGCCGTGATACGATTATCCTCCACCTCGACGACGATGTCGTCGCATAGGCAGCCGCAGAAAGGGCAGACAACGTTCTCCATTCTCATAACGGTTCCACCTCCGCCTCCAGCCCCTTCGAATCGGGCATCCCGGTCCCTCTGGTCTCCGATCCGATGAGCGCGTTGGCCATGGGCCCCATGGGCACGAAGATCATCCCCTCGGGCAGGTCGTTCTCCCGCAGCTCCAACTCCGCTTCGCCGAACGCCGTGCGCACGCGGACGCGCTGGCCTTCCTCGACGCCCAGACGCTCCCTGTCCGGGCGGCTCATCTCCACGAACCCCGTCGCCTGGCGGTATTCGTCGGAGTCTTTCCCCTTGTGGAGCGCCTCCCCCTGCTTGGCCGTGCGCCCGGTAATTAAAATGAACTTAGACATCATTATCATCTCCCCTATTCAGCGCTGGTTTCTCCACCTCCTGCCATACCGCCTCCGCTGCTGTTAAGAGGCGACTCCAACATTCATCCCGGCTCTTACCTTGGGCCAGCACAGTGCAAATGGGATGCCCGGCCGCGATCCCCTCGCCGGGGAAGGGTATGTCTCGTCTCCCCTGAGCCCTCCACTCGGCCGTCTCGGGCATCACTACGTCCCCTCGTGCGTAGATGATTCCCTTGCCGTAGAAACCGAGCTGATGGACGCCCCCACCCCCAGCCCCTCCCCGCCCCCCCTCAATCCCCCCCAACTCTGGGGGGGAAGTGGGGGAGGGGAGCGAGAAAGGGGGCAATTCTCCCTCAAAGGAGCGCACGTGCGTACCGAAGACGTTCAGCCCGTAGGCCCACTCCACCAGCTCCATCGAGGCGGTGTAGCGGGGATTGACTTCCACCAGATAGGGCACGGGGCGGCCGGCCTCGTCCCGCCCCAGCACGAGGTCTACGCCGTTGACTCCGCGCAGGCCAAAGACGCAAGTGAGCTTCTCCGCCATCTCCCGCACCGCACCCACAACCAGCGCCATCTCCGGCGTGGGCAGGCCCTGTGAAATGGGTATTTCACGGGGCAGGCTCAGGGGCAGGATGTTGCCGCACCAGGTGAAGCCCGGCGCCCCCAGTTCCCGTCGCCCGATGAGCTGCTCCGTCAAGCCGATAAGCACACACCTCCAGCCATCGGCCACGAAGGCCGCTGAGCAAGGGAGGCCATTAACGTATTCCTGTAGGAGATGGCCCTCATACAAGGGTTCACCAGACCAGAAAGCAATCCCGTGTCCACCCCCGCTCCGCATCGGCTTGGTCAGCCAGCGCTTTCCTTTAAGCTCTGCGACATCTGCCTGCCCCTCCTCGCCGGGCAGCAGGGTAACCGGGACGGGGATGCCCTCGCACTCACAGACCTGCCGCAGGGTCCCCCAGTCGCGCACCCGGCGCAGGGTTGTGGGGTCGTTGCCCAGCAGGTTGTGATCGGCGGCCAGCTTCTCCACTACGTCGGGGTGATTCTCCAGGCTGGAGATGTAAACGACGGCCCCGAAGTCCAGGCCACGGCTGGCGGCCAACAGGGCCTCCGCGCTGAACCCCAGGCCGAAATCGCGCATCAGCGAGTAGTTTTCTACCAGGTCCTTCTGATCGCGGTCGCCGAAGTAATCGAGAGTAATGACATCATAGCTGACCTTAACGGCCGACTCGGCGATGGCCCTCGTGCTGAGGCCGACAATCAATGTTGGCCGCCCGCCCCGCGCCTCGTTGCCTCGGCTCATCCCCGACGCTCACCCGCCCAACTCTTTGGCGATGGCGTAAATCTCCTCGGCTCCCAGCACTAACTTATTGCTCTCGAAGAGTCGGGCCACGCAGGCTCTGTGCACCTTCATCTTCAGGCCGCCGATGCCCAGCGCACCAAAGATGACCTTACCTTGCTTCTCCTTGCCGTCCCAGTGGGGCTTGATGCCCTCAATGCCCAGCGGGGGCACGGCGTTGACGTCGGCCAGCACCTGCAGGGTGGGATGGCCGGTCCAAATTGTCTCCGAGACCAATTGCACGCCAGCCTTGCCGGCGGTCAGGACCACGGCGGCACCATCCAGGGCCTGCTTGGTTGTTGCCTCGTCGCTCACCGCCAGCGGCGTCACCTCCACGCCAAAGCGCTCCTTGATCTGTTCAGCGGTCTTCTCTGCACGCTCCAGGCGGCGAGAGGTGAGGAAGATCAGGCAGCCCTCTCTGGCCAGGAACGCGGCGGCGCGCATACCGACCGGCCCGGTGCCGGCCAGGACAACGGCCTTCTTCCCCTTCACCTCAACCGCGCCGACGATCTTGGCCACAGCCGAGGCAGCGGTGGTATTGCAGCCGTTGGAGTCCATCATCACTGAGACCCGCACCGGGCCGAAGAAGGCATCCACAGCGGCTTTGAGCATCGCCTCGCCAGTGGGCACGTCGGAGCCGCCGATGAAGACGGCAGAGCTCTTGAGGGCCTCTCCCCCGCGGGTGAACATCGCCCCGTACACCAGGTCACGCACGTCCTCAACAGCCACGTTGCCGAGGGCGAGCACTTGATCGGCGCCAGCATCGTAGGCGGTGATGGTGTCGAAGACACTGGGATGCTTGTCGCTATCTAGTTGAAGCAGCAGTTTTTTCATTTTCCTTCTCCTCAAATCGCGGCTAATAGTTGAACTCCTTCCGCCCCAACTCGGAGTCAACCTTATATCCCAACTGCTCCCGCCGGATTGCCAAATCCGGCGGGCATGGCCTGGGTTTGACAATCCAGGCCGAGCGAAGTGGGATATTTTATTCTATCATAGGCTTGTATTTCCCACATCTTGTGAGTTTGGGCGTCCTGAGGGCAACGGCCAATGCGATTGGCCTTCTACCCCTGAACAAATGGGAAATACCCAAAGGATTGCCCCATAGAAAGAGCTCAGGGAGAAGTGGTGTTATTTTAGTCTCCCTGAGCTCTTTTCTCGCCAAGTGCACTAATCGGCAGCGAAGCTAGCTGTCATGTTCCGCCACTGAAAAGCCACTGGTCACTTCCGATAGCTTACACCGCCACGTCCCACTGGCAGTAACCCTTGGCTCCGGCACCGAGGCCCTTCACGTAGGGCACGTTCCTCTTGATCAGGGAGGTGACAGCGCAGTTCTTGCAGCCCCTGACCGGCGAGCCTGGCTTATCAGGACTGAGGGCGATGGCGTTGGTCATCAGGGTGGCCGTGACACACTCGGGGGTCAGGTAGCAGGGGAAGTCGGACAGGCTCATCAGGGCCGCGAAGCGCTGGGTGATGGCGCAGGCCGGGTAGGTGTAGCGCTGCGGGTTCATGATGACCTCGTGGTTGTCAATAGGGCTGAGGTCCACCTTGATGCCCTTGATCTTCGCGCCGCTGCCCTTGGGCACGATGTCCAGGATCTGCTCGCCGCGGAGCATGATGTCTATGAAGTCGGCGTTGTGCAGATCGTCTGCCTCACCACGCTTGGGGTTCATAGCTGCGTAGTTGTGGAAGCGCTTGCTCAGCAGGTCCACGACCATAGGCACGGTGAAGGAATCCAGCCACAGGATGTAGGCTGTCCCGCAGGCCGGCGCACCCGTGGCCACCGCCAGCACGTCGTACGCGCTCTTGTAGGCGCCCTGCCCCAGCCCGCGCCGCACGGTGTTCTCAAAGACGTCCAGGACGGCCTCGTAGATGCCGAAGACCATGTCGTCCTTGAACATATTGAAGGCGGACTGGGCGATGTGGTGGCCGACGTCACCCACGCAGTAGGCCGGCACAGTCACGATGTTGGCCGGGTGCACGCCAGCCTTCAGCGCCGCCAGGACGAAGGGCTTCATCTTCTCCTTGTACTGGGCCATGTACTTGGCTGTGTCGAAGGAAGTGTGACCGCCATGCCCGCCCAGGTTGTGGGTGGCCATCAGTTTGTTCTGCGCAGCCACCGGCTCGCGGTAGACAAACTGGAGCATATCCACCTCGGCCTTCTCTGCCTCGGCTGCCGTCTTCCCCGCCTCCAGGGCCGCGCGGAAAGCACCACCCAGGCCGTAAGAGGTGTTCATGCCCCAGGACTTGGAGGAGAGGATGGTGCGCTTGTGATCCTTGGGGATGTCCAAACCAGCGAGGATTCGGTTGACTACATTGGGCACAGAGCCGCAAGAGAAGGCGAAGTCCACCACGCAGGTCAAGCCGTACATCCCGCCATAGCGCCGCACCGCCTCGCGGCCGATGAGGGCCTTGTTCGCGCCGATGGCGTCAATGAACTTCCACATCGAAGCCTTGAACGCTGGGTCCTCGTCGTAGAGAATCTCCAGAATGGGCGGGGTCTGATAGTGCTCGACGAAGGGATCATCTTCGGGGCGGATGTAATCCGTCAGCCCCATCAGTATGTCGTAGTGGGCGTTCACTGACTCCACGTGCAGGTCGAAAATCTCCTTTGACTGACCCGCGCCCGGCTTCATGCCGTTGACAGCGTCCACGTAGGGCTTGCAATCGGCGAGCTTGAATTCGCCCCCTCGCTTCTCCTTGATGACGCCGTAGACCGACCTTGCTGCGGCCACGGACTCATTGATCATCTTCTCGTAAACAGACATTCTTTGAACCTCCTTGTTTTAGTTTACTACGTTGTACAGAACTAGCGGCCTTCCTGAAAGCAGTTTTCCTAGAACCACCTCCTTCCTCGTCAACAGCGGCCGGCAGCACTGGATACCACCAAACAATTCGTTGCGCCATCCCTCAGGGGTGTTCCAGCTCCGGCTCTCACCAAAAAAAGACCCTTCAACACCTGATGAAGAGTGAAGAAAGGTCAATCTTGTTCACCATAGCCCCCTTGATAAACCTAGCGGCCCAGCCATTAGAGCCTCAGTAGATCCCATAAAGCCTTGTATCGCTACCTAGCGATATTTAGCTTAGGCAAGAATTTATCTTTTTCTTTCTGTGTCTGATTTATTGTATGGTAATTATAATACACAACGACTAATCTGTCAAGAAAAAACAGCCTATTTGGGTAAAGCGCTGAAAATTTTAAGGTTCGTAGTGTGTTGGTAATTTAACCTTTATGTAGTATAATCAAATTAATCCACGCTTTGAAGAGACTTGACATTCGGCCAGTTGAGGTACTGGGCTCCCATTGAGCGGACAAGGCGAGTCGGTAGGATTATACGTGAATGAATACGCAGACTTGATAATATGTTTGATGTGTGATATAGTAGCAGAGAGATTATACTTAACGCTCTAGCTACAACGGGAACGAACCAGCCGATGGTACAGTCGAAACGCCAAGGGGAATCGAATACAGCGCAAGAGTTGCTGAAGAAAGCCAGTGAGCGAGGGTATATCACCTCCAACGAGATATTAGAGGCCTTTCCCCAGGCAGAGGAGGACCTTCTCCAACTGGAAGAGCTCTTCGTATACCTCCATGACCGGGGCATTGATATCTACGAAAGCGAGGAAGAGGCCGAGGAGGAGAGGAAGAGGGCAGTGGTAGGAGAGGCGCCAGCCTTGGTGGGGGATATGCAGGGGGCCCTTGACCTGAGCGACATCACTGCTGACGACACCATCAGCCTATATCTTAAGGAGATGGCTCGCGTGCCCCTTCTGACACCCGAGGAAGAAATGGAGCTGGCTCAGCGACTGGAGCATGGACGGGCGGCTCGGCGATGCCTTGCTAGAGACGGCAATGACCCCGAGGAAACGGAGAGGCTGAAGCGGGGAATCGAGCGGGGTGAAGAGGCCCGCCAGCATCTCATCAAGGCCAACACCAGGCTGGTGGTTAGTATAGCCAAGAGATATCTTGGCCATGGGGTGCCCTTCCTGGACCTCATACAGGAAGGCAACCTCGGCTTGATGAAGGCCATAGAGAAGTTCGACTATCGGCGAGGCCATCGATTGTCTACCTACGCCACCTGGTGGATCAGACAGTCCATCACCCGAGCCCTGGCCGAGCAGGGGCGAACCATCCGCGTCCCAGTCCACATGAGCGACCGCATCCGAAAACTATACAGGATAGCTCGAGAATTGGAGCAGGAATTGGGGCGCCGGCCCAGCCTGGAAGAGATAGCCGAAGAGGTCGAACTGGAGCCAGATAAGGTGCAATGGGTACTCAGGGCCTCGCGGCGCCCTATCTCCCTAGAGAGACCGGTGGGCGAGGACGAGGACAACGAACTGGGGGACTTCATCGAAGACGAGAAGGTCCTTGCGCCCTCTGAGGCCGCCTATCAACACCTGTTGGCAGAGACAATGGAGGAGGTATTGAATACTCTCAGCCCCAGGGAAGCGCGGATCCTACGGCTGCGCTTTGGCCTCCAGGATGGACATAGCTATACCCTGGAGGAAGTGGGCCAGAAATTCGACCTGACTAGAGAACGCATCCGTCAGATTGAGGGTGAAGCTTTGCGCAAGCTGCGTCACCCCCGGCGCAGCCGTCAACTGAGGAACTACCTCGGCTAGCCCTGTTGAGCAACTTGAAGGAGAGAAGATTGCCGGTTTTGAGAAAAGAGGCGCTGGGGAAGCATCTAGCTTCCCTATACGGAGCCAAGGTGGAAGTAATCCCCTTACGGGAGTTCAAGAGCGATGAGACCGGGGAGGAACTTAAGGAGTTCGGCTACGGCAGCCCAGTCTTTATAGAGTTCAGTGGCGATGGCGAAAAGGATAGCGCCGTCCTGCACACCATGAAACCCAGCGCCTTCAGCCATGAAACCAAGCGCCTTCGGCCATGAACATTGTTGTAACCGGTTCCATCGCCTACGACTATCTGATGACCTTCCCGGGCTGCTTCGCCGATTACATCCTGCCCGACCAACTGGACCGTCTCTCCCTCAGTTTCCTGGTGGACGAGATGCGGCGACAACGGGGGGGCTGTGCTGCCAACATCGCCTATAACCTGGCTCTTCTGGGCGAGCGCCCGCGGGTTATGGCCACGGCGGGGCAGGACTTCGGTGAATACCGCCAGTGGCTGGAAAAACAGGGGGTGGATACCTCGCTCATCCGCGAAGAACCTGACCTGTTCACCGCCTCGTTCTTTGTCAACACCGACCAGGGCGGCCACCAGATCGCCAGTTTCTACACCGGTGCGATGGCCTGCGCGCGGGACCTTTCCTTTCAGGACTTAGAGACTGACGAGATTGACCTGGCCGTCATCTCCCCAAACGACCCACAGGCGATGGCGAAGTACGCCGCGGAGTGCCAGGAACTGGGTATCCCTTACCTGTACGACCCCAGCCAGCAGATCGTCCGCCTCGCTGGCGAGGACCTGCGGGAGGGGCTTGAAGGGTGTGGCCTGCTGGTGGTCAACGATTACGAGTTTGAACTATTGCGGGAGAAGACCGGCCTGAGCGCCGAAGCGATCCAGCACACCCCGGCCCGCGCCTGCGTCGTCACGTTGGGGGCGGAGGGGTCGCGCATCTGGGCGAAGGGGGGGATCTACGACATCCCGGCGGTGCCCCCCCAACGGGCCGGAGACCCTACCGGGATCGGGGATGCCTTCCGGGCGGGGCTGATCAAGGGGCTGGCCCTGGGCCTCTCCTGGGACCTGGCGGGGCGGATGGGGGCGCTGGCGGCTACCTACGCTCTGGAGCAGACCGGCCCGCAGAGCCACCGCTACACCCTGGCCGACTTCGTCACCCGCTTTCGGGAGCACTTCGACGACGACCAGGCACTGGACGTGCTGCTGCGGTGTTAACGTCATCTTCGCGGCCACAGCCGGCAAGCGCTGCTGCCGGACAGGAGCCCGGCAAGAAATCGAGAAATTCGCAGAGGTATACGTCAAGGCCCCTTGGAGGTCTGCCTAACCAGAGACACCAAGGGAATTTATGCTAAAGCCATGGCAGGCCAGGCGACCACAGTGCCTGGCTTGTAGGAACCTTTCGAACTTCCTGATAGGCAGGAGGTGGTGGTGGAGACGGATCGCCAGTCCCCGCACGAATGCGCTCAACAGATCCTGAGCCGACTAAGGGAGTTGTGCCTCTTGAATTAGCCAGGGGCATGGGCGTGAATTTGGGGATGAACTGCCAAGCTTGCTCGGCCCCAAAATAGATTTCTTAAGCTCATACCAACGAGTGAAGGGAGTCCAGAGACAGAAAGGGGGCGTTCATGGGATCGTTGAAGTTTCGCATCAGGAAGGTCGAGGATAAACAAGACTTAATGGAATTCATCAGGTTTCCCTGGCGGGTCTATAGGGATGACGCCTATTGGGTCCCTCCTCTTATCAGTGAACGGAAAGCTTTCCTGGATCCCCAGAGGAACCCCTTCTTCGAGCACTCCGAGGTAGATCTGTTCTTAGCCCAGAGGGATAGTGAGACGATAGGCACTATCGCTGCTATTATCAACAACAACCACAATGCTTTCCACGAAGAGAAGGCAGGCTTCTTCGGCCTCTTCGAGGTGATCGAAGACTACGCGGTGGCCGATGGGCTGCTGGCCACAGCCAGGGACTGGGTCAAGGCCAAAGGCATGGATGTTATCCGCGGCCCGATGAACATGTCCATCAATGATGAGTGTGGCCTTCTAGTAGATGGCTTCGACTCCAGCCCGGTAGTGATGATGACCTATAACCCCCGCTATTACTTAGATTTCATCGAGCGGTTCGGCTTCGTTAAGGCCAAGGATCTCTATGCCTACATCGCCAGCACGGACATATTCGACAGAAGAATAGAGAATCTACCCTCCAAGTTCCTGCGGGTCGCAGAAGTTGCTCGAAGGAGGGCGGGAGTACGAGTGCGTAAGGTGAACATGAAGGACTTCGATGCCGAGGTGAAGAAGGCGAAGGCTGTCTACAACTCGGCCTGGGAGAAGAATTGGGGCGCCGTGCCCATGACCGACGCAGAGTTCGATCATTTGGCCTATGGGCTCAAACAGTTCTTGGATCCAGACCTGCTCCTTCTCGCCGAGGTAGACGATAGACCGGTCGGCATCTTCATAGGCCTTCCCGACGTCAATCAACCCTTGCTTCACGTGAACGGGCGCCTTTTCCCCTTCGGCTGGATCAAGTACCTGTGGTACCGACGAAAGATAGATACCTTCAGGGGATTGATAATGGGCGTCATCGCAGAATACAGGGAGAGAGGCATTGATGCCCTGATGTACGTCGAAGGGGCTGAGGAGGCCTTCCGGAAGGGCTATAAGCGATGTGAGATGTCGTGGATCCTGGAAGACAACGTGATGATGAACAGGATAATTCAGAGGATAGGGGGAGAAATCTACAAGACGTACAGGATCTATGAGATGGTTTTGCAAGGCTAAATCTCACCATTTTGGGGTCTGATAGCTTATGCGTTCAAAGCGACCTCAAATAAAGGAGGTTCGGGGGGGCTGGGCCGCCATCCTCAGCGCCCTTCGCAATTGCAATTTCTGTGCCCTGTGGGTAGGACAACTCATCTCCCAGATAGGCGACAATTCTGTCCAGCGCCTCAATGGCGCTCTCTGGTATCTTCGGCGACCTGATTGGCGTGCAGGCTGTCTTTATAGCGACCGGCGTCATGACCATCGTCGCTGGCGTGGCCGCATCTTATACCCTCCAGGGAGCCGAAAGGGCGGCGAAAAGGGGGATGAAGCAGAGCAAAAACCTCACCCCCCTTTTTATTTGGGTGCGGCTAAAATGACTTGGAGTCGAGGCTTCGTCCTGAGCGGTCAGCCGAACGGCTTTAGCCGGCTTTTTCCGCCTGAAGGCCTCGGCCTGAGGGTCGACCCAAAGGGCTCCACTGCCCAAGCTGTTTTAGCAGACCCTTTTGGTTTGAAACTCCCCACACTAGCCCATAGCTGCTAATTTCTCTCCAAATTCCAGCAGGCTCTGCACGCTTTCAGGGCTCCTTGCCTCCGCATAGACCCGCAGGACCGGCTCCGTACCCGAGGGGCGGATCAGGAGCCAGGAGCCATCGGCCAGCAGGTACTTGACTCCGTCGAGGGTCTCCACCTCAACGAGCTTCTCTCCACCCAGAGAGTCCGGCACATCGCTGGTAAGCCGGGCGACCATCTCCTCTTTGGCAACAGGTGAGCGGAGTGGGATGTCGCGGCGGGCGTAGTGGGCCGGGCCAACGTTGGCCTGGAGGTCAGCCACGAGTTCGTGCAGCGGAGCGTCAGCGGCGGCGACGATCTCCAACAGCAGTAACCCCATCAGCACGCCATCCCCCTCTGGGATGTGGCCCTTGATGCTGAGCCCGCCTGATTCCTCACCACCGATGAGCACGTCATCCTTCAACATACGGTCGGCGATATGATTGAAGCCCACCGGCGTCTCCACCAGTGGTAGGCCATAGCGCGAGGCCAATCGGTCCACCATACGGGTGGTGGAGACGCTCTTGACGACCATTCCGCTCCACCCTCGTCCCTCGGCCAGATGCCGTAGCGCCAAGGCGAAGATGTGATGGGGATCCACAAAGTTCCCGTGGGCGTCCATCGCGCCAATGCGGTCGCCGTCACCATCGGTGGCCAGCCCCAGGTCGGCGTGCTGGGCCTGGATGGCTGCCCCCAGCGCGTTCAGATAATGAGCTATCGGCTCGGGGTGGATGCCGCCAAAGCCGGGGTTCATCTCGCCCCGGATTTCGTACACCCGGCACCGCGTACGGGCCAGCATGTCGGCGATGCACTTGCGGCCCGATCCGTACATCGCGTCGGCCACCACCCGCAGTTCACTGGCCGAGATCACGTCCAGATCCACCATGCGGCTGAGGTGCTCGTAGTAGGCCCAGGCAGGATCGAAAAGCTGGATGAGTCCTTGGTCCAACGCTGCCTGGTAGTCCATCACGTTAGGCCCGCGAGCCGCATCCTGGTTGCGCTCCAGGTAGGCCTCGATGCGATCCGCCTGCTCCGGTAATGCAGCCCCGCCGAAGGCAGCCTTGAGTTTTAGGCCATTGTAGCGCGGTGCGTTGTGGCTGGCGGTGATCATCACGCCAGCGGCAGCTCCCTTGTGGACGACGGCGTAGGAGATGGCTGGGCTTGGAGCATCGGCACGGGTAAGGTGGGCGATGATGCCGTTGCCGGCCAGGACGCGAGCTACCTCGGCCGCATAGCGGTCGGAGAGGAAACGCGTGTCGAAACCGATGACGACCTCGGGCCGACCGGTACTCCCCGCTGGGGCCTCCTCCAGTACATAGTCGGCGATGGCCTGGGCCACCAGCCGCAGGTTGGCAAAGGTGAAGGTATCAGAGATGACGGCTCGCCAGCCGTCCGTGCCGAATTTGATGGGCATGATAGCTCCTTAACGCCAGGAAATGAAAGCAAAGCTCAGATCTTCATTGTTCGACAGCGGTTATGACTGCTGCGGCTGCCTCTTGGGGGGAAGCCTCGCCTTTCAGGACATCTTGAACGGCCCTTTGTAGAGCCGGGCCTATCTTCTCGTAGGCAGAGGCTATAGGGCGAGGGTACACATTTTCCAACTGCTGTCGCATGAAACGGAAGTAATCGTCCGCCGTGCCCAGGTGCTCGAAAGCTGCTTGGCGGGTGGGCAAATGTCCAGCAGCTTGGTTCCAGTCCGCGTTGTTCTCCGGCTCCAGCAGCCATTCGATGAGCTGGGCGGCGACTGCCTGTCGGCCTGAGTCTTCCGTCACTATGGCTAAAGCCCACCCTTTACTCAAGGTGGCTGTATTGCCGTCACGAGTGGGCATAGCAGCAAAAGAAGTGTATTTGAGCAGTCCCCTGTCCGCCAGGTACCTGGCGGAGCTGACATTGGACATCGCTGCTTTGGCCGACACATACGCAAGCCAACAATCATCCAGGCCCTCAAACTCCAGCACGGAGAGCGGAATGACCCCTGCCTCCAGGCCGTCAGCGTAGAACCGGAGCACCTGGGCCAAAGCATCTTTATCGAGCGCCGGTTTGCCGCTTTTGTCGAAGAGCCGCCCGCCTACAGCCAGGTACTGGATCAGGAAGGCATCGTTGACCAGGCCGCCCTCTCCGCCGGCTGGGAAGATGTAGGCGACCCTGTCGGAGATCACCTCTTTCCACGTCATCGGCGGGCTATCTATCTTGTTGGTGTTGTAGATGAGGTGCTCGACGTCGGCCTCGAACTGAATGCCCATTAACTGGCCACCGAGGCTGCACCGGGCGAAGGGGAAAAGGTCCTGTTGCAGTTCGCTCGATACAAGGTCATCCAGCGGTTGGACCAGGCCGGCCTCGGCTGCCTCATCCAGCTCAAGGGTGTCTAGGATCGCCAAGTCCGGCAATACCGTGGGAGCGGCCGCGCGAGCGGTGCCGAGAAAATCGAGGATGCCCCCCCTGCCATGCGGTTTCTTGAGGATGTACTCGATGGTCACGTTGGGATGAGCAGCTTGGAAAGCTTGCCATTGCCGAGCCAGGATTTGCCCGCTGGCATCAGCCTCAGTTGGAAAGAAATCCTCCGTTGTCCAGAGGGTTAAAGTAATAGCCGAGGACATTGCTGGGGGGCGTGAGGGGGTAGGAGATGCATAGGGTGTTGCCTCCCCAGGCACGATGGTAACTGTCGGTTTTTCCTCTTGGGAGGGAAGGGTCGGCTTGGCCAGGAGATTACATCCGGCTAGCCCTACTGCTGCCAGTAACAAGACTGAGCAGAGAGCTGTTATCAGCTTGGGGGTAGCTGCCTTCTTCTGAGCGCTTCCAAATCCGACAGCAGTAGGTGGCTCAAATTGTCCAATAATTGTGGAGGTTTCGTTTTCCACTATGTCCTCTCCTATCGCCGAGGTCATCTTCAACTATTATCCGAGCGACAAACACAGAGCCGCCTCAAAAGGGATGAGCTTATTATACACTCATTTCTTCCTTTATCCAAATGGCTTACTCCTTACCCCCGGCTCTCCTGTCCCTCAGCCTTGCGAAGCTTCGCTGCCACGCTAGGGCAGCAGTTTCCGACGGCTATAATCGCATCGTTGAGGCCGGTGATTGCCAGGACGAACCTTCACAAGGCTCGCCGCGGTCACGTTAGAGCACTTGACAGGATAGGCACGTCGTGGTATTATTCTCTTTGGCACTCTAATACCGAGAGTGCTAAAAAGCCCCCCTGGTGAGAGATGGAGGATTTGACGGCTAGACAGCAAGCCATATTGGGCTTGGTGGTAGGGGAATATACAGCTACAGCCACACCCGTTAGTTCAAAGGCCATCGTCGAGGCTTATGGCCTGGGCATCAGCTCAGCTACGGTGCGCAACGAGATGGCCCGTTTAGAAGAGTCTGGATACTTGACTCACCCCCACACCTCGGCTGGACGTGTCCCCACTGACAAGGGCTATCGCTATTTCGTCGAACGCCTCCTGGGAGAGACGGAGCTGCCCCTGGCTGAGCGGCGTATGATCCGCCATCAATTTCACCAGGTGCGCCCCGAGATGGACCAATGGCTGAAGCTCTCAGCGTCAGTACTGGCCCAGGCTGCGCAGAGCGTGGCGTGGATCACGGCTCCCTCCTCTACCCAACGTCTTTTCAAACACTTAGAACTGATTTCCATCCGCGATTCGTTGGCCTTGGTGGTTTCAGTCCTGCAGGGGGGGACAGTCAAGCAGAGAGTTCTGACTTTGGCTCGGTCTCTATCTCAAGAGGAGTTGAGCCGGATGGCAACTCACTTGAACGAGCACTTCGATGGCTTAACGGCCGATGGGGTCATAGACCAACTGGTGCGCCTGGCTCCTTTGGAGGCCCAGGTGGGGGAGCTTGTGGCGGAGATGATGAGACGGTCGGATGGGCGTGCCCGCAGCGAGGTCTACCGTGACGGCCTGCTCAACATCCTGCAACAGCCTGAGTTCGCCGAGGGTCAAAGCGCTCGCCAGGTCTTCGGGCTTTTAGAGGAGAGCAGCTTCCTGGAAGCAATTCTAGCCGATGCTCTGGCTCCGACCAGGGGTGGCGTGCAGGTCATCATCGGGGGAGAGGGGCCCTGGGAGGAGCTGAACGACTGCAGCCTGGTGCTGTCACGTTACGGCGTGAGCAGCCACGCCACGGGAGATCTGGGGGTCTTGGGCCCCACACGCATGCCCTACGGGCGAGCCATCTCCGCCGTCCGTTACGTGTCTAACCTGATGAGCGAACTGATTCACGAGTTGTACGGATACTGATCAGGGAGGTCCGATAGAGTGACAAGTGAAGAAAAGATTGAAGAAGCTGCTGCAGAGGAGGTTACTGTAGCGGAAGAGGTTACGGAGGAAGTCGAGGAGGTCTCTGAGCTGGAGGCTCTGCGCCAGGAACTGGAGGAAGCCAAAGCCCAGGCGGCTGAATATCTGGACGGCTGGCAGCGGGCGAGGGCCGAATTCGCCAACTACAAAAAGCGCAACGAGCAGGAGCGTCAGGAGCTCTTCAAACTGGCCAACACAACCCTCATTACCAAACTCCTGCCCATCTTCGACGACTTCAAGCGAGCTTTCCAGACCCTGCCCAGCAACCTGCTGAGCCTCACCTGGATTGATGGTGTAGCCCTCATCTATCGGAGGCTGCAGGCCATCCTGGAAGCGGAAGGACTGACCCTCATAGAGACAGAAGGCCAGAGCTTCGACCCTCTGCTGCACGAGGCTGTCACCTACGAGGAGAGCGCAGAGCACGAGGAAGGCCAGATCATTGATGAGGTGCAGAGAGGCTACAAGCTTGGCGACCGCGTTTTACGGCCCGCCCTGGTGAGGGTGGCGAAAGGCAAACCGGTGCCAGAAGCTGAGGGAAGCAAAAGCGATACCTGAGAGCCTTGCATAAATCGGCTTTGAGGCGCAAAAGGAATGCACCTACTGATACTCTCAGAAAGATTCCATGAAAACGTTGTCGACCGTTGGATTGGCTCACAAGCTTACATTGATGGAGTAAGCCTTTCGCATAGCGCTCTATACAGCATCGCCAACCTATCCCTTTTTACCCATCATGTCACTATCGTCCATCTTTACTCCACACACCCCGATCTGATAGATTTCGACCACCTGTGCCAGGACACTCAAGTAGCGCTGGAACAGGGAAGAACCATCATCTGCATAGTTGGTATGTCACTTACACGCATAGAAGGGATGTACGACTGGGTGGAATCGGTCCATGTTCGTCCCAAAGTTGCCAGGGACACTAATATTCAACTTACGTAACACGGGAAAGCGCAAATATTCCAAGACTATTTCAAAAACGTTAACGAATATTTTGCGTGTTGGCCAACTCCCGACAAAGCAATCGCGGTAATAGCGGACACTGAACTTGCGATCGCTGGAGAGTACTCTATTGGGAGGGGCAAAATCGTCGTTCTGCCGCCACCCTTGTACGATGAATCAGTCGCCCATCTGATCATCCCCTCACTCTATAACATGGCTCGAAAGTATTACGAGGACAGCCAAAAAAGAATCTTCGTCGGAGATGAACCAGCGTGGCTGCAAAAACACAAGACACAAGAGCATTTGCAGATCATAAAGGCCATTGAGAACCTTGAGCTAAGAAAACAAGAGCTTGACATGATCACATACCTACTGTACGGAACTGGTCCTGAGCTTGAAGACAGCGTTAAACTTACCCTTGAGAAGTCAGGCTTAGAAGTCGAGAAAACTCCTCCCGGAGCTAACATTGACTTTACAGCAAGAAATGCTGATGAAACAATAAAGCTAGCTGTAGAAGTTACCGGAACTACTGACAAGATCAAGAAAGAAAGTAAGAAAGTACCGCAAGCTTGGACGTATCACCGGGAAAAACAGGACGAACAAGAAAAACTTGTACTCATGGCAAACACTTATCGCCACTTACCCATCGAAGATCGCTCTGGCAAGCTTCACTTTACTCCTCATGTCAAAAAAATGTTCACGCAAATCAGCGCACTGCTAATGACAACTGCTGACCTCTACTCTTTATGGAAAGATGTCCAGGAGAAAAGACGAACTGCGGACGAGGTATTGAAGCTGCTTTATGGATCAACGGGAGTATTAGAAATCTCCTCTTCGTGAGATTCGCTTGACTTTAATTCGCAACTTTCAACTTTGTGATAGGGAGGAACAACAAACTATGAGTAAGATAATCGGCATTGACTTAGGAACAACCAACTGCTGCGCGGCGGTGATGCAGGCCGGCGAGCCGACGGTGATCCCCAGCGCGGAGGGAGGACGGCTCTTTCCCTCGGTGGTGGCGGTGAACCCCAAGACGGGGGAACGCATGGTGGGGATGGTGGCCCGACGCCAGGCCGTCACTAACCCCGATAACACTATCTTCTCCATCAAGCGCCTCATGGGACGCAAGTTCAACGATCCTGAGGTGCAGCGAGCCAGGAAAGTATTGCCCTATAAGATCGTCGAGAATCCCAATGGCGATGCCTGGGTAGAAATGGCGGGCAAGGAGTATTCGCCGCCGGAGATCTCGGCCATGATCCTGCAGAAAATCAAGGCCGACGCCGAGGCATTTCTGGGAGAGCCCATCATCCAGGCGGTGATCACCGTGCCCGCCTATTTTAATGACTCCCAGCGACAGGCTACCAAAGACGCCGGCAGGATCGCGGGGCTGCAGGTGCTGCGCATCATCAACGAGCCCACCGCCTCAGCCCTGGCCTACGGCATGGACAAGAAGATTGACGAGACCATCGCCGTCTACGACCTGGGCGGCGGCACCTTCGACATCTCTATCCTGGACGTAGGCGATGGAGTCTTCGAAGTCAAATCCACCAGCGGTGACACCTTCCTGGGCGGCGACGACTTTGACCAGAGGATCATAGATTGGATCTGCGACGAGTACAAGAAGGATCAGGGCATTGACCTCCGCCATGATAAGATGGCCCTGCAGCGGCTGAAGGAGGCAGCGGAGAAGGCCAAGATCGAGCTCTCCACGGTGATGGAGATGGAGATCAACCTCCCCTTCATCACCGCCGATGCCTCAGGTCCCAAGCACCTGACCATGAAGCTGACCCGCGCCAAGCTGGAACAGTTGGTGGAGGATTTGATCGAGCGCTCCATCGGTCCCTGCCAACAGGCCCTGGCTGACGCCAAGCTCAAACCTGAAGACATAGATGAGGCCATCCTGGTGGGCGGGCAGACCAGGACGCCCGCCGTTCAGGAGGCAGTGAGGAGGATCTTCGACAGGGAACCCCACAAGGGGGTCAATCCCGACGAGGTAGTGGGTCTGGGGGCGGCCATCCAGGCCGGCGTCCTGGGCGGCGAGGTCAGGGACGTGCTGCTCCTGGACGTGACCCCGCTGACCCTCTCCATTGAGACCCTGGGCGGCGTGGCTACGGCCCTTATCGAGCGCAACACCACCATCCCCACCCGCAAGAGCCAGACCTTCTCCACGGCAGCCGACGGCCAGACCGGGGTGGAGATCCATGTGGTGCAGGGCGAACGGCCCATGGCCCCTGATAACAAGACCCTGGGGCGCTTCATGCTGGACGGCATCCCTCCGGCGCCGCGGGGCATCCCTCAGATCGAAGTGACCTTCGACATAGATGCCGACGGCATCCTCAACGTCTCGGCCGAGGACAAGGCCACGGGACGCGAGCAGCACATCACCATCACCGCATCCAGCGGCCTCTCTGAAGAAGAAGTGGAGAGCATGGTCAAGGATGCCGAGCGGTTCGCCGCTGAGGATAGAAAGCGCAAGGAAGAGGCCGAGGCCCGTAATGCCGCCGATTCGGCCATCTACGTGGCGGAGAAGACCTTGCGCGAGCAGGGCGAAAAGGTGCCCGCTAACGTGAGGAGTGACGTGGAGAGCAAGGTATCCGCCCTGCGCACCGCCCTGCAGGGCAAGGACGTGGACAAGATTCGCCGCAGGACCCAGGAGCTAGGCATGGCCGTGCAACAAATTGGCGCTTCCATGTACGAGCAAGCTGGCCCCACCCCGCCTCCCCCTGGCGAAGAGGAGAAGCCCCCTGAGGGCGGGGAGACCGTGGAGGGTGAGTTCAGGGAGGTGTAAACGAGGGACTAGAAATGGGAGAACGAGGAAAGCCTCAATGCACTTGATTTACGTTGATGACTCACGCGACGAAGAACTCTGCGTTTTCTCAGCGCTGGCTCTGCCGGTGGATCAATGGCACGAAGCATTTGGTCTGGCGCGTCAGTTCCGGCGAGACCTAAAGCGTGATCATGGCATTTACGTGTATAAGGAACTGCATGCTTGGAAATTCGTCTCAGGGCGGGGACAGATTTCGGACCGCATCGTTACCAAATCGCAGCGATGCGCAATCTTCAACCAGGCCCTAGAAGTGGGAGCGGGGCTACCAGGGGCGTCGTTATTCAACGCTGTCTTCCCACGCAAGGAGGATGAGAAAGCCTTTGAGTGGATGCTGAACCGCATCAATCGAACTTTCCAGGCATGGGGGAGTCATGGGGTGTTGATTTGTGATGAGGGAAAGGAAATTGCCTACACGCGCCTGGTGCGAAGAATGTATGTTTTTAACCCTATCCCAAGCCAGTTCGGCACTTGGCCGGACACAGGCGAACTCTGGAAGAACATTCCATTAGATCGAATTGTGGAAGACCCATTCTTCAAGGAGTCCAGTCAGTCGTACTTCATCCAACTGGTGGACTTTGCAGCTTACGCGCTTCTGCGCAGGGAGCGGCCAATTCCCTCCAAGACGAAATACGGGCTGGATCAGTCGTTCTCGATCCTGAGCCCGATTCTGGTTCGGGAGGCACGTCCCCGGGATCCCGATGGCATCATTCGGCCATAAAAAAGACCCCCATTGAAGGGGGCTATTAGCAGGACCTACATCCGCCACTATAGACGGGTTCGGACCTGCGTATATATTATACTCTAAAACTTTCAATTTGTCAATAGGGAATTTCGCGGCGTTTGGGAAAGGAAGTTTGATAGATGACACTGGCCGTTGACCAAGTTATTACTCAATGGCCCCTTTGGCGAGCCGAAGAAATACCCAGCCAAATGTAGTGAGAACTGAGAGCAGATGAGCACGAAGCGTGACTACTACGAAGTTCTCGGCGTGGGCCGCTCGGCCAGCCAGGATGAGATAAAGAAAGCCTACCGAAAGCTGGCCCGCCAATATCACCCCGACGTCAATAAGAGCCCCGACGCCGAAGCTAAATTCAAAGGCATAAACGAGGCCTACGAGGTGCTCTCTGATCAGGAGAAGCGAGCCACCTACGACCGCTTCGGTCATTCTGGCGTGCAGGGGCGCTGGGGCGACTTCAGCGACTTCGGGTTCGGCGGCTTCAGTGACATCTTCGGAGACCTCTTTGGCTTCGGCCCCCGCACCGGGTCTCGGCGCGCGCCCCGCCGAGGGGCTGACCTGCGCTACGATCTGACCATCTCTTTCGAGGAAGCTGTCTTCGGCTGCGAGAAGGAACTGGAAATTCCCCGCTATGAGACCTGCCCTCGCTGTCACGGCAGCGGCGCTGAGCCGGGCACCAGTCCTATCCGCTGCCCCCAGTGTAACGGCACCGGCGAGGTGCGGCGCACCCAACAGTCCATCCTCGGTTCTTTTATCAACGTGAGCACCTGTCCCGGCTGCAGAGGGGAGGGGGAGATTGTAACCACCCCTTGCACTGAGTGCCGTGGTCAGAAGCGCGTGCGAGTGACCCGCACCATCTCCGTCAAAGTGCCGGCGGGGGTAGATAACGGGACACAGATCCGCCTGGCCGGTGAAGGGGAGCCCGGAACGCGGGGCGGCCCACCGGGCAACCTCTACGTGGTTCTCTCGGTTAAGCGCCATCGGTATTTCCGCCGCCAAGACCACAACGTCATCCTGGAATTGGCGATCAACGTTGCCCAGGCAGCCCTGGGCGATCAGGTTATGGTGCCTACGCTGGACGGTGAGGAGAAATTAGTCATTCCCCCAGGCACTCAGACGGGCAAGGTCTTCCGCCTGCGAGGCAGAGGTGTGCCCTACCTCAGGCGCAATGGACGGGGTGACCAGTTGGTGATAGTGCAGGTGGCGGTTCCGACTGACTTGAGCGACAAGCAGAAGCAACTGTTCATGGATTTAGGCAAGACGTTGGGTAAGGAGGTTATCCCCCAGGAAGAAAAGGGCTTCTTCGAGAAGATGGTGGATTTCTTTAAATGAGAGGGAAGTGAAGAATTGAGTTGGCTGGAAGCGAGTGTGCAGGTGGATGGTGAAGCTGCTGAGGCGGTGAGCGAAGTGTTTAACCGCTACGGGCGCGGTGGGGCGGTGCTGTCAACGGATTTTGACGACGAGTCAGGCAACACGGCGGTGGTCACAGTCAAGACATACCTGCCTTTGGGCGAAGAGGGACTAGAAACTCGGAAGAGCATAGAAGAGGCCCTCTGGCATCTAAGTCAGATCTACCCTCTCCCACCACCTGAGTTCCGCGAGCTCACCGAAGACGATTGGGCCAATGCCTGGAAGAAGCACTATTGTAAGCGAAGCGGCGTCCTGCGGGTTGGCCAGCGCATCGTGATCAAGCCCCTATGGCAAGAGCACCAGCCCCGGCCTGATGAGGTCGTGATCGAGCTGGATCCGAGCATGGCCTTCGGCACGGGCTTGCACCCCACCACACGGATGTGCCTGCGGGCTCTAGAGGAGCACCTGAAGCCGGGAGACAAAGTCCTGGACCTGGGCACAGGCTCGGGGATCCTGGCTATCGCTGCGGCCAAGTTGGGAGCAGGCTCCGTCCTGGCCCTGGACAACGATCCGCTGGCCGTAAGAGCAGCCCGAGCTAACGTGCAATCCAACGGAGTGCAAGACATCGTCACCGTTGAGCCTGGCTCGTTGGACAAGGCCACGGAGGAATTTGAGCTAGTGCTCGTCAACATCCTGGCCAGGGTGATCATTGAGCTCGCCGCCCAGGGGCTGATGGATCGAGTTCGACCGACCGGCCTGATGATCGCAGCGGGCATCATCGAAAAGCAGGAGGGGGAAGTAACGGCGGCTTTAAGAGAGCATGAGATAGAGATCGTCGAACGTTGGCAGGAGAAGGATTGGGTGACCTTAGTTGGAGGTTGGAAGTTGGAGATTGGAGGTTAGAGGTTAAAGGTTGACCCTCCAACTTCCAACCTCTATCTTCCAACTCCCAAAGGAGAATTCAGGTTATGCACCGCTTTTTTGTATCGCCCAAGCAGTTTGAGAATGACAAAGTTGCCATTACCGGGCCAGCAGTGCACCAGATCCGAAACGTCCTGCGCCTACGTCCTGGCGACCACATCGTCGTCCTGGACAACTCCGGCTGGGAGCGGGAGGCAGAAATCGTCGGGGTGGGGCGAGAGCAGGTAGTAGGTAGGATGCTAAACAAGACTCTCGCTACCGGCGAGCCCCGCACCAAGCTATCTCTCTATCAGGGCATGCTCAAGGGCAGCCATTTTGAACTCGTCTTGCAGAAGGGCACGGAACTAGGCATCGTAGAATTCGTGCCCCTCATCAGCCAGCGCTGCGTCATCGCCAGCCTGGATGACGTGAACAAGAAGAGGGGGCGTTGGCAACGCATCATTCAGGAAGCAGCAGAGCAAAGCAGGCGGGGCAGGCTTCCCAACCTCCAGTTGGCCACGCTCTTTTCCCAGGCCTGCGAACGGGCAAGGCGGACAGGAGGGCTCTCACTGATGCCCTGGGAGGAAGAGAAGAAGGTCAACCTGAAGCTAGTATTTGGGAAGGGCCGCCGGCCCGGAACGGCCTCTGGCCCAGAGGGCGGAGAGGAGGCGAAGGAAAGCAAGGCCCCGTCATTTCCTTCCAGGCCCTTTTCCATTAGCCTCTTCATCGGCCCCGAGGGGGGCTTCACTTCTGAGGAGGTGACATTGGCTCAACGGTACGGCATCGTCCGCATCACCCTGGGCCCGCGCATCCTGCGGGCTGAGACGGCCGGCTTGGTGGCCACGGCGGCTATCTTGTATGAACTGGGGGACTTAAGCTAGGAAGCCCGCTTCATCGAGGAAGGAGGTAAGAGACCTATGAAGTTGATCCAGGCCATCGTCCACAACGACGATGCTGATGCAGTAATCAATGCCCTGTTAGCCCAGGGCTTCAGAGCCACGCGCATGGGAAGCACCGGCGGTTTCCTGCGAGCAGGTAACACGACCATTGTGAGCGGTCTCGAGGAAGACCAAGTTGATGAGGCGCTGAATATCATCAAGCAGCACGTCAAGTCTCGCCTGTATACGCCCGCATGGCCCCAGGCGAAAGAGGTGGAGGTCAGTGGGGCCATCGTCTTCGTGATAAATGTGGAAAGGCTCGAGAGACTGTAAAATACAAAGCAAAGAGGCTACTAAACCCGTCAGCCAACTTCGTCGGTATTGAGAGGGACAACTCTGTGCGATTCTGAGCAGCCGAGCCACAGGTTTCCTGTGGTCTTTTTGTTTGTCCTCTCAACCGAACACGGAAGGAGAGAAAAATCCAATTTGAGTGATCTGTTAGCGCGATTGACCAACAGGAGAAACACGGCCATCTTGGTCGCCCTGCTAGTTGTGGTAGGATTGTCACTTTTCGCTTTGCGGGCCCTTCGCCTTGTAAGCAAAGCGACCTCAGGACAGGCCTCTGTTTCTCATCTACTGTTGAACTGGACGGGAGAGGAGGATCCCCTGCCCCAGGTGCGGGGGGTGTTTCAACTGGCCTCCAACCTGACCCGGCCGCAGCCAGAGACCAGACCCTACGTCCCTGTGTCCCACACCGGCGTTTGCCCCTTCGGCATCAACGTGTTTCTAGAGCAAGAAGTAGAGACGGAGAAGCGAGAGCGCACTTTACAGATGGTCAGCGAGGCTGGCTTCAAGTGGATTCGTCAGGAGTTTCCCTGGGAGGATATCGAAATCCACGGCAAGGGCGATTTCGAGGACCGTCGCCACGAGCCCTATCGCTCGGCCTGGGCCAAATATGATAACATCGTGGAATTGGCCGAGAGGTACGATCTTTCGATCATCGCCCGCCTGAGTAACCCCCCGGCTTGGTCACGGGCAGCAGGCGATGAGATTGGCACCTATGCCCCGCCCGACGACTACACCGACTTCGGCGACTTCGTCCACGCCGTGGTGAGCCGCTACAAAGGCCGCATCAAGTATTACCAGATCTGGAACGAGCCAAACATCTACCCTGAGTGGGGCGAGCAGCCGGTGGATCCCGAAGCCTACACGGAACTGCTCAAGGTTGGCTACACCCGAGCCAAGGAGGCCGACCCCGATTGTGTGACCATCAGCGGGGCCCTGGCCTCTACTATCGATCTGGGTCCTGATAACCTGAACGACTTCATCTTCCTGCAGCGGATGTACGACGCTGGGGCCAGGGACTACTTCGATATATTGGCCATGCAGGGCTATGGCCTCTGGTCAGGCCCCTATGACCGGCGGATGCGGCCTCGGGTCATAAACTTCTCCCGTCCCCTTTACATCCGCGATATCATGGTCAGAAACGGCGACGAGAACAAGCCCATCTGGATCTCGGAGATGAACTGGAACGCCGTCCCTGCCGACTTCCCCGATAAACCGTACGGCTATGTTACGGAGGAGCAACAGGCCCGCTACGTCGTGGAGGCCTACCGGCTGGTCCAAGCAGAGTGGCCCTGGGTGGGCGTGGTCAACTTCTGGTTCTTCAAGCGCCCCTCTGAGGCCGAGCAAGACCAGGCCTGGTACTATTTCCGCATGGTCGAGCCCGATTTCACCCCCTTGCCGGTCTATCACGCGATGAAGGAGTACGCCAACCGGCCGCCGGCCATGTATCCGGGCTATCATCAGGAGGATCATTGGGCGGTGCATTATGAGGGCGAGTGGAGGACAGTGCCCTTCGGCAGGCTCAGGACAGTGGCCGACGAACAGGCGGTGCTGGGAGCCTACCGCCGGAGCGAGGAAGCAGGGCCGAGGGTATCCTTTGCTTTTCATGGCACCGATCTGATTTTGGTGGTGATCAAAAGCGAGGGCTCGGGCGCATTGCAGGTGATCGTTGACGACCGACTGCCCGTCGAGATCGAGCTTCGCAGCTCCGCGCCGGAGTTCGGAGTGCGAGTGCCCATCGCCTGCGGCCTGACGGACGGGGAGCACCGGGTGCGAATCAAGGCCCTGGGCGAGGGCGCGGCCCTCGACGGTTTCATCGTGCGGTAGCGCTGCTTCTAGCGGCTGAAGTGATTTGCTTTACATGGTGAAACAGGGCACTTGAGGGAGGAGACCCTGGCCTGTGTGAAGGGGGTGCTAACTCCAAGAAGGATGAGGATATCTGACTACGTCAGAGTATCGTGCTATAATGTACGGAAAGTCTAAAATGGCCAATAGAGCTAGTTAAGGAGAGGGTTGATGGGCACTACAACGGTGAGCATGACGCAGGCCAAGAATGAGTTGGCTGATGTGGTCAATCGCGCGGCTTACGGCGGGGAGCGGATCATCCTGCTCTGGCGGGGCAAGCCCAAGGCGGCCATTATCAGCTTTGAAGATCTGCAGCTTTTGGAAGGGCTGCAGGAGGAAAAGGAGGGGCATCGGGCGCGGATGGAGGACTGGCTGGCAGAAGCGCGTGCCCTGCGCCAGGAAATCCTGAAGCGGCGAGAAGGGGTTCCTTTACCCAACTCGGTCGAGATGTTGAGGGAACTCCGAGAGCAGCGCGATGAACAAATCCTTGGTCTGCGCCGATGCCGGGGTTCTTATTAAGCTGGTTGTAGCGGAAGAAGACAGCGACCAAGCGGATGTGGTGTGGGAGCGGTGGAAGGAAGATGGCGTTAAGGTGGTGTCCCCTGGCCTGCTCCTTTTTGAATTGACCTCTGTGCTGCGCAAGAAGGTGCATCGTGGCCTATTGAGCCCGGAGGAAGCGGAGAGGGCGTTTGATTTGGTTCACCGGTTGCTGGTGCTGGTGCTGACTCCGCCCGACCTCCATCGCCGCGCCTGCGAGTTGGCGGCCCGCTTCAAGCGCCCAGCGGCCTATGACGCCTACTACCTGGCCCTGGCCGAGATGATGAATTGTGAGTTCTGGACAGCGGACCACCGGCTGTTTAACGCTGTGGGGGATGAACTGCCCTGGGTTCACTGGCTAGGGACATATGAGGAGGGGCAAAGATGACTCGTGGGTCAGTTCTTTATTCACTCACACATTGGCAAGGGGTAAGGTATAATTCACACGAGGATCGGGAGGACCGGAGGTTGTGGGAAGAAGCTTAGCGGGAGGTGAATCGCGTGGCACAGAGAGCGGCGCAGGTCCCTCATCGGGTGGTGCAGGTGGCTAGGCTCATCCCAGGGCACAGCCCGAAGGAACGAGAGCAGTTGAAAGTGCTGGTACCCGAACTCCGGCGTCCGCCTGAGATGAAACTCCTGGTAGACAAAGTGGAACTGAGTGACTACATTCAGCAAGAGCTGTCCAAGGTGGGGGAGGAGTACCCACCCCTGGCGGAAGACGACCCGTTCCTGGGTGGACTGACGGTCAGGGAATACTTCACCCTGACCGTCACAGGGCCCACCACTGTAACCCTCAGCGTGACAGCCGACGAGGAGGGTAACCTCTTCTACATCGAGTGGGACAGCACGGGCTATCTCTGGGGGACCTACACCGTGGAGGCTGTGGGCGATCAAGGGAGCACAGCCAGCGCCGCCTTTGAGATCCTGCCCGCAGCTCGCATCTACCTGTCCCTCGTCACGAAGAACTGCCAGTGAGCAGGGCGTAAAGAGAGCCCCCTTCGCTGCGAAGAAGCGGAGCCGTGTCAAGTCAAATGATAATCCTACCGAAGCGCTACTGTTCGGTCAAATGATAATGTCACCGGGTTGTCCTCTCCTTTCTGCGAGTTTTGAATACTTTCTAGTTTACAGACATACAGACATCCATTG
>Ga0209986_10000347_pt1 | contig 43936 bp, 58 predicted proteins | sample BlataG_FD_183168 | JGI IMG/M metagenome (GOLD analysis project Ga0209986, IMG submission 183168) | Deep subsurface microbial communities from Black Sea to uncover new lineages of life (NeLLi) - Black_00105 metaG (SPAdes) (version 2) | ecosystem: Environmental > Aquatic > Marine > Oceanic >... | reverse complement strand
GACATCACCGTTTTGAACGGAGATGCAACCTCGGCAGAGACTCTGCGTGAGGCGGGCTCGGAACGAGCCGACGCCCTGATCGCAACGACGAGCGATGACGCCGTCAACCTGATGGTCGTCTCCATCGCCGAGGGTTTGAGGATCCCGTCCATCGTTTCTGTGGTCAATGACAAGGAACACGCCGAGTTCTTCCGCAAGCTGGGAGCGAACGTGATGGAGAACCCGGAGGACGTGGTAGCAAACCACCTATACAACGCGGTGAAGCATCCCAAGGTGAAGGACTTTACCATCCTCTCGCACGGGGATCAGATCTTCCGCCTCACGATAAATGAGGGGTCGCCGCTGGTGGGAAGATCCCTTGCTGAGAGTACCAAACGAGGAAGCCTTCCCCGTTCCATCCTCGTCATTACGCTCGAGCGTGATGAGAAGAGAGAAATCCCCACCGGGGAGACGGTGATTGAGGTCGGGGACATTCTCACCCTCTTCTCTCTGGAGCGGGCCAGTGATGAGCTGGTCGAGAAACTCTCCGGATGAGACTCCCAGCCTTCCGTGTAAACGAGGACCTGCGCATCATTCTTCGTAACCTGGGACTTGTTGTGCCCACTGTTGGATTGATGGCGGCCCTATCTTTACCAGTGGCGGCCGCTTTTGGCGAGGAGTACGCGCTATGGCCGTTGGGGGAGACTACTTTGGTCGCCTTTGGGCTTGGGGCTGCTTTATACCTCCCCTTCCGTGGTGCTGGAGAGACGCGTTTAAAGCATGGGTTGCTCGTTGCTGCGGTGGGGTGGCTGCTTGTGGCGGCTGTGGGGGCTCTCCCGTTTTTCCTTATGTCTTCACGCTTGAGCGTGGGGACATCTTACCCCTTCGCAGATATGACCAATGCCTTCTTTGAATCGGTTTCTGGCTTCACAACTACCGGGCTCACCATGTCTCTCAGGCCGGACCTTCTTCCCCATACGTTGCAATGGTGGCGCTCGTTCACCCAGTGGATTGGCGGCATAGGGGTGATCGTTCTTATGATCACTTTAATTGCCGGGCCACGGGCCTCCACCCTAAGCCTGTACTTCGCCGAAGCGCGTGGGGAGAAGATCCACCCCTCAATCATCTCCACTATTCGTACCATGTGGTGGATCTATCTGTTGTATACCCTCTCTGGAACGGTGCTCCTTTGGGGGGCCGGGATGCAGATCTGGCCATCATTGAACCACTCTATGACGGCCCTCTCTACCGGCGGCTTCTCCCTTTCCCCTCATAGCATCGCTGGTTACTCCAGCCTGGCCATCGAGCTGGCGATCATCCCCCTCATATTGCTTGGAGCGATTAACTTTGCTGTGCATTATTCAATGATGCATGAGGGTGGCGTGAGAGCACTTTGGAGGAACTACCAGACCCGAGGGTTGATAGTGCTCATTTTGGTGTGGTGCTTTTTCCTCTTCCTGGAGAACTTGGCCACTATGCCGGTTGAAAATTCAGCCCGCCTTTCCTTCTTTCAGGCCATCTCCGCAGCTACCACCACTGGGTATCAAACCGCTGATATTCACTCCTGGACGGATACAGCAAAATTGATCCTGGCCGCTGCAATGTTTGTTGGAGCCACCGCGGGATCTACCGCCGGGGGAGTGAAGGTCATGCGAGCGGTGTTGTTGATTCGGGGGGTGAGCTGGCACCTTCGCCGGACCATCTCAGCGCCCAGCGCGGTCCTACCGTTCCGATTGGGGGACCGGGTACTGAGCGGTGAGGAGGCCAGCCGCCAGTTGCAGTCCGCGGCGGTGATTACCTTTCTGTGGGCAGGTTTCTTGGGGTTGGGGATCCTTGTGCTTCTTCATACCGTTCCGGAGGGGTTTTCGTTATCCGACGTCATCTTTGAGGTGGCCTCAGCCCAGGGGACGGTGGGCCTTTCGGTGGGGATCACCCGCCCCGAGATGGCTACCTTATCCAAGCTGGTTTTATGCTTCAACATGTGGATTGGGAGACTCGAGATCATCCCTGTATTGATGCTTGTTCGCTTTCTGTTTTTCGGCGTTCAATAGGGTTACCGCCACTTGAGAATTGAGAGCCCTTGATCTCTTAGGGTTGAACCTGAATCAGACGTTCTGTCATCGCCTTGAGCCCCTTGGAATCGGTTGCAGTCAGCCTCACCCGCCACACACCCGGCTGGGCAAGAACGACTTCCACTCTCCGGCCCGATGTTTATGATCTTCCCTTCCCTGGGAAGGGAGGAATCGGAAACCTCCTTGCCGGAGGAGCGGAGCGACGTGCAGAGACTAATCACTGGCGTGAAGCCGAGAGAAATGCCGACGCTCAGGTGCTCTCCTTCGAGTTCCTCGCTCTAACTCTGTACAGACACATCTCGGGCAAGGCGTCGAAGCTAACAAACGGAGTCTTCCCAGCGACCTGCAATCCGGCAAGTTGAACCGAAGGAGTATACGCTACAGGATTTCCATCCCTTCGGGATCAATGTCGTAGAGATCGTGACCCTTGATCTCCGTTGTTGTGTTGCCTTATCTACTCCTTAGGAGGTGTAGCGGGTGATCTTGCGAGTCTCTGCTTGACCTCGTCTAACTTTTTTAAAAAGACGGTGGCTGCATTGGGATCTACGCCTTTCAGTGAGAGTTTTTTCCTCCCCAACTTAGCGATCAGATTGGTCCCATGGAGGGAAAGGTCGATTTGGTCAAGAGCCTGCTCACGTGCGACGCCGAAAGTGTTGAGAGACTTGTCGATCACCTTTTGGGTGAAACCGGCGATCGCACGCTGCAAAAGCGCAGCGAAGGCGCCCTCTTCTTTTTGCGTTTTTAACTCTTCCAGAGCGCCCTTTATCTCTTCCTGAAGCTCCTTGGCCAGTTCTACCACTATGGTCCCGCGCTCGGTTAGCACGAGGGTCAGGTGGTTCTCCGCATCGGAGAGGCGGCAGCATTCCGCCATCCACGCCACCTCGTAGATGCGTTCAGTCCCAAGCCCTTTGAGTTCGCGCTCACCCAGAGAAAGGTAATGTAGCCCCTCCTCAAGGGTTGTCGAGTCCCTGACTTTTTCCGTGGTGAGGATTTGGCCTCCTTTGGCCAGGCTGGAGATCCGCTGGGAGAGGTTAACGGAGTGACCGATCAGGTCGATCTCGGTCATGATCGGCGTTCCACTCGCTAGACCGATTCCAACGTCGATCGGCTCCTCTGGAGAGCCCTTGTTGCGGGAGCGGATCTCCTGTTGGATTTTAACTGCCGCCTTTATCCCCTCTGAGGGTCTGGTGAAGGCAGCCATGATCCCATCCCCCATCGTCTTGACGATGATCCCTTCCCGCTCTTCGATCTTCTCCTTGAGCAGGGTCTCGTGAAGCTGGGAGAGGCGGTAGGCCGCGCGATCGCCCTTGCGCGCCGTGTAGGAGGTGAAACCGCGGATATCACTGAACATCACGGCGATCTCCTCGCCGGCCTCCATCTGAGCGCGGATCTGCTGACGGTTTTCAAGCGGCATACTGCACGACATTTCGCTTCCCCCTGAAATTGGAAAAAGGATCCTTCGTATTATATCATGCGGAATACATGCAAGTAACTTGCCAAAGGGGGAAGACATGGATGAGAAGAAGGCTCTTGAACTCCTTAGGGAGGCTCCACTGTTCTCGCGCTTGAGTGAACGAGGGCTAAAAGCGGTCCAGAAGAAGGCGTCTTTAAAGGAGTTCAAAGCAGGGACCAAGATCGTAGCGGAGGGCGCCTCAGGGGTGGGATTTTACTTGATCCTTGATGGGAGCGCCGAGGTCTCGCGGAGCGGGACGAAGCTCGCTAAGCTCGGGTCGGGGGCCTTCTTTGGGGAGATGTCTCTCCTCGATGGTGCGCCGCGCTCCGCCGATGTGATTGCCCTTGAGGACACACGGTGCCTTGTCCTGACGCCCTGGGCGATGAAGAGCATCGTCTCTGCCAACCCGGATGTGGCACTAGGGATGCTGGAGGAACTCGCGCGGCGCCTGCGTGATACCGACCGCGCGCTGAGCTGACAAGATGGAGAGGATCGCCGTCACCTGCCTTGGGTCGGGGGCGGCACTGGGAAGGGATCGGATGTGGAGCTCGCTACTCCTCGACGGGAGGATCCTGCTCAGCCTTCCGCCAACTGTTGTCCCGCAGCTTTACCGGCTGGGGAAAGATCCAACAACGATCGATCACATCTTCATAAGCCACTGTCATGCCGATCATTTCTTTGGGCTACCCTTCTTCCTCCTTCTATACCATTACCTCTACGAGCGAGAAGCCCCGCTCTACATAATCGGGCCCGGCGGAATCAAGGAGGCGACAGCGAGGCTGTGCGACTTGGCTTGGCCCGAGTTGAGGAAGTGCGGAGTTGCACCACGGGTGCCGGTCTTGTTCGTGGAGATCGAAGAGGAAGGGTGCTTTCAGGCGGGGGACATCGCGTTTCAAGCTGTAAAGTTGGAACACTTCGGGCTGGAAGCCTACGGCTATCGCTTCGCCTATAAAGGAAGGGAGATTGTTTTCACCGGCGATACGGGTGAATGTCCACAGCTTCACCGCCTCGTCGACGGAGCAGGGCTCGTGGTCCTTGAGTTCACCCACCCCGACGACGCCGAAGACGCCGGCCACCTCAATGCCGCAACCGTCTCCCGACTGACCGAGAGGCTGTGTGAACAAGGCGCCACCGTTCTAGCGACCCACCTGGGTGGGGAGCCGCAGTCGATCGAGGGGCTCATCATCTGCCACGATGGCGAGACATACTTAGTGTGAAGAAGAACCCCGCAGCAAGCTGTAAGGTCCTTCGTTGTTATCCTCTTTCGTAGCAGTCCCGGCAGCGGGCCTCATAGGAGCCTGACCCACCTACCTTGATCACAGGATCGTTCGCTGGAGCTGGTTTCCCGTCGATCAGGCGCTGGGAACGGGTGGCTATCCCTCCACACCTAACGCAGACTGCCTGTAGCTTGTCCACCTGGTCGGCAAGGGCCATCAGGGTCGGCATAGGGCCAAACGGTTCACCGGCGAAGGTGAGGTCAAGCCCGGCTACGATCACCCGTTTGCCTTGCCCTATCAGCTGTTTACAGAGCTCTGGAAGTCTCTCCGAGAAGAAGTTCCCCTCGTCAAAGGCGACTACGGAGCACTTGTGGACTGCCTCCTCACTGGCTGCCTCAACCAGCGCGTCGAGTGACTCAACACCTGGCTTGAGGGGAAGGGCCTCAAACTCGCGTCCATAGTGGGTGGTCACAGACCGCTGGCTGTAGCGATCGTCGATCGTTGGTTTGAACAGCATGACGCTCCCACGGGCGATCCTCACCCGCTCCAGCCGACGGATCAACTCCTCGGTCTTCCCGGAGAACATACAACCGGTGATCACCTCTAACCTCCCCATCTTCCGCTTCCTCATCCTGCCTCCTTGGTTAATGTTTTTTAAAGGAATTCGTTGGTATAGAGTTCCTCGAGCGGGAATAGCTTATCAATCAATCCATTTTGGAAGAGGTAGCCTTGCATGCTCTCCCACTTCTGTGGTGCATCGTGCCTTGCCCTTTCCGCATAAAGGGGAAGGGTCGCTGCGTATGCGCGGCGGTTTAGCTCATCATCGAGATCTGGACGGGCATGAAGGAAGACCTCGAACGCCTCCTGTGGGTGCTCCATGGTGTACGCGATCCCCTGTGCCAGGCCGGCGATGAACGCGCGAAGTTCCCCGGAGCGCTCTTCTAGCAGTTTTTGGTTCACTGCTAGGAGGATCTCGTAGGTCTCAGGTACACCGTAGTCTTCCTGAGGAAAGTAGACCGGCTCGTGACCGAGTAACTCGACCTGGGGAAGCTCGAAGTTGCGAAAGGCGCCGATCGCGTCCACATTGTGCGAGAGAAGGGAAAGAACGGTGTTAAACCCTACATTTATAAGCTCGATCTCATCCGAGCCAACGTCGACCGAGGCGAGCATTGTGCGCCACAGGATTGGCTCAAGCGGAGCCAGCGAGTAGCCGATTCGCTTTCCCCGCAGGTCGGAGAGCTCTTCAATCTCGTATTCCTTGAGACTGAGCAGCCCACCGAGCGAGGTCTCGATCAGGGCACCGATCGCGATCAACGGGAGATCCGCTGCTTTGGCAATGAGAAAGTTGATCTGAGGGGTCAGCGCCACATCGACTGTCCGTACCGCCGCGAGCTTAACCGGGTCACTCGGGTTGGCTGGGATGAGGATCTCTACCTCAATTCCCTCTGCAGCGAAGAATCCTTTTTCCACAGCTACATAGATTGGAACATGATTGGGATTGGCGAAAAAATCGAGGATCACACTGATCTTCGAGATGGCGGGTGCACTCAGCCAGAGGAGTAAAGAAATAGCGATCGCCGCGCAGAGCAGAGAAATAGCGATCGATATGGCAAAGATTTTTTTCACTGTTTGACCCTCAAGGTCTTGTTCACTTCAACCCGAGTACGCCATCGTAGCACATGCTGCTCGATGATACGGAGTGCTCCGAAAAGAAACAAACCGAGGAGGGAAAGTGTGAGGATCGACGCAAAGACCAAGTCAATTCTTAGAAGGGCGTTTGACTGGATCATTAGATACCCCAGCCCCTTCTTTGCGCCGATCCACTCCCCGATTGTCGCTCCGACGACGCTCAAAGTAATCCCGATCTTCAACCCAGAGAAAAAGGAAGGAAGGCTAGCTGGCAGGCGCACCACCCGAAAGATCTGCCACTCGCTTGCGTGAAGTGAGCGCAATAGATCGATTGTCTCCCCACTCACTGAACGGAGCCCATCGACTGCGTTGACGACGATTGGGAAGAAGACTATCAGTGCGGCCACGGTCGCCTTTGACCAGAGGCCGTAGCCAAACCAGACCACTAACAAAGGGGCAATGGCAAAGATCGGGATCATCTGTGAGGCGATAATGAGTGGATAGACTGCTCGCTCCAAGGACGGGGAGTAGAAAATGATAAGAGCAAGCACGATCCCTCCAGCTCCCCCGATGAGCATGCCCATCGCCACCTCGAGGATTGTCATCGATCCGTGCGAAGATAAAAGTGGGAGATTTGAGAAGAAGACAAGGAGGATACGACTTGGGGTAGGGAGGATGTAGAACGGGACGTTGAATAGCCTCACCCCAACCTCCCACAGTAGGAGGAAGAGAGCTAAGAGGAGGAAAGCTCCAGTGTATTCCTTGAGCAACTTAAGCATTAAACGCCTCCGCGTGAATGAGATCGAGGATCTCCCCTTTGAGTTTCACGAGGGGCTCAGCGGTGCGAGAGCGGGGTCGAGGAAACTCGACGGTGAATTCCTTCCGCACGTGGGCTGGTCGTGCGGAAAGAAGGTGGATTCGATCGGAGAGGAGAATCGCCTCTTCTACATCGTGGGTGACGAGAAGGATCGTCTTACCGAGTTCCTCCCAGACCGATAGCAGCCAGTCTTGCAGTGTTGCTCTCGTCAGCGCGTCGAGTGAGCCGAGTGGTTCATCGAGTAGGAGAACCTCGCGGTGGGCAAGAAAGGTTCGGATGAGAGCGAGGCGCTGTCGCATCCCTCCGGAGAGTTCAGCCGGATATAGGGCCTCAAATCCGGCGAGGCCGAAACGGGCGAAGAGCCTTTTCGCCTTCGCTCTTGCCTCCTCCCGCGGGCGGCCATCGATCTCCGAAGCGAGGGTGGCGTTGTCAAGTGCTGTCCTCCACGGAAGCAGGGTGTCTGACTGTGGCATGTAGGCGATTAGTCCTCGTGGGTCCCTCTCCCCGACATCGGCCAGGATTCTTCCGGAGTCCGGTTGCAAGAGCCCGGCCATGATCTTTAAGAAAGTTGTCTTCCCACACCCCGATGGCCCGATGATCGTCGCCCAGCTTCCACTCCTGATGTCGATTGACACCCGATCAAGGACAGGAATCCTTTCTCCGGTGACGGGAAAGAACTTGCTGATTGCCTCCGCCGCGATGGCGATTGGTATTACGGATATCCCTCTGGCCATGGACCCCTCCTAACAGATAGAATAAGCCCCTTGTGGAAGGCGCTCATCCCATCACTCCTTGATGTGCCTCGTACTCTGCCCTATTCTAGCGTTGCGGGAGGGGTGATCCTAGTTCAAGCGGACCGATAAAGGAGTGGTGTTGTGAACCACGACAGCCAGTTCTCCTCCAATGGTTGTGCATTCGATACCTTCCTCAAGGCTGGAATTGACGCACGGACCGACTACGTGAGAGAATCGGTCAAGGTTACGGGAATGCTTGAACGAAAGAATGTGAGAAGAGAGTTTGAGCATCACACTCGAATTGCTAGACTAGATCGTGATCGAGGAGGGATGAGATGAACAGGATAAAGGGGTGCATTAGAAAAAGAACGCCGGTCCTTCTCGTCGGGCTTTTCCTGAGTATGGTCCTAGTGGTTTCAGCCCTCGGTCAGGAGATTGAATCCCCATGGGTTTGGGGGCCGAACCTGGGGGCGATCGGAGAGGACTTTGTTGCCATCTCGTGGAACACCTCGCGGCCGGTAGGGGTTGATCTTAATTACTCTACGGCAGCGGTCTACGATGCCACTGAGGTTTGGGAGGAGACCCTTACCTTTGAGCCGCACAAAGGGGTTGCGGAGATACGGCTCGGGAATCTGAAACCGGGGACGACCTACCGATATCAAGTAGTGATTTATGAGGGGGATGCTATTTACCCAAGCCCGGTTGGGCACTTCACCACTTCGAGCCAAAAGACCCAATCGTTTTCCTTTCTTGTCTATGGGGACACGCGCACCTTCCCCGATCGCCACAAGCTTGTCGCCGACAGGATGGCCGTGGATGAGCCAAATGCCGTATTGGTTCTTAATACCGGTGACCTGGTGGAGTCCCCCACTATCGCTCGGTTTGAGAACTTCTTCTGGGCGGTTGGAAAGCTTGCTCTTTCACATCCATACCTTGCCGTGATCGGAAACCATGAGAAAGGACATCCGCGCTACTACGATTTTCTTCCTCTTCCTGCTGGCGGAGGTCAATCGAACGAAGAATGGTGGTCGTTCGATTACGGGAATGTCCATTTCGTGGGAATCGATTCGTGCGTGGCTACTGCTTCGGATGCGGTTACCCGCATGCGGGAGCAGATAGAATGGGTGAAGGCCGACCTTTTAAACTCCGACGCTCAATTCAAGGTCGTCTTCTTTCACCATCCGATTTACAGTTCTACGTGGGAGGGTGGGGTGAACGAGTCCCTGCACGAACTGTGGGAGCCGATCTTTCTTGAAAACGGGGTCGATGTTGTGTTCAATGGGCACATGCACTGCTATGAGCACTTCTACGTAAAAGGAATCCACTATATCGTTACCGGCGGTGGTGGAGCACCACTGCAGGACTCGATTGATGAGGCAGCAGCAGGGACGATCTCCCGCCGCTACGGGATGCTTCACTATATGCGGGTAACGGTTGCCGAAAACACGATGCAAGTGGAGGTCGTTCCCGTAGCGAGCGTCTACAACGACGAGGTGTATCCCCTCGGCGGTCAATCCCCCGACTCGTTTGCCATTACCAAGACACGCTAGGATTAAGGGAGTCAGCCTAACGTTCAACGGGAGGGCTATTTGCGGCCTCGGATCGAGATCCTCGACTACAATCCAGGGGTGGCCGCTCCGTTTTGCGGAAGAGAAAGCAGCGATCCTTGAGGCGATCGGACACTGGGTTGTGGTGATCGAACACATCGGGAGCACTGCGGTGCCAGGACTGGGAGCAAAACCGATCATTGATATCATGGTGGGCGTACGCCAACTTGCTGATGCGAGGTATTCTATTGCTCCACTTGCCGCGATTGGCTACGAGTACGTTCCGCAGTTTGAGGATGAGATGCCCGAACGTCGTTACTTTCGGAAAGGTTCACAAACACGGCACTTTCATCTCCACATGGTCGAGCTTGCGAGCGAGTTTTGGCAGCGACACCTGGCTTTTCGTGATTACTTATGTGCCCGTCCCGAGGTGGTCCGCGAGTATGGGGCACTGAAGCGCCGCCTGGCTTCACGGTACGGTACGGATCGCGAGGGCTACACCGAGGCGAAGACTAAATTCATCCGTTTGATCGAAGAGATCGCGATGCGCCCGACTGATCGAAGCAAGGATAGATGACTGCGCTAAAAACATCGGACGCAGAGGTCGACACCACACATCTACTGTAACATCGCACCTTGTGGGCGACATTTCCCTTTTAGCAGTATTGGTCGGGACGCCCGGATTTGAACCGGGGACCTCTTGCGCCCCATGCAAGCACGCTACCAGGCTGCGCCACGTCCCGGAATACACCCTATAGTAGCACTGATTAACCCGGTTGACAAATGCTTAAGTGCGGATCCTTATAGGTTGGTTGCGGTTCACGCATAAGCGGGATACGATGGGTGATAACGAGGCAAGTAGGATTTGAATAACGGCGATAGAAGGGGGAGTGTAATGCGGATTACTTTCTGTGGTGCGGCGGAGACGGTGACCGGCTCGTGTCACCTAGTGGAGACGGATGGCCTAAAGATCCTGCTTGACTGTGGCCTGTTCCAAGGGCACCGCGATGTGGAGAACCGCAACCGCGAGTCGTTCCCCTTCAAGCCAGAGGAGATCGACTTTCTCCTCCTCTCCCACGCTCACCTTGACCACGTGGGGCTCATTCCGCGCCTGGTGAAGGAGGGATTTAGCGGTGAGGTAGTGACCACACCGCCGACCGCAGAGATCGCTAAAGTGATCCTTACAGACTCGGCTCACATCCAGGTGGAGGAGGCAGCATACCGGGCGCGCAAGGCCCGCCGCCGTGGAGAAAGGGCCCCCTCGCCGCTCTACGATGTGGGCGACGTCCTCGACAGCGTTGACGCCCTTCGCCGTCGTGTTTCCTATGAGCAGCCGGTTGCCCTGAAAAACGACGTGGAGGCAGTCTTTCACGATGCAGGACACATCCTCGGTTCAGCGACGATCGAGTTACGTGCGGAAGGAAAGGCGCTCCTTTTTAGCGGCGATCTTGGAAACCGCCATCGGCCGATCGTCCGCGACCCGAGCGATCCCCCCCACGTCGATATTGTCCTCATCGAGTCGACCTACGGAAATCGACGACACCGGTCGCTCGACGACTCTGCCCTCGAATTGAAAGGGGCGATCCACACAGTGATCGGCCGTGGGGGGAACCTCCTCATTCCCTCCTTTGCCCTCGAGCGGACACAGGAAGTGCTCTACGAACTCTTTCTCATGTGGCAGATGAAAGAGCTCCCCAAGTGCAAGATCTTTCTTGATAGTCCTCTTGCCATCGCCACCACGCGTATCTTCGCCCGCCATCCCGGGTACTTCGATGCGGAGGGAAAGGATGTCTTCTCCCAATCCCCCAATCCATTCAACTTTCCTCCGCTTCACTTCACCCAGACCACCGATGAGTCCAAGTCGATCAACGCTATCCCTGAGGGGAACATTATCATTGCCGGAAGTGGGATGTGCACCGGCGGTCGCATCATCCATCACCTTCGCCACAACCTGTGGCGGGAGGAGGCCGGGGTGATCTTCGTTGGGTACCAGGCAAGGGGCACTCTGGGACGGACAATCATCGAAGGAGCGGACCGCGTGAGCATCTTCGGAGAGGATACAGCTGTACGGGCGCAGATCTGGACGGTGAACGGTTTCTCCGCTCACGCCGATCAACCGATCCTCCTGAGCTGGCTTAAGAAGGCAAGCCCTGATCGCGCCTTCCTGGTGCATGGCGAAGAGGAGTCACTCCAAGGCTTTAAACAGGCGATCGATCAAAAGCTCACTGTGGACGCGCAGATCCCCGTATGGAAGGAGGCGGTGGAGGTATAGAACCCTGGGGAGCATGTCGGAGATCACGCACTGCTCCCACACCCACTTTCTTAGAGTACCGCTTGCATTGGAAGACATAACGTCCTGGCACAAAGTCAGCCCCCGAGGTTGCCAGGATGTCGATTCCTCCATCTGGACCTGTGCTTTGGGACTCGATCTCGAACCCTAACTTAACCAGCAACTTCACAATCAAAACCTCGAACTCTTTTCCCGTTATAGAATCTAATTCCCGCGGATATAATGGTTCGCTCATAACATCACCTGCTTCTACTAGTATAATACGAGATGAGATGCCGGCAAAACTGGAAGACTAAGGAGCAACCATAACTACACGCCTCCGGAAGAGTTGTCGGGAGAGCTAGAAGGCAGGTCTTGTTTTCTGCGCTGTTTTTAAATCTGCGTTGAGAGAGTCTTGGCGAAAATTTGACCTCTGCAATGGGTGTGACTGACCGTTTCCAGAACAACTGCTACTTGCAGGAGACCATTCCTGCTCAGTATAGTCGGGCACGGAATGACGATAAACTATCGGATTGATACCGACAAGATTTTTATCTACCACCCGTTCGTTAAGGAGATCCTGGATCGCCTAACGGCTGCCGGTCATGAGGCGGTCCTGATCGGCGGGGTGGTGCGCGACGGCGTCCTTGCCCTCCTCGATCCAAAGGTTGAGTTTTATCCGGAGGAGGTCGACATTGCGACCTCGGCCCTTCCGGATGAGATTCGCCGACTCTTCCACGATCGCCGAATCGTCGGGGTGGGGGAGGAGTTTGGGGTGTTGATGGTCCTCGCCCCTGACGGTCATGAGATCGAGGTGGCGACCTTCCGCGTCGAGGAGGAGTACGACGGCCGCTGGCCAGGAAAGGTCGAACTTGTACGTGACCTTGAGGGCGACGTCAAACGACGTGACCTGACGATCAACGGCCTTGCCGCCACGAGCGACGGCACTGTGATCGATTTAGTAGGTGGGATTGAGGACCTAAAAGCCCGCCGCATCCGGGCGATCGGCGACCCACAGGTCCGCTTCACTGAGGATTACCTACGGATGCTGCGGGCGGTCCGCTTTGCTTGTCAGATTCACGGGGAGGTTGACCCAAAGACGGCCGAAGCGATCCAGGAGAACGCGGAAAAAATTCGGTTCATCTCCTGGGAACGAATCCGCGAAGAGCTATTTCGCACCCTGAGGAGCGACGAGTCAGCGCGCGGGATCACCCTCCTTGATGAATACGGTCTCCTGGAACGCATCCTCCCCGAGGTCGTTGCCATGAAGGGCGTTCCTCAACCAGAGAAGTATCACCCAGAGGGCGACGTGTATATCCATACGATCGAAGCGGTGAGGGTTGCCGATGGGTTTGTGCGCGACCCACTGGTGAAGTTTGCCGTTCTCTTGCACGATGTGGGAAAGCCTTATGCCCTCAAGCGAAGCGGGGGAGAGAACATGGCAGGCCACTGCGCTGTCGGGGGACGGATGGCGAGGGCCATCGGCCGGAGACTTCGCCTCAGTCGCCAGGAGATCTCGCGCCTCTTCTTCCTCATCAAGAATCACATGCGGATTGCTGCCTTTCCGGAGATGGGTCGGGGAAAACAGGTTCGCTTCTTGAGCGAAGGGGAGGTCCCAGCGGCTCGCACGCTCCGGAAGCGTTACCCGCTGTTCTTCGACCTGTTGCAGGTTCTCGTCGCTGACTGTGAGGCGAGTGTTCATCGTTCCTCCGCCTGGGCCCCAATCCTTCGAGAAACCCTGCGTGTCGTTGAGCACATCGATCGTGTCTGTGGCCTGAAGCGCGCGCGCGAACTGATAGACGGACACACCCTCCTGAAAATGGGACTCGAGCCAGGACCACTGCTCGGTGAGATCCTCGAGGCGATCCACGATCGGATCCTCGCTGGTGAGATCACCACCCGTGAGGAGGCCCTCGCCGCAGCATGCGCGCTCCTCTCGCAGCAAGATCCGATGAGGGATCAGGAGGGGAACTAGGGCATCAATCGATGGGACAAGCGCCCTGGGAAGCTCTAGTACCTTCCGATAGCCTCGTTTGGTCAATCACTGTGATGGAAGGAGATGGCAAGAGGGGCGATTGTCGTGCCGCGATAGGACAGCGCGGGCGGCTAGAGCACCGCGTGCTTCGGGGCGTCCATTCTTGCGCGTGATGCTTGATGGGACTTCACGATAATGGGAACCTCACTTGATATCAGCAACGACCTGGCGCTCGATCTGGAACAGATCATCGGCCAGTGCATCGCCATTCTCGGGATCCGCGGCTCGGGGAAGTCGAACACCGCCGGAGTCATCTTTGAGGAACTCCTAAAACATAACTATCCGCTCTCCATTGTCGATATCGACGGTGAGTACTTCGGCTTGAAGGAGCGCTACGAGGTCCTCGTGGTCGGACAGGGTAAAGGGGTGGAGATCGAGGTCGACGTTGACTGCGCTGAGGAGATCGCGCAGGTCAGTATAGAGAAGAGCGTTCCCGTTGTCCTCGACCTAAGCGGCTTCCTCTCCGAGGAACGCTCTGAGTTTCTCAAGGCGTACCTGACCGCGCTGTGGAATCTGGCTGGCAAGCTCCGCCGCCCGTACATCATTGGGATAGAGGAAGCCCATGAGTTCATCCCTCAGGGAGTTCGGACTAAATTGAAGGAGCTGATCAGCCGTATCGCTCTACGCGGTCGCAAGCGTGGCCTGGGGGCGATCATCATTTCGCAGCGTAGCGCCAAGGTGGAGAAGGACGTCCTCAGCCAAGCCGGAATGCTCTTTCTTCATCGGGTCGTGCATGAAGCGGATATGCGCGTCTATGGAGAGCTCCTCCCGTGGCGGAAGAGCGAGGTGAAGGAAATCATCACCGCCCTTGAAACAGGGGACTGCGTATACATAAATGGGGAGACGATCCTCCCCATCTACGTGCGGGAACGGGAGACCTTCCACGCTGGTTTCACTCCTTCACTTGAAGTGGTCGTTACCCCCGAGCTGAGACAGGTGAACCAGTCGATTATCGAGGCGATCGAGCGGGCCAAAGTGGGGAAGGGGAAGAAGTCCCGTATTGAAGAGTGGCGAGGGCGGCTTGAGCAGTTGGAGGCCGTCCTTGCGGAGAAGGATAAGACGATCGCCGAGTTGGAGGAGGCCGCCCGTACGCTTGGCTACATCAAGGTAGAGATCCCTTCTCCTTCCCTCTCCAACATGCAGGATATCTCCAAGGCGATCGTTCATTCGGCCGAGGGAGGAAAGGTCGCCTCGAGAGCAGCCCGGTCGATGAGTTCGGTCTCCGATTCAGTGGCAACGCGTGAGCCAGTGGCTCCAGTGATAGAGGCTCCCTTCGATGAGGGTAACGTGATCGACATCGATGAGCTAGGCTCTATGGATTCGCTTCCCCAGGCGGTGAGGCGGCATATCGATCGGCTTGTCTCCCGTGCAGCCAAGAAAGGTATTCTCGATAGACGTATCCTTGCCTTTGCCGTAGCCCATGCCCCGACTTCTTATTCGGTCCGACAGATCGCTGCCTGGACAGGCTGCGCGCAAGGGGTGATCGAGGACGATCCACCCCGAGATTTCCTCGACATGGGCCTGATTGTCCGTGAGCGGCGTAGCGACGGCCTTCATTATCGCAGTAACCTGAAGGCGTTTGTTACACGTGAGTTCGGAATCTACAAACCGGATATCGGAGCGCGGGAGCTTCATCTGATCGCTCAATGCCTCCGTACTCGCCTTGCTGTCTTGGGGAGCGCAGTGATAAGATAAATAGACAGCTACAATGATTTCAAGCCAGGTAATTTGTGGTACCCGTTGACCGACCCCCCCTCTTTTGCTACAATTCGATCGGGGAAGGAGGGGGCATGAAGGTAAAAATCGTTGAGCGGCATGCCGCACCGAGTGAAGCGCTGCGGGGCTATGTGCTGGAGAAGACCGAGGCCCTGAAGCGCTATTTCGATCGTATCATCAGTGTTGATGTCGTTTTGTCAGTGGAGAAGGAGCGGCAGATTGCCGATTTTCACGCCCACTTGACCAACCGGAAGATCATCAAGGCGCACGAGGAGTCACCCGATATGTATGCCTCGATCGACAAAGCGATCAACCGGTTGAAGCGTCAGCTTGTGAAATACAAGGATCAGCTCAACGATACCAGGGCCCGAGGGATGGGGGCGTCTTTCGCAGAAGCTTCCTCCATAATGGGAAAGGTTGACCACAAAGAGATTCTGCGTACCGATATTTACTTCCACAAACCGATGACACCCGAGGAGGCTGCCCTGCAGTTGGAAGCGATCGATAAGGGATTCTTGGTCTTCATTAACGCTGAGACCAATCGGATGAGCATCATCTACCATCGGCGTGATGGGCACTATGCCCTGATCGAATCGCGACGGTAGACCAATGCGAACGATCGGGGAAGAAACGTGGTAAAGGCACTTTCATTGTTCTCCGGAAGCTTAGCTAGCCAGGTTGTAACCCGCTTGGTTGAGCATACACCGGGGGTGGATGAAGTCTTACTCCTTCACTTCCGTTCCCCGTTTTTCGAAGAGTACGAGGCCGTTCGTGAATTGGTGAAAAGCGAATGGCCGGGAGTGAGCTTTCGGACACAGTCATTAAAGAAGGACTACCGTCGCTTAGCCAATATACCACCTGGTAGCTGCTTCACACTCAAGCGCAGTTGTCTGAGCTGTCGAACCCTCATGCTGTCGCGCGCCATTCGTTATATGGAAAGGATCCAGGCTGATTTCATCGTTACCGGAGAGATTGTTGGTCACAATGGGCTCTACGAGGAGGAGATGGAGCGAATTACCGAAGACCTTGGGATTAGTGGCCTTGTTCTGCGTCCCCTTTCAGCGCGTCTCCTCTCTCCGAGTCGCCCTGAGCTCGAGGGGTGGTTCAAGCGTGAGGATCTCGGCGATCTGAGGGTGGGGGACGACGACCGCTTGATCGGGTTAGCCGAGAGGTTTGGCCTGACCACTGATGATGCGATCTGTTCTCATCGGCGTTGCAAGCTTACCCTTGCCGAGTTTGGGGAGAGGTTGGAGGACCTGTTCGTCGAAGATGAATTCACCTTAAATGCTCTTAAACTCCTCGATTTCACGCTCTACTATAAGCGCCCACCCGATGTGAAGATTGTTCTGGCAATGGATGAGAAGGAAAAGCGCGCCTTGCAGAATTACTTCCTCCCCCAAGATCTGCGGGTTTATCTTTCTACACACCGCGGGCCGATGACCCTTGTGCGTACCAACTGGCAGCGCAAGTCGCCTTCCCAGGTACGCGCGATCATCAAACTGGCGGGTCGGATCACCGTCACCCACAGCGAGGCGGCTCACCTCGCGAGTGTGCCGATTAATTACCGCTTCGAAAACGACGATGAAACCTCGCAGTTAAGCGTCCTCCCTTTTAACTCCGTTGCTGAGATTGCCGATCATTGTCTCGTCTCCACTTCCCCCCACACGGTTGTTTCCAGGAAGGTTCCCCCGCCTTGAAAAACTGCCCATACAGGCTATACTGTTTATAAGACCCTATAAAGGGCTTTGTTGGTGAAAGGACAGGATAAAAAAGATCCTGCTCCTCAATGAGTGGGAAGTTGTGATAATCCCCGAGGAGGAAAAAGGGGGGTGGTATGCCTTTTTATCGCTATATGTGCAAGCAATGCGGCTCCATATTCAAGCTGTTGCAAGAAAACGGCAACGGCTCTCCCGCTGTGTGTCCTAATTGTGGGAGCCAGGCGACAAGGCGTCTCCTTCCCCGTATCGGAGTGATTTACAAGGGGAGTGGTTATTACACGACCGACTATCGAAGTAAGAGCAAGGAAAAGACAACCCCCACCTCCAAGGCTGAGGAGTGAGTGATTGCAGGTCCACATTTTTTGCTATCGCTATCAGAGTATAATGGGCATGGCGTTGTTACTTGGCCCCGTGGAGCGCGGGGCTTTTTCGTGAAGGGCGATCGGACTATCGGTTGACGGCGAAGGTCTTCTAATGAGGGGTGAGCCTATTGATTTCTGGCGATGATATCAAGCGGGTGAAGCTTCAGCTTGCGTCTCCGTCTGTGATACTTAGTTGGTCGCACGGGGAAGTTACCGAGTCAGAGACGATCAACTATCGGACCCACCGGGCTGAGCGGGGCGGTCTATACGCGGAGGAGATCTTCGGACCGGAGAATGACTACGAGTGCGCTTGCGGAAAGTACAAAGGGAAGAAGTACGAGGGGATCACCTGCGAGAAGTGTCACGTCTTGGTGACCGACTCCTCGGTACGGCGTGTGAATATGGGTCACATCGCTCTTGCCAGCCCCGTGGTCCACTTCTGGTACTTGAAAGGGGTCTCCAGCCTCTTGAGTCGTCTTCTCGGGATGAAGAAGAAGGAGTTACAGCGGATTGCCTACTATGAAACTGAGCCGATCGAACAAGCGCTATACGTGGTTACCACTTCGGATTGCAAGGAGGTGCGGCCGGGGGAGACCCTTTACACCTCGGAATACGAGATCCTGGCGAGCGTATTTCCTTTCTCTGTGGAATCGGCGTACTACGTGGCCAGTACTCCGCAGATCCTCACTGATGAGGGAGGACGGGTTGCGGTAGAGGAACGCCACCTTACCAACGGAGAGCGGGTACGCGCGGTAGTAATTGGTTCTCAGGAGTACCCACTTATAGGAGACGTTGAACTTCTTATTGAGGACGGGGACGAGGTTAAGGCAGAGTCGCTAATTGCCGAGAGGCCGGTCGCTGATATCTGCTCTAAGACAGCCTTTGAGATGCTCGCTGACCGGTACGGTCCGGAGATTAAAGGGGAAGCACTCGATCGTGAGATCCTGGACAGTCTGATTTTCCTTGTCACGCGCGTGAAGGACCCGGAGGTTCCCCTCAAGGCTGGGGATCGCTTGACCTATTTGGAGAAGCGAGCCTACGAGCGGATCTATCCGGGCGGTTTCGTGGCAATGACTGGTGCGATAGGGATCAAAGGACTGTTAGAGGTCATTGGCCTCGATGAACTCCATCGGGACTTGACCGTGGAGTTACATCACGAGACGACGGTTGGGGCCCAACGGAGATTGATCAAGCGACTGGAGGTAGTCGATCAGTTGCGAGCTTCGGGGAACAATCCGCAGGATATGGTTCTCGATGTGATTCCGGTCCTCCCACCGGCGCTACGGCCGATGATCCAGCTTGAGGGAGGCAAGTTCGCCACCACTGATTTAAACGATCTTTATCGGCGGATCATCAACCGGAACAATCGCTTAAAGAAACTGATGGACATGGGGGCGCCAGAGGTAATCCTGCGCAACGAGCGGCGTATGCTGCAGGAGGCGGTGGATGCCCTGATTCACAATGAGAAGAAGGAGAGCCCGATCCGCGGGCGCGACAATCGGCCGCTTAAGTCACTCTCGGAGCGAATTCACGGGAAGCACGGTCGACTCCGGAGGAACCTTCTCGGCCGCCGCGTCGATTATTCGGGACGCGCGGTGATCGTGGTTGACCCGAAGCTCAAGTTGAGCCAGTGTGGGCTTCCCAAGAAAATGGCTCTCGAGCTGTTCAAACCGTTCATTCTTCACCACCTCGAGTCAACCACCTTCTCCGACTTCGATGAGATTAAGAACAAGGCTCTCCGCGGTGAGATGCCTGAGGTATGGGATATCTTAGAAAAGCTGATCAAGGATCATCCCGTGCTTCTCAACCGTGCCCCGACCCTACACCGCCTCTCAATGCAGGCCTTCGAGCCGCTCCTCGTGGACGGAGAGGCAATTCACATTCACCCTTTGGTCTGCCCACCATACAATGCCGATTTTGATGGGGATCAGATGGCGGTCCACCTTCCCCTTTCCCGGACGGCAATTGCCGAAGCAAGAGAGCTTATGGCGGCTCCGCGTAATATCCTCTCCCCGGCGAACGGAGAGCCGCTGAGCCTTCCAACCCAGGACCCAATCTTCGCTTATTACTATTTGACCCTCGTCGATCCTGAGGGGAAGGGAACTGGGAAGTACTTTCGGGATATCCTTGAGGCGAGACGGGCACATGAGGAGGGCTTCCTCGACCTTCATAGCTCGGTGAAGATCAGGATTGGTGGGAAGCTTGTGGAGACGACCCTCGGTCGGGCCGAGCTGAACCTTGCTCTTCCGCCCGCGGTCCGCGATTACAGCCGGGTGATGGACCGCCGGGCGATCAAGCGCCTGATCATGGAGTGCTACCACCGCCTTGGTTGGGAGGGAGCGGCGAAGGTTCTCGATAGCCTGAAGGATCTTGGCTTCAAGTATGCTACTCGAGCTGGACTGACGATTTCGATTAGAGACTGCCTCATCCCACCGGAGAAGGAGGAGATCATCAAGCGCTCCTACGCGGTGGTTAGGCGGATCAACAAGATGTCCGAGCTCGGGTTAGCCACTGAAGAGGAACGCACACAAGCGGTGATCCGCGTTTGGCGAAGGACGGTTGATGAAGTGGAAGAGGCGACGATGGAGAATCTTCGTCGCAATAAGTTCAATCCTGTGTATGGGATTGTCACCTCGGGGGCGCGCGGTGGGCCGGATCAGGTAAAGCAGTTGTGTGGGATGCGTGGGCCAATGGCCGGGCCGTCGGGGGAGATTATTGAGATGCCGGTCATCTCCAACTTTCGCGAGGGGTTGGATATGATAGAGTACTTCATCTCCACTCATGGCGGCCGCAAGGGGGCGGCCGATACTGCACTAAAGACGGCGGACTCCGGCTACCTCACCCGCCGATTGGTCGATGCCTCCTCGGATACGGTTATCCAGGAGATTGATTGTGGAACCGCGCAAGGGGTAGAGGTCGATCCTCTTCGCTTCAGCAAGACCGAAGTGATGGAACCAATTGAAGAACGGATCTACGGTCGCGTTGCCACCCGCCCGATCGTCGATCCGAGCACCGGCGAGGTTCTCGTAGAAGCGAATCAGTGGATTACTCACGAGATGGCAGCGCATATCGGCAGGTTTGAGGTCGAACTCCCCATAGGTAGTAGGTTGGAACAGGAGCGGCTTGTAGGGACCAAAAGCGTTGAAGATATTCGCGATCGGGCTAGTGGGCGGGTTCTCCTCCAGGCAGACGAGTTGCTCACTCCTCGCTTGATCGACGCCCTGCGTTCCGCTGGGGTCACCCGGATTAGGGTGAGGCCCCAGATCATGATCCACTCACCGATGACCTGTGAGACGAGAAATGGGATCTGTCAGTATTGTTATGGGTACGACATGAGTAACCACCGGCCGGTACAGTTGGGTACGGCCGTTGGAGTGATTGCAGCACAATCGATCGGTGAGCCGGGGACGCAGCTGACGATGCGTACCTTTCATACCGGCGGTGTGGCTGGGGAGGATATCACTCAGGGGCTTCCCCGCGCTGAGGAGTTGTTTGAAGCGCGCAAAACGATGAAGAGCGCGCAGGCTTGGATCTCGCCCCTCGACGGGCACGTGACCGCAATAACGCCTACAGAGAGCGGTGCCGATCGGATCGAAATCGCTGGCGAACCAAGGACGGTTCAGATCCCTTCCGCGACTGCATGCGTCAAGAAAGGAGAAGAGGTTGACGCAGATGGTCTCATCGATTCCGGGAGCCCGTGTGCCGGCGAGGTCTACCTGATGAGTGATGGTAAGCGTAAGGAGATGCTCGTAATCGATACTGAGTCCGGCGACCGTTCTTACCCTCTTCCTCCCGGCGTGGTTCCGCTAGTGAAAGATGGAGACGTTGTCTCTGCCGGAGAAGCGCTCACCGAGCGGTTCAATATTCCATCAATCGTGTCTGACAAGAAAGGGACGGTCCGTTTTCCCGAGGGGAAGGAGCGGACTTTCGAGGTACTGGGAGATGATGGGAGTCTCCGGAAGTATGAGATCCCTTATGGAGCACGCATGATGGTCGAGCCTGGGGCTACGGTGAAGGAGGGGGAGCAGCTCACTTCGAAGTCGAAGCCGATCTTCATCGCGGCGGAGGCCGAGGGAACCGTCCTTTTGCTCGCAGATAGGATCATCGTTTATAACCCGTCGGGCCGCGCGATGCGCTTCCCTCTCACCGCTGACCTTTCTCCCTTGAAAGGAAATGGAGAACAGGTACGCGAAGGGGAGAGATTGCTTAAGTTAGAGATTCCCTACAGTGGGCTCCTGAAAGTGGAGGCGGTCAGGAAAAAGGACGGGGTTACGACGATTCGCTTTCAACCCAAGAGTGTAGTGGAGATCGATCAACTGGCGACGGTACGGGTTGGCGACAAAGTGAAAGAGGGTGACCTTTTAACCAAAGGTGTTGTGCCCCCCCATACTCTCTTGGCGACAGCCGGCGTGCAGAAGGTGAGAGGGTATTTGCTAACCGAGATCCATAAGGTTTACAAGACCCAAGGGGTGGATATCAACGATAAGCACCTCGAGGTGATCATCCGCCATATCTTAAACAACGTCCGCATTGTGGATCAAGGCGACTCGCGCTTCCTGCTGGGTGACTTGGTTGTACTGGAGGAGTTCCACCAGGAGGTACAGGCGCTAGTCCGCTGGAACTCTGAGGCGGAGCGGGTCCGCAAGGAGACGATTGGCGAGAAGATCGCCGAGGACGTGGTTGCAGGCGGGCGGTTGATTGCCTCAAGTGGTCAGTGTTTGACCGAGGAGACCCTGAAGGCAGCACACTGTGCAGGCCTCAACTTTATCCGCATCCAGCGAGGGGAAGAACTCTTCGAGATCCCATTGAAGGACAAGCGTCTTCCCATTGGTGAGCGCGAGCTTCTGCGTATCTCCAAGGCGGCGCTGCAGACGAAAGGATGGCTCTCTGCTGCCTCCTTCCAGCGGACAACCAAGGTCCTTGCCGAGGCAGCCTTGCGGGGAGAGGTGGATAAACTGCAAGGGCTGAAGCCAAACATCATTGTTGGAAAAAAGATCCCGGCTGGGACTGGGTTCCCCGTAGCACCGAAGATCCAGGGGGATGAGCTAGTGGAGGCTGGGGAATCGCCTTCCAACGGCGACTTGACAGAATCTATGAGCTAATCTATAATCTGCTACAATTTGGAGTGTGAAGATGCCGACGATCAATCAACTTATTCGACTAGGACGTAAACCGAAGGTAAGAAAGAGTAAGGCTCCGGCACTCGGTTCCTGCCCACAGCGGCGAGGCGTCTGCACGCGTGTCTACACCCGCACCCCTAAAAAGCCGAATTCGGCACTGCGCAAGGTTGCTCGTGTCCGCTTGAGTAATGGGAAGGAAGTCACCGCTTACATCGGCGGTGAGGGGCACAACCTTCAAGAGCACTCGATGGTCATAGTACGGGGTGGTCGAGTGAAGGACCTTCCAGGAGTACGTTACCACATCGTTCGTGGCCCCCTCGACGCGGAAGGAGTAGAGGGACGTCGACAGGGGCGCTCGAAGTACGGAGCTAAGAAGGGGAGCTAGGTGGAAAGAATGCAGATACCAGGCCGGGGTGTCGAACCTGATATCAAGTATAACAGCAGGCTCCTCGCGAAGCTGATTAATTATGTCATGCTGGACGGCAAGAAGTCGATCGCGGAGCGGATCGTTTATAAAGCCTTGGGACAGGTCGATGATCGAAGTGATTCTTCTGTCCTTGAGGTTTTCAACGCCGCGGTCGCCAACTGCTCTCCCCGCTTGGAAGTACGCACCCGTCGTGTCGGTGGCGCCAATTACCAGGTTCCCTTCGAGGTGCCCCGGGATCGGCAGACTGCCCTTGCCCTTCGTTGGATCGTTCGGGCCGCTCGTGAGCGCGGCGAGCATACAATGAGTGGGCGCCTTGCCGCGGAGATTATTGATGCGGCGCGCAAGGAAGGGAAAGCTTACAACAAGCGGCTCGATGTCCACCGCATGGCTGAAGCCAACCGTGCTTTTGCCCACTACCGCTGGTAGTCGGGTTCGATTCCTTGTTTTCTAGGTGGTAGAAAGAGGGCTTCTATGTCCACCGACGTTTCTGTGGGGATAAAGCGGGTCCGTAATATTGGCATCATGGCTCATATAGATGCTGGGAAGACCACCACCACGGAACGGATTCTTTACTACACTGGACGGACCCATAAGATGGGCGAAGTACACGAGGGGGATACTGAGATGGACTGGATGCCCCAGGAGCGAGAACGGGGAATCACTATCACGGCTGCGGCGACAACCTGCTCCTGGCGCGATCACTGGATCAACATCATCGATACCCCGGGGCATGTGGACTTTACTGCTGAGGTGGAGCGGTCACTACGCGTACTCGACGGGGGAATTGTTATCTTCTCCGGAGTGGAGATGGTGGAATCGCAGTCCGAAACCGTGTGGCGACAAGCGGATCGTTACCGTATTCCACGCTTGGCGTTTGTCAACAAGCTTGATCGCGTTGAGTCGAGTTATACCCAAACCCTGGCGATGATCGAGGATCGGTTGGGTGTGGTCGTCGTTCCACTTCAACTTCCCTATCGTGACGAGAATCGCCGCTTGGTGGGAATGATTGACCTCCTCGCACGGCGCCTGATCGTCTGGGACCCTAAGAGCAAGGGAGAGCGTTATGAGTATCTCTCCGTTCCTGAAACGATCTGGGAGGAGCTAGAGCGCTATCGTGAGATGGCTGTTGAGAGAGTCGCTGAGTATGACGACCGGGTGATGGAGGCGTATATTGCGGGTGCAGAAATTGACGCGGCAGCGTTCCATGAGGGACTTCGCCGTGGGTGTATCCACCACAGCGTTGTACCGGTATTGGGGGGTTCGGCCTTCCAAAACCAGGGCGTACAGCCGCTTCTCGACGCCGTTGTTCGTTACCTTCCCTCACCGGTGGATATCCCTCCAGTGCGTGGAGTAGGTAGTGACGAAGAGCGTACAGCGGAGGTTGATCAACCATTCTCTGCGTTGGCGTTCAAAGTCGTCACCGATCGCTATGCCGGTCGATTGGTGTTTATCAGGGTTTATTCAGGAAAAGTGAAAGCAGGTGACCATCTGTTCAATGCGTCAACAGGTAAGGGCCTTCGACTTATGAAGATCTTCCGGATGCACGCCAATCAGCGCACTCCCTTGGATGAAACGCAGGCGGGGGAGATCGTAGCGGTCGTGGGTTCTCGCGAGATCTCGACTGGAGATACGCTCTGCGATAAGTCTTCCCCGATCCTCCTGGAGAAAATAAAATTTCCGGAACCGGTCGTCTTTATTGCTATCGAACCGCGTACCGAGGCCGAGCAGGGGGTCCTCTCCGAGGGGTTGGCGAAGCTTGCTCAAGAGGATCCGACCTTCCGCGTGGATGTCAATAAGGCGACGAATCAAACGATTATCTCAGGGATGGGGGAGCTGCATTTGGAGGTCCTAGTGCGCCGGCTTCGCGAGGAGTACGGCATCTCTGCTCTTGTGGGGCAGCCCCAGGTTGCCTATCGCGAGACGCTCAGCGAGCCGATTGACGTGGAGGGAAAATTTGTCAAGCAGACCGGAGGACGAGGGCAATACGGCCATGTTATCGTCCGCTTCGAGCCCCTCCCGCGCGGAAGCGGTTTTCAATTTACAGATACAGTTAAGAGAGACGAGATCCCGCGGGAGTATAGAGCGGCGATTGAGAAGGGGCTGAAGGAGACGTTGACAAACGGTCCCCTCGCCGGTTATCCTTTAGTGGATATTGGGGCTACCTTGATTGGGGGATCTTTTCACCCAGTCGATTCGTCCAAGCTAGCCTTCCGGGCGGCTGCAGTCACCGCGCTTCATAAGGCATATAGGAGGGGAAGTTTTGACCTTCTTGAGCCGATTATGGAGGGGGAGGTAATCACTCCGGGCGAGTACCTGGGGGAAGTTATGGAGGACTTGGCGCGCAGGCGCGGGGAGATCCGAGAACTTCAGTCGCGGGAGACGGTACAGATCGTCTTCGTGGCCATCCCACTCGCGGAGACGTTCGGCTATGCTACGCGACTGCGTTCTTTGACTCAAGGTCGAGCTACCTACACACTGCGTGTGGCGCGCTACGACGTGGTCCCAGAAGGGTTTAGGAAGGAGATTATCAGGAGTCGAGGTTACTCTAGCTATGGCGAGAGAGAAGATTAGAATCAAGCTGCGGGGCTACGACCATGAACTGGTCGACAGCTCGATCAAAAAGATCGTGGACTCGGCGACAGAGACCCGCGCCAAGATTTCAGGTCCCATCCCTCTTCCGACGAAGAGGCGAATCTATACGGTCCTGCGCTCCCCGCACATCGACAAGAAGTCGATGGAACACTTCGAGCGGCGTATTCACACCCGGCTGCTCGATATCAAGGAGCCGACCTCGGAGACGATCAATGCGTTGATGGACATCGAGCTCCCCACCGGTATCGACATCGAGATCAAGCTGTAGCAACGGAGGTTCTAGGCAGATGGCTCTAGGAATCTTGGCGCGAAAGATCGGGATGACACAGTTGTTCGTCGATGATCGTGCCGTCGGGGCGACGGTGATGGAAACGCAGCCGTGTACAGTGGTGCAAGTAAAGACCTTGGAAACGGACGGGTATAACGCCCTCCAGCTCGGCTATCAAGAGGTGGCGGAACGGAAGGTGACGCATCCTCTACAAGGGCACTACAAGAAGGCGGGTGTCCCGTCGCACCGGCACCTGTTCGAGGTCAGAGTGGACGACCCCTCCGCCTACAAGGTGGGAGATAAGATCGGGGTGGAGATCTTCTCTGAAGGGGCGAAGATCGATGTCACCGGGATCTCGCGTGGGCTGGGGTTCCAGGGGGTGGTGAAGCGGTGGAACTTCGCCGGTGGACCGAAGTCACACGGCTCGCACTTCCATCGTCGCCCCGGCGCAGTGGGAAGCTGTGTTGAGCCCGGACGCGTGGTAAAAGGGAAGAAGCTTCCTGGACATACTGGTAATCACCGCGTTACGATTAAGAAAGTGAGAGTCTTGCGGGTCGATCCAGAGAGGAATCTGCTGGTGCTCAAAGGATCGACCCCTGGTCCGCGCGGTTCTGTCTTACAGTTGAGGAAAAGTGATGGTTGAAGCAAAGCTGTACACTTTTGATGGAACGAGCGAGCCCCAGGTTGTTGAACTGGATGAGGGTATCTTTGGTGCCAAGGTCAACCCCGACCTTTTGCATCGGGCTGTCCGCATGCAGCTTCTGAATCGGCGTCAGGGGACGAGTTCGACCAAGACGCGCGGGGAAGTACGCGGTGGTGGTCGCAAACCCTGGCGACAGAAGGGGACCGGGCGGGCTCGCGCTGGCTCGCGTCGCTCTCCCCTTTGGGTTGGTGGTGGTGTTACTTTTGGCCCAAAACCGCGCTCCTATCACGTGAAGCTGACGAAGAAGATGCGCCAGGGGGCTCTGACTTCGGCTCTCTCCGATCGCGCTCACGAAGGGAAGGTCATCCTCCTCGATCGGATGGGATTTGAGGAGCCGAAAACCAAGTCCGCCGTTTCCTTGTTGAATCGTTTGGAGATGAGTTCTACCACTCTGGTGGTGGTTAGCGCTGGCGAGTATAATCGTCCGGCCAAGAGATCCTTCTCTAACATCCCCAAGGTGAAATGTCTAGCCTGTGCTGGATTGAATGTGTACGATGTCCTGCGTCATGAGGGATTAGTATTGACCCTAGAGGCGCTGGAAGAGCTGAAGGAGAGATTCTAGACATGGCGAAACTGGTTCATGCCGAGGATATTGTTCTTGCGCCGATTCTAACCGAGGAGACGTGGGCGAAAATGGAAGAGAACAAGTACGCATTCCGGGTCGCCCTCGGCGCGAACAAGATAGAAGTCAAGAAAGCGATCGAGGAGCTGTTCAAGGTAAAGGTGGAGAAGGTTTGGACAGCGAATATGAAGGGCAAGCCTCGCCGAGAACGACTGAACCAGTTACACGGACGGACGTCGCGGTGGCGAAAGGCCATCGTGCGACTGGCCGCTGGTGACCGAATCGATGTGATGGGGGGATAGGTATGTCTTTGAAGAGATTTAAGCCGACATCGCCGGGGCGTCGCCACGCCGATCTCCCCGATTATAGTGAACTCACGCCAGTGGCACCGGAGAAGAGTCTCCTCCAACCGATCCACAAGAAGGGGGGACGGAACTTCCAGGGGAAGACCACGGTGCGGTGGCGCGGTGGAGGGCATAAGCGTCGCTATCGGACCATCGATTTCTCTCGCGCCAAGGATGGAATCCCAGCGCGAGTCGTCTCACGTGAGTACGATCCGAACCGATCGGCGTGGATCACTCTTCTCCATTATGTGGATGGGGAGAAGCGTTACATCCCCACGCCAGTCTCCTTAGAGATCGACGCGCAGGTAGAGTCCGGAGAGACTGCAGAGGTCCGCGTTGGTAACGCCATGCCCCTGCGCCGCATCCCACTTGGAGCGGTGATCCATAACCTAGAGCTGAGTCCTAGGAGTGGTGGAAAGGTGGCGCGCTCGGCCGGGACGTCGGTAAAGCTGATCGGCAAGGAGGGCGATCGGGCACATGTCCGCATGCCTTCCGGTGAAGTGCGGATCTTCAGTGTGGAGTGTCGGGCCACGATTGGAGAGGTCTCTAACCCCGACCACAAGAGCGTGAAGCACGGGAAGGCGGGGCGCGTTCGTCACTTGGGGCGCAAGCCTAAGGTACGCGGTGTGGCGATGAACCCTGTCGACCACCCGCATGGTGGCGGAGAGGGGCGCGCCCGTGTCGGGCGGCCGCAGGTTTCGCCGACTGGAAAGTTAGCCAAGGGCGGCCGCACGCGGAAGAAGAGAAAGCGGTCAAGCGCCCTCATTGTGCGCCGGGCTGGCAAGGGGAGACGATAAGGAGTCACGGTATGCCGAGATCGATGAAGAAAGGACCGTACGTGCAGGAGAGCCTTCTAAAGAAGGTGTATAAGGCCAAGCGGGGAGAACTGGAGGAGATTAAAACGTGGGCGCGGGCCTCTATGGTCACCCCGGAGATGGTGGGGCTGACGATCAGGGTTCACAACGGGAAAGTGCACGTGCCGGTTTACATTGTTGAGAATATGGTCGGGCACAAACTGGGGGAGTTCGCGCCGACGCGGACCTTCCGTGCCCACGGTGGGATGAAGAAGAAACGGGCCCCAGGCCTGACCTAGGAAGAGATGATGGAAGCGCGTGCCGTAACGAGATTTATTCGTGTGTCTCCTCGCAAGGCGCGGTTGGTGATCGACTGTATTCGCGGCAAGGAGATCAACGAAGCACTACAGATCGTCTCGTTATCCAATAGAAAGGCGGCGCGACCAATCCGCAAAACGTTAGAGTCAGCGATCGCCAATGCAGAGAATAACTATGACGTCGATGTCGATCGACTGGTTGTGCTACGCGCTACTGTCGACATGGGCCGTAGCTTGCGGCGTTTGCGGCCTCGAGCGATGGGGCGGGCTGACATCATCCGCCGGCCGACGAGCCATATCACTATCGTCGTAGGCGAGAAGAGGGATGAATAATGGGGCAGAAGGTGCATCCGATCGGATTTCGTGTTGGGGTAACTCGCAAATGGATCTCCAACTGGTATAACCCCAAACTCGCCCCGGAGTATATCGCCGAAGATAAGCGAATTCGTGACCTCATCGGCCAGCGGTATCGCCGAGCCGCAGTGGCCGAGGTGAACATCGAGCGGTCCAAAGAGGATCGTGTATCGATAGTTGTTCGCTCGGCACGGCCGGGGATCATCATTGGCCGGGGAGGGAGCGAGATCGAGGGATTGCAGACGGCACTGGAACGTCTCACCGGCAGGAAGGTAAAAGTGTCGATCAAGGAGGTCGAGCGACCTGACTTGGAGGCGGCGCTTGTTTCACAAGATGTGGCGATGCAGATTGAGAGCCGCATTGTGCCAGCCCGCGCCATGAAAGAGGTGATCCGGCGTGTGATGGGTGCGGGGGCTGAAGGGGTGAAAATCAAGGTGAGTGGCCGACTTGGCGGTGCGGAGATCGCCCGGTCGATCACGATGATGCAGGGCCGGGTTCCACTGCAGACGATCCGCGCGGATATCGATTACGGTTTTACTGAGGCAAGGACAAAGTATGGGAATATCGGGGTCAAGGCGTGGGTCTTCCGTGGTGAGCGTACCCCGCTGGCGCAGCGGGATGAGGTGAGATAGAATGGCTCTTCTTTTTCCCAAAAGGACAAAGCACAGGAAATTCCATCGCGGGCGAATGAAGGGAAAGGCGACGAGGGGGAGCGAGATCGCGTTTGGTGAGTACGGAATCCAGGCCCTTGCCCCTGCTTGGATTACCGATCGACAGATCGAGGCCTGTCGGACGACAATCGCCCGTCAGACACACCGCGATTCTAAGATCTGGATTCGGATCTTCCCCGACAAGTCGATCACGAAGCATCCTGCGGAAGCGCGCATGGGAAAAGGGAAGGGCCCGGTGGATCACTGGGTGGCAGTTGTAAAGCCAGGACGGATCCTGTTTGAGATTGCGGGGATCGGTGAGGCGGAGGCCAAAAGGGTGCACAAGCTTGTCAGCCACAAACTCCCCATTTCCACTCGGCTGAAGCATAAGAGTGTGCTGGGAGGAGAGGTATGAAGGCCGAGAATCTGCGCGAGTTGACCGCAGAGGAACTGACACAGAAGGGGAGGGAACTTAAGAGGAAACTGTTCAATCTGCGTTTCCAGAAGGTGAGCGGAGAGTTGGATAATACAGCCGAACTGGCAAAGACCCGCAAGGATATTGCCCGGGTGATGACGGTTGCCCGCGAGAAGATGCGGGAGGCGAGAGGATGAAGAAGGTGAAGATCGGGCGGGTGGTGAGCGATCGCATGGAGAAGACCATTGTGGTGAAGGTTGAGGAACGTCGCCTTCATCCCCGCTACCCCAAGTATATCCGGAAACATTTTAAGTTTTACGCACATGATCCTGTTGGGGCGGCGGGACTAGGGGATTTAGTGAAGATTGAGGAATCCCGCCCCTACAGCCGGACCAAGCGCTGGAGACTGGTTGAAATCATTGAGAAAGCGGAGGCCTAGGCGTGATTCAAATGCAGACGATGCTTAGGGTGGCGGATAACTCTGGGGCGAAGCAGGTCCGCTGCATCAACGTCCTGGGGCCGTCGCACCGGCGACGTGGCGAGATCGGGGATATCGTAGTTGGTTCGGTGCGCAAGCACCTTCCCACGAGTGACATTGAGAAGGGGCAGATCGTGAAAGGGGTCATCGTCCGTACGCGTAGTGCGTACCGCCGGAAAGATGGAACCTACATCCGATTCGATGATAACGCAATCGTTCTTATCAACGACCAGGGTGAACCGATCGGGACACGTGTGTTCGGACCGGTGGCACGCGAACTGCGGGATAAGAGGATGTTGCGGATTATCTCCCTCGCTCCTGAGGTCCTGTAAAGGAGTGGATGATGAGAAAGGTGCGCAAGGGAGACCGAGTGAAGGTGATTGCCGGAAACGACCGCGGGAAGATTGGGAAGGTGCTCGTCGTCTATCCTGAGCGAAATCGTATCATCGTGGAGAATGTGCACATGATCACAAAGCACCAGCGGGCGACGCAAAGCCTACGTGAGCCGGGGATCATAAAGCGTGAGGGGACGATTCACGTTTCCAATGTGCTGCCGGTCTGTCCTGAGTGTGGAATTCCGACGCGGGTCGGATTCACGGTGGTGGACGGCGAAAAGATGCGTCGCTGCAGACAGTGTGGGGAGATATTTAGATAGAGATGTTGCTAGCTGAAAAGTTTAAAACAGAGGTTGCTCCACGGTTGATGAAGGAGCTTCGCCTTAAGAACGTGATGCAAGTCCCGTGTGTGGAGAAGGTCATTATCAATATGGGGATCTCAGATACGGACAATCCAAAAGTGCTCGAGGGTGCGGTGAAGAACCTGGCGAAGATCACTGGGCAGAAGCCGATCGTAACAAAGGCGAGGTACTCAATTTCCGATTTCCACCTTACGGCCGGAGAACCGATTGGATGCAAGGTGACGTTGCGCCGTGCCCGGGCGTATGAATTCTTAAACAAATTGTTCAACGCAGTCCTTCCTGGGATCCGTGACTTCCGCGGCCTGTCGAGCTCCTCGTTCGACGGCCGGGGTAACTACTCACTTGGGTTAAGCGAGCAGTTGGTCTTTCCGGAAATTTCATACAACGAGATCACTGCAGTCCAGGGAATGGATATCACGATTGTTACTACCGCGAGGAGCGATCAAGAGGGATACGCCCTGTTAAAGGGGCTTGGACTTCCTTTCAAGGATTAGGGGGAGAGTGAATGGCGAAGAAGGCGCTGATCATAAAGAGCAACAAGGAACCAAAGTATTCAGTCAGGGCATACAATCGGTGCAGCCTGTGTGGGCGCCCACACGGTTACATCCGTGATTTTGGGATCTGTCGACTTTGCTTTCGCAAGCTCGCACACAAGGGGGAGATCCCCGGCGTGAAGAAGTCAAGCTGGTAAGGAAGGACGATGATGATAGCGCACCCCATTGCCGATATGCTAACGCGCATACGAAACGCGAGCGCGAAATTTCACCCTGAGGTCTCGATGCCACACTCGAATATTAAAGAGGCGGTCGCGCGCATCCTAGAAGCGGAAGGCTACATCATGGGCTACGAGGTGCTCCCTCGCGAGCCCCAGCCTGTGCTTCGTATTGAACTTAAGTATGAGGGAGAACGGAGTCAGGCGAAACGGGCGATCACCGACATTAGGCTTGTGAGCAAGTCCTCTCGCCGTGTCTATGTTGGCAAGGAGGAGATTCCACGGCCCTTGGGTGGCATGGGGATCTGTATCCTCTCCACTTCCCAAGGTGTTCTCTTGGGGAGTGAGGCTCAGGAGCGAGGGATCGGGGGCGAGGTTCTCTGTGAGGTGTTGTAAGGTGGTAAGCGATGTCTAAGGTCGGGAAGGTCCCAGTGAAAATTCCGGATGATGTCAAGGTCGTGGTCGGACCGGTGACGATTGCGGTGGAAGGGAAATACGGTCGCCTCGTGCAGACCTATCGCCCGGATGTGGTAGAGATCACCGTTGCTGATGGGATCGCCTCAGTGAAACGTCGGCATGAGGGGAAGCAGTACCGCGCCTTTCACGGCCTTTACCGCAGCCTTCTCGCCAACATGGTGTACGGCGTCTCGCAGCGCTGGGAGAAAGCGCTGTTGGTGAAGGGACTCGGATATCGGGCGAGACTTCAGGGGAGGACTCTCATCCTTGATCTTGGCTATTCAAAGCCGGTAGAGTACGAACTCCCCGAGCACGTGGAAGCCGAACTTCCAAATCCCGGAGAGATCATCCTCCGTGGGGCAAACAAGCAGCAGGTTGGGCAGGTTGCTGCCGAGATTCGGGCGTTGCGCAAGCCTGAGCCGTATAAAGGGAAAGGTATCAGGTACAAGGATGAACAGGTGTTACACAAGGCCGGTAAGCTTGGAGGCCAGGGCGCTGGCTTGGGAGAGTGAATGAGATGGCGATGATCAACAGGAAGGCACAGCGCATCAAGCGCCACCGTCGGCTTCGCAAGAAAGTCCACGGGACGGGGGAGCGTCCTCGTCTGTGTGTCGCCAAGAGCCTCCGCCACGTCTACGCCCAGCTAATCGACGACGAGGCGGGCGAGACTCTCGCGTCGGCGTCTACTGTTGATAAAGAGTTGCAAGGGATGGTGCGCGGATGCAACATCCCCGCCGCAAAGAAGGTAGGAGAGCTTTTGGCTAAGCGGGCGCTGAAAAGCGGCATTGAAACGGTTGTCTTCGATCGGGGTGGCTACCCTTACCACGGTGTGGTTGCTGCTCTGGCTGAGGAAGCTCGTAAGGGAGGGTTAAGGTTTTGATCACCACCGACGAGTTTGAAAATGAGATCATCGAGATCAGACGGGTGAGCAAGGTTACCAAGGGTGGTCGAAATCTGAAGTTCCGAGTGCTGATAGTCGTCGGGGATCGCAAAGGTCAAGTCGGAGTTGGTTTGGGAAATACGACCGAGATCCCGCGCGCTATCCACCAGGCGATCCGCGACGCCAAAAAGAACCTGATCGAAGTTCAACTGGACGGAGGGACGGTTCCCCATGAAGTGATCGGGAAGTTCAAGGCGGGGAGGGTCCTGTTGAAGCCAGCTCACGCTGGTACAGGAGTCATCGCCGGGGTGACGGTGGGGGCGATCTGTCGGCTGGCCGGGGTAAAGGATATTCTGACTAAATCCTTGGGAACGACGAACCCTCTCACCCTGTCGCGAGCGGCGATAAACGGTTTGGCACAACTGCGTAGCCGTAGCGAAGTTAAGACGCTTCGAGGGTATGAGGACGAAGCGGGCGAGGAGGTCAAGGATGAAACTTGAGGATCTTCGCCCTACTAAAGGGAGTGTTCATAAGCGGAAGCGCGTTGGGCGTGGCTATGGATCCGGGCGCGGTGGACACGAGAGCGGCCGCGGAACCAAGGGACAAAACTCCCGCAGCGGTGGTGGGGTTCGGCTTGGTTACGAGGGTGGACAGACCCCAATATGGATGCGTTTTCCTAAACGGGGTTTTCATAACTATACGCGTGTTAAGTACGCCTGTGTGAACCTGGATGCTATCGAGAGCCGTTTCCCGGCACAGGCTGAGGTGACGCTTCAACGCTTGCGTGAAATGAACCTTGCCAAAGGAAGTGAAGCGCGGTTGAAGGTCCTAGGCAGGGGGGAGCTGAGTAAGCCTCTCACGGTGCGGGCACACCGCTTTACACATGCAGCCAGACGGAAGATCGAGCAGGCGGGTGGAAAGGTTGAGGTGGTCTAAGCATGTGGGAGAAATTCTCGCACCTGTTCAAGGTTCCGGAGCTTCGCAAGAGAATATTATTTACCCTTGGCGCGATCATTATTTTTCGCGCGGGAACCCATATCGCTGTTCCTGGTGTCGATGCGGAAGCGCTTAAGAACTTCTTTGCCACGCAGGGTGGTGGAATCTTCGATTTTATGAACATGTTTACCGGTGGGGCGTTACAGCGGTTCTCGCTGTTTGCCCTCGGGGTTACGCCGTACATTAACGCCTCGATTATCTTCAGCTTGCTCACCGCTGTCATTCCCAAATTGAAGGAGCTGCAGCAGCAAGGCCGCGAGGGGCGGCGGAAGATCACCACCTATACCCGTTGGGCGACCCTGGGCCTGGCGACCGTGCAAGGCGCGACGATGAGTATGTTGATTGTCAACTGGGGCTTGGCAAGCGGTGGACTTTGGTTCTACCTTACCTCGGTTCTCACTTTGACCACGGGGACGATCTTCCTGATGTGGCTCGGAGAGAGGATGACTGAGAACGGAATCGGGAATGGAATTAGCATGATCATCATGATCGGGATCCTCTCCCGTTTCCCTGCGCAGCTACAATCGACCTACATCGAGATTTCCGCGGGCACGGTGAGCCCGTTCTGGGGGCTGGCGTTCTTTGCTATTTTGGTGATAGTCGTTGCTGGGGTGACCATGATTCAACAGGGGCAGCGGAAGGTCGTGATCCAGTACGCCAAGCGAACCTCCGGCCGCCGCGTCTACGGCGGGCATACATCACACTTGCCGATCCGTGTGAATCAGGGTGGGGTCATCCCAATCATCTTCGCCTCGGCTCTTCTCACCATGCCGATGACCCTAACCCAGTGGGCTCCAGGGCTAGCGTGGTTGACACCTTACGTCCAAAATGGGAGCCTTCCCTATATTCTTGCCTACGTGATTCTTATTATCTTCTTCACCTACTTCTACAGCTCGATCGTCTTTGATCCGCAGGATGTGGCAAAGAACGTGCGCGAGTCGGGGGGGTTCATACCCGGTGTGCGACCGGGGAAATCGACGGCCGACTACATCTCGGGGGTGCTGAATCGGCTGCTATTGATCGGTGCACTCTTCCTGGCTGCGGTCGCCGTGTTACCGTACATCTTCGCGGCGTTAAGCGGGATTCGAGGGATGTTCCTCATCGGGGGGACGTCACTTCTGATTGTAGTTGGGGTTGGGATCGATACTCTGATGCAGATCGAAGCCCACCTTGTCATGCGTCACTATGAAAGCTTGACCAAGGCTGGGGGCCTTCTTGGACGGAGGAGATAATGACTCGTAAGAGGATCGCCCTCCTCGGCCCTCCTGGCGCAGGAAAAGGAACTCAGGCGAAGCTGATCGCTGACAAAACCGGTCTTTGTCATCTGTCGACCGGTGACATACTTCGCGATGAGGTGGCGCACGGGACAGAAATTGGTCGGGCGGCAAAGTTGCATATGGATCGTGGTGATCTCGTCCCAGACAAGCTTATCATCGACATGATTCATGAGCGGATTGCGAAAACGGACGGGTTCATCCTCGACGGGTTCCCACGTACGGTCGCCCAGGCCGAGGCGCTTTTAAAGATCACCCCGCTCGATCTGATGATTAACATCACCCTGTCGCGGGTGGAAGTGATAAAGCGGCTTTCGTCACGCCGCGTATGTCGCGAGTGCGGAAAGATCTATAACCTTCTCTTCAATCCGCCGAAGAGCAAGACCCGCTGCGACCTCTGTGGGGGAGAACTCTTTCAGCGGGACGACGATCGACCTGAGGTGGTCGATAACCGATACGACGTGTACATGCAGGCGACAGCTCCCTTGATTGACTTTTACTGTGAGCGGGGGCTGCTGTGCGAGGTTGATGGTGCTCAGCCGACTGCTGTGGTACTCGAAAGAATCATGGACCTCCTCGCTGGATGATCCCTCTTAAGACCCCCTCTGAGATTGCTATCATGCGTGAGAATGGGAGGATCCTTGCTTTGACCTTACGCACGATCTGTGAAGAGGTAACCCTGGGAAAGAGCACCGCCTCCCTTGATCACTTAGCCGAGGAGCTGATCCGCAAAGCGGGGGCGGAACCGGCATTTAAGGGTTACCAGGGGTATCCCGCGACGATCTGTACCTCGATCAACGAGGAAGTGGTGCATGGGATCCCATCGGAGCGGCTGCTTAAAGCCGGGGATATTCTTTCCATCGACATCGGTCTCTTTCGCGAAGGTCTGTACACGGATATGGCAACGACAGTTCCGGTTGGCGAGATCGATGATGATGAGGTGCATCACCTCCTGCGGGTAACCGAGGAGAGCTTGTGGCAAGGTATCAAACGAGTTACAATTGGAAATCGTTTATCAGACATCTCGCACGCGATCGGCTCCTATGTAAAGAGTAAGGGGCTGCATGTGGTGAGAGAGTATATAGGGCATGGAATAGGGAGACGGCTACACGAGGATCCCCAAATTCCGAACTACGGTCTGCCAGGACAGGGCCCACGGCTACAACCGGGGATGGTCTTCGCAATCGAGCCGATGGTGAAGACCGATCCTGAACCGACTCGGGTCCTTGACAACAATTGGACTGTAGTGACAGCAACTGGTGGCCTAGCAGCGCATTTTGAGCATACCGTTGCCCTGACAGAGAGGGGAGTAGATGTCTTGACGCTAGGAGGTGAATGAAGACGTAGTGGTTAAGTCGGAAAAACGCGATCAAAAAAAACCAGATGTGATCCGACAGCGGGGCGAGGTCATCGAGAGTTTGCCGAGCTCAATGTTCCGCGTGAGGTTAACCAATGGACATATCGTTCTGTGTCATATTTCAGGTCGAATCCGCAAAAATTATATTCGCATTCTGACAGGAGACCGTGTGGTTGTGGAGTTCTCGCCATACGACCTGACCAAGGGGCGGATCGTATACCGGGAGAGTTAACCGCTGCGTTAATTTACGATGAAGGTGCGAAGTTCGGTAAAGAAAATGTGTGCTAAGTGCAAGGTGATTCGACGTAACGGTCGAGTGATGATTGTCTGCAAGAATCCCAAGCACAAGCAGCGACAGGGTTAAGGGGAGAAAGACATGGCACGGATAGCCGGGGTCAACCTGCCGAATGACAAGAGGATCGAGATTGGTCTTACCTACGTCTTTGGGGTTGGCCGTTCGCGCGCTGCTGAAATCATCGGGCGAACAGGAATCTCGCCGGGCGTTAGGGTAAGGGATCTGACCGAGAAGGAGATCGCAGCTCTGCGGCGTGAGGTAGAGCAATATGTGGTGGAGGGAGACCTGCGCCGTCGGATCTACGCGGGCATTCAGCGGCTGAAGGATATCAATGCCTATCGCGGGATCCGACATAAGCGAAGGCTTCCAGTTCGCGGGCAGCATACACGGTCGAACGCGCGAACCTGGAAAGGGCCACGACCGGCCAAGGCAGGAAAGAAGAGGTAGGGATGGCGAAGAACATCAAGCTTGAGCGGGCATGTGTCCATATTCACGCTACCTTCAACAACACGATCATCACTGTGACTGACCTGAACGGGGACCCGATTACCTGGAAGAGCCCAGGGGTGGTTGGGTACAAGGGATCGCGAAAGGGGACTCCTTATGCCGCCCAGATTGCGGCCGAGTCGCTGGTACGTGAAATGAAAGAATACGGGATTCGATCCGTGTGTGTGACAGTGAAGGGGACTGGATCGGGGAGACAGTCTGTAGTACAGACCATTAAGGGATCGGGTATCCGGGTTGAAGAGGTCAAGAACGTCACCCCGGTCTCTCACAGCAGCAGTAAGGTGAAACGATAATGGGGCGAGATACAGACCATAAGTGCAAAAAGTGCCGTAGGGAAGGGGAGAAGCTCTTCCTGAAAGGGGATCGGTGCTATACGAGGAGCTGTCCGATGTCTGGCCGCAGTTCTCCGCCGGGGGAGTGGCCGAAGAGGCGTCGCCCACGGAGGAGTCAATACCTTCTCCACCTGCGCGAGAAGCAGAAGACGAAGCGGATTTACGGCGTGAGAGAGCGGCAGTTTCGCAACTACGTGGAGCGAGCGAAGCGGCAGAAAGGGGTCACCGGGGAGGCACTCCTCTCTCTCCTTGAGCGGCGGCTTGATAACACCCTCTATCGCGCTGGATTTGCCTCCTCGCGCGCACAGGCGCGCCAACTGATCGTGCACGGTCACTTCCAACTGAACGACAGGGCAGTCAACATCCCTTCCGTGTTGGTGCGAGAGGGGGATACCGTGTCGGTTAAGGAAGGACGACGCGACCGGGTGAAGGGAATCGTAGAGGCAAACAAAGACCGCGAGATTCCGCGTTGGCTGGAGAAGAACCTGGAAGCGATGAAGTGCCAGGTAATTGCCCCTCCTAACGTGGAAGAGATCGGGCATAGTATCGCCGTGAACCTGGTCGTTGAGTTCTACTCCCGCTAGGAGGCAGGTATGGATGAACTGGTCTTCCCTCAGGGGATCAAGACTGAAGAGTTGACCCCCACCTATGGCAAGATCGTTATCGAACCGCTCGAACGTGGGTTTGCCGCTACCCTTGGCAACAGCCTGCGTCGGGTTCTCCTAGCCTCGATACCGGGTGCTGCGGTGGTGCGGGTGAACTTCGCTGGTAAGCACCATGAGTACGACACGATCGAGGGGATCAAGGAGGATGTCCTTGAGATTATTCTTAATATCAAGGACCTTGCGTTGCGCCTTCATGGAGATGAGCTGAAGCGGCTCACCCTCGAGAGGAGGGGGCCGTGTGAGTTGACCGCTACCGACATCTCTCTTCCTTCTGGAATAGAAGTGATCAATCCCGACTTGCACATCGCTACCCTGAACAAGAAGGGTTTCCTGGAGGTGGAGATGGAAGTGGAAGCGGGATTCGGCTACCGCCCAGCGGAGGAGAATAAGCTCGAGGACTCACCCTTGGCGGTTATCCCAATCGACTCAGATTTTTCCCCAGTGAGGCAGGTGAACTTCGTGGTTGAAGGGACCCGCGTCAGGGGAAAGACGGGGTATGAGCGGTTGATTCTCGATTTGACCACTAACGGGGGGATCAAGCCTGAGGAGGCACTCTCCGAGTCAGTGCGGATCCTGCAGCGGCATCTTGACCTGTTCAGCGACTTCGCCCAGCACCCGTTCGGGCTTGCTGTGAAAGAGGGGGAAGAGGAGGAGGAAAGCGCTTTAGCGGTTTCGTTGAGCGAGTTGCAGATCGATCAGCGTGCTTGCAACCTCCTTCTGGAGGCGGAGATCACTACGTTGGGAGAGCTCCTCGCCCGGCCGCGTGAGGAACTGCTTGATATTCATGGGTTTGGCGCAAAGACCTTGAGCAAGGTGGAGGATCGGTTGAGGGAACTCGGTTACGAGCTCAAGGGTGAACAGGAGGTTTAAGATGAGGCATCGGCGGGACATCGATAAGCTCGGCATGACGAAGAGCCACCGAGAAAGCGTCCTGGCGAACGTTACCAAGGGGTTGATCCTTAACAGTAAGGTCGATACGACGCTTAAGCGGGCCAAGGCTTCTCAACGGTATACTGAAAGGGTTATCTCGTTGGCACGTCGGGGGGACCAGCATGCGCGACGGATCGTCTTTGCCCGACTGCAGGACAAGGCAGTTGTTGACAAGCTGTTTAGTGAGATAGGACCACGATACAAGGACCGCCCTGGTGGATACACGCGAGTGGTGAAGCTCGGCCCGCGCCGAGGAGACGGTGCTGAACAGGCACGATTGATGCTTGTTTGAGCGCTCACAGGAGGATCTTACCTTGAAAGGTGAGTTTTCCCATTTAGGGGAGGGTTCCTTCCTCGTAGCGGGCGTGTAAACACTTTAGCATATCTGCGGCCATTGAGGCCAAATCGTAAGATGGTTTCCACCCCCATTCCTCTCGGGCGGGGCGATCGTCGAGGGACTTTGGCCACGAATCGGCAATCTCCTGCCGGAAGTCAGGGCGGTAATCACAGATAAACTCCGGGAGGTGTTTTTTAATTTCGGCAGCTAGTTCCCCAGCGGAGAAACTCATCCCTGCGACGTTGAAGTTACAGTGGTGCTTGAGGCAATAAAGGTCGCTCTCCATTAGGTCGATGGTCGCCTTGATGCAATCGGGCATATACATCATCGGTAGAACTGTGTCTTCTCGCACAAAGCAAGTGTATCGCCTATGCTTGATCGCTTCGTAGAAGATCTCCACTGCGTAGTCAGTGGTTCCTCCTCCAGGTGGGGTCTCACTGGAGATGATACCGGGGTAGCGTAGACCGCGTACGTCCAAGCCGAAACGGTGACAGTAGTAGTCTCCGAGGAGTTCACCCGCCACCTTGCTCACCCCGTAGATTGTCGTCGGGTGGAGGACTGTCTCTTGCGGAGCGCAATCCCGTGGTGTCTCCGGGCCGAAAACGGCGATCGAGCTGGGCAAAAAAACCCGTGTTATCTTGTACTCCCTTGCTACTTCGAGAACATTGTACAGGCCATCCATGTTCACGTTCCAGGCAAGCTGTGGTTTTTCTTCTCCTACGGCAGAGAGGATCGCTGCCATGTGATAGATCGTGTTGATCTTGTGGCGCGTTACAACCTGTTCGATTTGCTCCCTGTCGGTCACATCGATCCGATCGAAGGGACCGGAGTCACGCAACGCAAGGCTGGGATCTTTTCGGTGCCCAGCGGCGACGATGTTGTTGTTCCCATACCGCTTCCGTAATGCCATTGTCAGTTCAGAGCCAATCTGGCCGACAGCTCCTGTTACCAGAATCCTTGGTGTCTTTCGTGCCAACTAGTACCCCCTTTCTCCATTGTTAACAGATTGTACGGGAGGGTCTAATGACGGACAAAGGAACGCCATGGGAGGACGGGTTGGAATAGGAGGCACTTTGCCATAATATGGATCATCTCCATTTATCGGGGCTATTGCTTGTCGCTGCGTGCTGGCCAGCCAGGAGAAATTGTTATCATAGATGAAAGAGGTGATTCGTGTGAACCCTAAAAGGCATCCGACGAAGTATCTAGGCGAGGAGTATCAGCGTTTGGTGCGTGAGAGTTTAACCTGGGAACCAAAGGAACTTCAGAGTAGCAGTGGTCCCAGCTGTACCATCGATGGTAGAGAGGTGGTGATGCTTGCCGCCAACAATTATCTCAATCTGTCAACTCACCCCAAGGTTGTTAATGCCATGATAGAGGCGACTAAGGAATATGGAGCGGGCGCTGGGAGTGATCGGTCCATTGCAGGGGATATGGCTCTCCACGAGGAATTGGACCGTCGCCTTGCTCGCTTCAAAGGTGCGCCAGCTTCCCTGACTTACCAAACTGGGTTTATGGCCAATGAAGGCCTCATCCCGCAACTGGCTGGCCGTGGTGATCTCTTTGTCTCCGATGAACTAAACCATGGTTCTATTATCGATGGGATTCGAATCTCCCATGCGGATCGGAAGATCTACAAGCACAAAGACATGGGGGATCTTACACGGGTGATGGATGAGGCGGAGAGGCATGATCCTCCCTACAATCATATCTGGGTCATCACCGACGGTGTGTTCTCTATGGATGGGGATCTTGCACCGCTTTCTGAGATTGCGAAGATCGCTTTCGAGCACGGGGCCGGGGTGTATGTGGACGACGCACACGGAGAGGGTATTCTGGGAGAGAAAGGGCGCGGAATCGTCAGTCATTTTGGCTTGGATCACAACAAGGTACATGTAGAGATGGGAACCTTCTCCAAGGCCTTCGGAGTGGTAGGAGGGCATATTACAGGGAGTGAGGACCTGCGAAATTTTGCGTTGAATAAATCCAGAAGCTGGCTTCTGAGTGGTGCTGTCCCCCCTGGAGTGGCTGCGGCCTGCATCGCAGCGATCGATGTACTCGACTCCGAACCTCAATGGTTGGAGAAGCTGTGGGAGAACCGAAACTACTTCATCAAGGCGATCCAGGACCTCGGATTTGACACCGGCAATAGCGAGACACCGATCGTCCCGATCATGTGTGGAGAGAGTAAGGTAGCGAAGGAACTGACCGATTTTGTGTGGGAGAAAGGGATCTATGTCCTGCCAATCGTCTTTCCCATGGTAGCGCGCGACAAGGCTAGGATAAGGGTGCAGTTATCGGCAAAGCACACTAAGGATCAGTTAGACAAGGCTATTGAGGCGTTCAAGGAAGGCGGAGAGAAGCTTCGTTTGACTTAGCCAGATAAAGGAGGATAAAAAATTGAAAGAGGCGATTAGAACTGATAAAGCCCCTCCGGCGGTAGGACCGTACTCACAGGGGATCTGTGCGGGGAACTTCGTATTCACCTCTGGACAACTACCAGCTAAGCCCACCGGTGAGTTGATCAGGGAAGACATTGCCGCCGCTACGCGCCAGTCCCTAGAAAACGTTCGGGCGGTACTTAAGGCAGCGAGTGTACAGATGGATGACGTTATTAAGGTCACAATTTTCCTCACTGACATGGCCGACTTCACCGCAGTGAATGCGGCCTATGAGGGGTTCTTTCCAGGTGTCCCTCCGGCCCGTTCCTGTGTGCAAGTAGCGGCCCTCCCTAAGGGGGCACCGATCGAGATCGAGGCGGTCGCCCACCTCTCTCAGCACGGATAACGAGCTCCGATGAAGTTCTTCGACACACACTGCGATACCGTAAAGAAGGTGATGGACCACTCGCTCGACTTTCAGACCGGCGAGGAAGCGGGGCACGTCAGCCTTACTGGGATGCTCACTGCTGGGTCTTGTGCGCAGGTCTTCGCCTGTTTCGTATTGAGTGAGCGCTACCCAGGAAAGGAACGCGAGACGACGGGGGGGATGATCCGCACGATCGGCGAGATGGCCGCAAAAAGTGAGGGGAAGATGGAGGTTGTCCATACACTGCCTCCGACCTTCGTGCAGCCTGCGGGGGTGGGCCAATCGCGGCGCTGATCGGCCTGGAAGGGGCCGATCCGTTGGAAGGAGATGCGGAGGCTCTTCATCACTTCTACCGGTTGGGAGTGAGGAACTTAATCCCTGCCTGGCAGGACAACCCATTCTCCGGGACGGCGTTTGGTGAGGACACGCCACTCACTGCGGAGGGGAGGAGGCTGATCGAGCTTGCCGAGGAGTTAGAGATGATGATCGACACGTCTCCCACCTCTCGGATACGGCGTTCGACGACGTCTGCGAAATCACGAAACGACCGTTCATTGCCAGCCACTCCAACTGCCGTGCCCTCTGCCAACCCTGCGCAACCTCACCGACGGGATGATCCGAGCGCTTGCTGACCGTGGAGGTGTGATGGGGATCAACCTCTATTCCGGTTTCCTCGATCCGGAATTTGCCCGCGAAGAGAGTGCTTATCGTAGCAATCAATCTGAAGCAGACGACGCGCCCGAGGCAAGGGAGAAGATATTCAAGGAGAAGATCGCTTCGTTGCCGCGACCGTCGATCGACTGGGTGGCGCGGCACGTTCTCCACGCGATCGATATCGGCGGCGAGGACTGCGTTGGCCTGGGTGGCGACCTCGACGGGATCTCAAGCATGCCAGCGGGGATTGAGGGGATCCAGGACTATCCGAAGATCGCGCAAAGCCTGCTCGACGCTAGCCTAACGAAAGCTCAAGTGGAAAAAGTCTGCTACCGCAACTCCAAACGCGTCTTTTGTGAAGTTTTACCGCCCTAAAAGCCTATTTTAGTCTATTCTCCTGCCACAGGGTGTACAGACGATCGAGTGCGTCGCGATAGCGGGTGTCCAGGATGTTCGGGTCTGTC
>Ga0209986_10000346_pt1 | contig 43939 bp, 39 predicted proteins | sample BlataG_FD_183168 | JGI IMG/M metagenome (GOLD analysis project Ga0209986, IMG submission 183168) | Deep subsurface microbial communities from Black Sea to uncover new lineages of life (NeLLi) - Black_00105 metaG (SPAdes) (version 2) | ecosystem: Environmental > Aquatic > Marine > Oceanic >... | reverse complement strand
GGCTTGGTCCGCTCAAACTTCGCCTTTGCCATATAATTCCTCCTTATTAACTTCGTTTCACTCAGTTATCGATTACAGTGATAAAAATATAGATTACAGAGATAAACATAACCTTAACTATCACTGTAATCTTTTTTACAATCGCCGTAATCGAAGTATTGGATGTTCATATCCAATACTAGCCTGGAGCGGGAATTGAACCCACGACCTCGTCCTTACCAAGGACGTGCTCTACCGACTGAGCTATCCAGGCACAGAAGTGTAAGATGCTCTATCTTCTGAGCCGTACGGGCTTTTTTTTAAAACAGACTCATATTATATTTAAAAACTCATAATTGTCAATAGAAAACATTACTTATGTTACTTGATTTTTAATGCACACTGAGTAGTATTACTTAATGGGAAAATCATCAGCTCTTTTTATAAAATTTGGAGTTTTGAAATTAGGGTTTATTTTCCTTTTATTACTGGTTAATTGTGTACACTACACAAAATATATTCCGGATCCAGAGAAGGATATTGAAAAATGGATAAATAATTTTCATCAGCAGCGGTCCTTTAGTTATCAATATAAATTAGCAACGAAATCAGTATATACGCAGGCAAAAGGCGATTGTGTAATTTGTAGAGGTGAACGTGTTTATGGTATATGGAATTCTTTAGATTCAAAACTTGCCTTTGAATATATTGGTCTTGGCGATATAGAGTATAGCAAAAACAATAATAAATGGCAGAAATCATCGAGAGGTGATGAAGCTAATATCTTTATTCAGATTGAGCGTTTGTTGAAGTTTGATAAATTTGAATATATTGGTTCTGAAAAAGAATTCTTATATCGTTTTAAGGTGAATATTCCTTTTCTCGCGCCGGGTAGATGGAAAGAGATGATCGGTCTAATAAAAATTTCGAAGCGGAATTATCTTCCTAAAATGATATGGGCAGGTTTACCTGATTCATCTGTCTATTGGGAAATAGAATTATATAATTATAACAAGAAAAAACGCATAGAATTTTCTGTGAAGGATTGGAATAATTATTCTCTTACTGTACCGGGTGTTAGTAGTGAGTACTTTAAGGCAATAAAAAGGCGATTAGATCTGATTGACGTAAATTACCGAATAAAAAAGAAAGGAGATGATGTAATTCTGGCAATGCCTGAGTATTATAATATAGAAGATATAAGGGTAATGCTTTCAAATAGGATATTAAATGTGTATGGTCTGGTTGAGGGCAAAGAAGATGCCAACAAAGTTGGTTACTTAAAAGGCGATATTAATATGCCGCTTTTTCTGTCTGATAAACTATTGTGCCAGGATGATATAAAAGATGCAAAGATAAAATTTGATGCGGTTTCAAGACCTTATATCCAAATTTCATTAAAGGAAAAATTTATCCTGCCTAGAAAGATTACCTTTGAGGTAGACGATATAATACTCGGCATAACAACACTTGACATATCAAAAAAAATCGATAGAATTACGTTCTATACTGATATGCAATATTATAAGATGCAGATTTTAAGGGCGTCCCTGCTTCAATCTTTACCAGCAATTGATTGCAAACAGATTGTTGAGGAGCTTCATTGATAAATATAATTCTGTTTCTCTATGCCGCTTTTATCGTTATTCTCTTTTTCTATTCAATTCACGCATTTATCTTAATCTACCGTCATTTCAAATTCAGCAAAAATGGAAAAAGAAGGAAAAAAAGAAAGCTGAAGATTTTACCAAACGTTACGATTCAGTTACCAATTTATAATGAAAAATATGTTATTCGCCGTTTGTTAAATTGTGTTACATCAATGGATTATCCAAGAGACAAGCTTGAAATTCAGGTTCTTGATGATTCAGATGATGAAACTACGAGTATTGTTGCTGATTTAGTTAAACAATACCAAAAAGATAATTATGATATAAAACATATAAGAAGGGGGTCACGTGCAGGGTTTAAAGCAGGTGCCCTTCAGTATGGATTAGAAAGGGCAAAGGGTGATTATATCGCTATTTTTGATGCGGATTTTGTTCCCCCGCCAGATTTTTTAACGGAGTTGTTGCCCGAATTCGGAGATCGTAATGTTGGCGGCGTTCAAGCGCGGTGGGGTCACTTAAATGATAGTTATTCATTTCTAACAAGATCGCAGGCGATTGGTCTTGATAATCATTTTTTGATGGAACAAAGATTGCGCTCCCAGGCGAATTGGTTTATTAATTTTAATGGCACTTGTGGTCTGTGGTTAAAGCACGCCATCATTGATGGTGGTGGTTGGCATGATGATACACTCGCCGAGGATTTAGACCTTTCATACCGTGTTCAATTAAAAGGATGGATTATTAAATTCCGGGGTGATTTTGTTGTCCCGGGTGAATTGCCGCAAAGTGCTTATAGTTATAGGATACAACAGAACCGCTGGGCAAAGGGGACAATCCAGGTGGCGCGCAAGTTGTTGCCGCAAGTCCTAAAATCTACGCTGAAGCCAATGGCTAAATACGAAGCCTTTGTTCATCTCACCTGTCACGTAAACTTTTTTGCAATGCTGGGGCTTGCCGTATTTTCTATACCGATAGTCTACTTTAAAGTAGAAGGGATGGTACCTGATTCCTATTTCATATTTCTATCCCTTTTTACAGTCAGTGCATTTGGCTATCCGTTTGTATATTATCTTTCACAACGACAGGCATATCAAGATTATTATCGAAAGATTCCATATATTGTAGGAGTGATTGCATATAGTATGGGACTTTCTATTTCCAATACCAAGGCAATCATAGAAGGTTGGTTTAATAAAAAACATGTCTTTACCCGAACACCAAAGTCTGGTGGTTCAAAAAAAAACTATAGGGTTGAAACAAAATCAATTATTCCTTTTTTGGAGATATTACTCGGCCTATACGTATTTGCCGGTCTTGTTTATGTCATTATCAATCTGCAGATTATACTTGTACCGTTTTTGCTTTTATATAGTTTTGGTTTTTTAAGTTTGGGATTTTCTTCTATAAAGGACGATATTTTAAACTTAAGAGCACAGGAGGTTTTATGCTCAAGAGAGAACTCTTAGATATTTTGGTTTGCCCTAAATGTAAGGGTAAATTGGATTATAATGATAAGGATGATGAGTTGATCTGTCATAAGTGCAGACTTGCTTATCCCATAAAGGATAACATTCCAGTAATGCTAATAGACGAAGCGAGAAGATTGAATGGTTAACATTACACTATTATTATTTATTATTAGTAGTTCAACAGTGAGGGAACTTGGTAATAAAGGGATTGAGATTTCATTTACAATGGATCAATTGGATAGACAGGACTATTCTTTTAGAGCGGCAGTGTGGTTAAATAATGAAGGTGAGCCAAATCTCCCTTCGCTTTTATATAAAATCGGGATTCCTCAAAATAGTGATATTGAGGTTACGATTATTGAAAGTAGGGAAGAAGCTATTAAGGATATTACAATCGAGCCAGTAATATACACCGGGATCTATGAACCACCATTTCTCGAAACAGGTGAAATCCGCAGCAATGTTTATAAGGAGAGCAGGTACTTTCCTGAAAACCTTATCGAGGTTTCTAAACCGGCTTATTTCCGGGATATTTACACAGTTGAGGTCAGGTTGAATCCTGTGCAATACAATCCCGTTTCAAAGGAATTAAGGGTCTTAAGGAATGTTAAAATAAGGATTAATTTTAAGGGAGAACCAAGGATAAAGCCGATCATTGATACATCTTTTGAAGAAATTTATAAAAGAACAATCGTGAATTATGAGCAGTGTCGAAAATGGCGTCGTACTCCTAAAAGAGATGGCAGAAATCCTTTTTCTTCAGGTGTTTGGTTTAAGATTGAGGTTGATGAAGAAGGAATTTATCGAATTGGTTATGACGAAATCATAGATGCTGGGCTTGATCCAGGGCAGTTTGATCCAATGACCATGAAGATATATACTGCGGCATTTGACCTTTTACCAAGAAATGTGATTGATTCGTTTGAAGATTCACTCATTGAAGTGCCAGTATATGTGCAAGGTGAAGATGATTATAGCTTTGATGAAGGTGATTATTTAATATTTTATGGTTTTCCTGCGAACCATTTTATGCCGGATAGTGAGGTTGGTTGGTTTGAGAATGGGTATGCCCGTAATAATGTTTACTGGTTTACATTTGGCGGTGATTATGGTGAGAGAATGGAGAGGATTGATGCGGCATGGAATGGGATAACACCCGATACAATAGTTAGTGAAATTTTACATATTGAGGAGGATATTAGTAATCCGACCCGTTCAGGCACAAATTGGTATTGGCTGGATATATCGCCTGGGGATGGGCCAAGCGGGAGTGGTTCGGCGGATGTTGTGCACCCAAAGGCAAGTGGTAGTGCAATGGTTACGATTGGTATATTTACAATAGCTAGTTCAGGTACAGGACCGTTTCGTTATCAGTTTTCACTTGGCAATAACACGTATTTCAGTGATACACTCGATTTAGGTTCACAGTATACTTATCCACCTCTTTACCTTACCGGCAATACACCAATATCTGATGATAGTTCAGTACTGACCATGGATATCATAAGGCATCCCGGTACATCTACTCTGCTCTGGGCATATTTCAATAGTGTGGATATTGAGTATGACCGTCTTACTGACTTAGAGCAGTCATTTCATGCATTTTATCGCGCCGGCGTGGACTACTCGATTAAATGTACGAATACGAGCTCTACTCCATTTGTTCTTGATATTACTGATATTAGAAAACCTAAGATGTTTTATAATTATACAGTCGATAATAATACCATGATGTTATCAAACAATTCAGACTCTTTCCAATTATTATATTTTTCGAAATCATCTCTTGCCAGGTCAGCAAATCTAATTTCGGGAAATCCCGGGAATTTGAGCGTGCAGTCAGAAGGTTGTGATTATCTTTTTATTACCCACAGGGATTTTTACAATGCAATAATGCCTCTGGTTGATTATAGACGCGGGGAATATACTACAAAAGTTATTACAGTTGATGATATTTATAATGATTTTTCCTTTGGTAAATACGACCCGTTGGCAATTAAACATTTCCTGTATTATACCACAAATAACTGGACTACAGTGCCTAAGTACATTCTTCTGGTTGGTGATGCTACATATGATTATAAAAACAATTTAAACAAGGAGAATCCACCAAATTTCATCCCCATGTATGAGTCCGGGACTAGTTTGAAGGGCAACCCTGGTATACCACCAAATTTCATTTATGAAGGAGAATATGTAGATTTTAGTGCGGGTGAGGCTATGGTTCTTGGCAGGATTACAGTACGGACAAGACAGGAAGTAAGAGATTTTATTGATAAATTGATTACCTATGAAACCCAGAACATAGATGGTATGTGGAATAAAAGAATAATCCTTGCTGGTGATGATGAATATAGTACAGGGTGGGAAGGCCCTGATATGCATTGCGGTGCCTGTGAGGATATTCTTCACCATATTCCTGATTCACTCTATGATATGGCGAAGGTTTATATGGTCAGCTATCCTCCGTTTACCTACCCGACAACTAAGCCGAATGTCCAGGAAGCCTTTATCAGGGAACTGAATAAAAGTGGTTATGCAGGTGTCTATTATGGCCATGGTAATACGCATCAGCTTGCTCATGAAGGGCTTTTTTACGATACAAACATACCGAGTATTAAAAACAGTAGAAGATATTTCTTTTATTATTTTGGTTCATGTACTGTTGGACGTTTTGATGATTCTGATTACGAGTGTATTGGAGAACAGTTAGTAAGAATGAAAAGCGGTGCAATTGGTACAATGGCTGAAACAGCCGGTTCCAGCCCCTGGGGGAATAGGATAATCGGTAATAATCTATTCAATTTATTGACCACAACAGATCTTACAATGGGTGAGTGTTTCAACATTGCAAGGGCTGGTGAATATCTTTTAATTGGTGATCCGGCAACAAAATTGAGGAAGCCAGAGACTTCGATGCAAATTAAAATTGATTCAACCGTTTTACATGATACAATTATTGGAGTTGATACAGTCAAATACATTAAGCCAATGGAAGAATTGAAGATCACGACTGATGAAAGTTCTTACTATTTAAAGGCATTTATTCGCGATACAACATATATTGTACAATTTGATGCCACAACAGCAGATAAGATAAGTGGACATGTAAATAGAGATGTGCAGAGCGGTCCAAGTTCATGGACTACATTTGACTATGAGATTGATGGTAAGGAGATATACCAGGGATTTTGGGATGAAGATACTGCAATCATTATTGCGCCGAGGATTATTACAACCCATAAACCGGTCATAAAGTTAAGTAGTTTTATAAGTACTGAGAGTGGTATGCTTGATTCAATAAGGGTTTTACTTAGTGCTGCAATCATCAATAACGATGGTCCGGAAATCATTCTTTATGACGGTGCCAGGAAATTAAAGGATGGTGATTGGGTTGATAAAGAGGTCATCCTAACTGGTAAGGTCTCTGATGAAAATGGTATAAATCTATTAAATTCTGTTGAAACCAGTAATGGCTTTTATTTGTATGTAAATACGGACTTTGAGAATAGGATTGATCTGCGGGATTATTTTATGTATGACAGGAATTCTTATACTACGGGTGAATTTAATGTTGAGATCGTTTTACCTAACCCGGTTGATACAATAACCGTAAATGTTACTGACAATTATTATAATCAGACAACCGAGACAATAGTGCTTAATGCTGAGATGTATGATGATATTGAGATTGCCAATTTTCTTATTTATCCGAATCCGCTCCAGGATAATAAAAGTATATGGTTTACTTTTAATCTTTCAAATTCAGGCTTGGTCGATATTAAGATCTTCACTATTGCAGGACGTTTGATCAAAACAATAAATAATGTTTCCTGCGGGGTCGGATATAATCAAATACATTGGGAAACTCTTGATGAATATGGTGATGAAATTAGTAATGGTTTATATCTGGTGAAGACATTTGTACATGCTGATAATTATAACGATGAAGTGATTGAGAAGTTTATTATTGCCCGATGAGTAAAACGCCGCTGGAGATTTAGTACCGGACGGCGTAAAATTGGATTTTTAGGAGAGAAATATGGAAAAAATTATCGAGGGTGTAGATTATAATACCCAGCTTGCAAAGATTACGCTCCATGGTGTTGTTGACCGTCCTGGAGTTGCTGCTGACATTTTCAGTGCATTGGGTCAACATGGTTTAAATATTGAGTTAATCTCGACGAGTTTGGTTGGTCGTGGACGTGCCGATATATCGTTTGCTGTACTCGAATCGAGTCTTGAAAACGTCTGTAAGGTCCTGGAAACGATCAAAGATAGATTTGGGACTCCGAAGATTGATGTTGATAAAGATTGTGCATTGATTACAATTTATGGCTCAATGCTATTTTCAACTTCTGGTATTGCCGGCAAGATCTTTGCCAAGTTATCTGATCAGGGTATAAATATTGAGATGATTAGTGCCTCCCTTTCTGCCTTGAATATTGTTGTTAGGAGAGAGAAGATTAAGGAGGCAGTTACGGTGATCCGGACTGAGTTTGGGATATAAAGTCCCGCCCTTTCTTCCCGCACTATGTGCGAGGACAGGTCGAAAGAGCGGATCTGTGGATTCTCGTAGGGTCGCGAAGACTCTACGGAGATACTGAACCCCGCACCTTGTTTGATTCTTTGGTATGATATGGCTAGAGGGTCATATTTTGAAGAATAAGGTGCAGAATACTAGATTTTCCTACCAAATCGAAGATTTGGGGAAAATGAATAGGAAGCCCCGCCCTTTCTGCGAAAGAGCGGGACACTGAATTTTATAATTAAATCTAAGATTTAAATAAAATTCGTGGAGGAAGATATGAAGAACTTAAAATATGTTGCTTTAATATTCAGTCTTATAAGCATTGTTCTTGCTGTAATAGCAAGAATGTTTTTGCCCGGGAAGATGCTATTTGATCTTGCTGCTATAACCTATCTTCGTATTACTGTAACAATGTTACTATTTTCTCTTACGTTTCACTTTCTGTTTGGGGAAAAATAGAAAAAGAAGTAGAGAGTAGTCAGTAGTCAGTAGACAGTAATCAGTTCCGACAGCCGCCTCCCCCACGGGAGCAAGAAATGGTTTAGTCTGCCCAAAATTGTAGTTGTTTGATTCACCCACGCCCATCGCAGATGAGCGGGGTTCATCAGACGGGAGTGCAACGGCTTGCCGTTGCATGCAGTAGCAAGCTACTGCACTCCAATGCCCGATGAATCCCGCTCTTTTACAAAAGGGCTGGATGAATCGGGCAACTACATACTCTATATTTCACGGAGTTGTTGTTTGATTCAACCGTTCGTAAGAGCCATAACCGTTCATAATAATGAACCTTAACCGCCATGTACCCAGCACTTTAGCATAAGATTACACACAGAATATTTTGATTTGTAGCTGCCCGGAAGATTTGGATTATATACATGCATAAAAATCAAAAAAAGTGCTGGGTGCGTGTGCCAGTACTGCTCTGTTAGAGCCGTCTTTTAATTCTATTTTTGTGGTTTTAATGCCCGGGTGTTTTCTTCTATAGCTAAAATAACGAGGATCATCTCTGCACCTGCTAATAGACTGATGAACCAGATTGCACCAAGAAATAGAATGTAAAACGCCATTGCAATGCCACCAAGAGGTCCTAACATGCCCGGTGCGCCATAGCGACCACTGATTTGGGAAAGCGCTGCACCACCTACCAGCATAACCAGAAAGCCAATTATTGTTAATACCGCAACAATCCAGGCTAATATCTTAAATATTACTGATATAGTTCTCAAAGCCTTAAATTTCTTTTCCATTATACCTCCTTTTATAAGATAACTACCTAAACCCAGCTCGTTTGCAACGGGCTTGGGTAAATGCCTAAACCCAGCTCATTTACAATGGGCTTGGGTAAATACCTAAAAACAATCCTCAAGGTTATCAGGATACCAGACTATTAGGGTACCAGGGAATAATTTTTACTGATATTCTGATCCTCTGATGTTCTGATATCCATATAGAGCGAAAAGTATTACCATAAATTCCTGTTTAAATTCTATATATATTAAATCAAAAGTCAATAAGGGGAGTTCATAAATATATTTCTGAACTCACTTGATTACAGAGAGTACAGATAAGATTACAAAAATTTATGAATTTTCCATAAATCCTGTATAAATTACTTTTCCTTCCTTATAATATACAATTTCCTTACCCTTCCTTACTACCTCGGTAGCACCGAGTTCTCTCGCTTTTAATCTTATTTCCGATAATAGAAATAGATTCTTCACTTCTTCCGGATACCTGCCAAATCTATCGATAATCTCCTCGTTTATTGAATGAAGTTCGAATTTTGATTCTACATTGAGGAGTCTTTTATAAAGGGCGGTTCTTTCATAGGCACTTGCTATATAACTACTCGGAAAATAGGTAGCCATCTTCAAATCGAGAATCGGTTCAAATGAAATTTTTTTACCTCTTAATTCACATACAGCCTGATTCAGGATTTTGATGTAGAGATGATAGCCAATAGAATTAATGTGACCGGATTGTTCCTTGCCCAGAAGATTACCAACGCCTCTTATTTCCATATCTCTGAGTGCAAGACGAAATCCCGAACCGAGTGAAGTGTATGATACTAATGCACCTAATCTTTTATGTGCCTCTTCAGTAATTCTATGATGCATGGGCACGAGAAAATGTGCATAAGCCTGAACCTCTCCACGGCCAACCCGACCCCTAAGTTGATGTAGGTCAGCGAGCCCAAATCGATGTGCATGGTCGACAATTATTGTGTTAACCCGCGGCATATCCAGACCAGATTCAATAATTGCTGTAGAGAGCAGAAGGTTGTATTCTCCCCGTAGGAAATCAACCATTCTTTTTGCAGTTATATCTTCCTTCATTTTACCATGGAGCAGGCATATTTTTAAATCAGGTAAAATCTTTAGTAATCTTGTTCTTATTGTTTCGATTGTCTGAATACGATTGTGAACAAAAAAGATTTGCCCTCCTCTTTCTATTTCGAATTTTATTATCTTTCGCATTTCGTCTTCATCATAAAACATTAGTCGCGTAATAATTTCTTTTCTTCCAGGCGGCGGTGTATAAATATTGGTGATATTTCTTAACCCCGTAAGTGCCATATAAAGCGTGCGCGGTATAGGTGTGGCAGAGAGGTAAAAAATATCAATACCTGTTTTTACATTTTTTATCTTTTCTTTTTGTACAACACCAAAACGCTGTTCTTCATCAATGATTAAAAGTCCCAGGTCTTTAAATTGAACATCTGGTTGTAGTAACCTATGTGTTCCAATGACTATATCAATTATCCCTGAAGCAGTATCCTTGAGGATTTTTTTTAATTCGTTTTTCTTTCTGAAACGGGATACCATTTCTACGTTTACTGGAAATAATTCTAATCTTTTTGTAAAAGTATTATAGTGCTGAAATGCAAGTAAAGTAGTTGGACAGAGAATCATGGTCTGTTTACTATCGAGCGCAGCCTTAAATGCAGCCCGAAGTGCAATTTCTGTTTTACCATAGCCAACATCACCGCAGATTAATCTTTCTGCAGGCTTTTGTAATTCCATGTCATTTTTAACTTCATCAATTGCCTTCATTTGATCTTCTGTTTCTTCGTAAGGGAAGGATACTTCCAATTCCCTTATTTCCATTGTATCTTTAGAAAATGCAAATCCCTTTTCCTGCGACCTTTTAGTATATAGATTTAACAAGTCTATTGCCAGCCTTTCAGTTACTTTTTTAATTCTTTTTTTTGTTCTCAACCACAATTCACTTCCCAGCTTTGAGAGTTTGGGTGGTCTGTCAGCGGTGGCAATATATCGTTCGAGCAGATTCAATCTCTCAACCGGCAGGTAAACCTTATCATCATTTGCATAATCAATGCGCAGGCACTCAACCTTTCTATTTTCAAAATCGATTAATGACAATTTCCTGAATTGTCCAATTCCATAATCTGAATGAACAACATAATCGTTTTCTTTCAAACCCATCAGATCGTCGATGAATGGTCCCCGGTATACTCTTTTCTGTGTTCTGATTTTGCCGAATATCTCTTTCTCAGTTAAATATATCACATTTCTGTTTTTATCAATAAACCCTTCCTCGAGGTTTATGGACAGTATTTCTATTTCACTAAATATTGATCTCAATTTATCTCTCAGGGGTTGATATGAAATAAGGAATTTAAAAATGTATTCCTTTTTCGCAATATCGTCTTTCAACTTTTTTAAATCCCCGAAATATTTAATCGCTGGTATAAAATTGTATTTGATTTCTCCCTCTGGTACAATGGAAATTTCAGGTAATGCCAGTTTAATTTCTTCTTCGTCGACCACGACTGCATTCTTGACGAATAATTTTACTAATGGTTTGGTGTAATTGGTTTTTGCAAGTATTAGATAGATACTTTTTATTTCTTTCACCGACCTTTGATTTTGTGTTTCAAATGTTCTGATTGAAAAAATTTTATCACCAAAAAATTCAATTCTAAAAGGTTTTTTATCAGGCTCAAAAATATCCAGAATACCACCTCTTAAAGCATATTCGCCTTCCTCTTCAACAATATCTTCTCTTGTATATCCGGTTGTCTGTAATCTAATAAGTAGGTCATCCATATCGAATTTTTTGCCTTCAGAAATTTTGAGTTTTTCTTTTACCTGAACTTTTTTATCGAAAAAGTTTTTTGTGGTTATAATTATTTTTGACCTTACATAGAATGGGTTTTCCTCGTCAATTAGTGTAGTTTCAGGCACAAGTTTTTTGAACGTGCGGTAGTATTCGTTAGTTTTTGGTTCAACGGCTATATAGACTACTTGTGAAAAGGATTTTACCAGTTCGGCAATGAATAGAGTATGCGGTGCGCCGGAAAGCCCGCCCACAGTCAGTCTCTTGTGCAGTTTTAATTTTTCAACAACTTTTTTGATGTTGAAGGGATCAGGTCGCAACATCTGACATTATTCAAGTTTTACTAAATAGTTATTAATTTACGATATATTTGGTTATTACTAAAACTTACTGGATATGAAAAATGAAATGTCAAATGTTAAGACCTGACTCTGCAGATAGGGCTACGCCGAGTGCAATTGAGTTTAACTTTGTTTCTGGTTTATCTGCTCTTGATAACATAATCACTGGTTTGGCTGCACCGGCAATCATACCAGCGGCTTTTGCACTTGCGAAGAATATCAAGCCCTTAGCCCAAATATTTGCTGCTGAGATATTTGGCATCAGCAGAAAATCGACATCACCGGCTATCGCGCTTTTTATTTTTTTGTGGTCTGATGCCTTTTTGGAAATTGCTACATCAAATCCAAAAGGTCCTTCGATAATACAATCCTTAATATCACCGGTTTTATTTAGATTTACAATTTTTACAGCATCAGTAGTTTCGGGCATGTCAGGATTGATTACCTCACTTGCAGCAATTAAACCAATCTTGGGTTGTTGGATATTAATGGCTTTCATCATTTTAACCGCATTATTGATAATATCGATTCTTATCTTCAGATCCAGCTTAGGGTTCATGCCGCCATCCGACATAAAAATTAATTTATGATAACCTGAAATCTCCAATACTGCAATGTGACTTAAAATCTTGCCTGTCCTCAAACCCCATTCCTTATTAAGAACACCTTTTAGAAATGCTGATGTGGAAAGTGCACCTTTCATTAGAAAATCGCCGTGTTCTTTTACCAAGGAGATCGATTTTTTTATTGCCTCATTTTCATCTTGCGCAGTGTGAATTTCCATATTATTTAGATCAAGGTTAACATTTTTTGCATGCTGCAGAATGCTATCTTTATTGCCGATCAGGACAGGTAATATCAGATTAAGTTCTTGTGCCATTTTAATACCCTCAAGAACTGTTTCGTCTTGTGCCATTACAACTACACATCTTTTTTTGCCGGTTTTTTCGGCAAAACTAATTAAATTGTCAAAAGATTTCATCTAAATAATTTTTCTTAAAACTTCAATCAATCTTTTATTCTGTTGTGGAGTACCGATTGTTATCCTTAGAGAATTAGGTAGTCCGTATTCAAGAATGGTTCTTAATATTACACCTCTTTTTTGAGCAGCTTGAAACACATTTTTTGCTTCACACTCAAAGTGGACCAAAATGAAATTTCCATATGTGGGAGTATATTTTAAATTGAGTCGCTTCAATTCTTTATAGAGAAATTCCTTTCCTGCTTCATTGTTTTTATAACTTTTTTTCACAAATTCATCATCATCAAGCGCAGCCGTTGTGGCAATTTGAGCTATTCTATTGACGTTAAATGGTAATCTAACCTTCATTAGTGCGGCAATAATATTTGTGCTTGAAAATCCATATCCTACCCTGAGACCTGCAAGGCCATAAATTTTGGAGAATGTGTGGAGGATTATTATATTTTTGTGTTTTTTTAAAGAATCTATTGCATTTGGATAATTTTCATTTTCAATATATTCTTTATATGCCTCATCAACAACTAAAATGACGTTTTCCGGTACTTTTTCGATAAAATAATTAAACTTGTCGTTCCTTATTATTGTTCCTGTTGGATTGATTGGATTATCAAGGATGATTATTTTAGTTCTTCTGTTGATCGCCTTAGCCATAGTCTCAATATCATGGGCATGGTCTTTTAAAGGTATGGCAATTCTTTTTCCTCCAAAGATATGGCAGGCGATTTTGTACATAATGAACGACGGATCACTCATTATGATTTCATCACCAGGGTTCACATATGCCTTGAAGATCAACTCAATAAGTTCTACGGAACCGCTTCCTACGGTTATGTTATTGGGTTGAATATTGAATTTTTCACTCAACTTCTTTTTTAAATAAAAGCAATTGTCATCAGGATATATATTTATATTCTCGATTTTTTCTTTGATCGCCTGGACTGCCTTGGGTGATGGACCAAGAGGGTTTTCATTGGAAGACAATTTAATAATTTCCTCTTTTATTCCTAATTCCCTGACAACCTCTTCAATGGGTTTACCAGGTTTATACGGTCTTATGTTTTTAACAAAGTTCCTTAATTCAATCACGACATAATAGTATATCCAAAAAATTAAAAAATGCAAGAGATAAATTTTGTCCAATACAAATTCGTTTGAATTAATAATGAAAGCTCTGAAAGACTATTTCCGAGCTCTCTCCGTAATCTCTTTTGTATCGTTGTAATCAGAGATTTCTGATTTTTTCAGAAATCTCTGATTACTTCTTGACTTGCACATTGATTTTGAGTATATTCTGTTAAGATGAAGAATATAGTTTCGGTTATTCTTTTTGTGCTATCTTTTTTTGTTTGTTCTTCAAAAAAGAGCATATTGAATACTGTCCCGGTCCTTATGGATTATAGATTATTTTACCCGGATGAGGCATTGGAACGCGGGTTAGAAGGTAAGGTGATTGTAAGCCTGATAGTAACAGATGAGGGGAAAGCAAAAGACGTGACAATTCATGAATCCTCTGGTTATTATCTGCTCGATTCTGCTGCAGTGCGAACCGCAAATACTTTTGTTTTTTCACCGGCAACGCTAAGAAATAAGCCAGTTAAATCTGCAGTCCAGATGCCGGTTGAGTTTATATTAAAAAATATTGATTTTGAAACATGGATTGCTGAAGTGAAGATTCTTCAAAGAAAGATTGAGCGGCAATATAGCAAAGAAACTATTGAGGAATTATATAATCTTTATAAAAAGTTGATATATTCGACAAGATTTGAGAAAGATTCAGATGTCAACGATTATATTAAAGATGCTGTGCTTAATAGCACAGGTAAATTATGGGAAGGATATTGGTCAGTATATCCCGGTTCGATCATCTTATTTATTGATATTGTAAATAGATATCCTGATTCATTCATGAGCCTAAAGGCAAGGGCTGATTTCAATAAATTTATTAAGGAAGAAGCGACAAGAATCCGCCACACTATACCATACCCCAAGTCCGATACAATTATTAACAGATTATATAATGCCATGGACATATGATTAAAATGGGTCAACCTTTTTAAATGATTGACACCATCAAGAATCTGCATATAATTATGCCAATAAATTAAGACGTTTATGTTTAATTGATTATAATGATTTATGAATTTCTTTTATAGAAATAATCATGGGTATATGAAATGAAGGCAAAAATTTATGTCGTAAGTCAAGATCTTGATATTATAAAACAGATTCGTGATACCTTAGAAAATGAGGGGTATAGCGTTACTTCAAGCAGTGTCCCAGATACTGTAATAACGAGATGTAAGGAAGAAGATTTTGATTTGGTGTTCGTAGATGTGCATATTCGAGAAATACCATATGATCGGTTAATTGCTGGTGTAAAAGCAGTATCCCCAGAAACAGAAATTGTTCTTATAACAACTTATGCATTCCCGGAAAATGTGGTAGAGACGGGAGCTATGGATATCGGAGCGTATCTTATTAAACCTTTGATTCAGGATAAGATAAAAAATGTTACTAATCGTGCTTTGCATCAGGGTGAGCTTGCGCGAGAAAATCGCCGTCTCTTACTTGCTGTCACTGCTGCAAAGAAAGAGTGGGAAGCTACTGTTGATGCTACTGAAGATTACATATTTGTTACTGATTTTTATTATAATATTCTGCGGGCAAATCTCGCGACTTTTCGTAGATTAGATAAAGGTGTTGATGAGATTATAGGCAATAAATGTTATAAAATATTTCATTGTTCAGACAGTCCTCCAGATGATTGTCCTGGTAAGCGTGCAAGGGATAGTGGTCAACCGGCAAGCGAAACGATTTCTTTTAAAGGTTTGAGACAGAGATTAGAATGTAGTATTTACCCTCAAGTTTTTGCTACTGAAGGTGGACTTGTTCATTATTTGCAGCAAACTTCTGTAGATGGTAAGCAGCAGGCAGAAACAATGACAAAGTATGAAAGACTTTTTGATGATGCGACTATACCGATTCTTTTAGTCAGTTCAGTGGATTATAAGGTTACGGATACTAACCAGAAGGCGATCGAGCTTTTCGGTTATCAGCCTGAAGAAATATTTGATATGGATTTAGAAGATCTGTTTGTGCAATCTTTGCGCGAGACAGTAATAAATAATATCATTAATCAAATCAAGTCTAAAGAAGCGCCATTGAAAACAAAAATTTTGGATAATAAAAATAATGAAATAGACGTTTTTATTATTGCTAATACTGTTGATATTGGTGACAATAGTTATTTAGAGATATTTGTTATCCCGGTTGATTTACTCACTGGTTTGAGACAAGTAAAATAAAGGAGATTCAAAGGTATACGAGAAACATGAGTATTTACACAAATCGGTGTAAGGTTACAAAAAAACAGGAAAAGGAGACTAAATGAAGGTTCCACAAATGGATTTAAAAAGACAATATCTTACAATAAAGGGCGAAATCGATAGTGCGATTCAGCATACTATTGATCGTTGTGCATTTGTTGCTGGAGAAAAAGTCAAACATTTCGAAAATAATTTTGCAGAATATTGTGGGGTTAAACATGCAGTTGGAATTTCATGTGGTACAAGTGCGCTTTATGTTGCGCTCAGGGCGTTGGGTATTGGTAAAGGAGATATTGTCATAACAGTACCATATACCTTTATTGCTACTGTTGAGGCTATTACTTTGACTGGTGCCAGACCGGTTTTTGTTGATATTGAAAGTAAATCGTATAATATCTCTACAAAAAATCTTAGAGAGTATATTGAAAAAGGATGTGAATGGAATCCTCGAGAAAATGAGTTAGTAGATAAAAAAACTAAATTAAAGGTTCGGGTAATTCTACCGGTCCATCTTTATGGACAGATGTCGGATATGGATGAAATTATGGCTATTGCTGGTGAGTATAATCTATCTGTTCTGGAAGATGCTGCTCAAGCGCATGGGGCTATTTATAAAAACAGAAAATCTGGATCCATTGGTCACATTGCTGCTTTCTCATTTTATCCAAGCAAAAATCTCGGTGCTTTTGGCCAGGGAGGTGCAGTAATTACTGATAATGACACGTTAGCGGCAAAGGCAAGAATGTTTATTAATCATGGCCAGAGGGGAAAATATGATTATGAATTTGAAGGTTGGAATTTTAAAATGGATGGGTTTCAAGCAGCAGTACTCGATGTGAAACTGAAACACCTTGATGATTGGAATAGATCCCGTCAGCATAATGCAATGATGTACGGTAAATTTTTGAAAGATGTAGACGCGGTCATGCTGCCTGAAAAAATGCTTGAACGCGAGCATGTTTACTATCTTTACGTTATACAGGTGGATGATCGTGCCTCGCTGCAGAAGTATTTAAACGATGAGAATATTGGATCTTCAATTGCTTACTCTATTCCACTTCACATGCAAAATGCCTATAAATACTTAGGATACAAAATGGGAGACTTTCCAAATACTGAAAAATGTGTTAAAGGAGTTATATCTTTACCAATGTTTCCCGAATTGACGTCAGAAGAGATTGAATATGTGTGTGAAGTTGTAAAGGCATGGTGTAGTCATAAATAATAAATATCATCATTGATTATTCTTTTAGCAAGTAATATAATCACAATCGTTCTTGCATTCGGTCTGTCATTATTGTTCAGATATGGTAGTTTTATCAATATTCATCACAATGAATATTCTACTTTCGTATTTGTGCTATCTTATAGTTTAGTCATTCTCTATTTTTACAATTTTTTTTATCGGTATATCTACATCGAAAAATTAAGGTTGCTTTTTAATATTATTAAACTATGGTTAACCACCATTCTATTTTATCTTGTTGTTGGATTTTTAACCAGATATTATTTTCTTATAGATAGTCGAGCATTTATCATTTTTTACTTTTTTCTTCTATTATGCTTTATGATAACATCCCATATGATATTTATTCCGCGTTTACTTAACATCTGTTATTCATCTCCGGCAAGGAAAATTAGGTGTAAATTCATTGGTCCTGATAAATTCATGAAGGATTTTGACGACTTTTTTAGGGAATACTCATTTCTTGGGTTTTCACCATTTTCTTCTATTATTAAAGATAATTTACCTGAAGAACAGGTACAAGAATACTTTTTATACAGTGATACAAAAAATTTTGGTGAATTATATAAGGAAATAAAGCTTTACTTAAAAGATTCTAAACCATTACATGTCGCTTCAAAACTCTTTGATGAGCTAAATTTAAAGTGGGAATGGGCAAGGGTGGATGGTGTACCTGTTTATACTTTTCGAAAGAGGAATAATGAGCATGCCCGAAAAATTATAAGAAGAATAATAGATATTGTTGGTACAATAGTATTTATGACTTTACTGTTACCTTTCCTTCTTATTATTGCCTTAGCCGTAAAATTAGATTCTAAAGGGCCGATTATATATAAGCAGAAAAGATGCGGACAGAATGGCAAAGAGTTTGTTTTCCTTAAATTTCGTTCAATGATTGATAAAGAAGCTAAGGATATAGAGCAAGAACTCGAATTCAAAAATTATTTAGAAATTAAAACAAATAAAGGCAAAGTTGTCAATCCTGATGAAATAACATCAATAGGTTTAATTTTGAGAAAAACCTCAATAGATGAGCTGCCGCAGCTGTGGAATGTTTTGCGCGGGGAAATAAGTCTGGTTGGTCCCAGACCGCCAATCCCTTTTGAAGTCAAATATTATAAGGATTGGCATAACGATCGTTTATCTATAAAACCTGGTTTAACCGGTCTCTGGCAGGTTTATGGTCGGGGCAATGTGCCCTGTGATCATTCAATCTTCCTTGATCTTATGTACATTATTAACCGTTCAATTTCCCTTGATATGAAACTGATATTTCTTACAGTCCCTGCAGTTTTTCTTGGTAAGGGAGCCTATTGAGTTACAAGTTCCAAGAACCAAGTTCCAAGCTCCAAGAATCAAGGAACAAGCCCTGATATTATTAAATAAAGATAATTTCGGTATAACTTAAGGAATTTCTTTATAAATACTCAAAAGTCTCCGTAATTACGGAGGAAAATTGCTTAACCCGATTTTGGATAAGCGAATTTTCTTTGACAAAATGATAAAAAGCTCTTCATATTGTCAAAAAAAATAAAAAAATATAGGTAAATTTCATTGACAATTGACAAAAATTAAATATAATTAATGACTTGCTAAAAATCACTTTTTTATCACAATATAAAAGTCAGCAAGGTATTATACTTATGTTAATGTAGCTGACAATAGCGGTAGCTTACTCAAAATAAAAACCTAAATACCTAAAATACCTAAATGCCTAAAAAAATTGCAAAGAAATACAGTGTGAGTGATGAATTAAAGGAAAGAACCTACAGATTTGCATTAGGTATTTTAGAGCTCGCTTCAATGTTGCCCAATACTGACGAAGGTCGGATTATAAGAAGGCAGCTTTGTAAATCAGGTACATCAGTTGGTGCTAATTTAGAAGAGGCAGATGGTTCTTTAACATTGAATGATTTTGTATATAAAGTTGATACTGCATTTAAAGAAGCTAAAGAAACGAGATATTGGTTACGAATAGTAATTGCGCGAAAATTATTGAAGAAAAAACTAGTTATGCCTCATCTCGATGAGTGTGTTGAGCTTATAAAGATTCTATCAACAATTATTTACAAATGTTTAAAGTAAATTTTAGGTATTTACCCAAGCCCATTGCAAATGGGCTGGGTTTAGGTATTTTGGACTTTTAGGCATTTGTTTTATTAAGGGAGGCTTATGGCATTGATTGCTTTTAATAGTGAACAAAAATTGATTCAGGGTGAAGTACGAAAGTTCTCCCGAACAGAACTTGAGCCTATAGCCGGCGATATTGATAAGAATGGTGTTTTTCCGGTTGAGATTATAAAAAAACTTTCTGATTTAGGACTTTCAAGTTTAATCGTTCCTGAAAAATTTAACGGCGCTGATATTGATACAACAAGCCTTTGCATAGTACTTGAAGAACTATCAAAGGTATGTGCATCAATAAGTAATATACTCGCTGTAAATAATTGCCTTGTAGCATTTCCTATAATGAATTATGCACCAGAACAGATGAAAGAGCATTATCTTAAGAAGCTTGCACAGGGTGAGATTGGTGCATATAGTGTTGATTTAGGGATTGATGCACCTGATGCAAATATCAATGTTACAGAGACTGATGGTGATTGTTTGGTTTCAGGAAGACATGATTTTGTTTTGAATGGCGAGACAGCAAACTTTTTTATATTACCAGTATGTCTTACTAATGGTAAGGCACTGTATTTATGTGAAGATACTGCCGGTATTCAACAGATAAAGCATCAGATTTTAGGCATGAGAGCAGCCGGCATTGTTGGTTTTGAATACAAGGATTTAAGATTGATGGGTGATAAATGTTTACTATCTGCTGATAAGGCAGTACACTTACTGAAAAAGATACAGGATTATTCAAATATTGGTTTTTCTGCTATTTCATTGGGTATTGCCCAAGCAGCATTCGATGCTTCAGTAAAATATTCAAAAGAGCGTAGACAGTTTGGTAGGGCAATATGTGAATTCCCAATGGTCCAGGAAATGCTCGTTGACATGAAAACCAGGATTGAGGCAGCGCGACTTTTTGTTTATGATGCAGCTGCTAAATTTGATAAGGGGCAAGATTATTCTCTAAGCGCAAATATTGCCCGGTTAATTAGTGGTGACGCCGCAGTATTTTCAGGGATTACGGCGATTCAGGTGCATGGTGGATATGGCTATATAAAAGATTATCCAGTCGAACGTTTCTTAAGGGATGCAAAGACTGTTCAGGTATTACAGGAACCGCCTCATGATTTGAAATCGAGGATTGCGAAGGAGCTGTTATCATGATCTTACACGAAAAACATAAAAAATTCAGACAAAAGGTTAAGGATTTTGCCGATAACGAAGTTGCGCCGAGAGCAAAAGAGCTTGATATAAAACATGAATTTCCCTGGGATTTAGTTAAGAGGATGGCAGAATTAGAGCTTCTTGCTCTATATGTGCCCAAAGAGTATGGCGGTGCAGGTTTTGATGTTCTTTCATATGCAATCGCAGTTGAGGAGATTGGTCGTGTGTGCGGGTCAACAGGGATTTTCCTTGCTGCACATTCATCACTTGGTGTATATCCAATCTTTGTTGCAGGGACAGAAGAGCAGAAACAGAAGTATCTTATTCCGCTTGCACGCGGTGAAAAGATTGGTTCTTTCGGACTTACTGAACCGAATGCTGGTAGTGATGCGGCTGGAACCCAAACCACAGCAAAACTTGTTGGCGATGAATATGTAGTAAACGGAACAAAGCGGTTTATAACATCAGGATCAGTGGCAGACATTATTATTTTTACTGCAACAAAAGATCCCGCAATGGGTTATCCTGGTATATCGGCTTTCATTGTTGAAAAAGGAACCCCTGGTTTTTCTTCAGGTAACGAAGAAGATAAACTTGGCTTACTTGGTTCTATAACATCTGAGTTGGTTTTTGAGGATTGTAAAATACCTAAAGAGAATCTTCTGGGTAAAGAAGGTGAGGGTTTTAAAGTATTCATGGCAACTCTTGATGGCGGTAGAATATCAATTGGTGCGCTCGCCTTAGGTATTGCCCAGGGTGCATTAGATGCCTCAGTAAAGTTTGTTCAGGAAAACAAAAGATCAGGAAAACCATTGAAAAAATCACAATCTATTCAGTCAATGATTGCCGAGATGGCAACTGAGATTGAGGCTGCGCGTCTGCTCATATACCAGGCAGCGATGCTCAAAGATCATGATATGCCCTATACAAAGGAATCAGCAATGGCAAAATATTATGCCTCTCACATTGGCATGAAAGCAACTGATATGGCAATTACTATTCATGGCATGCTTGGTTTAACTAAAGCATATCCAGTTGAACGCTTCATGCGTGATGAAAAATTAATGGAGATTGGCGAGGGAACATCCGAGATACAGAAGATAGTGATCGCGAGAGAAATACTTGGAAAATAATTTTCTTAGATTCAAACAGATTATGACGGATGCAGATAGATATAATATCCGCTTGAATCTGCTGTAATCTGTTTGCATCTATTTTTCTGTAAGAAAAAGGAGGTTCAATGAATTTTGATTTAACTAATGATCAGAAAATGTTACAGGACCAAGTGAGAAAGTTTGTTGATGCTGAATTGGCACCTGTAGCACCAGAGATTGATAAATCCGGGGATTTTCCCTGGAAGAGCATAAAGAAGATGGCTGAATTAGGCCTTTTGGGTGTTGTCGTGCCTGAAGAGTATGGAGGTTCGGGCTTTGATTTTGTTTCATTAGCTATTGCAATTGAAGAGATTTCACGGGTTTGTGCATCGACGGGAGTTATCGTTGCTGTTAATAATTCACTCGTTACCTATCCAATTCTACACTTCGGAAATGAGGAGCAGAAGAAAAAATATCTTCCTGTACTATGTTGTTGCGAGAAGATCGGTGCTTTTGCGCTTACAGAACCTAATGCGGGTTCAGATGTAGTTGCACTTGAGGCGACTGCGCGTTTAGAAGGTGACCATTATATCTTGAACGGTACTAAAAGATTTATTACCAATGGAGGAGAGGCAGGGATACATATTGTTTTTGCATATACAAATAAGGAATTGAAACATAAGGGTATAAGTGCATTCATTGTCGAACGCGATACGCCTGGTTTTACAGTTGGTAAACATGAGGACCTGATGGGCATAAGGGCAACAGCAAACTGCGAATTGATATTTGAAGACTCAAAGATACCTAAAGAGAATCTTCTGGGAAAAGAAGGTGATGGGTTTAAAATCGCCATGAATACTATTGATGTTTCAAGAATTGACATTGCTGCTCAGGCTGTGGGTATTGCTCAGGGTGCATTGGATGAGGCAGTAAAATATTCTAAGGAGCGTAAGGCTTTTGGCCAGCCCCTGCACAAATTTCAAATGATACAATCAATGTTTGCTGAAATGGCAACACAGATTCAGGCGGCGCGATTACTTACATACTATGCCGGGTCTTGTAAAGATACGGGGATGGCGCGATTTTCCAAGGAATCAGCAATGGCAAAATATTACGCATCTGATGTTGCCGTAAGTGTCACGCGTAAAGCAGTTCAGATTCATGGTGGTTATGGTTATACTAAGGATTATCCAGTTGAAAGAATGTACCGTGATGCTAAAATCCTTGAACTGTACGAAGGGACATCCGAGATACAGAAGATAGTAATTGCAAGAGAACTTGTTAAGTAAAACTAGATTCAGACAGATGGGTACGGATGCACACGGATAAGAAATCTGTTTGAATCTGCATTAACCCCGTTAGATATTTACTATTGCACTGGTAAATTATCAAGAGGCGTGTGCAGAAAGACGACTTATTGTATTATCGATAACTTATATAATTATCTAACGGGGTAAATCCGTTTACATCTATTTTCCGAAGGAAAAAGGAGGTTATTGTGGATATCATAGTTTGTATAAAAAGGGTCGCGCAGACTGCTGAGGCAGAGGTTAAGATAGACTCTTCTGGTAAGGATATAATAAAGGATCATTTAACATTTGACCTGAACGAGTCAGACACATATGCACTTGAAGAGGCAATTCTTCTAAAAGAGAAATTCAGCGGTACATTGACTGCAGTATCTTTAGGTGCTGCTGAAACTGACGATACACTGCGTATTGCCCTGGCTAAAGGTGCGGATAGTGCGATCAGGATAAAGGCAGAGGATTTTGGTGAACTGGATGGCTATAAGACCGCTGCAATTTTAAAAGAAGTGATAAAAGATTTAAAGTATGATGTGATATTTACCGGGTGTATAGCTACCGACGATTATTATTCTCAGGTGGGTGTTATACTTGCCGAACTTGCTGGTATTCCACATGCGACTCTCGTTACAAAAATGGAGTTTGTTGATAATAAAGCGCACGTGCACCGCGAGCTTGAAGGCGGATTACTGGAGCACCTTGAAATCAATCTGCCGGCACTGTTTGCAGTCCAGACTGGCATAAACGAACCGCGCTACGCTTCGCTCATTGCCATAAGAAGGGCAGCGAAAAAAGAGATAAAAGTTGTGGGTAGGGATGAAATTTCTGCAGAAAAAATTACCCTGAATTCAAATCTTGAAGAACTCTTTATTCCACCTGTTGGTAAACGTGCAGAGATTCTCAGTGGCAGCATGGATGAAATTTCTACTAAACTAACAGGCATAATAAAAGAAAAAGGATTACTATGAAAAGAAGGCATGGTCAATTGTTTTACGGCATGGCAGCCAGTATGGGAATAAGGCGTCGTCATAGAGACAAGAATAGTACAACGACAACAAACAACTATCAACCATACAAGCCGCGATGCCCATTAACGTTAAACGTAGAATACGGGGGTAAGAATGAATGAGATTTTTGCATTAGTGGAACACCGACAGGGTGTAATTAGAGATATTACATATGAACTTTTAGCCCGTGGTAGAAAACTTGCTGAGCAACAGAGCACAAAGCTAACAGCAGTGCTTCTCGGATATAATACAGAGGGACTGATTGAGAAACTGAAAACAGAGGCACACCGCCTTTTGGTTATTGATAATGAACTCTTTGAAAAGTTTAACTCCGAGACATATCAAATTGCCCTTTCAGAAATTGTAAAAAATTATAATCCCATGCTGACACTGATTGCTCATACTGCATGTGGTATGGATCTATGCCCGGCACTCGCTTCACAAATGGATATGCCATTTACCACAGATTGTCTGGATATTGAGATTGCAGATAATAAGCTTAAGGTTATACGCCAGGTATATGATGGTAAATTAAACACCCGGGTTTTACTGCGCGATAATCCTTCGTATATGTTGACATTAAGAAGTGGTTGTTTCCCGGGTGGGGGAAGTAATTTAAGCGCTGAGGTTGAAAAGATCGAATCGCCGGTAAAGGATGAACCAGATTATCGAAAATTTATTGAATACATTGAAGCAGCAATTGGTGAGATAGATATTACAAAAGCCGATATTATTATTGGTATAGGCAGGGGCGTTAGGGAAAAGGCTAATATGTCGATTATTGAAGATTTTGCTGACGCTATAGGTGGCGTGCTTGCCTGCTCAAGACCTGTTGTCGATGCTGGTTGGTTACCAAAAGATAGGCAGGTTGGTTCTTCGGGAAAAACAGTGAAGCCAAAATTATATATTGCATTAGGTATTTCCGGCGCATTTCAACATATTACAGGAATGAAAAACTCGGATTTAATAATTGCAGTTAATAAAGATCCCAACGCACCGATATTTAACGAAGCTGATTATGGAATAGTCGATGATCTATTTAAACTTGTGCCATTACTTAAAAACAAGATAATGGAGATGAAGCAATAATTCATGAAGAGAATCGGTGTATTTATCTGCCATTGCGGTCGTAATATTAGCGGGACCGTGGATATCAATAGGGTGATGGAAAATATTAGCAAATATCCTGGAGTGGTTTTTTGCGAGGATTATAAATATATGTGTTCTGACCCTGGGCAGAATTTGATAAAAGAGAAGATAAAGGAAAACAAGCTTGAAGGCATTGTAGTTGCAGCTTGTAGGCCTTCATTACACGAAATAACTTTTCGCCGTGCTGCGCAGGCGATAGGTTTAAATCCTTATCTTCTGGAAATTGCAAATATTCGGGAGCAATGCAGTTGGGTCCACAGTGATGTAAATCAGGCTACACAAAAGGCAATGAAGATTATAAAAGTAATTGTAGAAAAAGCAAAACAGAATAATCCTCTTACACCAATAAAAATTCCAGTAAATCCAAGGGCATTGGTAATCGGTGCAGGTATCGCAGGTATACAGGCATCTTTGGATATTGCTAATTCTGGTTATGAAGTAGTACTGGTTGAGAAAAGTCCATCAATAGGTGGTCATATGGCACAGTTATCAGAGACCTTTCCAACACTGGACTGCTCTCAATGTATTTTAACACCAAAGATGGTCGAGATTGCTCAACATCCACGTATTAAATTACTGGCCTATTCAGAAGTGGAGCAGTTATCTGGTAATGTTGGAAACTTCAAAGTAAAGATAAGAAAAAAGGCGTCATTTGTTGATAACAGTAAATGCACGGGTTGCGGTCTCTGTTATGAAAAATGTCCGGTTAAGGTAGATTCCGAATTTAATGAAGGGTTGGGTAAGAGGAAGGCAATATTTTCACCTTTTCCGCAGGCAGTTCCTAATAAGCCGATTATTGATAAAGAACATTGTACCTATTTTTTGAAAGATGGAAAATGTCGTGTGTGCCAAATTATCTGTCCGCCACAAGCTGTAGATTTTGAACAAAGGGATGAGATTATTGAAGAAGAAATCGGAGCGATAATTGTCGCCACAGGATATGAACTTTACCCGGTAGAGAAAATTCCAGAATACGGTACTGGTAAGTACAAAGACGTGATCAATGGACTGCAATTCGAAAGATTGCTTTCGGCATCAGGCCCGACTGAGGGGCAAATAAAGAGGCCCTCTGACAATAATGAGCCAAAGAGAGTTGCCTTTATTTGTTGCGTTGGATCACGTGATCCAGAGCACCATTTTCCTTATTGTTCAAAGGTATGCTGTATGTATAATGCCAAACATGCACTCCTTTACAAAGAACATGTGCCTGATGGTGAGGCTATTGTTTTTAATATCGATGTCAGAACAGGAGGCAAGGGTTACGAAGAATTTGTTATAAGGGCTAAGCAAGAAGCAAAGATACTGTATATCAGAGGAAAACCTTCAAGGATTATTAAAGATGGTGATGAACTTGTTATCTGGAGCATTGATACAGTGACCGGCAGGCAGCTTCGTGTCAAATGTGATATGATTGTTCTCTCTATGGCGATTGTCCCTTCTGCTGAAGCGATCGAGCTCGCCAGGAAGTTGAGGATACAGATAGATATTTACGGTTTCTTTACTGAAGCACATCCCAAACTGCGGCCTGTTGAATCCCTGGTTTCTGGTTTCTACCTTGCGGGTTGTGCACAATCGCCAAAAGACATTCCTGAGACCGTTGCACAGGCATCAGGTGCTGCCTCAAAGGTTTTGGAGATGTTTTCACAAAAGGAACTTCAGATTGAACCGATGATTGCTGCGGTAGATGAAGAGTTGTGCAGTGCCTGTAAACTCTGTATTGATACCTGCCCATACGAGGCGCGAGAATTTGTCGAGGAAAAAAATATTGTGACAGTGAATGAGGCATTGTGTAAAGGGTGTGGTGCTTGCATAGCAGCCTGTCCAAGTGGTGCGACCCAACAGAAGAACTTTAGGGATCAACAGATACTTAAAATGGTGGAGGTAATCTTTGAATAAAAAGAGTTTGGTTATTGAAATAAATACGGAAATTAGAGATGCCCTGATAGAAGAGGGTGCCGAGGATATCTACAAATGTATACAGTGCGGTAAGTGCGCCAGTATCTGCCCCTGGTTTCAGGTAGGCACATATGATTTTCCTGTGTTCCGGTTTCCTGTAGAGACAGCATTAGGAACAGTAGCAAGTAGTGAGGAAAAAGAAGAATTAGCAAAAGAAGTCGATAAGATATACCATTGTGTTGGATGCGAGGCATGTGTTGATCAGTGTCCCCATGGTATTAATATCCCCAATATACTCAGGGCAGCACGCAGAATTTTAGTTGATTTTGGCTCCTATCCTGAGACTTTGAAATCTATTGTTTTGAAAATTAAAAATGTCGGAAATCCATTGGGCGAACCAAGGGAAAAGAGAGCAGATTGGGCAAAGGATTTGAATGTTCCGCAATTTAGCTCAGATATGGAATTTCTTTATTTCCCATGTTGTATTCCATCTTATGATACAAGGATTCAGAAAGTAGCTCAAGCTACTGCAAAGATCCTTGAGACGGGCGGTGTTTCATTTGGCATTCTTGGTATGGAGGAAAATTGTTGTGGTGAGGCGATCAGAAGGGTCGGAGCCGAACAGGTATTTGGTGATGTAGCAAAGGCAAATATTGCAAAGTTTAAAGAATCTGTTGTTAAAAAAATTCTAGCAACATCTCCTCATTGCTACACTGCATTTAAAAAAGAATATGCCGAGCTGGGCGCGAATTTTGAAGTTCTTCATACAACGCAGTATTTTGCCCACCTTATTGACGCAGGTAAGATTACTCCTAATAATCAGTTTAATAAAAAGGTTGTGTATCATGACCCGTGTACACTCGGGCGTCAAAATAATATCTATGAAGAGCCGAGGAAAGTTCTCATGAGCATTCCCGGATTGAGTTTAGTGGAAGTAGAGGATTTTTCTCGTAATCTAGCTCTTTGTTGCGGTGCCGGGAGTGGGGGGTTATGGATTGACTGGCTGAAGGGTGAACGAATGGCTGATATCCGTATTAAACAATTACTGGATACTGGTGCTGAGGTTATTGCGGTTGCCTGTCCTTACTGTTTGCAGATGTTTGAGGAGACAATAAAATCGATGGATGTAAATATTCAGGTAATGGATATAGCTGAAATATTGTTTGAATCACTTGATGGGGTTGGATAATCCATACTATTTGTCATTGCGACCCCGCACTTTTAGCAAAAGTGGGGGGAAGCAATCTCAGATAAACTACATAGGAAATACGAATCATTTATCCGTGACCAATAAGATATACGGAGTTTGATATGAAACTATTACAATTAATAAAAAAACTTCCCGAAGAAAAAAGCCTTGCAATTCATCCAAGGCCTTATTTTAACCATTCAGTGGAATTGAAAAGTATTTTCTCGCCAGAAGAACGGGCAAAAATGCTGCAAAGTGTGGGATTGAATGTTTTCTTTTTTCCTTCAGAGATGATCACTGGTTGCGATCTTTTGTCTGATTCTGGTGTTACAACAATGACTAATGAACAATGGGCTGCATTGCATTTGGGAGACGAGGCATACGGTTCAAACAGAGGTTATTTTTTATTAATAGATCAAATCAGAGAAACGTTTGGTGAAGAATTTTTTAACAAACCGGGGTCCGGAAGACCCAATGCTTTTATCTTTCATCAAGGGAGATCATGCGAGGGCGCCCTTTTTACGTTATTGGGAAAAACAGGTTCCGACCTTATCATTCCAAGTAATGGGCATTTTGATACTACACAAGCCAATATACAGATAAATAAGATTCAAGCCGTAAATCTTTTTTCTTCTGAGTTAAAACATGATAAATCGGATTCATATTTTAAAGGTAATATGAATGTACAAGAATTCAAGAAACTCCTGGAAAAGTCTTCAGACAAAATTCCACTGGCATATCTAACAATAACAAATAATACGGCTGGTGCCCAGCCTGTTTCAATGAAAAATATTGAGGAGGTTGCTGAACTTGCTCATAAATACAATGTTCCACTTTTTTTTGATGCATGCAGATTTGCCGAAAATGCATGGTTTATAAAAAAATACGAAAGAGGATATACAGACACAGAAATAAAAAAAATTGTTAAAGAGATGTTTTCCCACGTGGATGGGTTTACCATAAGTTTTAAAAAAGATGGCCTTGTAAATATGGGCGGTGGACTTTTCCTTAAGCAAGGCGGTTTATTCATAAAAAAATATCCTGACATCCCGGAAATGCTCACGAATTACCAGATTGTAAAAGAGGGACATCCTACATATGGCGGACTTTCAGGAAGAGATATAATGGCTCTTTTAGTAGGTTTGAAAATAATTATTAAACAGGAATATTTAACATATAGAATAAACCAGGTACAAAAATTTGGGGAGGAGCTTCATAAACAAAGTGTACCTGTTTTAACGCCAATTGGTGGACATGCTGTTTATTTAGATGTGAATAAATTCTTTAAAGATACAGAAATGAAACCTGGAGATTTTGGTGGCATAGCATTATGTGCTGTTCTTCTGGCTGCGTATGGTCATAGGGCATGTGAACTCGGTCATTTTGCATTTGGGTATTTTGATAAAAATACAAAGAAAGAAATTCCTTCTGAGGTAAATTTTGTGAGATTTGCTATTCCACGACTCAGGTATGAGAAGCAAGATTTAGCTTCCTGTGCAGAGTCTGTAAAGATTTTATATGAGCACAGGCATCAGATTCCACCAGTAAAAGTCACATATGGCAGGGATCTTCCATTAAGACACTTCAAGGCAAAATTTGAGTTTAGAAAATGATAACAGGGAATGGGGTCAAATCTCGAAACTTGATAAATCACGATTTTATGATTAATGTTTTGAGATTTTGTCTAATTTGTTTTTAAATTGTCAAGTTTCGAGATTTGACCCCACTGAACCACTGAACCCCCTGAATCCTTTGTCAAGAGTGGTATTGGAGGAAAAAAATGAAAGATAAAAAAGAAGAACGTACCTGGGTTGAGGAAATCGAAATAGCAGGCAGCGAACTTGTTGATCGTGTAAAGGAATTGATTGCAGAAGGTAATGTCCGCCGTCTGATTATTCGTAAGCCAGATGGCGATTTACTCCTGGAAGTACCGCTTACAGCAGGTGTAGCAGTTGGCAGTGTAATAACAATTTTTGCTCCGGTCCTTGTAGCATTGGGTGCAATGGCAGCGCTGCTTACACGGGTAAAGGTTGAAATTGTCCGGATAAAGGACAAGGAAAAAGATGACTAATTCTACTATACCAACTGATTTCATCCGCGAAATTATAAACAAAGATTTACACGCAGGTAAACATAGTGAAATTCATACGCGTTTTCCGCCAGAACCGAATGGTTATTTGCACATTGGCCATGCTAAATCACTGTGTATCAATTTCGGTATCGCCGAAGATTACAATGGTCTTTGCAATCTGCGCTTTGATGATTCGAATCCTATCAAGGAGAAGCAGGAGTATATTGATGCCATAAAAGAAGATATTCGCTGGCTGGGCTTTGATTGGGGAGACCGAGAATATTATGCATCTGACTATTTTGACCAGCTTTACGATTGGGCAGTACAACTTATCAAAGCAGGTAAGGCATATGTCGATGACCTTTCTGCTGAAGAGATTCGCGAACATCGCGGTACCTTAACTGAACCTGGTAGGAACAGCCCCTTTCGTAACCGGTCAGTCGCGGAAAATCTTGATTTGTTTGAGCGCATGAAAGCAGGCGAATTCCCTGATGGCGCAAGGGTGTTACGCGCGAAAATTGACATGGCTGCGTCTAATATTAATATGCGCGATCCAGTTATGTATCGTATTTTACATAAACCACACCACCGTCAGGGAGATAAGTGGTGCATATATCCGACATACGACTTTACCCATGGTCAGTCTGATTCAATCGAAGGCATTACTCATTCACTCTGCTCTTTGGAATTTGAAGATCATCGACCTTTGTATGACTGGTATTTGAACGAGTTAGGTGTTCATCACCCTCAGCAAATTGAATTTGCGCGTCTCAATCTCAGTTATACGGTATTGAGCAAACGCAAGCTTGTTAAATTGGTAGAACAGGGACATGTCAATGCATGGGATGATCCAAGGATGCCGACTTTGTCAGGTTTACATCGACGTGGTTACCCCTCAGAAGTAATTAGAAATTTCTTAGAGCGTGTCGGTGTGGCAAAGACAGATAGTGTTGTCGACATGGCACTGCTTGAGCATTGTCTGCGCGAGGATTTGAATAAACGTGCCCAGCGTGTAATGGCAGTGTTACGCCCACTAAGGGTGGTCATTGATAATTATCCAGAAGATAAAGTAGAAGAGTTAGATTGCGTGAACAATCCAGAAGATCCTAATATGGGAACACGAAAGGTTCCGTTTTCTCGTGTACTGTATATTGAACAGGATGATTTTCGAGAAGAACCTCCGAAAAAATATTTTCGTCTGGCGCCAGGTCGTGAAGTGCGGTTGCGTTATGCATATTTTATCAAATGTGTCAATGTGATTAAAGACGAAAAAGGAAAAGTGGTCGAACTACACTGCATTTATGATCCAAAAACACATGGTGGTGATGCACCTGATGGCCGTAAAGTAAAGGCAACACTCCACTGGGTTTCAGCTAATCATGCGCTTGAAGCCGAAGTGCGGTTGTATGATCGTCTTTTCACTAAAGTAAATCCTAATGAAGTGGAAGAAAGTAAAGATTTTACATCCAATGTAAATTCAAAGTCTTTAGAAGTATTGAGCTCTTGCCGGGTTGAGCCAGGTCTAAAAGATGCAAAGCCAGGAGATCGATATCAGTTCGAGAGACTCGGCTATTTTTGCGTTGACCCGGATTCTTCCGAAGGATCACTTGTGTTTAATCGCACAGTTTCATTACGCGATACATGGGCAAAGATAGAGAAAACACAGAAAGTATGATGGGGTCAAATCTCGAAACTTGACAATCTATATGCTGTTCTTAAACTATCTGTTTGACAATGTACTTGTCAAGTTTCGAGATTTGACCCCAGATACAGATACCAAATAAAAGGTTAAATATATTTGAGAAGAAAATGATGTCACTGAAACAACTTGGAATTGAACACAAGACAATCAAGGAAATGCTTGTTGCTTCTATTCGTTTAAATATAAAGGAACGAAAGGAACTATACACGGTTCTGGATGAATTGACCCGGCACATTTCTAAAGAGCATATCATGGGACCTGGGTTTTGCATCTTTCAATTCGTCACGAGTGTCAAACAGGGCTTTGATGTCGAAGTGGGTTTGCCAGTGGCTCAGGCTATTGAAACGGACAGGATCAAAACCCGGATTCTTCCGAAGATGGAAGTCTTATCTCTTGTCCATACAGGTCCTGTGGAAAAATTGAAGGAGACCAATGGAAAGCTCTATACCAGCGCCTCAGAACATGGGCTAATCTCTGATGAATTCTGCCGGGAAATCTTTCTGGACTCGAACGATCCGGCTGGAGGCGAGATTGAACTGCAATTCGTCTTGCACAATTGGAATGAGCTGCTTGGCAGGAACCTGGAGCGTGTTCTGGGTAAGGAAGCCAGACAAAAAATCATGCAGGGCAGTGATGAACTCACCCTGGCGTCGACAATCAATGAACGCTTTCATTGGGTCAAAGGGGCAATGGAGAGACTCGATAATCTGGCAGATCAAGGTAAGAAGTATGATATTCTTTCAAGTTGTGCCCATGTTTTTCCAGTGGGTCAAATTGAAAAACTTAAAGTTGTTTATGAGGAGGCAAGAACCAAAACAGGTGATCCTCTAAAGGCTGTTGATGCGGTCATAGAGTTCATGAATGAAGACCCAGGTTGGGGTGAGCCGCCTCTGCGAGAGGGAAATGTTATTTATTCAACCAAACAGCCGCGGGATCCTCGGGCATATAAGAACGCAAAGAGCGAAGCCGAGAAGAGAAAATTCTATTGCTTTTGTCCGCTGGTGCGGAACCATCTGGATAAGGGTATGCCCATTACATTCTGTTTTTGCGGAGCAGGTTGGTGTCGGCAACAATGGGAAGGTGCAATTGGAAAACCTGTGAGGATTGATGTTGTGAAATCGGTTCTTAAAGGGGATGATGTTTGCCAATTTGCTATACATCTACCAGAAGATCTATGATCCTGCAACCCGCACTGCAAAAATTGAAAGCGATCTTGTTGCTGAATGGCGTATTTATGAAGATAGAGAAGAAAATAGAAAAAAATTAAATATAATCTGAACAAGACTACAAAGAAATAGTTGGGCAAACATCGTCGAAGCAGAAAGCAAAACTTTAAAATGATAATGGGCAAAGAGTGAAGAAAAGCACATGAGACAATCACATTACCATCGCTTAAAAAACAAAGTTAGATATTGGGAGTTATAAATATGGAAAAAGTAATCAAAGAATTACATCAACATCTAACAAATGCTGGTTTTAAGAGCTCTATTGTTTCTCTTCAACATTTGTCTGATTTACAGTGTGATTTGGAAAACCTCCTCGAACAAGGAATCTTACAAAAAGATTTTTACGACGAAATAACATCACGTTATGGTCTACACTGGAATTTTGAACCTCCGACCGGTTTTCCTGCAGCTAAATTGATAATTATTACTGCCGCCCCACAACCTAAAATCAGTGTAAAATTCAAATTATCTGGCAAAACATATCGCGTGATTATTCCGCCTACATATTTACACGATACAGATAAAGAATCTTCAAATATCATATCACGCCATTTAGGAAATTACGGCTACAAAATATGTGATGCAATACTTCCGGAAAAACTCCTTGCCGTTCACAGTGGACTTGCAAGTTATGGTAGAAATAATATTACCTACATAGACGGTTGGGGAAGTTATTATAGATTGAAGGCTTTTTTTTCTGATATCCCATATATAGCGGATAATTGGCAAGAACTTAAAATGATGGAACTTTGTAAAAAATGCAATGCGTGTATCAAAAGATGTTCTGCTAACGCTATCACTAAAGACAGATTTTTAATCGATGCTACACGATGCACAACATATTGCAATGAAGGAGTGGATGAATTCCCGGAATGGATTGATCCCTCATGGCATAATTGTCTCATAGGTTGCATGATATGCCAGGATGTTTGTCCAGCTAACAAAGATTACACTAACTGGATTGTTCCAGGCGAAGAATTTTCAGAAGAAGAAACTCTGATGATACTTAAAAGGGTCTCTAAAAATAAACTTCCTCTTGAAACAATTGAAAAGTTGAAAAAAATCTACATGTTGGATAGTTATAATTTACTGCAAAGAAATCTGAGAGTGTTAATAAACAAAACCAAAAAACCCCTGAAGAAATGGTGATTGTAATTTTATCGTATCGGAATTTCAATAAATTGAAATCCCGACAGCCCTTTACCCTTTGGATTAAAAGGCTGGACTCAGATAGATATAATAACCGATACGATCCAGCTCCTTTGATAAAAGGGGCTGTCCGAAGGGAGATAGCGTCGAACGAAGTGAGGCCTATCTGGTTGGTACAGATAAACCTATGTTAGGTGTATTTGAGGAAAAAGTGAGGGAAACATGAAGCAAAAAAAAGAGCGTCGTTCCGGAAAAGACCGAAGGTCTAGAAAAAACCGAAGAGCGGGGAAAGAAAGAAGAAAGTCTAAGGATCCTAATTACAAAGGGCCTGAGCGCAGAAACGGTCGAGATAGAAGATTCGAAAAGGATAGAAAAAAAACATCTTAAATTTTTAAAAAACTTATTCAAACATAGATAATGGATAAAAATCGAAAAAGCACAGAAGAAAGAGTAAAAAAATTGAATAAAATTGAACCAAAAGCAAAGGCTGAAGTCTACACGCGATATCCCATATCGAGTGTTCTGATTTACAACGGCACTACGATTCTTCATTATCTGTTCGGAGGAATTGGGATAACCCTTGGTTATAATATCCCATGGATAGGATAAATAAGAAAATATGAAACAAAGTAAATTATTGCTTCCCACATATTTTTTCATATTTTTATTACTAACAATAGGATTACATTTTGTTTTACCTTTAATACAATTAATTTATGCTCCATATAAATACATTGGTATTTTATTATTGGTAATTGGAATCTGGCTCAATATCTGGGCAGATGGTTTGTTTAAAAAGAAAAATACTACAGTTAAGCCATTTGAAAAATCATCTGCTTTGATTTTAGAAGGACCATTCAGATTTAGCCGCCACCCAATGTATTTAGGTATGGTAATTGCTCTTTTAGGTGTGGCAATTATTCTTGGGTCATTAATTACATTTCTTGTGCCAATTGCATTTTTCATAACTATGCAGATAGTATTTATTCGCCATGAAGAAAAGGCATTAGAACAAACTTTTGGTCAAGAGTATCTGGATTATAAAAAACGCGTGAGATCATGGCTATAGTGGCTAAGTAGCTAAGTGGGGTCAAGTCTCGAGGGCGTGTTGCCCAAATCGAATTCAGGCATGTGGAATTCTAAAATGTCATTACGAGGAGCGAGATTCCTCACTGCGTTCGGAACAGGCTGTGTAATCTCATGAAATATAATGAGATTGCCACACCCCGACCATTACAATTCTTAATGATCGGGGCTCGCAATGACAAAAAGGGATTTGGGCAACACACCCTCGACAATTGACAAACCAGGATATTATGATATGGGCTTTGAGGCTTTGTTTAACTTGTCAAATGTCGATAGGATGACCGAGAATAAGGAGTAGGGCGTTTACGCCCGTACAAGTATGCCGAAATTTAATTACATTTAACGAGCCTAAAGGCTCTACTCCTACAAATTTCGGCATTCTCGGTCAGCCTGTCGAGATTTGACCCCATAACCGGCATAACAGCGAGGAGAAAATGAAGAACTTGATTGTTTATGCGACAAAACACGGAACAGTAAAAAAATGTGCTGAGATGTTAAAGGTGAAACTTAATGACGAAACAGTGCTGGCAAATGTTAATGAAGAAGTTCCTGATTTGGATAATTTTGACAATGTAATATTAGGCGGATCTATTTATATTGGAAAAATTCAAAAAAAATTATATAACTACGTCAAAGATAATCTTAGCCAGCTTTCAAAGAAAAAAGTTGCAGTATTTATTTGCTCTGGCGAAGATAATCCCGAATATATAACTACATCTTTTCCTGAAGAATTATTGAATCACACAGTATCAAAACAACTATTTGGCGGCGAATTAATTCTTGAAAATTTGAATTTTTTTACCAGGTTTCTCATGAAAAGAATAATGAAGATTAAAAATGGCTATTCACGAATAAAAGAATCAAACATCAGTGAATTAGCAGATAATATAAATAAAACATAATGAAGAATGAAGATATAGACATAGAGATTCCGGATGATTTCAGAAGTGAAGCGCTGCAGCGTTTGCGACGACTCTTCTGGTCAATAAGTCCAGAAAAAATCGATTTCAAAAAAGATTACGTCTACATCATCCATCAGATTTTGAGTTGGGGTGAACCAGAGGATCTGAAACTCCTTTTCAAAATTTATGGCTTTGACAAAGTGAAACAAGTCTTCCTGAGTCACCCAAAGAGGGTATACACTTACCCTGCTCTCTGTTTTGTAAAAATTCTCCTTGGGGTAAAGGCAGAAGAATCAAAGTATGTCTCGCATATCATTTGACCTATGTCTGCTGTAAGTGAAGTTCAATTATATTCAATAGACTGGCTATGGAAACCAATTGAGCCAGTGGAAATTTATAGGTTTTTCAATAAAATTGTGAAAGATTTATCTCCATAAAATGTTTTTGTTGATATGAACGGCTAATTTGTGAGCATATAAGCCCAGGGACTTATAATGATAGAATATAAGCCCAGGGACTTATAATTGGTTTGAAAATAAACATAAAATGAATTCCTTAAAAAAATTATTAAAGGGTGATAAAAGGATTATTGCACAGACAATCAGCACAGTTGAGAATGATACCAGCACAAAGGTATTAGAGACAATATTTCCTTATACTGGTAAGGCGTATCATATCGGAATTACAGGGCCGCCAGGCGCTGGTAAGTCTACACTTGTGAATGTAATTGCCAAAAAACTGCTTGAGAAAAATAAAAAGATTGGTATTATTGCGGTAGATCCTACATCGCCATTTTCTGGCGGTGCATTACTTGGCGATCGCATCAGAATGACTGACTTGGCATTGCACAAAAATGTTTTTATAAGAAGCATGGCATCGCGCGGCAGCCTTGGGGGATTGGCGAGTAAAACCAAAGATGCTGCTTTAGTGCTTGATGCTTCTGGTATGGATTATGTTTTAATCGAGACGATTGGAGTAGGTCAGGTAGAACTGGATATTGCTCAGGTATGTGATACTACAGTAGTAGTATTAGTGCCGGAATCAGGAGATAGTATCCAGGCGATGAAAGCAGGACTTTTGGAAATTGCAGATATTATAGCCGTGAACAAAGGCGACAGGGAAGGGTGTGATAGGTTAATTATGGAATTGAAATTTGCCTTTGAAATGCGGGATAAGCAAACAGGTTGGCATTTTCCAATACTAAAGACAACAGCGACAGAAAATAAAGGTATTGAAGAACTTGTTTCGGCAATAGCTTCACATACAGCATACTTACACAAGAGTGGTAAACTTGAGGATGAGAGAAAGGCAAAATTGATGTTGCGAATACACGAGTTGATTGAAGAAAAAATAAGAGCACATCTCAAGGAAAAAATTATAAAAGAAGATGAACTAAAAATAATGATTGATAAGGTTTACAAACGTAAACTAAATCCATACCGTATTGCTGGTAAAATAGCCAAGGGAATTATTAAATCAGAGACAAAACGGAAATGAACAACAGTTTTTTTATGTTTCAGAACGGGCGGCTGACTCATTTCGAAATTCGACATTGCGAAAGATGCCGAATAACGTACAACGAACAAACCGCTATTGTTTGGTTCTTGGTGCTTGGGATTTGTAATTTATTAAGTGGGAGTATTTATGAAAAAAGATGATTGGGAGAAAAAAAGCAAAACCTGTAAAAAGAGGGACCAGGAGTTTACCACGGTTTCCGGTCTGCCAATAAAAACATTGTATACACATGAAGATCTTAAAGGTTTTGATTATGATAGAGATTTGAGCTATCCTGGCGAATTTCCATATACCCGAGGTGTTTATACAAATATGTATCGTGGTCGGCTCTGGACAATGCGGCAATTCTCAGGATTCGGGACACCGAAAGATACTAATAAGCGGTATAAGTATCTTTTAAAACATGGGCAGACCGGGCTTTCAGTTGCTTTTGACTTTCCCACACTCTATGGTCGTGATTCTGATGATCCGATCGCCTGCGGCGAAGTTGGTAAATGTGGTGTTGCAATTGATACATTGCGGGATATGGAAATACTATTTAATGGCATTCCGCTCGATGAGATATCAACTTCGATGACAATAAATCCACCAGCAGCAATGCTTCTTGCAATGTATATTGTAGTGGGAGAAAAACAGGGAATTCCGGCAAAGGTGTTGACCGGTACAATTCAAAACGACATGCTCAAAGAGTACCAGGCTCAAAAAACATGGATTTATCCACCAGAGCCGTCTATGCGGATTATCACTGATATTATGGGGTATTGTTCTGATAATGTCCCTAAATGGAATACGATTTCTATTTCTGGTTATCATATAAGGGAGGCTGGTTCTACAGCATTGCAGGAACTTGCTTTTACTTTGAAGAATGGGTTTACCTATGTTGAATATGGTATTAAGGCAGGGTTGTCAGTCGACAAATTTGCACCACGGCTCTCTCATTTTTTTAATTCTCATTTGGATTTCTTTGAGGAGATTGCAAAATACCGTGCAGCACGGAGGATTTGGGCACGTATGATGCAAAACAAATACAATGCCGAGAATCCACGGTCTTATTTAATGAGATTTCATACACAAACTGCGGGCTGTACTTTAACTGCACAGCAACCTGAAAATAATATTATACGCACAGCGTTCCAGGCATTTGCCGCAGTTCTTGGCGGAACGCAATCACTTCATACTAATTCAATGGATGAAACGTTTGCACTACCTACAGAGAAGGCAGTAAAGATTGCTCTGCGGACACAACAATTGATTGCTTGCGAAACAGGTGTAGCAAATACAATAGACCCATTAGGTGGTTCATACTATATAGAGACCTTGACCGATGAGATGGAAAAGGGAGCGTATGAATATTTTGAGAAGATTGATAAATTAGGCGGAGTTGTTGCAGCTATTGACAAAGGTTTTTTCCAAAGAGAGATATCTCGAAGTGCCTATGAGTATCAAAAGAAATTAGAACGAAAAGAAAAGTTTCATGTTGGTGTAAATATATTTAAAGAAGATGAAAAAGTGAATATTGAAATTCTGAAGATATCTAAGGAGGTTGAAAGAGATCAGGTCAAATTACTCAAAAAAGTGAAGAAGGAACGTAATAATGCAAAGGTAAAGGAGACTTTAAAACGGCTTCGTGCGGCAGCTGCGGGTCGCGAAAATTTAATGCCAAAAATTCTTGATTGTGTGAAAACATATGCTACGCTTGGAGAAATGTGTAATACATTAAAAGAAGAATTTGGTGAATATCATGAACCGATCATTTTCTAAGAAAATGAAAGATTCAGACAGATGGAAGCGGATGCACACGGAATTTTTGTCAAATTAAATCCGTCTGTATCTTAATCTGCCGATAGGCAAATCCGTTTGCATCTATTTTTCCGAAGGAAAAAGGGGGTTTTATGAATAGGAAAATTCGTGTCATAATTGGTAAACCTGGACTGGATGGACATGATCGCGGAGCAAAGGTTGTTGCTGCTGCACTGCGGGATGCTGGAATGGAAGTTATTTATACAGGCCTGCACCAGACTTGCGAGAGTATTGTTGAGGCTGCAATTCAAGAAGATGTTGATATTATTGGTCTTTCAATCTTGTCTGGTGCCCATATGACAATATTTCCAAAGGTTCTTAATCTGCTAAAGAAAAAAGGGGCAGAGGATATAATTCTTACGGGTGGTGGTATAATCCCAGAAGAAGATATGAAAAAACTCGAAAAGAAAGGTATAAAGAAAATGTTTGGGCCAGGCACACCAACAACTGAGATAGTTGACTGGATAAATGAAAATGTCAGGGCTAAGCCGAAAAAAACGAAAACAAAAAAGATAAAAAGGAAGACAAGAAAAGATAGAAGTTAGGAAGTTATGAAGTTACGAAGATTGGATGACAGAAAAACGGGGAAAGATAGAAAATAGGAAGTTATGAAGTTATGAGGATAAGAAAAAACAGAAGTTAGGAAGATAGGAAGTTATGAGGTTAAGGAAAAGAAGGAAGAGACGTTAAACAGTATTTTCTATGAATTCGAAATCAGTAAAACTGGGACAATTTGAACTGTCGATCATATCTGACGGCAGATTCTGGCTTGATGGTGGTACAATGTTTGGGGTTGTGCCCAAGGTGATGTGGAATAAACTGATACCAGTTGATGAGCTGAACCGCGTTGAACTTAGTCTTAACTGTTTATTAATTGAAACTCCAGAAGGAAACGTATTGATAGATACAGGTATCAATGATAAACTGAAGGATAGATTTAAGGAAATCTACAAGATGGACAGGGACATTACCTTTGTTGAATCCTTGAAAAGAATGGGCTTTAAACCTGAGAATATTGATTTTGTGATCAATACGCATCTCCACTTTGACCATTGCGGAGGGAATACAATTAAAAAAGATGGTAAACTTATTCCTACTTTTCCAAACGCAAAATATATAGTTCAAAAACAGGAATGGTCTGACGCAACAGATTCCAATGAAAGAACAAAGGCAAGTTACTTGGAAGAAAATTTTATGCCGATTAAAGAATCGGGACAACTCATGTTGGTTGATGGTAATTATGAAGTTCTACCTGGAATAAAGGTGATTACGACAAATGGACATACCAAAGGTCACCAATCTGTTATAATCGAATCAGAGGGTGAAAAAGCAATATATCTTGGCGATTTGATACCTACAGCATCCCATATAAAAATACCTTATATTGCGGCGTATGATCTGTTCCCCCTTGCTGTGGTGGAAAAGAAGAAGGAGATATTAGAACAGGTAATAAAAGAAAAGTGGTTACTCATCTTTGAACATGATCCGAAAATAACATTCGCGTATTTGATTGAAAAAGATGGAAAAGCTATTTTGCAGTCGTTGCATAACGAAATATAAAGATTTGTCGGATAAATCCGACCACTACAATTGAATGATGATTGTAATAATGATGATTTGGTGCGTAACATATACACCCCCACCTTCCTCCCCCTTCAAGGGGGAGGATTAAGGAGATTGAATGATGATTGTAGTTGTGCGATTTATCGCACACAGGGTTAGTAATGATCAGTTATTTTTGTAATATAATTTATTGTTTTATGTTTTAAATTTAAGATGAAAAATGGAGGAAACGCCATGAAGATTGAAGATAAACTAAAACACCTCGAAGAATTGGACAAACAAGCACAGCTTGGCGGTGGTGAAAAAAGAATAAAAGCACAGCATGATAAAGGTAGGCTAACTGCTCGGGAACGGGTGGATTTATTACTTGATAAAGGAACATTTCGCGAAACTGATAAATTTGTAACCCATCGATGTACTGATTTTGGATTAGAGAAAAATAAAATTTTAGGTGATGGTGTAGTAACAGGGTATGGTAAAATAAATGGACGTACTGCATGTGTATTTTCTGAAGACTTTACAGTATTCGGTGGTTCCCTGTCAAAAGCATACGCTGAGAAGATATGTAAATTACAGGATCTGGCACTCAAAATGGGATGTCCAATTATCGGTCTCAAAGATTCAGGAGGGGCAAGGATTCAGGAAGGTGTGGATAGTCTGGCTGGTTATACTGATGTCTTTTTAAGGAATGTCCTTTCTGCAGGTGTTGTGCCGCAGATTTCAGCGATAATGGGTCCATGTGCAGGTGGCGCAGTTTATTCTCCAGCAATGACCGACTTTGTTATAATGGTGAAGGGTTCTTTGATGTTCTTGACTGGACCAGACGTTGTTAAAGCAGCAACTCATGAAGAGGTTACATTTGAGGAACTCGGCGGCGCAATGGTTCATAATGAAAAATCTGGTGTAGCACATTTTGCAGCTGACACAGAACTTGAATGTATTGATTTGATTAAAAATTTGCTGTCGTTCATACCTAATAATAACCTTGAAGATTCTCTTTCTGTTGAGTCAACTGATGATATTAATCGTATGGATAAGGAACTTGATAAGATTATTCCAGATAGCCCAAACAAACCATACGATATGCACGAGGTAATAAAAAAGATAATTGATAATGGTGATTTCTTAGAGGTTCATAAACATTATGCAAAAAATTTGATTGTTGGTTTTGCGAAATTCAATGGCAGGTCAGTTGGTATTGTTGCAAATCAACCAGCAGTCCTTGCTGGAGTTTTGGATATAAATTCAGCGATGAAGGGTGCACGATTCGTGCGGTTTTGTGATTGTTTTAATATTCCAATTGTAACCTTTGTTGATGTTCCAGGATTTTTACCCGGGACTGCCCAGGAATGGGGAGGTGTTATTAAGAACGGAGCTAAACTTCTTTATGCATTCTGTGAAGCAACTGTACCGAGGGTAACAGTAATTACACGAAAGGCATATGGTGGTGCATATTGTGTTATGAGTTCTAAACACACCCGTGCTGACATGAATTTTGCCTGGCCCAGTGCTGAGATTGCAGTTATGGGACCTGATGGTGCAGTTAAAATTTTATATAGAAAGGAGCTTAAACAAGCAAAAGATCCAAAGGCATTAGAAAAGAAGCTCGTTGATGAATATACAGAGAAGTTTGCAAATCCTTTCGTGACCGCAAGTAAAGGTTATATCGATGCGATAATAAAACCATCTGAAACAAGACCAAGGATTATAGAGGCTCTTGATATGATTGAGAATAAACGCGATACAAATCCGCCAAGAAAACATGGGAATATACCACTATAAAAAGCCTAAATACCTAAATACCAAAATGCCTAAACAAATACAAATACTAAAATGCCTAAAATGCAAAAATACATTGTAGGCATCGTTTATTGTTATACGGCATCGCCGCCCGTATGGTTGAAGGGCATCGTTTTACGTGAGAAAAATCACGTTCAACCACAAACGAAAAACCATACTGGCCGCTATGCCCAATAACGTACAACGAGGAGATTATGTTTAAAAAGATTTTAGTAGCTAATCGTGGTGAGATAGCTGTGCGGGTGCTCAGGGCATGCCGTGAATTGGATGTTTCAAGCGTGACTGTATATTCTGATGCAGATAGAAATGCCCTGCATACCCAATATGCTGATGAGGTCTATTATATAGGCCCGGCACCGGCTACAGAAAGTTATTTAAAAATTGAAAAGATTATTGATATTGCCAAGAGATCAAAAGTTGAAGCGATTCATCCTGGGTATGGATTTCTTGCAGAAAATACAGAATTCGCAGGGGCATGCGAGGAATCAGGAATTGTCTTTATTGGACCGACATCAAAGGTAATTAAACTACTCGGCGACAAGATTGCATCAAAAAAGACAATGATTGCAGCAGGCATACCTGTAATTCCTGGGAGTGATGGTGAAATCAAAGAGGAAAAAAAGGCTCTGAAAATTCTGTA
>Ga0209986_10000345_pt1 | contig 43970 bp, 43 predicted proteins | sample BlataG_FD_183168 | JGI IMG/M metagenome (GOLD analysis project Ga0209986, IMG submission 183168) | Deep subsurface microbial communities from Black Sea to uncover new lineages of life (NeLLi) - Black_00105 metaG (SPAdes) (version 2) | ecosystem: Environmental > Aquatic > Marine > Oceanic >... | reverse complement strand
TTATCTGCATCAATGAAAATAAGATCAAAAGGCCCTTCCTCATTTTCAATCATGTCATCGAGAACGGGTAAAGCTCTGCCTTCACGGATTTCAATCTTCTCCTGAGCCCCTGCAAAGAGAAAATTTTTCTTTGCAACCGCGATGCGTGTTGCATCGCATTCAATAGTGATGAGTTTGCCCCCTTCTGCTAAGGCCCTAGCAAGCCAAAGGGCGCTATAACCACCAAGGGTTCCGATTTCTAACATAGATTTGGGTTGTATGAGCTTGGCAATGAGGTAGATAATCTTCGCCACATTTGCAGGGATTTGAATAGTTTTTAGCCCAGCCTCTTTCGAAGTTTGCAGAGCATGAGCTGTAGCGATAGATTCCTCTACAAAATGATTATGAATATAATCTTTAACTTGACGATTCCTCTCGAGGCCTGGTAGAATTGCTGGGTTCATATCCGAAAAGTATCAAAATTAGGTATAATTTGCTAGCTCCTGTAGTCAGGCCACTTGCGACTGAAAGTATCCTCGATAAACCCATCATGTATCCTGTTCGGCTCGTGGCAAGACCTCTACTTTGGACAATCGCTAAAGTACAGACTGTTCTCCAGGTATTTGTCGGCTATTTTGTCCGGATTGGGGTCTTTTCTTTTGGCGAATGGAACCACTCCTTCATCAAGAGAAAGGTCATCGAACTTTACAAGGGTGATTTTTGTGATATACGTGGGCATAGGCATTTCAGTCCTTTGCGGCTAGAGCAAGCCTTTGCTATGCTAAGGAGTATAGGTGGAAAACGCTTCAATGTAGAGTCCAAGGATGGGACAAAGCTGGATGCTATGCACCTTCGCTATGTCGATATCAAAGCCAAAATCGAAGAGCATGGCGGCAAAATTGTAGATTGTCTGCCTGTATCGATGGAAAAACACTTAACTCGCAGCCCTACGACTGCTCCTTTGTACCACGAAGACCGCTCAACTCCTAAAGAATACGTTGATATAATTCTCCCCAATAAACCGGGCGAGAAGTGGGACAAGTTCTGCCAAAAGACCTTGTTGGGAATGGGGCTAGAAAATGTCCAAGTTAAACTCCGAAATGGCCAAGTTGTCGATGCGTTCATAGTAAAGCATTGGCATGAAAGAAGGCCCACGCGCCCAAAACCTGGGCAATGTTTTGTCAGATCCAACTCCCCAACAGAGAGCTACGCAATGGCCAAGCGCGATATCATGCGTCGCATTTTTGGAACGAAGGGCGATGCTCTTTGTTATGACTACCGAGGCACATGGAAGAGTGGCGGCAAACCAAGTGAAGGAGGTTATTACCTCGATGCGGAAACAATCGTTGAAGAAGCCGCAAATAATTTAGGTTATGACTGGCACGATATCTGGGCAGAAGGATTTTGCTTAGGTGGTGCTGTTGCCGTGCACCTTAAGAAAAAATACCACGACAAGGGAATCAACCTCTTTATCCAAAATAGCTTTGATAAGATGTACCACACACTGAAAAGCCAAGTTTTCCCCGTTAACTGGCTAGCGCATCTAGGTCTACATGAGGTCCGCTCCCGCAGCCTAGATGTCATTGCCCAAACAGAGCAAGACTCCTTTGATAGCGTCGGAAAACTTGAAAGCTTAAAAGGTAAAGCGAAAGAAGGTGTCAGCATCATCTATAACACAACCAATGATACAACAGTAGATGCTCACTCTCATACAAGGCTTTCTACTCTATGTGATCTTGTTAGCCGAAGAACCTTCTCCATCAACTATGAGCCGGCAGACAAGTCGATAGACGGCCACCGGTTAGATCTGTTAGGAGAGCCCCACATGTGGGATCGCGCAGTCACTTTCATCACAGCCAAAGACTACCCCGAAATCCTCGAGCCTCGCAGAGCTTGGTTTTTTTAGAGATGCTAATCAACTGGCGCGCCTGGAAAGACAAAGAAGATCAGAAGGAAAATAAGTGTCGGGAAAAGTGCTGCCAAAAAAACTTTAAGCGATGAAATCCCTGTCCGAAAATAGGGTCTAAGCAGAGCTTGACCTACCGGATTTGGGGCATGCGCCATGATCGTAAGACCACCCCCGGCCACCAGACCACTGACTAAGGCATACTGAATGTGTGGCTGCAAGTCATCCAATAGACAAGCCAAATAAGCTACTGTCGTATTTTCATTAAAAGCAGTGAGAACCGTTCCTGTAACCATCATGGCGCCATATCCAAGATCACCGATGAGCGGCTCAATCCACCACCCTTGAAATCCTCCGTGGATCACCAAGCCCGCTAAGAAGAGGCCCACCATTAGGGGGCGCTTGAGATTGATTCTGTACTGGTGCATCCGAGTGGCTTGATGGAAACCCAAATAGAGAAGATAACTGCCAAAAAAGATAGGCAGGTGATGGGCCATCACAATCGTCCACGTTAAAAAGCCTAAGTGGATACAAGTGATCCACACTGGCACAGGCCCCTTATGCTGGTCAGCTTCTCGCCGATCTTCTTCACGGTGCGTGATCGGAGATAGATTTCTAAAATCCTTCCGAAATAACGTAAAATAGATGAGGTTCACCAAAAAAATCCCAACTAGAACGCGCCAGCCAAATTGGCTAAAGAAGTCCATAACATCCCAGTTCCAACATCTCGCTAGCGTAAGCGCTGGCGGTGCTGCAAAATTAGTCAATACGCCCCCGACAGAAAAATTGACAAACATAAGGCCCATTGTGCCGTAGGCGAGGCGATTGGAAGGGTGTCTGGTATAGATCTTCTTTCTAAGTAAAAGCGCTGCAATGGTCATGGCGGCAACCTCAGTGATCACCGATCCCACAATCGGACCGAGTGTCAAAATGGTAAGCCACCAGCTTTCTGCTGAATCCTTAAAAAATTTACCAATGCCGTGCACACCTTTCTCAGCAAGCTTAAAAATGGGTCTAGAAGAGGCCAAGCTCATCACAACCACAATAAAAAAGGGCTCGACATAGACTCTAGAGTTGAGATACTTGATCATCTCGCTAAAACCGAAAAAGGCGGTAACTGCAATCACGAGCGGAATCACCCAAAGGGCAAAGACCACCTCAATCTCACCTAGAAAATACAAAATTTCTGACAAGATGCTGGCCGAATCCCCTGTTTTCCTAGCGACCTTTTTAGCTAAAGAGGTGAAGTGATGCGCTAAAAGCGTGTGGGTAATGGCTGCTAAGAAAATGACAAGCGTTAAAATCCTAAAGGGCGTAGCCGCCGCTACTTCAGAAGAGAGAAGGTCTTCAAGAGTTGCTGCGATAATCATAGAACCTCACTTGCTGTGACCGTGTTCACGCCTTTTTCCTGCATCTTCAAAATCGCCTTATCTTGATCCTCAATTGCTTTGCAAGCATCGATGACAACCGTAACCTGATAGCCAAGTTCCAATGCATCGAGAGCTGAATAAAGAACGCAGTAGTCGGTCGCACAACCAACTAAATAAATTTCAGTCACCCCTTTCTCTTTTAAAAATTCATCCAGCCCCGTTTGCTTTTGATGTTCGTTGTCGAAAAAAGTACTGTAACTATCGATCTCAGAATCGGTCCCCTTATAAAACACCTCTGCAAATTTCTCTGTATTGAGGCCAAAGACAAATTCCGCCCCATTGGTATTCTGCACGCAGTGTACGGGCCACTTCCCTCCCCTCTCGGTAAAACTCATGTGACTGCGCAGATGCCAATCTTTTGTCGCTACGACCAGAGGGAATTTTTCAATGAGAGAATTGATGACAAAAACCAAACCATCGGCACCAGGCGTAGCCAAAGCCCCATCTGGCATAAAATCATTTTGCATATCGACTACGATCAGCGCCTTCACGACAGCTCCTCAATCATATGCAGTTTCAAGTCAAAAAGATTTTTCTCAATGCCCGTAAAGTAGGGTTGCGGGTTATTAAAACGTCGCATCCCAGTTGGAAATTTGTCTAGCTCTTGATACGTATGCGCGCGCATCTGCTCTAGTGATGGAAAAGGATAAACGCCCCTCCCCTTTTTGAGCATCGGCACTAGCAAATCCTTATGCCGCCAATTCTTCTTCACTTCCCTTTTTACCCCTTGCTCAGTGTGATGGAAAATCACGTCACCCGGCCCCTTATTCTCATCGTAGAGCATGTCAGCAACGTATCCCTTATCATCAAAGTAGCGACGTACTTGCGAGATTCCCGGGTTAGTTGTTTTGATCACCTGCTCAGAAATTTTCAGCCGATACTTCCACTCTTTATCTGCCCCTTGCACAGCGCTGAGCTTATACACCCCATCCAATGCAGGTTGATCTTTTGCTGTGACAAGATTCGTCCCTACGCCCCAAATCGAGATTTTTGCGCCTTGAGCTTTGAGGTCAGCGATGAGCTGCTCGGTCAGCTCATTAGTAGCCATGATTTTCGTATCGAAAAGACCGGCATCATCGAGCATTTTACGTACCGCATTGCTCAAATCCTGCAGATCTCCAGAGTCAAGGCGAACAGCAATAAGTTTAATCTTTTCCTCTTTTGCCACCTCAATAGCCCGCTCAGTTCCCTTCAAAGTGTCGTACGTGTCAATGAGAAAAATACAATTTTCTGGCAAGAACTTTGCAAAGGAGCGAAATGCCTCCTTCTCGGAGTCGCAAGCCATGATAAAACTATGGGCATGAGTTCCCATCACTGGTATCCCAAAAAGCTTTCCAGCTAGAACATTGGAGCTCGAATGACACCCCCCAATAAAACTCGCTCTCGATGCAGAGATCGCGCCATCGATGCCCTGTGCCCTACGCAGGCCAAATTCCACCACATGATCGCCACCAGCCGCCCTACAAACACGCGAGGCCTTCGTTGCAATGAGCGTTTGAAAATTGAGGATATTTAAGAGCGCCGATTCCAAAATCTGAGCGCAGATGATCGGCCCCTTAACCCGAATGATCGGCTCATACGGAAAGACGGGAGTCCCCTCCTCCATTGCATCGACATCCACCTCCATCTTGAGATCTCTTAAGAATTCGATAAATTCTATTTCAAAAAGAGGACCTCCAGCCGGATTTTTCAGCTCAGTTAAATACTCAAGATCATCTCGTGCAAATGCGAAATTTTCTATGTACTCGATAGCTGTCTGCATGCCAGCTGCGATCGCATAAGCCCCGCCAAAAGGAAATTTGCGAAAGAAAAGCTGAAAAACCGCTTCTCTATCTTGCAAGCCATCTTTCCAATAGGCATATGCCATCGTGATCTCATAGAGATCAGTCAGCAGACTCAGAGAGTCGCGATATACATCCTTAAGGAGACTTTTCCCCATGCTCTTTTAAAATCTTTTGTTTTTTGGATTCTAAATCGTCGATCTGATCCTGCAGCTCCTGGACCTTCTGCTTGGCTGCTGCCACTTGATCCCAGGCCCTACGGGCATCTGAATAATTTTCATTTTGAAATTGCCAACGCATAGCCTTATTGGCCTTTTTTTTAGCATCCGAGCGGAGTTTGCCTTGCAGATCCTGCAAATTTTCAATCTGCTGATCAATCTGCTTCACCTCATCTTGCCACGTACCTACGCTAAGAAAAAAAAGAATTGCCAGTTGCATCATCATAGGATTCACTCTATCAGAGAAAATTTTTATTCGACAAGGGTATTGCATTTTCACTCACAAAATCGTACACTTCAGTAACCATGCGTAAGATCACTTTACTATTACTCTTAATTCCATCGCTGTTTTTTGCCGATGTAACAATTAAAGATCGCTTACTAAAAGCAAACCCTGGAGATTTTATTGTTACCCAACAAGGCAAGAGCTACTCGCTCATGCTCGTACGCCACCTTGAAGCTCCACAAATCACCCTAGAAGAGATCATCGTAGAAGCCAGCAACATAGACCTGAAAAAAATCAATTGGAAGAACTGGGTGGAAAACAAAGCCCCTGGCGCCGCTTCCTGGACCGGCTTTGCTTTAGACCTCGACAAAAACACTCTTCAAAAATCTTTTTCGTACCTCGAAAGCCAATGGCTCTTCATCGAAAAGTCCGATTACTTTTTTGGAGAACTCCTCTCCCTCCCCTTCAAACCTTCTCGTGACATAGAACGAAAAAAAATTGGCCCCGCACCTATGCCAGGTGAAATCGACCGGCGCAAGTTTTGGAAGCCACAACTAACTCGCGACGGCAAAACAAACAGAAAATGTGATTACGAAGTATTGCGCGCCAAATGGCCTGGCGACAAAACCCAACTCGCTGGCTGTATCTTCGAGCTCTATCTCGATGCAGAGGAGCCCGCCTTTCCCTTTCCCTACTGGATGGAAGTACAACACCCTCATTACACCTTTAAAATACGTGCTGTTGATTCTGGCAGCGGTATTCAATCTCCCGTTCAACTACTTAAATAAAGCCACTTATGAACAAGTTTTCCGCATAGGCTCCTCGCCCTATGAAACTCCCTATGAGCCCTCTATGAGCTCATAGGAGACTCTATCGCAAGCTACTGTTTTCCAATGAGTTATACTAAGACTTTACAAACTTTTCACAAACCTCTTAAAAGCCATTAAAAACTTCGGATCTTCCTATCTATTAGCTTTTTCCACAACTTATGAACAACTTTCCCACAAACATAAAAAAACCTCATTCCAAAAGAAATGAGGTAATACCAACTGAGGTGTTTGAATTGGTTTGTGTATTTATTCTGTTACATCTGAAGCATCAAGCTTTTGAGCTGTCGCTAGTTCTCTAAAACTCTGCATATGATTGGGGAGGTAAGAATACATCGTTCCCTTTTGTAAATAGTCCCTTTCTGTGGTATTGGCAGTGTGCTCAATATCTCGTGAGACTAGCTCAATATCAGCTTTGTTCATAATTGGCTTTGCTATGTCACCAAATGTTGAAGCTTCATCAAAAGAAGCTCTCATTTCTTGGAACTGTCTATGAACCACCTTAGCAAGTGCAACCATTACAGCCACTTGATTGAAATGTTCTTCGAATTTTTCAAGCTCACTATGAATACTTGCTGTTACCTCAGCATCTTCGTAATGAGTTATCCTAGCTAACACCCTCTCCTGAAGTCCCTGGGCGCAAGGTTGTAAATTCTTAAATGCTGCATAAAAGCAGCACTTTACCTTTTCTCCATTTGCATCAAAAAATTCTACTTGTTGATCAAGCAGATTATTAAAATCTGCAAGAGTGTGTGGCATCGGTCTTCCACTAAACTCTTCGGGTTGCATTCCTGCCGCTCCCGCTCCTGCTACTGCTGCCATAATTTCCTCCTTTGTTTATTGTTTAATCTCCACTCGCACCACTTCCATCGCTCCCAACAGCTACAAATTCATAGCTGGTTTGCTGAGGATCAACCTGACCTGCAAATTCTGCAAGCGCCTGCCCTGCCTCTAAAATAGCACGAGCAGAATCCTTTGAAACTACCCCCCCCATAATGGGAGCGAGGAGTGCTTTTGCTTTAAAAAAAGCAGCTGGGTCCGTTTCAAGATCAAAAAGAGAGGAATCAGAGCCTCCTTCTCCCGGGATAATGGCTGCTTTTAGAGCGTCTACTTTTTCTGTTAGTGCAGACAGCTTGCCCTCAAGTTCTGTAGTCCAGGACCCTAGCATGTCTCTTTTCACCACTAATGCAGCATATTTCTCATCTCTTTCTGAAAGAACTCGAGATACATCAGAACTAGATATGCCTAAATCTGCGAGAACCTTCGCTCTTGATTCTCCATCAGATTGGCTCGCAAGAACCTGTACATGCTCGTCGAAGAATGCTTTGTTTTCCTGAAGCTTTGTAAATAGAGTTTGCAAAACGGCCGCTAGCTCGATAAAGCCTCTGGCTGCATCGACGTTATCCTTCGTGCATGCATCGCCCTCTCCAACCTCATCAATTCTAGCTTGGACAGCAGCCGTTAGGTCATCGATAGATGCCTTAGCAATCGGGACCGATTCACCAAAAGCTACTTCTTGTACTGCGCCCTCTTGAACCGTTTGAACCATCTCTTCCCATTTTTCATCAAATGTTTCAAATGTAACTGCTGGTGTCGATGTCGCTGCTGCCGCTGCTGCCATGGATCGCCTCCTAAGGTTTTTTAGATGGGAGTATTCTATTTTTTAATGCTGTTTTTTTTCAAGTCTCATTGTGTTAGGATGCGGTCATGCAAGAAGTAGAATTTGAAGGTAAACAGTATCAAATCTCGTTTGGCTCTATGCCTGATGGCTTAGAGACAAGACTCCAGGGTGATGAGCTAGGGCGCTACTTAAAGCTTTTAGAAGAGGTGCAAACACGTCCGCGCGCTGTCTATAGCGAAGTGAAGGCTTTTGGGCAAAAGCACACCTCTGTGCCAGAAGTGATCAATTTACTTACTTTTGCCCACATCCAAAATTACCGAGTGGTAGAGGCTGAAAATCTCATCAAAGATACGTTTGAGAAGTACCCTGAGTATCTTTTTGCACGCATCAACTACGCAGATCAATGCATCCGGAAGAAGAAACTGGGGTTGATCCCAGACATTTTTCCTACGTTTGATCTAGAGAAGCTGTGCCCAGAAAAGGAAATTTTTCACACGAGTGAGTTTCGAGGGTTTCTGATCATGATGACTTATTACTATTTGGCCAAAAAGATGAGAGAAGATGCTCTTCCCTATTTTGTTAAGGCCAAAGAGATCGAACCGAATCACCCTAGCGTTGTCTATCTAGAGAAGAAGCTTTTTAAAAAGTCGCTGCTTTCTAGACTACTCGGGAAGTAGAAGTGAGATTTTCGTTTTCTCGCCGTTGATGTCCCACTCGGTTCCTTCTTCCACTTTGAAGGACAAGCTAACGCCCAGAACCTCATTCATGATGAACTCTTGATGTTTTTCAAGGGCCTTTTTCACACGGTCGGTTGTCTCCATGCCGATTTCAATCCGATCAGTGACGGCAAAGCCGGCATCTCTGCGCATGGTGTTGATTTTGTTAATGAGCTCTCGAGCGATCCCCTCTAAGAGAAGGTCTTCGGTAAGCTCAGTGTCTAAAGCAACGGTGATTCCATCTTCTGACTTAGCAACGAGTCCCTCACGCACCTGTCTTTCAACAGCAACGTCTTCGGGAGTGAGGGTGAAGATCTCGCCCTCTAGGTCGATGTCAAGCGTTGATCCACCAAGTAGTGTAGCCATCTTCTTTTGATCAAAGTTTTTGATGGTCTCTTGAGCGGCGCGCATTTTAGGGCCTACTTTTTTGCCGAGAACACGGAAATTGGGTTTACAGATGAGCGCAACAAATTCCTCTTCCTTGCCAGAGAATGTAACCGTGTGGACGTTGAGCTCCTCGGCGATCAGATTTTCTTGTCTCTTGAGGGCGACCAGTGCTTTTTCATCTGCTGTGATCACATGGGCCGTTTTTAAGGGCTGGCGTACTTTAAGCTTATGCTCTTTGCGTAGGGCATGGGCGTTACTCACAACGATTTGTGCGGAAGCCATTTCTCTTTCGAGTTCTTCATCACGCAAAGAATTATCTACGAGTGGATAGTCGCAGAGGTGGACCGATTTTGGATCTGAATTTTTGCGCAATTGCAGATAGATCGCCTCTGTCAAAAAGGGAATGAAGGGGGCGGCGATTTTACTTAAAGTAAGGATGACTTGGTAGAGCGTACTAAAGGCTTCTCGTCTGTCTTGAGAATCCTCATCTGCCCAAAATCTTGTGCGACATCTGCGGATGTACCAATTCGTAAGAGAGTCGACAAAGGCCAGCAATGGATTTACTGCAGCGCGCAGCTCATACCGCTCCATTGCGCTGGTTACATCAAGGTTAAGTTTTTGCAAGAGAGAGAGGATCCACCGGTCGATATCAGCACTAGGCTTTTTTACCTGGCCCTCGGGCTCCCATTTGTAGATGGTTGCATAGGTCGAGAGGAAAACATGAGCATTCCAAAAAGGGATGAGAACGGAGCGGATTACCTGCTCGACTCCCCTTTCTGAAAAACGCAAATCTTCACCCTCTACCGCGCCACTTCCCAAAAGAAAAAGGCGGATGGCATCGGCGCCATATTCATTGATGACTTTGCCTGGATCGGGGTAGTTTTTCAGCCGCTTAGACATTTTGTTGCCATCTTCTGCCAAGATGATCCCGTTAACAATTACGTTTTTGAAAGCGGGTTTATCAAAAAGGGCTGTCGAGAGGACATTAAGCGTATAAAACCAGCCTCGCGTTTGATCGAGCCCTTCCGCAATAAAATCAGCTGGGAAGGCCTCCATGGTTTTTTCTTCATTCTCAAACGGATAATGATTTTGGGCATAAGGCATCGAGCCTGATTCAAACCAGCAGTCAAATACTTCGGGGATCCGCTTAAACGTTTTGCCGTTCTCCTCAAAGGTCAAGTCATCAATAAAGTGACGGTGGAGGTCATCGATCATTTTACCAGTTCGCTCTTCGAGTTCTTTGACACTACCGATCACAATCACTTCACCATCAGCGCTACGCCAGATCGGGATTGGTGTACCCCAATAGCGATTGCGCGAGATCGCCCAGTCTCTCGCATTTTCTAGCCATTTGCCAAACCTACCGTGTTTGATGTGGCCAGGGACCCAGTGGATATCATCGTTGTTTTTAAGAATGCGGTCTTTGATCTTTTCGACCGAGACAAACCAAGTACGCATGGCTCTGTAAATTAAAGGAGTATCTGAGCGCCAGCAAAAAGGATAGCGGTGGCGGATTTGCGTGTGGCGAAATACCCTTTTTTCTTCTTTGAGTCTTTTGATAATATCTTTGTCGGCATCTTTGACAAACATCCCCAAGTATTCGGGGACCTCTTTCGTGAATTTCCCATTTTGGTCAACCGGGCAAACCAGCTCAATTCCAGCTGCCGTGCAAATGAAAAAGTCGGACTCTCCAAACGCTGGAGCCATGTGGACTATACCTGTTCCATCCTCTGTCGACACAAAATCATCGACGAGAACTTGAAAAGCAGACTCTTGTTTTTTGTGAGCAAAGTGGGGAAAAAGAGGCTCGTAATGTATGCCAGCAAGTTGACTCCCCTTCATTTCCTCAACAATTTCGTACTCTTCTGGGCTCTTAAAATAGGCATTCAGCCGCGCTTTGGCTAGAATGTAGAACTGGTCACTTTCTTTGGAATAGATTTTGACGTAATCAATGTCTGGTCCAACCGCAAGAGCCAAGTTGGAAGGGAGGGTCCAAGGCGTTGTCGTCCAAGCCAGAAAAGCAGTACGAGGATCGCTTGAAAAAGGGAGAACAACGGTCAAGGAAGGATCATCGACATCTTGGTAGTTGAGGTTCGCCTCAAAATTGGAAAGAGGCGTTCCAAGTTTTGCCGAATAGGGCATCACCTTAAAACCTTCGTAGACAAGCCCCTTGGCATAAGTTTGAGAAAAGGCCCACCAGACACTCTCCATAAAAGAAGCGTCCATTGTTCGATAAGTTTGATCAAAATCAACCCATCGCCCCATCCGGCTCACCGTACTCTTCCATTCCTCTGTGAAGCGGAGAACAATGCTGCGACACTCTTCGTTGAACTTATCGATCCCAAATGTCTCAATCTCAGGTCCGCCAGAAAGCTCTTGAGCCTTCTCAATTTCATTTTCCACAGGAAGACCGTGACAGTCCCATCCAAAACGCCGAGGGACATAATACCCCTGCATCGTCTTGAATCTGGGAACCACATCTTTAATCGTTCCCGCAAGCAAATGCCCATAGTGAGGAAGACCCGTTGCAAAAGGAGGACCATCATAAAAAGAAAAGAGAGGTCCTTCCTTCCGAGCGGCAAGAGAAGAAGCAAAAATCTCAGATTGATTCCAAAATTCTAATATTCTCTCTTCCCGAGCGGGAAATGTCTCTTTTTGATTTGTATTAAACATGTTTAATTATTTCGGGGGTTATCGCTTGTGCCCATTTTTGGCCACTGATAAAAAATATCAGAAGCTAGGGTCGTTAAGTCCTTCATCCGTTTAGCTGAATGGATCCTCCCCTCAATATGGGAAAGAGCAGGTTGAATTTGATCGTCATATATCCAACGATCTGTTCTAGCCTCAATAAATTGCTTCATTATATGTCTATGGTCTTTTGCTACTTGCTGCACATATTCTACCAATAATCGCTCCTTACGAGAGATGTCTTTTTGGTAACAGTACTTAAACGCTCGGATTTCGCTGACGACCAAATAGCCATTGAGACCAATGCCATAATAGGGGCTGAGCACACCACATGCGCAAATTGCCGTAGCTACTACTCCGTACATTACATGCATCCAATGAATCTTACATCTTGAGCGCAGTCCAAAAGAAATTCCAAGCGTCGTCACACACAGGCCCGTATAGACAAGAGCAATAAAGAGATTCACCATCGTACTGGCTAAGCTCATACACCCAGCCTCGAAAAAAGTGATCCGAGAAGCGAGCATCTGAATAGGAGAAAAACCCTTTTCAAAGAACGCGTAAGCCACATTCTTTAAACTCGCAGAAGAAAGCTGAAACAGCGCCGAAGATTCCGCTAAGACCCTGCCCTTATCAGAGGACTCAGGAAGGTACTTATTGAGCCCCTCATGGATCGAGCCTAAGAGCCCAGAAAAAACAGTAAGTGGTTGTGCACTCGACATAGATCGTAACTTGTTGTACAATAATGGCTAGGATTATAGGTCAGGTATACTTTAAGATAAACCTTTAAGTGGAAATCCTTGAGCACCAATGACCTATGCAAACTTGAAAAAAAATTTACATTATGCTAAACTAACTAATGGGGGTGCACTGGTTTCGACTTGACAATAGAAACATAAGTGGCATGCAGAGGACGTCAGTTGGCCTCTTAAATCATCTGGCAAAAACACAAATGACAACAAAATTGTCGAAGCTAATTTCGCTCCTGTAGCGGACCTAGCTCTTGCAGCTTAAGACCTAACAGTCTGAGCAGCACGGTGACCTAGAATGTACCAGGCATTTTAGAATCACTGTTATTTTTTCTGGTTTGAATGCGATCCATTTACGCTTTTTCGGATTACCATTTGAAACTTATAAAAGGCGGGTTGTTTCCCATATGTGGCACCTTCCATCAGAAACAACTGCAATTTGAAGGCGCTAAGCATGTAGTCATTTTTGCTGAAGTTGTATAAGGACGAGAGTTCGATTCTCTCCACCTCCAACAAAAAGACCCGACCATAGTCGGGTCTTTTTTTATGGAGTTGAGAATCGAAATCAAGATCTTAGCAAATCCGGGGATAACCAAGTCTTATTAATCTGGACTCCCTTCAAATAGGTTCCAGATTTGTGGTCAAAAATTATACTTTTCCTTCCGACAAGACTATGCAATCCGACTCGATTTTGATTTTTCGTTGTTTATATAAAGCTCCTACGCACTTTTTAAACACATTTTTGCTCATCTCTAATTTCTGAGAAATTAATTTTGCATCACTTTTGTCAGTAAGATGCAAGACACCGTTGTTCTCCAGTAGCTTTTTAAGCAATAAAGCCTGTGAGTCCTCAACTTGAGAGTATCCTCGCTTCTGCAGAGAAACATCGATCTTACCATCTTCACGAATGTTCTCAATGAACCCTTTAACCTTATCTCCCTTTCGGAGCGGCTTAAAAATTTTATCAGAAAAGATAAGCCCTGTGTGACGATCGTTAATTACCACTTGCCACCCAAGTTCTGACTCGCGATCTATTAACAAGTCTACCTCTTCCCCTTCATGAACAGTTAATTCTCGGTCGGTATATTCATTGATTTTTGCTGAAGCAAAAAGGCGACCCGTTTGTTCATCAAGACAGAGACAGACTGTCACTTTATCACCCTTTCGAGACTGCCCCTGTTGCTCTGATAAAGGAAGAAGAAGATCTTTATCCAGGCCCCAATCTAAAAAAGCGCCAATTTTCGTGACATCCTTTACTTCAAGCACGGCAAACTGATATAAAAAAACTTTAGGTGTGAGGGTAGTGGCTACAATACGATCTTCAGAATCTGTGTAGAGAAACACATCAATCGAATGATCAAGATCGAGGTCTTCCGATACATACTTGTTTGGAAGCAACACGTCTTGATCACCGTCGTCTCCTAGGAACATTCCACAGGTTGCATTTCGTAGGACACGCAATGAATTAATTTTTCCTAGATAAAGCATACACCCTTTATTTTTCTTATAATCAAGAAAATATAGTACCTTAAAGTGAGTTAAAAGTAAAATATAACGATAAACCAGGAAAATTAGCTCTGATTTGGTGTGTTCATTCTCATCTAGAATTCAGACATTTTTTGGTGTAGGCTAAAGGAAAGAATCGCTGATAACGAACAGGAGAGTGCTTGTTATGGCAAAAATCAAACTTGACTTGCATGACATCTACAACAAAGGAAGGACTATTGATGAAGAACTCAACCGTGTAATTGAAGAGGCTATCAGTAAAAAAATCTCCCTTGTAGAGATCATCCCGGGAAAAGGCAGTGGCCAACTCAAAAAAAAGTACTCCGTTTTTTAGATCAGAAACATATCAAAAAACTCTATCATCGCATAGAGAAAGATAGTAAAAATTTTGGCCGCATTTTTGTCCACTTCAAGTACTAGGACAGGGTAAGCCTTACAAAAGTATTCGCTCAGACAAATTCTCCAGTTTTTCCCAATCAAAAGTTCTGAAATAGCATCTCTCCACCTCCAACAAAAAGACCCGACAATAGTCGGATCTTTTTTTATGGAGTTGAGAATCGTCACTCTCGCCATACACAACTGTAAGTTATCGAGAGCTTAATTCTTTTCACCTCGCAAACAATAAGTTTAAGCACCTTTTCCATGAAGCCGCCCCTGACTAAGCGTCAGAGGCATGAGTCATACATGAAAAACTGGTTACTATAGACCTTGAACCTGTTTAGCTTCTGGACCTTTGCGTCCTTCTTCTTCTTCATATTCAACTTTTTGCCCTTCGCTTAGAGAGTCCGCGCCACCAGCAAGACTGTTGACATGAACGAATAGCTCTTTTCCACCTGAATCAGGTGTGATGAAGCCGAAGCCCTTTTGCGAATTAAAAAATTTAACTGTTCCTGTAGATTTACTCACTTTGATTTCTCTCTTACTTTATGGTGTTTAAAAAACCCACCAATATATTTTCAACTTATACCCGTGGGGCCCATGCATTTGGGCAGTTTAGATACATCATAGCTTATTTCAGAAATGATTGTGATATAAAAATTTTCAATAAAAAACTTGACAACAACCTTCTAAAGGAATATCGATTCCCTGTGAGGGGCATTGCTTTTCTCGAAAAATTATATTGGTATACACAAAACGATTTAAGAGTTGGTTTTGAACGAGGAGGCTCCTCAAATTTTTTAGCAAGGAAGAGCAGCCGTGTTCATAGACACGGTGCGATGAGTTGATGAATAATTAGAAGGAGAGCCGACGACGTCCAGGGCCAACTCTTGAATCGTTTTGCGTATAAGCTTATGGGACAGTTTGAATAGCTCCCAATCAAAAGTTCTAAAGCATGTCCCTAGCGCCTCAACTCTCAGTTGCCGATGGGCCTGAAGGGTTCTGGAACAAGAATTCGATTAATTGGACTTTTTAACTAATTCCGATTTTAGCAGCAAAGGTCCAAACCCTTTTATCTTAACATCGATATTGTGGCCATTGACCTCTTCGACCAAGCGGATATCTTTAATTTTGACTCCAGCTTTAATGGCAGAAGAGGCCCCTTTGACTTTGATGTCTTTGACTACTGTCACACTGTCACCGTCTATGAGAAGATTCCCATTGGCATCTCTTACGATCAGCTCCCCTTCTGCCTCTACTGCTTCGGGTTTCGAATCTATCAACCACTCATGAGCACAATCTGGGCAAATATACCAACCGTCAGCCTCGTATGTGTATTCCGAGCCACACTTAACACAATCGGGCAAATCTCCCATATTGATCACCTATCCTACTAAAAAATTTCGCAAAACCAAGATGAGATTAAACCCCATAAGCAGATTGAATTCTACCCTCTGAGCGGCATTTGATTTGAATACCCTTCCTTTAAGATGCGCATGCTGGATGAATCGAGCTTATCACCGTTGCATTTAATCGTTGATCGGTATACCTTCCCAAGGTATACAAAGAAAATAGGACGCCAATAAATGGCAATACGTACCTTCAAAGACAAAGCGACAGAAACCTTTTTCAAAAAGGGAACCAGGCCGCGAAAAAAAGGATGGGATCAGGTCAGAGAAGTGGCAAGAAGAAAACTTGATATGTTGGGTTATGCTGATGAGCTTGATGATTTACGATCCCCTCCAAATAACAGATTAGAAGCTTTGAAAGGCAGTTTTAAGGGGCTTTACAGCATTCGAATAAATGATCAGTGGCGGATTGTTTTCGGATGGGACCACCAGCCCTTCGATGTACAAATTATGGACTATCACTAGAGGAAAACTCATGAAAAGAAAACCTACTTCACCTGGAGAAATCCTCTTTGAAGAATTTCTCGTTCCTTTGGAAATGACGCAGAAGGACCTAGCAAAACATTTAAACTGTGATTATAAAGTAATCAATCGAATCGTGAATGAAAAAGCAAGCGTGACCCCAGAGATGGCAATCAAGCTTGGGGCGGCATTCAAAACCACTCCAACCTTCTGGCTCAATGCTCAAATAGCCCTAGACTTATGGGATCTACGAAAAGAGCAACCCAAAATTCGCCCACTCATTTCTCGTCGTTCTTCCAGAAGTGCTCGAATTTAGAAGGAGACACTGATTAATTGCTTTTGGTCGAACTCTCAGAGAAAGCAATTAATCAATTTCTCCTTTAAGCGGCATTTGACTTGAATGCCCTCCCAATTGTAAAATCAGCTAGTGTCTCCTCTTATTCATTGCCAAGAACTTGCCAAATCTTTCGGATCAAGACAACTATTTTCTAGCCTGTCGATAAGTATTTTTCCAGGCGATCGGATCGGCCTCATTGGCCCTAATGGCTCGGGCAAATCCACCCTACTCAAAATTATTGCAGGGATCGAGTCCTCAGACTCTGGCGAGATCTCGATGTCTCGAGGGCTAACAATTGGTTATGTCCCGCAAACATGCGACTTTCCCGATTTGAAGCCAGAAGAGATCTTACTTGACGCCCTAAGCGAAAATACCATGCTGGCCGACTATGAAAAAGATGTTCTTGTCCAAACGTGGCTGAGCAAGCTCGGCTTCGAGGAAAATGAAACCTCTGCTGCAAAATTATCTGGTGGCTGGAAAAAACGACTATCTTTTGCGAAGGAACTGATTACTTCTCCCGATCTTCTTCTCTTAGATGAACCAACAAACCACCTTGATCTAGAAGGAATCCTTTGGCTTGAAAAATTCTTAGCTAAAGAGGCCGTGACCTATCTTCTCGTCTCTCACGATCGCTACTTTTTGCAAAACACAGCAAACAAGACTATTGAAATCGATTATTCCTATCCAAATGGCATCTTGGCCATTGACGCTCCCTACACGGATTTCCTTGAAAAGAAGGAGGCCTTCCTATCTGGGCAGCTTGAAACACAGCGTTCTCTAGCTTCCAAGGCAAGGAAGGAGACCGAATGGCTCCGCAAGACGCCAAAAGCGCGCAGCACCAAGTCAAAATCTCGTGTTGATGAGGCGCATGAACTCTTTGATGAGCTCTCACAGGTAAAGCAAAGAAATAAAAAGCAACGTGCGGACATCAATTTTATAGCCTCCGAAAGAGAAACGAAAAAGCTCGTCACTGCAAAAAATTTATGCAAAAGCATGGGAGAGCGTCCCCTCTTCAAGCAACTGGATTTTACACTCTCTCCTGGAACCCGGTTGGCTCTTATGGGGCCCAATGGCTGTGGAAAAACAACCCTCCTGCGCCTTCTTGCAGGCGAACTTGATCCAGACGCTGGAACCCTTAAGAGAGCTACTAATCTAAAGATTGTCTATTTTGATCAACACCGAGCGCAACTACCAAATAATATCACCCTTCGAGAAGCTCTGGCTCCCAGTGGCGACTACGTAATCTATCACGATAAGCCCATCCATGTGAATGGATGGTGTAAACGTTTCCTATTCTCCCCAGACCTTCTCGACCTGCCCATCAGCAAACTCTCTGGTGGGGAAAGAGCGCGCATATCCATCGCCAGATTAATGCTGCAGCCTGCCGACATCCTCCTTCTTGACGAACCGACAAACGATCTCGACATCCCAACCCTTGAAATACTAGAGGAAAGCCTTCTTGAATTTCCTGGAGCTGTTGCTTTAATTACGCACGATCGGTTCATGCTCGATAGGATCTGCAACATATTTCTTGCTCTTGGCAATTTAGAATGTACCGATCTCTATTCAAGCTACGCGCAGTGGCAACAGGCAGCTAGTAAGATTCAAATTCCCACCAAGCCCAAAGAAAAAAAAGCTCCGTCTAAAGAAGCTGCAAAGCCAAAGCTCAGTTATCAGGAAAAGAAGGAATACAAAGAGATTGAAGGGAAAATCACCAAACTAGAAAAGAAAGTTCAAGAGCTAAACCATCTTCTAGAGAACCCTGAAGTTACCGAAAATCCAGAGAGACTCCAAGAAACTTGCACAGCTATCTCTCTGGAAGAAACCAAAATCGAACAGCTCTATCTCCGCTTGGTCGAACTCGATCAAAAATCTTAGAAATGATGAAAAAATTATACACAAATCTAAGTTTTGAATTGGTTTGTGTGTATCTCCTTTAAAGAAAAACTTTGTTTCTGATATCTTTCTGGAAAACTTCTCAAAGGAAAAAACGTATCATGAGACAACTTTTAACTGGGTCGGTGGCGATGCTACTCAGCATTGGGCTTTTTGCTGATGATATGGTCTGTGAATGTGAACCAAATTCTATTGTCTATTTTGGGGGCAGCTATACGAGATCTCATATCGATCCAGATGGTCTTTCTGACTTTGATGGACACATGGGTGGAGTACAGGGAATGTACCAGTATCGGCCATTATGCTCTCTCTATGCGGCGATTGGAGGATTCTGGAGAGCGGGGAAGAACACAGGGAAAACAGGAACAAGGGACCTTCTAGACGCCGGTGTTCATGAGAGAATTGGCTATACCTTTGCCCTGAATTGTGATCAGATTTTGCTGACTCCCTATACAGGGTTTGGCTATCGCCATTTGACACATCACGTAAAACCCAAAACGGGTAGCAAGATAAAACTGCATTACAATGAGTTCTTCTTTCCAGTAGGTTTGCAAAGTGTATATGATACTTGCAGGTGGCTTTCGATTGGGCTCGATGTCGTTTGGATGCCCCAGGTTTTTCCTACCGTGACATTTGATGTGGTTGATGGCGCCCGCTGGGTCATCGAAAGTACGTACAAGAACTTCAACGCTGCATTGCCACTTTATCTTCACATCAATTGCAGTAACTGGGGTGTCGTGTTAAAACCTTTTTTCGAATTCTGGCAAGATGGTCGCACGATCGCTAAAACCCAGTTTAATGATCCCCTTGGCCTGCCGAAGAACTCTTATACCTTTTGGGGTATAGAGCTTAACCTGCAGTATGCTTTTTAGGGAGGCTAGGGTGAAACATTTCATAATTTTGGTTTTTTGTTTTCAATTCGCGTTGGCATCGATTGCCAACGGTAACCCACTTGAACCCCAAAGAATAGAGAATTTCCATACGACTTATCTACTTCAAGCCCAACAAGCAGGGGCTGATGCTCAAGTTCTTGAGGCCGGTTCCACCAATGGATTGTTACCTGTGCTGATTGTGAATAACTTTCCCTCATCTCAAGGGGATTTATATGTCGCCGTTGTGCCTAGTTCAATTGTTCCTCCATTACCCATAGACCCAAAAACTGGAATTGTGGGGACAGGAGGGCCGGGAACTATTTCAAATTCTGTAAGCGTCAGTTCTCTTCCCGATGCTAGTCAGTATATTTCAAATGCACCAGCAGGGAAAATTCTCTTCATCAATCCCCTTGTTTCGGGAAGAATCTACTTCTCTCTTTCGGATCCAACTAACCCAAAGGGTTTGCAATTTGAGCCTTTGGCACCGAGCTTTACCAATACGTCTGACCCCAATTTCAGTGTGAGGTTTGATAAATGTGAGTACACCTATACTGGTGGTGGCTCCCCCAATATTTCGTGCAATGCCACAGCGGTTGACTTCTTTTCACTTCCCATTCAGCTGCAGGTGCTAGATGGCTCAAAAAGCTTTGCTCCTGTTTCACATGCAAGTGGACTTTCGCAATCAAGAGAAACCGTTCTTAACAAGATCATTACTGATTTTGCAGCGGCAGGTGAAAGCACTGAGTGGGAAAAACTATTCCTTCCGACAGGAGCAACAACCGCCGACTCGATTATTCGGGTTCTCAGTGCAAAGAATGGGATTGCAGCCTTTGGATTTGATGATAACTACTTCACCGATTTAACCTTTGATTATTTAGACTATCTCTGGACCAATGCGATGAGTTTTTATCAAAATGGGGTTAAAGCGAATAAAATCTTTATTCAGATGCCGATTGGAGCAGGAGATGCTCCTGCAAATGGCAGTCGCGTCTACGAGGCAGACTTTACCACGGCACCAAGCACGATTATTTTCACTCAGGTTTTGCCAACCGTTGAAACAGATCAGCTCATTTTATCGGCGCCCACAACAACGGGAACAACTACGACATCTCTGCTTTTTCAGGCCCTCCCTCTCTATACTATTACAGATGGGGATAATGCCAGTCATCCAGGTGATGTGCAGCAACTCAGCCAGCTCTTCTCTGAGGCGATTATTTGTGGAATGTTGCCAAGGGATATTTCTGATAAGACCGTACCTTTAAGGACAGTTCCTCCAGGAAGTGCTGGAAACACAAATGTCAATCCAAATAATGGAAATCAAAAAGACTCTCCAACCGATGTAAATCAGACGAATAACCTGGCGAGTACATTTGAGCATATCAACAGTTTTTATCAGTTCAATAAGAACCTAGATTCAGGAACCATCCCACTCACAGGGACAACGGCTGCAACGGGCCCTTGGTTTGATCTCTATGGCGGCGCCATCCATAACCTCGAGGGCCCAGCGACCGGGCTTGTCTATACTTATGGGTTCGATGAAGGGATGTATCCCCAGGTTCTCATTGACAATCAACCTGTGACCTCTACGACCCTCCTTCAGATTAATGTTGGCGGCACGCCGAAATAGGCCCATAGAAGTATCGATCTGTTTAGAAAATAGGGCAAAGGGCAATAGAAGTGGTATGAAAAAACCGATCTTATTTGACATGGAACATATCAAAAAAAGGACCTGGCTTGCTAGCCAATTCTTCAAATCGTCCAACTTGAGCGACCTTCCCTTTTTCTAAAACATAAATGCGATCGGCATTTTTTACAGTACTTAATCTATGGGCAACGATAACTTTCGTTACAGATAGGTTTGACAACCTTTTTATCAATTGTAGCTGAGCGATATTGTCAAGAGCGCTGATCGCCTCATCAAAGATCAAGATTTTTGGGTTTGGAAGCAGGGCTCTGGCTATAAGAATTTTTTGCTTTTGCCCGCCAGAAAGGGCCTCAACTCCCATAGGCAAGAGGGTAAATAATCCCATAGGGAACTCTTTCATTTCCTCTTCTAATCCCGACAAGTATAAGGCAGTTTCAATTTCCTTATCGGTATAGCTTTGTCCACAAGTTAAATTTTCAAGGATTGTTCCTTGGATAATAGCCGATTCCTGCATCACCAAACCAAGTTGTTTGCGTACTTTTTGATGATTTATGCGAGTAAGATCTTTCCCATCATAGGAGACAGCTCCCGAGGTAGGAGTTTCAAACCCGATCAGATGGCGAATAAGGGTGGACTTTCCCGATCCCGACCTTCCTACAATCCCTATAAACTCATGAGGATGAATTTTGATACTAACGTCTTCTAAGAGATATGGCCCATTTGAATCTCGACGAAAATAAATTCTCTCTGTAGAAATTTCACCACTTAACTCTCCTGGTGATTCTCTATGGTCTCTATCTTCTGGCACCTCTTGGAGTATTGCTTTTACATGATTCCACAGAGAAACAATGGGTGTCATCTCTATCCATTTACTGTTTAGCTCAGCAATTTGCATGCTAAATAGTGTATATCCCATCATGAAGGCTATGAATTCGCCAACAGAGTAGACCCTTCTCCACTCTATGACTACGGTCAAGATGCACGCAACACCTAGAAGGGGCATATAATAATTGCAAATTAGAACAACACTTCTTAAATTCTTTTTTTTAAGCTCGAAGTTCTTTTTTTTATTAAAAAAAAGCAACCAATTAGAAAAAACATTTTTTTCAGCTCCAGCAGACCGCAATTTTGCTATAGCCTTGACTACTTGAAAAAGAAACTCATTGATTTTCCCTTGGAATGCGAGGATTTTTTTTTCTAATCGCGTGAGATTTTTTACGCAAATATAGGTAATGATAAGGCTAAGAACAACGAAAAAAACTCCTATACTAGCGAGCAATGGAGCGAGTAGAAACATTGCGATCAGATAAAAAATAGTAAAAATGCTCGTGATAAACACACGAGATGAATTCCCACTCGCAATCAATCGTATGTTTTCAACGGAAAATATCCTAGGGATGAGAGTTCCTGAACTAAACTTTTGAAAGAATTTAATAGGCAACCGAACCAGTCTATCCCAAATCCCTACTTGAATGTTATGACTCAGTTCTCCCTCAATTTTCACTAATTTCAGCGATCGGAAGTAAAGAAATATACTTGAACCAACAGCTGTTATCACAAGACCCATTCCAATCTGACGAATTAGGGAAAAAGAGGCATTGGGGATTACTGTATCAAATAAAATAAAGATCGCAAGTAGAGGAAAAAGAGCAAAAATTGCAGCAATGCAGCTATAGATGGTCAGTTGAAATAGATCTTTGAAATGGGTATTTAAACTGTTTTTAACCATCTCCTTTCCGGAAAAAGTTTTTGAGGGCAAAGGCGAATAAAAGACATATGCATATTCTGCAATCTCTTTCGCTAAATCTGAATCTACAGCTCGTTTTTCTTCACCTGCAGGTTTTTGCATTTCATAGGAGTGATCCGAGTCGTTTAGCAGAGCAACTGGCAGCTGGTCTGTGCCATAAAATCCCATAAGAGGACCACTATATTGTTTCCACCAATGTCCCTTTAGTAGCACCTTGCGAAATCGTACATTGGTCCCCTCACAGAAAGATGCGATTCTGAGTTCTAAATCTGAGGCTGCGATCCCGTGAAGATCTTTCCCAAGAATCTCACATGCTTGAAGCAGCAAAGGGGTTGCTTTGCAATCTATCTTCATGACTTCTCGCTAGTGAATAACTTTTGATAAAGGCCGTTTGCTTCCTTGAGCTCTTGATGTATGCCTCGCTCTAGTACTTTACCAGCCTCAAGAACAATGATCTCGTCACAATCTTGGATTGACGAGATTCTCTGAGTGATCATCAACTTAGAAACCCCTTTTTGCCTGATCATATCGTTGATCTCTTTTTCGGTTTGAGGATCTAACGCTGATGTTGCTTCATCCAAGATAAGAATTGAGGGGCGATAAAGCAAAGCCCTTGCAATTTCTAGCTGCTGCCTTTGGCCCCCACTTAAATTATCCCCATTTTCGTATAACTTAGCGTCATATCCATCTTTTCTACTGAGGATTTCTTCATGTATTTTTGCATCTTTTGCAGCTTCAATGAGCATCTGATTTGTCACAGACAAATCCCACAGGGAGAGATTCTCTCGTATTGAGCCAGAAAAAAGAAAAATTGCTTGATCTACGCTACTTATTGAGCGATGAAAAATATCATGAGGGATATCATCAATAGATCTCCCATCATATAAAATCTCACCCTTCCATGGTCGATATAGTCCTAAAGCGAGTTTGACAATTGTTGATTTCCCTACCCCAGAAGGCCCTACTAGTGCAACTTTATGACCCGGCTTAATTGTAAAACTAAGATCTTCAATAATGGCAGGCTCGATTGGGTTATATCCAAAAGTGACGTTACGAAATTCTAGGTGTCCATTTAATTTCTCTTTTTCACTAGATTTATTCGTGTTTATATTTTTATATAGAGGATCAACCTCATATTCTAACACATCATTTAACCTGTTAATATCTGTTTTTAGATTTTGCATTTTCATCCCAAAATTGACTAGGCGATTTATAGGACTTAAAAAGCTTAAAAGAAGTATTGCTAAAGCTGCAAGCATCCCGATGGTGAGCTTTCCCTCTAATACAAACAAAGTGCCTAGCAGCAGAAGTCCAGCAATGACCAACCCTTGCAAAAGGACAGGAACTGCTGATAAAAGAGAGTCTTTCTCTTCTAATTTTTGCTCTATTGAAATATTTTGCGCATAGCCGCTAGCAAAACGATTGAAAACACTCTCTTCCAATCCAGAGGCTTTGATGGTCTTGATTTGCTGCAGAGCAAAAGCAGTAGAAGTAGTCCACTTTCCTCCTTCTTGCTGTTTTTTTACATAGTCATTTGAACGCAACTCTTGGAACCATATAAAGAGAGCAATATTTATAAATGCAGCTAGGCAAGCTATAACTCCAATTATCCAACTGTATGAGAGAATAATAGCTCCATAAACTACAATAACGCTTAAATCGAAAAAGACCTTCAGAAAATCTGTAGAAATACTTCTCGCTACACGCTCGTTTGCTAAAATACGCTGAACAATTTCCCCTGAAAAACGGGCTGCATAAAATGCGATGGGAAGCTTCAGCACATGCTTAAAAAAAGCACTCGAAAAATCAATTGAAAGTTTGCTCTCCAATCGATTGGAGACAAATTGTTGCAACATAATGACTGCAGCACCATAAAAAAAGGCAAAAAAAAGGCCCAAGGTAATTTGTGAATACCAAGAAAAAATTTGTGCGGCGATGACTTGATCGACGAAAAACCGAATGAATGCAGGCAAAGCAAGCCCTGGAAGAAGAAGAAGAAACGTAGTTACAAACAAGAGTATAAGGGAACTTTTTGCAGAGGTGAGTTTTAGCAACACATCCTTTAGAATCGAGCGGGGTTTTCCTTTCTTCACAAATTCAGAAGCTGGGGTAAATTTCAAAACAATACCCGTAAAGCCTCGCTTGAACTCTTCTCTGCTCATGCTTCGGGACCCTGTAGCTGGATCATTAAGAAATACTTTGTCTTTTTTAACTCCCTCTAGAACAAGAAAATGATTGTATTCCCAAAAGACGATAACAGGTGAAGAGAGTTTTTCTATCTCATCGAGTTCTATTCGAATCCCCTTTCCGTCCAGACCATATTTTTTCCCAACATCGATGAGAATTTTTGCATTTGTCCCCTCTCGATCAACGGCACAATCTAGCCGAAGAGCTTCAAGGGGAAGAAAATAGCCAAAGTACCCCAAAATCATTCCAAGGGAAGCTGGACCACACTCAACAGCTTCCATTTGGATGATCGTTGGGGTTCTTGCTCTCCAAGCCATACTATTATTTCCAGTGGGGGAAAAGGTAATTTATAGGTCTGATCTCACTTAAGAAAACTCTAACCAAAGCAATCCTGCCATAGACAATTTCAGGCTTTGGACCAATGGTATTTGTCCATTGATAATCCCCCTGTGGCCCTTTCTGGAGCTTTATTTCAACTAAACTCAATGGCGTTCCTATCTCTAAAGAAGGCATATCTACAAGCAATTGCCGCTCTTCTGATGAGACAAAAGGGAGAACGCGTAGAACACTTCCATTGATCTTCCCATACTTTTTCGCATTTATCGCATCGAATTCGATAAGTGCTTTCATCCCCTTTTCCATTGCCTGCGCCTCTTCTACTGGAAAAAATCCGTATATTAGATCACTAGCCTCACCTCGCTCAGATTGATGAAAAACACCTCGACCTTCTGCTGTAATTGGAATTGTCCCAAAGAAGAGCCAAATAACAAAACCAATGGCAATGAGAACCAATGAAATAAAAACAAGCCAAGAGCGCACACCAACTAACACAAGTAATTGCTGATCATCCCCTTGCATGTCAAAATCAGCGAGACTTTCTTTCACCATAAGCAACGTAATGAGTCAATACCACCCTCCACTGAATGGACATTTTGCATCCCAAACTTTCTTAACTCTCTAACAAGCTCTGCGCTTCTTTTTCCCCTTTGGCAAAATAGGGCATAGTGTTTTGTGGAAAACAGCTTTTTCGAATTAAACTGACTCATCGGCATATCGATACTCCCTTCTCTGCCACATGGATCAGCATATATTTCTCCTTTTTCTCTAATATCAATGAGAACCATCTCTCTTCTTACAGCTTCTTCTCCGGTTATTTCCCAATTATCTTCGCCTTTAAGAGTTGTGATTCGAGGATGAATTCCACATAAAGGGCAATTTTCATCTCGATTAAAGGTGATTTTTTGCTGTGTATACCCAATCAAATTGGAAAATAGAATTTCGTGAGCTTTTAAAGTTTCCATCCCTAGAAAATACTTTATTGCTTCCATAGCCTGTAACATCCCAAAATAACCTGGCACAGGACCAATCACTCCCACTTCCTGGCATGTTCCCACGCACCCCTCCCTAGGGGTTTCTTCCCATAGACACCTTAGACAAGCATCCATCCTTTTAGGCAGGTAAGTTTGAATTTGTCCTTCAAATTGGTAAATACTAGCCCGGACTAAAGGCTTTTGAAAAAGATACGCGGCATCATTGATCAAAAATTTTGTCTTGAAATTGTCCGTGCAATCTATAACCATTTCATACGCAGAAAGTATCTTCTCTACATTTTTTTCGCTTAAATGGCTTGTGTGAGCATTTACTTTTATCTGAGGATTGAGCTCAAGCAGCTTTTTTGATGCTAGCAAAGCTTTGGATTTTCCGAGGTCCTTTACATTGTAAATCGGCTGACGGTGAAGATTGCTCATTTCCAAAACATCTCCATCACAAATACCAAGATTGCCAATTCCAGCAGCTGCGAGGTACAAAAGGGCAGGTGCTCCAAGCCCCCCAGCTCCCACAACTAAACAACTGGCGCTATTGAGCAGCTGTTGCCCAGACTGTCCAACTTCGACAAGGCGCATTTGTCTCGAATAAAATTGGCTAAAGTCCAAACTTCATCCTCCCGCAACAGGTGGGATCAACAGAATTCGATCCCCATCTTGTATAGAGGTATCCCAAGAAACAATTTCTGAGTTCACCGCTGCTCTCACCTCTAATCGAGTCAGTTGAAAACTGTGGAGAGCTTTCAATTCTTCAAAAAGCTCTCCAACATTGACTGCCGAGGTTCTTATTTCTTCATCAGAAAGTCCCCTTTCTTGCCTTAGCAGAGCAAAATACGAAATGCTTAATTTTTTCATCAGCTAAAATATAGAACAGATTCCAATGGACCTACAGAAGAAGAACCTGCAGCAGCAATATTCTTCAACTCTTCGGCAGATAGCGTTTTATGATATTTTTCTGTATAGGCTTCCTGAAACTCTTCTTTTGTAAATACAAAATTTTCTTCTTCTTGTATTAGCTTCCTTTCTTCATCGTTTTTTGCATTTTGAAGTCTTTTTTTCCATTCCATATCGGTTTCTAATTTTTCTAAAAACTTTAGTGCTGTTTCTTTTGACATGCTTTTCTCCTTGTTTATGGTTGCACATATACCCAAACCAATTCAAAACTTGGGATTGAGCTACGTCGGCTTTTTCTCAAATTTCCCCTCAGTTCATCGTGCCGTGTCTATGAACACGGCTACTCTTCATTGAGGAAAAATTTGAGGAGCTTTCTTACTCACACCCAAGTTTTGAATTGGTTTGGGTATAAATTCACCTTACTTTGGAGACGAAAATTGTTTCAAGAAAATATTCAAATCATTATTTTGCGAACATGCCCTCAATCTATACACATCGCAATTCAAGAGTCGGGATTTTCACAAGAAGGCACTCGAATTTTTTATCAAATGCGCGTTACAGCGCTCGTAAACACGGAGCAAGAAGCAGATGAAAAATTTGAGAGAAAATCGATCCAGTGAAAAACCAATTATTGAATCGCGACGTGTATATTTTCGTGGGAAGGCATACACTGCAAAAAAAAAGCATCTGGTCGGTTCTCACCGCGCTTCATCTCCTGAAGAAACTTGGGAAAAAATCTCTCCTCTAGCGCCTAGCTACAATGTCACAAGGATAGCAGATATTACAGGGCTTGACCGAATAGGAATCCCAGTTACCATTGCTACTCGCCCTAGCTCTCTTACCCTATCTGTTTCTTCTGGCAAAGGCCTGTCTAAGGTTGCTGCACAAGTATCAGGACTGATGGAAGCAATCGAATTATTCTCAGCTGAAAATAGCACTCTCCCATTTTTCAACCTTAGCTACGATGATCTCGTCAAAAGCCACAACACCCTTTCCCTGGCAAAACTCCCCTACAGAAAATCTTCTCTATTCTCTTCAAGGCTCTCTGAAAGTTGGACTTTAGGCTGGGATTTGTTTGAGCAACAAGAGATTGCCATTCCCCTCCAATCAGTGACTCTTGATAATCGAGCTATTCAAAATCGCTCATTCCAAATCTCTTCCAATGGATTAGCATCAGGCAATCATTTTTTAGAGGCTATTACAAGTGGCGTATACGAAGTAATCGAGCGAGATGCCATCGCCTGCCACCTTTATGCCAGTGAGCAAGCAGCTTTGCCTGAAATCCGACTTGCAAGCATCCCCTACCCTTCCGTCCAAGAGCTTTGCAGGCGTTTAAAAGAAGTTGAGATAAAACTGACCCTTTCCGATTGCACAGTAGATACAGGCGTACCCGTATTTACGGCCAAAGTTTTCGATCTAAAATTTTCACGCATGAGCCCCATTCAAGGGCATGGTGCACACCTAGACCCTGAAATCGCCATGATTCGGGCTATTACAGAGGCGATTCAAGGCAGAGGAGTTGTCATAGCTGGATCAAGAGACGATATTTTCGCCCCTTCTTTTGAGATGAGTAAAAATTACAACCCCCAGACTTCTCTTCAAGAGGAAAAAGATTTCTGTGCAAAACCATCAAGCATCACAAATTACTTTGAGGAAGACCTACACATTTTGATGAACAAATTAAAAGGGGCACAAATCAACCAACTAATTGTTTGCGATTTGACCCACCCCTCTCTGGGAGTCCCTGTAGTCCGAGTCTTTATACCTGAGCTTGAGGGCCCTTACAGCTCAATTTTTCGTCCTGGACCAAGAGCCAAAAAATTTGCAGCTCTCCACAAAAAAAATGGAACTACAGAGCCTATAGTTGGTCTTCATCTTCCTGCAGGAGGGCTGGCATGAATATTTCACCCAAAGACATCTATATTTTCCTCGGACCATCGCTCCCCCGATCCACAGCAAAATCAATCTTGAAGGCAAAATATTTTCCCCCTGTAAAGCAGGGAGATATTTTACAAATTGTCACAGAGTACAAGCCCAAAGTCATTGGAATCATCGACGGGTTTTTTAAGGACTCCTTGTCTGTCTGGCACAAAGAAATACTCTATGCTCTTTCTCAAGGAATAGCCGTTTTTGGAGCCAGCAGCATGGGGGCACTGCGAGCTGCAGAACTAAGATCCCACGGCATGATCGGCGTAGGCACTATCTTTGAGCTCTACGACAGTAAAGAAATCGATGCTGATGATGAAGTGGCTTTAATTCATGGGGGAGAAGAAGATGGCTATACCCCCCTTTCCATACCCCTCATAAACTTAACAATTACTCTAAAACAGACTCGAGGAGATTTTTCAAGAGAGCTCTGTGAAAGCTTTTTAAAAACGGCTAAAGAAATTTACTACCCAGACCGCACTTGGGAAAACCTCAAAGAGAAGCTAGCACCAAGCCACGACAAACTCTTTAAATTTGCCCAAGAGAACTACATCGACCAAAAAAAAAGAGATGCGAGCGTCCTTCTCCACCGGCTCAACGCCATTCAAAAGGAAGATTTCCCACAACAATTTGAATTTATCTCCACTCCACTCTTTGACATCCTCAATCATTATAACCGTAGGATCCCCTTCTCTCCTGTAGAACTCACACATCGTGAAATTGGGCAACACATTGCTCTGCACCACCCTGATTTTCAAGAATTACAGTTCCACGCTAATAACCAAGCTCTAACTACCCTTCTAGCCAAGCTCTTAAATGTCGAAGCATCCGAAGAAGAAATCGAAGAGGAGAAGATCCGATTTATGCAGAGACATCAACTTCAAAAGAGCGATGAATTTGAAAAATGGCTAAAAAACCAAAATTATTCAGAAGGTGATTTCAACGAAGTGGTGAAGGAGAGAGCTACAACACGAAAACTACAACATAGCTACTTACTCGATCCGATTCCATGGAAAAAAAATCGAGCTCTGCTCAATGAGCTCAAATGGCAAAATCAATACGAAAAGTGGTTAGAGAAAGCTAAAGATGAGCGAGCACTTCTCACAAAAGCACTTTCTTCCCACATTGAAATAGAGGATGACATCCTGAAGCAGCACATGCAAGCGACCAAGTGGCAGCCTGATATCGATATTGATAAATGGATAGAGGAAGCGAATTTTGAAAGCCTTTATGAACTCAAAACCCAAATGCAAAAATGCAAAATCGCTAGAGAACAGTTTTTTAAAGAAATCTTATCCTCACTATCTTCTTGACCTCTGATCTCTATTTACTAGAGTGAAGCCAACCAGTGCACATGATTTCTTGAGCTTTTTGGATCAGATCTACTTTCGAAGAACAGTTTAGCTTGTCTTTGAGAGTAGCAATATAGTTTTCCACGGTTCGAAGGCTTAAAAAGAGCTGTTTCTTGATATACGAGGCTGGGTAGCCGCTTGCTAAGTATTTGAGAAGCTGTTTTTCCCTTGGGGTTAGTTCCAAAATGAATTGATAGCCCAGTTGGCTTAAAAATGAACCTCTCTCAAGAGGGAGTGAATACTCCATGGGTCTCTTATAAAACTCTGTGCCCATTTGAGAAACGAGATCCACCTGATTCTCTTCTAACAGAGAAAAGACCTTTTTATGATTTTCCTTGAAAGCTCTAACGAACGAGCGAAGCAAGGGAAGTTCATTGAGTAGTCTTTCATCCGCTTTGTGATCATTGAATCGAGACCCAAAGCCGAACGCCTCAATTCCATCCTCAAAAGTTTCATAGAGATTGAGATTAAAATTAATCTGAAATCGATCCCAGGCTATTTTTTGTACTTCTTTGTATTTCGTATCAGAAGGACTAGCTCGCATAAGACTGATGCCTTCTCCTAAAATTTTGGGGTGACGCAAGCATGGAAAAGCATTTGTCAAGGAATGCTCATAGCAATACTCATTCCAGTCTTCATGCGTCCCTAAGTAAGAATAAGCCCCAGAGCTTGAGATACGGTAGTACCAGAAATGATTGATTCCCAAGTGATCATTTAAAGGGGCCGCAAATTTAAGAGCCCGGTCCAAATGGGGGGAAGATCGATTTCTCTTTAGCATTTCTAGAAAGAGATTCATGCCGTCTATTTTTTCAGAGGGCATTCATTTATGCAATAGGAAAATCAATTAATAGAGTACTTTCTACTTTGATTATAAGCATTTAGATCTCTAAATTTACAACCTGATTTTATTCAAAATAGATCCTTTTAACGGATCCTATTATGAATAAATATCTACTTCGTCTTAATTACACTGGGATCACATCAGATGGCACTACAAATACCAGAGGGAAAGTTGCCTTTAAAACGAAAGAGACTAACTGGCTAAAGACGAAACTCCCTTGCATAGCGTTAATCAGCGTGGAATCAAGCTTTCATTATGGGGTAAATGGAGACCTAAAAATGGGGGCTTTTTTATCCACCATTCAGAAGAACACAATGGGAACTGTTTCCATCTTATTTGCCGACACAGCTCATTTTCACACCCAAAAACTAGTCCATCAAAAAAACGCCCTGGACGTGTGCATCCAATCGAGCAGCATATTAAGCAAACGATACGCTCCCCACTTCGCCAATAGCAAAACATTCAACTGGAACTCCTTTATCTGCCAAGACACCATTTTCTTCTCTTCCCTTGAGAAGATAGAAGAATTATTTCATACGGATAAATATTTTCAGGATTTGCTTCTTTTGGATGCAATTTCTACCTACACGCCAAAAAGAGCAGAAACCTTCCCAGAAAAAGAGCGCTATATCGAAAAAACCATTTCCGACCTTCTTTGTCAATGCGCTTCCCTACTGGTCCTTTCGCGAAAAGGGTACCGCTTTCAATTTTATCCCGGCGCGCCTTACGCCTCAACAGAGTATATAAATCTCCTCCTCCCCGATGAAAGGCGGGTAAATTGGATCAACGTCTTTCTTTCGATTGAAAAGAAAACAGTCCTTCCGTCAAGCTCCAGCTGCTGCTCCTCCTTGTAAATAAACAAAAATTCCTCTAAGATCCGTCTCCTTCTGATCTCACTATATACACAAAAAAACATGCTAAAAAACTTGAAGAATTACTTAATGCCATTTCCTGGAAAATGGAGCATCGATCTATTCTCTGGGCTGACTGTCGCCCTCGCCCTCATCCCTGAATCGATCGCGTTTTCCTTTGTTGCGAATGTGGATCCGTTAGTGGGGCTCTATTCGGCGTTTTTTATGTGCCTGCTAACGGCATTATTTGGTGGAAGGCCGGGGATGATTTCGGGTGCTACGGGGGCCATGGCCATTGCCATCACCTCTTTGGTGATCCAATTTGGAGTGGAATACCTTTTTGCTACTGTAGTGCTCACAGGAATATTACAAATCTTAGTAGGAGTATTCCGCCTTGGCAAGCTCATCCGAATTTTACCAAAATCGGTCATGGTTGGCTTTGTGAATGGTCTCGCCATTGTCATTTTCTTAGCCCAATTACAGCAGTTTAAGGTGCGCACTGGCGGAGAAACGTTTTGGCTATCTGGCGGACCTCTCTATATGATGATAGGACTTGTCTTGGTGGCTATGGCCATCATCTACTTTTTGCCAAAACTCACCAAAAAGTTCCCTTCGGCTTTAGTAGCGATCCTTGCCGTCTCAGCAATTGCCTATTTTTTTAAGCTCGATACTCGAGTAGTTAATGACATGATGGGAGGCCAGTCCACAGCAGGTGGTTTGCCTACTTTTGCTTGGCTAAAAGTTCCTTTCAGCTTTGCCACACTAAAAATCATTGTTCCCTACGCTGTAACCTTGTGCATCATCGGCCTATCAGAGTCCTTAATGACCTTGTCGCTCATCGACGAGATCACCCGAACTCGGGGCAAGGCCAACAAGGAATGTATCGCACAGGGAATTGGAAACATCGTTTCTGGGTTCTTCAAAGGTATGGGCGGCTGCACAATGCTTGGCCAAAGCATGATCAATATCAGCTCTGGTGGACGAGGCAGACTTTCTGGCATTGTGGCGGGCTCTGCTCTTTTCCTTTTCATCCTGTTCTTCTGGCCGATCATTGAAATGATCCCACTGGCTGCCCTAGTTGGGGTAATGTTCATGGTGGTGATTAAAACGTTTGAGTGGTCCACTTTTAAAATTCTGGGAAAAATCCCCAAGCACGACGCCTTTCTTATCATTGTAGTAACGCTCGTTACTGTTCTGACCGATTTGGCTATTGCAGTAGTTACAGGCATCGTGATTGCAGCTCTTGTTTTTGCTTGGGAGAGCGCGAAGAACATCTACGCTGAGAAAAAGATTAACGAAGATGGAGCCAAAGAATACAAGCTCCATGGCCCCCTCTTTTTTGGCTCTGTATCTCACTTTAAAGCGCTATTTGATATCGACAAAGATCCTAAAGAGATCATCATCGACTTTTTGCACTCTAGAGTTACGGATCATTCTGCTATCGATGCGATTGCGTTCATCACCAAGCGCTATACTGAACTAGGTAAAAACTTGCACCTGCGCCACCTTAGCCCTGAATGTAAAATCTTACTTGGAAAAGCGGGCAACATGGTAGAGACCAATGTCCTTGAAGACCCCGACTACCATGTGGCCTCGAATAAACTTGGATAAATGAAGCTGTATCAATCCTGATTTGTTTTTTTCTCTTCGCCATTTCATTGTGCTCGAGTGACTTTTCTGGAGACCAGCGCACTCTTTATCCCGAGATAGAACCCTGCCGCGAAGGCTCCCTCTCCGTAGGAGATGGGCATTCCCTCTATTGGGAAGAGAGTGGCAACCCATTCTCTTCCTTCATGGAGGACCCGGTATGGGGACTTTGCCCTATCAACGCTCCTTCTTTGACCCTGAGCTCTATCGCATTATCCTCTTCGACCAACGAGGATGCGGCAAAAGCACGCCCTTTTCCTCTCTTGAGAATAATACCACCTGGGATCTGGTAGAAGATATAGAGCGACTTCGCGAGCATCTTTGTATTGAAAAATGGATCCTATTTGGAGGGTCTTGGGGAAGTACCTTGGCTCTCACCTACTCGATCATGCATCCAGACTCTGTGGAAGGATTAATCCTTAGAGGGTTTCTTTGATTTTGACGGCAACGCTATTGTCTGTATCGAGATTGGTCATGTCCAGCGTGTACACTAAGCCATCTCCTTTCTGCAGCTCAACGGCCTGTCCAGTAAGCCATAAGTCTGTTGCATCTTTTCCAAATGGGGAAACTTCTATCAAGGTGTCATTCTCGAGCTGGATCATTGTCGAGTTAAATCCTCGTTTAATGCTAACGATTTTAGGGCAAAACTTCTCTCTCTGGTTCCTTTCTTTGTAATTTTTCTTGTTGCTACGTGCTTCTAGGAGATCATCCGATACTTTTAAGAAATTTGCAATCGCCTGATCTTGGGACTCTACTTGCAATTTGAGCTCGCTGATTTCAGAGAGAAACGATTCTTTCTCTTCGTGCAACTCAGACAGATGCTCGTGTTGCTTCTCAAGGTTTGCTATTTTTTCCAGGAATTGCTTCTTTTCTGCTTCATGCCCGTTGTAGACTTCGATGATATGCTTTTGCTGCTCATCTGTCAGAGAATCATAGACATTTTTTTCAATGCCATACAGGGCAACTGGCTTTTTATCTTTCCAAAAAAACAAACCAGCGTGAGACTGGATAGGTAAAGACACGACTGCGATTGCAAGAAAAGCCATTCGAAAAAAAGTCACTAGATACCCCTGGTAGATTGGCAGCCATTATAGAGCGGGCTTAATTATTTTGAAATCTCTGACATGTGATTTCTCCCCAATAGGGATCCTTTTCCTGGCTTTCAAAAAAATTCCCGTTTGTATATTTGTCGATGGTTTTTCGCCAAAATTCTCTAGCGAGATCCGCACCCTCTATTTGTCTCACTTGCCAGTTGCCTGGATAGAGATCAAAAATTGCACTAGCAAACGCCGCTCCGATCTTGCGGCCCCTATGAGAAGGCTTAATGTAAAATTCAGTGATGTCAGAAAAGGAGCCAGCTGTTGCCTTTATGGCAAAACCAGCCACTTCTCCATCCATTTTCCAATAAAACCCTACATTGGGTGCTCTCCAGTCAGAGTCGAGGCTGTATTTTCCGTCTGCTTCTGGCTTTTTCCCAGTAATCAGGGCAAATTCTTCCTCGTATTTCTGAACAAGGTCATTGAAAACAGGAGCATTTGCCTCAGTAATATTCTCAAGCATGACTTTATTATATCAGGGGCTAGCTCTTCCTGCAATCCAACCAGTCGTCCATGCGTTTTGGAAGTTAAAACCTCCGGTAACTCCGTCGATGTCTAAGATTTCACCACAGAAGTAGAGATTCTCACAGAGCTTACTCTCCATCGTCTTGAACTGGATCTCTGAGAGGGTTACTCCCCCGCAGGTCACAAACTCGTCTTTGTTTGTGGTTTTGCCAGAAACGACAAAGGCATCTCTCTTTGCGATTTCGCAAAGCTTTGTAACCAAGGCTTTGCTAAGTGTATTTAATGGAGATTCCAGCTTGAGCCCAGCTCTTTGGTAGAGATCATTTAAAAGGTTCTTTGGCAGAGAAAATAGCCGGACATTTCCTAACTGCTTTGTTGGATGATTCTTTCGCATAACCTCTATTTGCCCGCGAAGCTGGCTTATCGATTCTTTGGGCAACCAATCGATAAGGAGGGTAACCATATAGTTTTTTTCCGCGAGATGGCGCGCTCCATAGGCAGATAATTTTAGAGCTGCAGGTCCGCTAAAACCCCAGTGGGTAATGAGTAGCGCCCCTGTTTCTACGAATTTACTATCTTGCACTTTGATTTGAGCATGTTCTACTGAGACACCGGCCAAGTATTTAAGAGAAAACTCTGGAACATTGAATGTAAAAAGAGACGGAACGAGTGGTTGTATGGTGTGCCCTAAAGCTTTGGCAAACTCTAAACCCTGGCGATTACTTCCGGTCGCTATAATCAATCGATCAGCAAAAATTGGGTCTTTGCTACCTATATCTAGCTGAAAGCCATTTTCTTTTTTTTCGATAGACTGGAGTTTCTTTAGGGTTTGGATTTCGACGCCGAGCTTTTTAGCTTCTTGTAGTAAGCAGTCTATGATTGTTTCTGAACGATCTGTGGTTGGAAACATCCGACCATCTTTTTCTGTCTTTAAAGTTACGCCTCGAGCGCTAAACCACTCGATTGTATCTTTGGGTTGGAAAGCGTGGAAGGGACCCAAAAGTTCCTTATGGCCTCTTGGATAGTTTTGAATGAGCTCTTTCGGATCGAAACAAGCATGCGTCAGGTTGCAACGCCCCCCTCCTGAGATGCGGACTTTGCTTAAGAGCTTTGCGCTCCTCTCTAAGATGAGAACTTGTGCATCTTTGTGGGAATTTTTTGCAGCAAGAGCGGCAAAAAATCCAGCAGCGCCTCCACCAATGACTATAATATTTTTCATACACAAAAAAAAACTGCCACCTGAGATCTCTCAAGGGGCAGTTCATCCATTTAAGAATAAATCAGAGCTTAGTAACGACGTCCGCCGCCACCACCGCCGCGTCCTGCGCGATCAGTTTGGGGACGAGCTTCGTTGACTGTTAGAGTGCGACCTGATATTTCTTTTCCATCAAGTGCATCGATAGCAGATTGAGCTTGCTCTTCGTTTGCCATTTCTACAAAGCCAAAACCTTTTGAGCGGCCACTGTCTCTGTCCATGATTACCTGTGCTGACTCTACGTCACCAAAGGATTGAAATGTTTCTTTAAGTTCTTCATTTCCTAAATCGTAGGAGATATTTCCTACGTATAATTTCTTGCTATTGGCCACTTTGGCTCTCCTAAAAAAAGGCGCTTTGTAGCGGCATTACTTAAGGCCGCTCTTTACGCATTAAAAATATTCATACTTATCAACCCACAAGGGATCAATTTCAAACCCATTATACAGTAGTAGCTCTATTCGATCTACAAAAACTTTAGCTGCGCTTTTTTCCTAATTTCTCTATCCATGAAAATTATAAGATATCTTTAAATCCATGAAAGTTGCTATCATGGCGGAATAGAAAAATAAAACTCGTGATTCCTATCAATTCTAATTCCTATGCTCTAGGTGAAGGAAAAATGTCGATAGTAAACTAGGGTATAAACAAAGAGATCTAATGACTTTTGAACAATTAAGTATACATCCCAAAATTTTGAAAGCGGTTGCTGGTGCAGGATATACCCAGCCCACGCAGATTCAGCTCAGAGCAATCCCCAAGATTATAAAGGGGTTTGATATACGTGCTTCAGCACAAACAGGAACGGGAAAGACCGCGGCCTTTCTTCTGCCCGCCCTCAACCGTTTGATAGAGCCCGCTGCAAAGCAAGGCAGAGGCCCCCGCCTCCTCATTCTTGTCCCAACAAGAGAGCTCGCAATGCAAATCGCTGATCAGGCAGAGAAGTACAGTAAATACTTGGATCGAGTAAATACGGTCTGTCTCTTTGGTGGAGTCCCCTACCACACTCAAGAAAGAAAACTCTCTCGTCCTCACGATATTATCATCGCTACTCCAGGACGTCTGATCGATTTTCTCCACCAACGCAAGGTAGACCTCAGTCGCGTTGAAATGCTCGTCTTAGACGAAGCAGACAGAATGCTCGATATGGGCTTTACAGAGCCGGTTGAAGAAATCGTTGCGAAGACACCTGACTCAAGACAAACTCTGCTCTTTTCTGCCACACTGCGAGGCAATATCCTCAAGCTATCTGATAGGCTCATGAATAAGCCTATGGAGATCGTGGTTCATGCAGAAAAAGAAAAGCATGAGAATATTTCACAGAAACTTCACTATGTAGATGACTTAGGCCATAAAAACCGCCTTCTCGATCACATTTTGATCCAAGAAGGTGTAGAAAACACTATCATCTTTACCGCCACTAAAAGGCATGCGGGTCAACTCTCTGAAGAACTCAAGGACAAAGGCCACAAAGCTCTAGCCCTTCACGGCGACATGAATCAAAGACAGCGCACTAGAACCATCGCTCAGCTCCGCGAAGGAAGGATCGATATTGTAGTTGCCACAGACGTGGCCGCACGCGGGATCGATGTCACAACAATCACACATGTGATCAACTTTGATCTCCCTAACAATGCTGAGGACTATGTACACCGAATCGGTCGTACAGGCCGTGCTGGCGCAACGGGCACTGCTCTCTCTTTTGCTTCAGGACGAGATTCACACTTAGTGAAAGACATTGAAAGATTCACCGGTCAAATGATCGATGTTGCTGTCATTGCCGGGCTCGAGCCTAGTCAAAAGAAGCGCTTTTCAGATACAAATCGAGGACCTCGATCTGGCAACGGAGCGAAACGTCCATTTAAACCTGGAGCAAACCGCCCATTCAAAGCTGGGTCAAAACGCCCATTTAAGCCTGGTTCGAAAAAGCCTTCTTTTACTGGAGGAGACAGTTCTCGTAGAAGCGAAGGAGATAGCCCTCGTAGAAGCGAAGGCAAAAAGAACTTTAAGTCTGGTTCGAAAAAGCCAAAAGGCAGAGCGAATTACGCAGGAAAATCTGGGGCATAAATTTAGCCCTCTTTCATTTCGATAGTTTTTTTTGAGCTTGTGTGCCCTTTCAAAATTGAAAGGGCACTTTTTGGTACTTTGTAATGCTTTGCAAGCAGCCCGATCACAACTTCATTCGCCTTTCCTTTTTCAGGCACGGCTGTGCATTTGATCTTTAAGACATCCCCTTCAAAACCGACAATTTTGTTCTGAGAGGATTTGGTAATAACTTTTATCTTTAAAATCAAGAAAGGACGCTAAAAGGGATCGTGATGCTGAGGCCCATGATGGTGATGAGCGAGAAGATGAACATCTTGCGCGCCCATTTGTTATCATCCTGGGTGGTGAAGCCAGTGATAGCTAGTGCGAGCCAGGTGAGGCCTAGGAAGGCAGCTACGATAAGATAAGCAAGGCCTGTGTAATGGAAGATGGTGAGCTGAAGTGAAACGGCTGTGAAGGCAATGGTGTAGAGGACCATCTGGATCTTGGTGTTTTTGATTCCTCTGACGAGTGGGACAACGGGAATGGATGCTGCGTCGTAGTCACTTTTGCGATAGATGGCGATCGCAAAGAAGTGTGGCATCTGCCACAGGACGATCATCGCAAAGAGTATATAGGCGCCGAGGTCGAGGTGGTTGGAGGCGGCGCAGTAGCCGACAACAGGCGGCACAGCGCCCGCAACGCTGCCAATCAGAGTTCCGTGGACGGTGTGGTACTTAGAGAAGCTGTAGATGGTGACGTAGACCACAAAACCAAAGAGAGCGATGAAGAGTGTCAGCAAATTCGTTAGAAGGGCAAGAGCCACCGTTCCTGCAATTCCTAAGCCCACCGCAAAATAGGCAGCACTTCTTGTTGATATAGCTCCAGTAACAAGGGGGCGATTCTGGGTCCGTTTCATTTTCTTATCGCTAGTGCGGTCGATCAGGTTATTGCAGACGCAAGAGGAGGCGATAATGAGCCCTAAACCAAGGAGCGTAGCAAGGAATAGGAGGAAAGAAAAATTACCCTTCGATGCTAAGGCAAAACCACCAGCTGTTGTGACGAGATTGCCCATGATGATGCCGGGCTTGGTGAGGAGACTATAATTTTTCGCCGAGTAAGAATAAGGCGGGGCTGTCTGCGTCATTTGCTACCTGGGAGCATCATGTTGTAATCCAGGCTATTCATAATCCAGATCGTTCCAATAACAACAATAAAAAGGATAAGTGCTGTGAAGACAAAAGAGATCAAGTGCCATCTAGGCTTATCCCCCATTCCTACGTGCAGAAAGAAGAAGAGCTGTAGCAGTGCTGAGAAACCAGCTAGGCTTAATATTGTCCAAGTGAGAGCTGTGTCTGTGAGATGGTAGTGGACGACAATCCGGTACGCAGCGGCCATAAGTATGAGTGCAGAAATATACCCCAAATAAAGAGGTTTGAAGCTGACATTCCAGCCATGACGTGGATCTATCATACGGGGCTCCCTCCTAGTAAGTAGACAATCGAAAAGATAAACACCCATACGACAGACAAGAATTGCCAGAATATTCTCAGACAAGTGACTCTTCTAATAGTTACGTGGGAAAAGTCGCCTTTCAAAAGGGGCCAGGCGTAAGCTATGCTCCAAAGAAGGGCAAAGAGGACGTGAATCCCATGGGTGCCAACTAAGGTAAAATAGGCTGATAAAAAGGCGTTGCGAGCCCAGCCATTGCCGCTGGCATGCAACCGAGAAAATTCACTAAATTCCATTCCAATGAAAGCTAAACCAAGTAAGAAGGTGATGAAGAGCCAAAGGAGAGCTCCATTTTTTTGCTTGCGGTGGACGTAGGCGCCTGCCATACCAGATGTAAAGCTACAGGTGAGCAGAATGGTTGTCTGCCAAAGTACTGATGGTAGATGGAATAATTCTCTTCCAGCCGGTCCGCCAAATGTGTTGTTATGCAAGACGATATAAGAAGCAAAAAGCGTTGCAAAAAAGACAAAATCAGTTAAGAGATAAACCCAAAACCCAAAAATGGTCTTAGAATAGCTATCTCTGTGGGTATCGGGAAAGCTTTCCTGAGTTGTCATGTAGTTTGCCTCGCATTTTCAGTTTTCTCAATTTCCTCTACGGGCACGTAGAATTCTGTCTCTTTTACAAAGAGGCGGAGGATCAGCGTAGCAACAAGAGCTACAGTGCTGATGATCGCCAGCCACCATATGTACCAGATAAGTCCAAAGGTGAGTGTAAAGCTAAACAATCCGACGAAAAAGCCTACGGAAGAATTCTTCGGCAAATGAATCGGATGATACTCTGGTTTAATTTCTGATTTGGATTGCTTCATCGCCCAAAAAGCATCTCTTTCATGTACTTCGGGAGTAACGGCAAAGTTGTAGAGAGGGGGTGGAGAAGAAGTGCTCCATTCTAAGCTCCTAGCATTCCAAGGATCCCCTGTCGTATCTCTATTTTCATTGCGCTGCTTAATACTGACAATTGCCTGCAGAACTTGAAAGCAAACTCCCGCAAAGATGATCAGGGATCCAATTGCTGCTACGACAAATAAAGGCTGCCATCCGGGAACATCATAATGATTGAGTCTTCTTGTAGCCCCCATGAATCCCAAGATATAGAGTGGAAGGAAGGCGACAAAGAAACCAACAAACCAACACCAGAAAGCGTACCGTCCAAGCTTCTCATTGAGCTTGAAACCAAAGAATTTGGGGAACCAGAAAGTATATGCAGCAAAAAAGGCATATACCACTCCCCCAATGATCACATTATGAAAGTGTGCTACGAGAAAGAGGCTATTGTGGATCTGGAAATCGGCCCCGGGAATAGACATCAAAACTCCAGTCGCGCCACCAACAACAAACGTAGCGATAAAGCCTAAAAACCAGTACATAGGTGTCGCGAGTTTCACTCGCCCTCTGTACATAGTGAAAAGCCAATTGAATACTTTCACTCCTGTTGGGACGGCAATGACCATCGTCATAATGCCAAAGAAAGCGTTCACATTAGGCCCAGCCCCCATAGTAAAGAAGTGGTGTAACCAGACTATGAATGAAAGGAAGGCAATGCCAACGAGTGCCCAAACCATCGAGGTATAGCCAAAGAGTCTTTTTTGCGAGAACACGGGTACAATTTCGGAAAAAATACCAAAAGCCGGCAAGACCAAGATATACACTTCAGGATGACCCCACGCCCAGAAGAAATTGATATACATCATCGGATTTCCACCCAACTCGGAAGTGAAGATGTTTGTATCCATCAGGCGATCTGTCGTAAGCATGGCCAAGTTTGCAGTAAGGATAGGGAAGGCAAAAATCACCAAAATGACCATCACAAGAACGGACCAAACAAAAATCGGCATCTTCATTAAAGACATACCGCGGCAACGCATTTTCAAGATCGTCACTAGGAAATTAACTCCTGAAAGCAAACTCCCCGCCCCCGATAGCTGTATACTCCACAGCCAATAATCGACCCCAACTCCCGGATTATACTTGATCCCAGCAAGAGGAGGGTAGGCTGCCCAACCTGTTCCCGCATAAACTCCTATCACAAGAGAAACGAGGATATACATCGATCCCATTGCAAAAAGCCAGAAACTGATGTTGTTTAGCACTGGAAAGGCGACGTCCCTTGCGCCAATCTGCAAAGGCAAAATTAAGTTAATGACCCCAAACATCACTCCCATACCAACAAACAAAATCATCGTGACGCCGTGGGCAGTGAATATCTGCTGAAAATGCTCAGCACCCAAATAGCCCGTTGAATCGCCATAAGCAAAAGCTTGTTGCGCCCGCATCATGAGCGCATCAATCAGACCTTTAACAAGCATAATAAAAGCCACGAAGAGATACATGATTCCTATTTTCTTATGATCTACAGAAGTGAACCACTCTTTCCAAAGCCATGTCCATTTCTTGTAGTACGTGATCAAGGCCACGATAAAAATTAGCCCCAGAAACATCGAGGCACCGGCCATATACTCGATCCAATCGTGCTTCAGAGCGTCTAAGGTCAATCTTCCTAGCATGCTATTTTCCATTTCCTTCTTGCGGGGGTACCGTATACTGTTCTATGACCTGGTCAAACAGGTTCTGCTGGCCGAGCTTATAGTATGAAACAGGGTTATTTTCACTCTTTTCAGCGAGCTCCTTATAGGAAGACCAGTTAAGCGGCTGTCCAATCCCTCTAACTTTTTGTACCCACTGGTCAAATTCTTTCTCAGTGCTAGCTCTTGCAATAAAATGCATCCCAGCAAAACCTTTGCCACTGAAATTTGATGAGGCTCCACGAAAATCTCCAGTCTCATTAGCCAAGAGATGGAGCTTGGTGCGCATGGCCGGCATCGCATAAATTTGACCACCCAATTGCGGGATCCAAAAAGAGTTCATCGGAGCTTCTGCTGTGATCTGAAAGTTAATCGGGGTCTTTTCTGGAAACTGGACTAAATTAACAGAGGCAATCCCCTGCTCGGGATAAATGAAAAGCCACTTCCATTCAAGTGCGACAACTTGAACCGTAATCGGTTTTGTTTTGACATCCAGAGGTTTGAATGGATCAAGTTCATGACTGGATTTCCAGGTGATTATAGCCAAGACAATGATAATGAGAAACGGGACACCCCACCAGCAAAACTCTGCTATGTAGTTGTGTTCCCAATCAGGATCGTGTCTAGATTCTTTTCCCTCTCGGTATTTCCAAGTGAAATAGATGGCAAAGACAAAAACTGGAATCACAACAATCAGCATCAAAAGAGAGGCCGTGACAATCAGTTTTTTTTCTTTTACGCTAATGAGCCCCTTGGGCTCTAAAACGGGAATATTGTGACCGCTGAGGTACATCACAGTGAGAATACCTGCGCCAATCAACAACAAAATAATGAGTGCAATTCGATATTTTTTCATTTCAATTTTTTTTTACACTAGACGCCGCCAAAAGTCTAGCCTTTTTAACCTCTACGTTTAAAGAATTGGATCTCTCTCTCGTGTTTCTCTGCCGCTTTTCGAGAATCGAAAGTGCCTAAATTCCTTCGTTTTCCTGTTTTGGGATTTATCTTCCTTGAGTAGATCCGGTATTTTCCAGATTGTAGTTTTCGGATCATGATCCCCCCTGTATTTCTTTCCTATAATTGACTATACTAGAAGCTGTCTAGAAAAAAAATTGAGAGTATGTATGCAGCTGATCATGGGCAGAAATTGTCTATTCGAAGTTTTAAAAGCCTCGCCAGAAAGACTCATTGAAGTCTATACCTCCCAAAAAAGCGGTGATGCCCTCTATGATGCCCTCATAAAAGAAGGCATCCGCCTCATTGATACCCCTAAGAAAAAACTCAACCAC
>Ga0209986_10000344_pt1 | contig 43977 bp, 33 predicted proteins | sample BlataG_FD_183168 | JGI IMG/M metagenome (GOLD analysis project Ga0209986, IMG submission 183168) | Deep subsurface microbial communities from Black Sea to uncover new lineages of life (NeLLi) - Black_00105 metaG (SPAdes) (version 2) | ecosystem: Environmental > Aquatic > Marine > Oceanic >... | reverse complement strand
TGAATATCATCTAAAAGGAGAGAGACATGAATGAGCAACCGCAAATTACCAGTGACGATAAGCTATGGGCTTTGTTGGCTTATGTTCTAACACCACTTGTACCAATAATCATATTGTTGATTGAGGGAAAAAAGGATCGGCCCTTTATACGGGCACATAATGCGCAAGCACTAGTATGGGGTCTGTTTAATGTAGTAGGAGGAACCATACTTAGCACTGTTCTATTTTTCTGCTTCGGTGCACCCTCCCTGATCATATGGGCAATCGGCGTATTTTGGGGCATCAAGGCATACCAGGGGGAATATGTAACCATTCCTGTGATTACGGATTTTGTAAATAACCAGGGCTGGGTTTGAACCGCTAAATAATCTTTGGAGGGCCCGCAAAACGCGGGTCCTTTTTTTTACAATCTTATGAGATAGGAGGTGACTATGGATAAACGCTGGAAACTAACCCCGCCACTCCCTCCTGAAATTCAGAATTCGCTGGCCGATTATCGACCAGTCGAGCGAGTGATTCTATTCAATCGCGGCATGGAGACCAAACACCAGGTGGACGCTTATTTCGCGCTGGAGGATTTAAAGGATTACGATCCCTTCCTCATGTCGGGGATGGATCAGGCGGTTGAGAGGTTGCTGACAGCTGTCCGATCGAGGGAAAATATCGTGATATACGGCGACTACGATGCAGACGGCGTCACCGCGACAGCACTGCTTGTCGAGGTGCTGCGCAGGATTGGAGCATCTGTCGAACATTACATCCCCAATCGCTTTGACGAAGGTTATGGCCTGAACCACGATGCTCTAACCAAGATTCGGGAGCGGGGTGGGGAGCTCGTCATAACCGTCGATTGTGGTGTGCGGGCGGTTGACGAGATTGAACATGCAGTGAGCCTGGGCCTTGAAGTGATTGTCACTGATCATCATCAACCTGGGTTGCATTTACCTCGTGCATTTGCAGTGATCAATCCTTCACAAAAAGGGGATTCCTACCCGTTTAAGGGCTTAGCTGGGGTTGGTGTAGCGTATAAGCTGGCTCAGGCCTTATTGAGGCGCCTTGGGGAACGGGAGCCAATCGAGAGCCTTGATCTGGTGGCCATCGGCACAGTGGCTGATATTGTCCCTCTTTATGATGAGAATCGACAGCTTGTAAGGATGGGTCTTGAACAACTTAATCATACACAACGCCCGGGATTACGAGCGATCATAGAGACCGTCGGATACGAATTTGGACATCTGAACACAACGACAATTGGGTTTGGTATCGGTCCTCGGCTGAACGCAGCCGGCAGGCTTGATTCCGCAGAAAGAGCCTTCAACCTGCTGATGGCGATTGAGGAAATGGAGGCAAAGCGGCTTGCTAACCAGCTAGAGGAGATAAATCGCCAACGGCAGCGTATAACTCGAGAGATGGTCGAAGAGGCGCGTATGCATGGGGTCGGTAAAGGCCCGCCGCCAATACTAATTATTGCTATTGATCCAGATTTTAACCAAGGTGTGATCGGATTGACCGCCTCGCGTTTGGTGGATGAGTTCTATCGACCATCGATTGTTGCTTCTTATGGAGATCAAGTAACAAGAGGTTCAGCGCGCAGCATCCCTGAGTTTCACATTACCGAGGCTCTCGATGAATGCGACGACTTGCTGGAGCGCTATGGCGGGCATTCAGCAGCGGCTGGCTTCTCTGTCCGAAACGAGAAGCTGGACGAATTTATACAGCGAATAAACAAGGTGGCAGCTAAGAAACTGTCGGGAATAGAGCTCCGACCAACATTAACTGTTGACACGATAGTACGATTTTCGGATCTAGATTGGTCCCTACTTGAATTTATTGAGAGAATGGAGCCCTGCGGGTATGGTAATCCATTCCCGGTACTTGCAGTGCAGGATGTGGAGGTGGTGAGTAAACGGTCTGTTGGTGCTGAAGGACGCCATCTCAAGTTGACAATGAGGGATGAGCGGAAGGTATTCGATGCTATTGCATTCCGTCAGGGTCATCTCTATAAGAATCTTCCGCAACGGGTTGACCTGGCATTTCGCCTCGAGCGAAACGATTATATGGGTATATCCAGCCTGCAGCTAAACGTTCTGGATGTGCGCCCAGCTGGCTCATTGGATGATCTTAATTTAACGATCCAGGGACCTTAATTTCTCAATCGACAAACCGATATTTGAGCAGGGTCCAGGCGGCCGTAAATGCATCACCAAGCCCAATCTTCTTACCTTCGGAATATTCTCGAGGGTTGAAGGAGATCGGTACTTCAAAGATGCGTATACGGCGTTTTAACAACTTGGCGGTTACCTCGGGTTCGAAGTCAAAGCGACGGGCGCGTAGAGGTATGGATTTTATGACTTCACTCTTAAAAAGTTTATAGCCCGTCTCCATATCGGAGAGGATGCTGTTGTAAAGTATGTTGGTCATCAATGTGAGTAGTTTATTGGCAACCATGTGCCAGAACATGGTTGACCTGCGTGGTGCTCCCAAAAATCGTGAGCCGTAAACTACATCGGCAATACCTTCCTCGATTGGTCTCAGCAGATTCGAGTAATCGCGAGGGTCGTATTCAAGGTCGGCGTCTTGGATGAGAATCAAATCGCTACGTGTAGCCTGGATACCGGTACGGACGGCGGCACCTTTGCCCTGATTATGCTGGTGAAGGATCAGACGCATGATTGGATAGTTGGGCGCAATTTCCTGTAGCAACTCGCGCGTTCCATCGGTGGAGCCATCGTCGACGATGATGATCTCATCCACTAAACCTACAGCTGCAACCCTACGGAGGATTTCTTCAATCGTCGCTCGTTCGTTGTAGACAGGCATCACAATGGAAAGCTTCATAGAGGGGATTGTACCCAGCAAATGCGATTGGGACAAATAGGTATTTGCCCGCAACTGAGGCCGTGTATATAATCCATCTGTAAGAACTCAGATAGCTTTTATGTCGCAGTTATCAATAAAGCGCTATGTAGTCCCTGGAGGCGTAGGATGTCCTTACCGCGAAGCTCTATGAGATCAGCCCATCCTGAGCCGATCCCCACAACCTCAAGCCTGCGATTCATCCCTCCCCCAATAAGCCGAATGGAGGATACCGGTTTATCGCTATTATGGTTACAGGACTTGGCGCTCAAGATTCTTTATTTTCGCGGTAACCTTACCGGCTTTAACGTCGCTGAGGCAGTGGCGCTACCTTTCGCTGGGTTGGTGGATCATGTCCTTGAAGCGTTGAAGCGTGAGAAGTTCGTCGAGGTTAAAACCCAGGTAGGTTTTGGTGAGGGGTCGTATCAGTACGCTATAACTGGGGCAGGCATCGCCCGTGCGCGCGAGGCACTCGAGCGCAGTCAATATGCCGGACCAGCGCCTGTACCTCTTTCTGTCTACAACGACTCAATCCTTCGCCAGAGTCGTGGTCGTCCTACTGTACATGCTCGTTCGATGCGGCAAGCTCTATCTGATCTCGTCCTTTCTGAAAGGACATTCAACCAGATTGGTCCAGCGGTTAATTCTGGTACCTCAATCTTTTTATATGGGCCACCCGGTAATGGTAAGACCTCAATCGCCCGTGCGATTGGAAGCATTCTGCTTAAGGAGGACATGTTCATTCCGTATGCCATCGATATCGACGGGCAAGTTGTGAAGCTGTACGACTCAGTGAACCATGTACTTTCTCCCGAGGATGATGTCACCGAATCCGGCACTGGCACTATGAAGACGGGCGCCAAGCGTGATCCTCGTTGGGTCAAAATCCGGCGACCGTTCGTCGTGGTGGGTGGAGAGCTGACGATGGCTGGATTGGACCTTGTATTCGACGACGTCAACAAGTTCTACGAGGCGCCGTTCCAGGTGAAAGCTAATGGAGGTGTGTTATTAATCGATGACTTTGGGCGTCAGCAAGTGCGGCCACGCGACTTGTTAAACCGTTGGATTGTGCCACTCGAAAACCGTATCGATTACCTAACGCTACATACCGGCCGGAAGGTTGAGCTGCCATTCGATGTTCTGGTGGTCTTCTCCACCAACCTTCCACCCCGCGATCTGGTGGATGAGGCTTTTCTCCGCCGCCTTCGTCATAAGATAGAAATTGGCGATCCATCCTATGAATCGTATCGCCAGATTTTTAAGCTTGTAGCTGATGATAAGGGGGTAGCCTACTCAGATAAGGGATTGGCGTATTTGTTGCAGGAATGGTATATAAAACGTAACCGAAAACTGCGCGCCTCGCATCCACGGGATATCTGTGACCAGATCCTAGACATCTCACGTTATATGAACGTCGAACCTGAAATGAATAAGGATCTGTTAGATCGAGCAGCTGAGGCATACTTCGTCGAACTATAGTCATGGAAGCAACTTCAATGTGGAACAAAAGCGTCCCGTTGGTGATTGCCCACCGCGGGGCGTCCTTTCGTGCACCAGAGAATACAATCGCGGCCTTCCGTATGGCTGCCGAGCTGGGGGCCGATGCTGTGGAAATGGATGCTAAGCTGACCATTGATGGTCAGGTAGTTGTGCACCACGATCTGATACTAGATCGCACGACTACCGGAACAGGGCCTCTTTCAGCCCGAACCCTGGAGGAGCTTCAACGTCTAGATGCGGGGTCACATTTCGACATGAGCTACGCTGGGGAGCACATCCCCACTTTACAGGAGGTTTTCAGATCTGTCGCCGATCGATTGTTGATCAATATTGAATTGTCGAATTACGCCAGTCCTTTTAATACTCTGCCTGAGGCAGTCGTCAAACTGGTTCAAGAGTTTGGTCTCGAGAAACGGGTGTTGCTGTCCTCGTTTAATCCGGTAGGGTTGAGAAGGGTGCGAAAACTGACAACGAGGATACCGATCGGTCTGCTTGTCAGAGCCAAGGAGCCGGGATGGCTGCGCGCGTTCTTTAGTTGGTTGACTCCCAACTACGAAGCTTTCCACCCCTCAATGGCACTGGTTAGCGAAGAGATAATCGAAGGTCAACATCGGAAAGGCCGTTGGGTCAATGTTTGGCTGGTCAATGAGCTGGAACATATAAAAAGGGTGGTTTATTGGGGTGTGGATGGAGTGATCACAGATGCTCCTGATTTGGCTCGAGAGGTGGTGCGCGAAATTTATCCCGAAAGCGGAGAAGGAGACGGAGGCGAGGCGCTTGAATAAAGTTATGTCGAAGGAGGAGGTATGTCTTCTGCGAGAGGTTATTGATCCATTGGGTATTCGACAGTTGGAATTGTTAAGTGGGTCGAAACGGCGCAGATTTTTGCGGGCTGCTTTAGAGCAGGAAATTGCGCATAGCCACAATAGAGCTTAGGTTTTCTACTCCTGTTTCTCTTGTGACGACCCATCGCCAAAGGTATACTATCCATTATGCAGCGTCTACTTCTCACACTTATTTTGTTTTGCATATTGCTCTTACCCATACATGTCGGACAAACACTGCATGAGCAATATCCTATAGATACTGCCTCAAATCTTTTACAGGAGATGACACCCGAGGAAAAGGTAGGTCAGCTATTCTTGGTGACCTTCAAGGGAAACGCTCCACAACCAGACGATCCAATCATTGATCTAATCGTTAATCACCATATTTCTGGTGTAATTTTTAAAAAAATTAATAATAATTTCGCTGAATCACCGGAAACCCTGAACGAAGCGAGAGCCCTCATTGCACTGCTTCAGGATGCTGAATACGAAGCTTCGCAGATTGAAACCGAAGTTAGTGCAGATAATGGTAAATCAAGCCACCCAGTCTATATCCCTTTATTCATCACAATCAGCCAGGAGAGCGGGGATCCGCAATTCGCTGAGATACTCTCTGGTATCACAGAACTACCCTCTGAGATGGCGATCGGTGCAACCTGGGACATTGAAAAGGCGAGGGAAGTTGGAGAGGTGCTTGGAGCGGAATTAGAGGCGCTGGGTTTTAACCTTCTACTCGGACCAAATCTAGACGTCCTGGAGGAACATCGTTTAATCGGCTCTGGCGACCTGGGTGTGAGGTCGTTTGGAGCTGATCCGTACTGGGTGAGCGTGATGGGCCGAGCTTATGTCGCCGGTTTGCATGAAGGCTCCCGTGGTCGGTTAGGTGTGATAGTCAAGCATTTCCCTGGGCTTGGCAGCTCGGATCGCTCTACTGAGGAGGAAGTTGCGACGGTTCGGAAGTCACTCGAGCAACTGAAGCAAATCGAATTAGCACCTTTCTTTGCCATAACGTGGACCAACCCAGGCGAGGCTGAGGATATAGCTGATGGCTTATTGACTTCGCATATTCGATACCAAGGCTTCCAGGGCAATATTCGTGACACAACCAGGCCAGTCAGTCTGGACCCTCAAGCTCATGCTCAATTGATGGCGCTTGAGCCCCTGGCGACCTGGCGGCAGGGCGGCGGGATCATGGTAAGCGATTCGCTGGGTTCAAGGGCAATACGCCGGTTCCGCGATCCACTTGAAAGGACATTTACAGCGCATTTAGTTGCCCGTGACGCGTTTCTTGCCGGCAATGACCTGCTTATACTTTCAGACTTCAGAAGCACTGATGATCCGGATGAAGTGACTACAATCCGTTCGACGCTGGATTTCTTTGCTCAGAAATATCGAGAAGATTCTGTATTCGCCCAACGTGTCGATGAAGCTGTGCAGAACATCCTACAACTGAAATTGCGATTATACGGTGATAACTTCTCGGATGAAGCAGTGAGGCCGGCCGAGTCGGGCATAACTGAGATCGGTCAAGATGAGGAGGTTACCTTCAAAGTAGCTAGAGCTGCTGCTTCTCTAATCAGTCCATCACAAGAGGAAATACAAGAGAGATTGGGTGGGCCTCCACAGTTGAATGAGAGGATTGTGTTCTTCACTGATGTGCGTGTATGGGAGCAATGTTCTACCTGTGGCCCACAGCCCGGGATTGATACCAACGCACTTATGGACACTGTACTTTCGCTTTACGGGCAAGCAGCCGCCGGTCAAGTTAGATCCTGGTATTTAGAGTCGTTCACCATGGCGGATCTCGCGCATTTCCTGGGAAAACAACCGCCGGTTGTACCAATTGTACCGCTTACACCAGCAGATCAACTTGAAAAGCCCTTGCAGAACGCAGATTGGCTTGTCTTCTGTGTTCTGGACAGCACTGATCAGGTATTTGGAGCTGATGCCCTGAAATTGCTGCTTGACCAGCGGATGGACCTTGTGCGTAATAAACGAGTAGTGGTCTTCGCTTTCGATGTCCCATATGGATTGGACGCCACAGACATCAGCAAGGTAGATGTCTACTATACACTTTATTCACAAGGGCATGCTTTTATTGATGTGACTGCCCACCTACTTTTTAATGAACTTTCAGCTTCAGGAGCTCCTCCAGTGAGTGTACCGGGGATAGGATATGACCTAATTGAAGCCACATCTCCTAATCCCGACCAGGTGATACCCTTAACTGCCTACGTTGATGAGGAAGAGGTTGCCTCGGAGGATCACCCACCAGAGTTATTGGTTGGTGATCTAATACCCGTGGAGACAGGGGTTATCCTGGATGTGAACGCACACCCTGTACCAGACGGGACTGTTGTTGAATTCATTCTCACCCATCAAGGAGAGAACATCCCTCCGGTCATAATCAAGTCAACTACCATGGATGGGGTGGCTCGCATTAGCCTACAACTTGATCGTCCTGGCTTATTGACGATCTCAGCTAGAAGCGACCCGGCGCGGAACTCAGAGACCTTTCAACTTAATGTTCAAGGAGATTTACAGGCTATTGCTACTCCAATCTCGCCAACGCTTGTACCAACTGTCACCCTTCTACCAACCACTACCACCTCTTTACCAACATCCACAACAGTGGTTGGGATCGAGGAGACTAGCTCTCGGGAGGAAAGGTCTGTGGACATGGGTATCTTCGATTTGTTGCTTGGTATATTGGGTGTGGCGATGGTCGCTGGTGCTGGTTATATTTCCGCTGAACGCCGGGAGGTTCCATTGAGCGGCCGGGTTCGCAGCACTCTACTGCCGATTGTATGTGGTTTGGTGGGATATAACTACCTTGCATTAAATCTTCCCGGCAGTGATGTTTTCCTACAGTCGATGGGAGCACTGGCTGGAATGGCTTTAGCTTTGGCCGCGGGAGTTGGGGGACTTTTGATCGCCCAAATTTGGTGTAGTGGAAAATGAGGATTTTATTGAAAAGTTGCAATCGTGGCGACAAGCAGCAGGATCACTGCTGTTGCTGCCAGGAGGCGATCGATTGCCGAGAGTAGAAAAGGTTGAACGAAAGCTGAAGGACTGTGTAGAAGAAAATGTCCTGCAGGTACAGTTTCGAGTAATGCTTGACGAAAGGCCTTAATGTTCTGCGGACGTTTATCTGGATGTAGCTCCATGGCCCATAAAACAGCGCTCTCCACAGTGGAAGCGATATCCGGGTTTAGATCTCGAGGTGGACGTAATGCGCCTGGCTTAAGGAATCGTTGTTTGGCTTCAGCTGGAGGCTGGTTGGTCAACAGATGATAGAGTGTAGCACCAAAAGCATAGATATCGCTGCGTACATCGGTGTGACCCGCATCACCTCCATATTGCTCAAGTGGAGTATATGCGGCGGTGCCACGACCCTGAATAATCGTGATCGTCATCTCATCCGGAACCAGTTGTTTGACCAAGCCAAAGTCGACTAACTTTAGTAGGCCGCTTGGTGTTAGCTTGAGATTGCTAGGTTTAATATCACGGTGGATTACGGGGGATGGCTGGTTGTGCAAGTATTCCAAAGCATCGGCGAGTTGGGAAGTCCAGGTTAGGACATCTGTTTGTGCAAGGTAACTTCCATCGCGGCGGGTGTGGTCTATCAGGGTTTTCAAATCCTCACCTGGAACGTAGTCCATCACAAGGTAATCACACTCTAAGTCGGAAAAAAAGTCCGAAACTTTAGGGAGATTGGGATGATCCAAGCGAGCGAGGAGCGAGGCCTCGCGATAGAACTGTTCTCGACCCTGGTCAAGTGTTTTCGCGGGAAGGTTAATATCATACTTAACCTCCTTAAGCGCGCAAAGCCGTCCGGGTAGGCGATTGTCTTCCGCCAGATAGATAGAACCCATGCCGCCACGGCCAATAATCCGACGGATGATGTAACGATCACGTAGGATCTGTCCTGACTCAAGCGGGTATTGCAAGGTTGGGCCTCACTTACATAAGGGCAGAGGTTGCGTCAGTCGTTGCTCTAGGCGTGAGCCCTGCCCCTGAGAACGGGTTCAGAGCACCTGCAGCTTATTTGCATTATACTCCGTCTCGATCATTTAGGGGGGTGGGGAAGGTGGTAGAATGCCAGAAAATATGAATAATGTTCCGGTTCTGATCGCCCAAACTGGCAAACTTCATGGACAAAGTTGGAACCTGGATAAGGATGAGATCATCATTGGACGTGGACCAGACTGTGATGTGGTTGTTCCAGATCGCCAGGTATCACGTCATCATGCCCGTGTATTGCGCACTGCTGATGGGTATGTCATTGAGGATCTGGACAGCAAGAACGGCACTCATTTAAATGGCGCCCTCATTCAGAGGCCAATGCTGCTCCAGGATGGCGACGTCATCCAAGTAGCGCTTGCTCTGTATCTAACATTTATTGGAACCGAGTCGACGGTGCCGCTCTCGGTGACTAATGCTGTACAAAATGGATCAGGGCGGTTGCGCATGGTTCCACAAGCTCACCGTGTGTTGATAGGAGAATATGAGGTGGAACCTCCGCTCTCACCGCCCCAGTACAGGTTGCTTGAATTATTATACCGTAATCCGGACCGAGTTGTCTCGCGGGATGAAATTGCTGAATTAGTGTGGCCTGGAACAATGGGTGTGGGAGTCTCTAACCAGGCCATCGACGCGCTTGTAAGACGGGTGCGCAACAGATTGGCTGAGGTTGATCCGGATCATGCTTATGTGGTGACCGTGCGGGGTCACGGTTTCCGTATTGACAATCCTTGCTAAGCAGAGTTTAGACATTGTAACCACTAAATTTTAATAGAAAGTAAAATGCCCTCTAGGAGGGCACTTAGGTGGAGATGGCGGGAATCGAACCCGCGTCCGTAGGTTTCGGTCACAGAACTTCTACAAGCATAGTCGACCTATTATTTTCTCACCGTCAGGTCGCCAGTCGACGGGCTATACTGATGGCCAGCCACTGGAGCCCAAAAGCTCCTCTTTCGCGCTTTGCATGGCCTACCGCGCGGCACCTTGACACTTTGTCGCCTTACCCCACACCGGCCAAGGAAGCTGTGGGGAGACGGGTCCTTTTGATTAGGACCGAGCTCATCTCTTAGCGGATTTAGGCCGCAAGGGGAAGAGCTGCTAAGTCAGTGCGTTTGGCACTTATTTATGTGCGCTGATTTAGCGAGTTCGGCGCCTCTCGGCTTGCAGTTCTGTGCCAGCCACCTCCGTCGAAACCGATCATCCCCATATTGAAATTATACCATAAGAGTATCTTCTACAGATTTACAAATGCGCATAGCCAATATATATTTAGACTAAAATATAATATATAAATTTTCAATTAATTATAAATAGGCTACACGCAATTTTGAACATCACTATATGGATGGCTTCTTTCTCTGCTTGCTTAAGATGATTGGTGACTACTCAGCCTAACCTCCAGCGGATTATGACAGAGAGCATTTATTGGTTTGAATATCCGGTCGAGACGCGATGCTATGTCAAAACAACATCTAAACCTGCGGGAGGGTGAGTAGTTACGATGATTGATGGAGTATATTGAGCGGTTGTTCATTACGATCCCCTGCGTCGTAATGCGCGGGACATCTCGCGTTCAGCATCTCGCTTGGCGATCTCGCGACGTTTATCATATTGCTTCTTGCCCTGTGCCAGGGCGATCTCGATCTTTGCCCGTCCTCGTTTTAAGTACATCATTGTGGGTATCAACGAGTAACCACGGATACGGACTTTATCGTATAGCCGCCTAATTTCACGCTTATGGAGGAGTAATCTGCGCGGGCGTCGAGGTTCATGGTTTAATGTGCTGGCAGGATCATAGGGCGCAATGTGGGCATTTACCAGCCATGCTTCATGATCGTCGATCCGAACATATGATTCACGCAGACTAACTTGACCTGCACGTACAGACTTGATCTCGCTGCCCTGTAGTGCAATACCTGCCTCTAGCCTATCAAGCAGGAAATAATCATGAGAAGCTTTTCGGTTGGTCGCCACTACTTTCTTCGCTGAGTCGTTCATCAGATCCTTACTGGTCATGCTGAAGCCAATCAACTGCAGCGAGCATGATGACATCATGTTCCCCATCATCTATCGTAACCGGAACATCGGGTTGTAGTCCATGGAGGTCCAATGTGATACCCTGTGGTGTCTTCCAACGAGACGCAGTCACATGTAAGCTTGATTGATCGCTAAGTTCAAGAATAAGCTGTACCGACCCTTTGCCAAAGGTCGGCGTTCCGATCAGCGGAGCCCTATGATTGGCCTGTAGAGCTGCAGCGACAACCTCTGCTGCACTAGCCGTATTTCCGTTGATTAGCACAGCTAGGGGGATATCCACCGCGTCGCCTTTGGTCTCGACTCGATAAACTTCTTTCACCTCGCCTCGTCGCTCTTCGATCAAGATCAATCCATCTGAGAGGAAGAAACGCGCCACGTCAATACCTGAATCGAGCAACCCTCCAGCATTGTCACGTAAGTCGAGCACTAAGGTTTCCATCCCTCGGGATTTGAGGTCCAAGAAGGAATCTTCAACTTCTTGAGGAGTCTTTTCACTGAAGAGGGTGATCACAATCACGCCGATTTTTAGATCGGTTGGTTGCAGGTAACCATTGACGGAAGGAATGGGAAAGGCTGTGCGCACAATATCCAAGATGAGGTCATCATCTCCAGGTTTGCGTGATGCCAGGATGAGGTTGACAGAGGTTCCCACAGGACCGCGCACCATTGCTAAGATTGTCTCAAGGCCGGTGTTTTCTTCAATAAGCTGATAGTCCACCGCGATGAGAATATCTCCCTCCTGCACACCTGCTCGTGCTGCAGGTCCATCGTCGAAAGGGATGAGATGAACTCTCCTATCCTCACCTCGGGAGAGGTATGCACCGATACCTCCATATTCGCCAGTCAAGTCATCCGTCTGGATTTCATGAGCAGCTGGTTCGATATAGGTCGTATACGGATCACCTAATTTATCAACCATCCCGTGGATCATCCCCCGTTCAAGCATAAGCTGTTCGGGCAATTGGCGCAAGTAATGATTATCCAAGAACCGGTGAGCTTCTTTTAATAGTCCATATTCCTCAGAGCTGGGCGGCCAGATCGCACGCAACTGGTAGCCTGCAAACATCGCTGATCCTGCAAGGATCAAGCTATATAGCATCCCGAATAGTAATGCTCGTCTCTGGTATTTCATTCATCGCCTTCCATAGTGGTGCATTGTAGCATGACATGATAATGGCGACCTCTAGGCCACGGGATATGGAAGGGGTACGCCTTTGAGCCCAGCCAGTAGGTTGTCCACGGCCATGTGCGCCATTTTGGTGCGGGTCGCAGCCCCGGCTGAAGCAATATGGGGTGTGATCAAACAGTTTGGGAGCTCATAAAGGGGGTGGTTAGCGGGTAATGGCTCAGGATCTGTCACATCGAGCCCGGCGGCATCAATTTCCCTATTTAGCAAAGCATGAAGCAATGCTTCAGTATCGACCACCTTGCCACGCGAGGTGTTAATCAGCAGAGCTGACGATTTCATCATCTTAAGCTGGGGATAGCTGATCAAATGATGGGTCTGATCTGTTAGGGGAACATGTAGTGTGACAATGTCTGCCTGGGTCAGGAGATCATCAAATGCTACAAATTTTGCGTTCAACTTATTCTCGACATCGGTTCGTTGTATTCGATCGTGGTAGACCAAATTGGTGCCAAAGGCGGTAATTCGCTCGGCGACTGCCTCGCCTATTCGACCCATACCTACAATCCCGATAGTCATCCCAAGCAAATCGTGACCAAGGAGAAGACCAGGATCCCAGGTGCTCCACAAACCCGAACGGGCATATTCGACCGCCTGTGGGATTCGACGGGCGACACTTAAGATCATAGCCACAGTGAAGTCTGCGGTGGAGTCAGTAAGAACACCAGGTGTATGGCCGACCTGGATTCCCCGACGGCGACACGCCTCGAGGTCGATGTGCTCATAGCCTACAGACATTGTGCTGATTACACTCAGACGGGGAGCACTTTCCAGAAGATGATCGTCAACGCAGTCGGTAAGTAAGCAAAGTAAGCCATCGCAATCTTTGACCATTTGCATCAATTGTATATGAGCTGGAGGTTGGCGTTCAGACCAGATAGTTATTTTACCTAAGTTGTGAAGTCGCTCAATCGCCGGCTGGGCGATTGTCCGCGTGACAGCAATTCTATGTTTTTCCATTAACCCTCCTATTTGAATGGTCTCAGTATACCTAGGAGTAGCCTAGCTAGCCATAATCAATAATCCATACTTTGTACCGCGAGATATCTATAACCCATGATAGCCAAAATTTGATATGGGATAATTGGCTCATGTAATTCATCAATAGCTTAACTGTATAATCGACTTAGAGCTTTACTAGGGTAGATCAGGTGGGTAATAATTCATCAATTGTAGAAAGTATCATCGGGAGCGATGGCCAGTCAACCGCTGAGATAGCATCACTCTTTCAACGGCTAGCTTTGGACCTGGGGCAGATTCAAGATACGAATCTGGCGCTTGATATTATTTTACGACAGGGTCAGAAGCTGCTCGAGGCAAGTAGCGCAGCTGCTTTTGTGATAGGCGAAGATGGCCATCCTGTCCATCATATCTTGATAGATTTACCTCCTAAAGCAGTCAAAATGCTGTCGAATGCCTTCGAAGTCCTTTTCACTGATGCGCCACATGAATTGCTATCCGGCGCGGTGATGATCGAGGATCTGGCCGCTGAGGATTGTCCTGCTGTGGTTAATCTGGGGGAATTGGGCGTTGATTCTTGCTTGGTTCTCCCTCTGGCTCAGCGTGGTGACCTCCTCGGAGTGCTTTGGTTCTTATTTACAGAACGACATCATCTAACTAGAATGCGATTAAATTGGGCAGTGGTTCTAGCGGGGCATGCGTCGCTCACCCTTGAGAATGCACGCTTGGTCGATTTGGCGTTGAGACAGGCCACTGAGTTGGGGGCTTTCTATGAGACCGCGGCGGCTGTCGAGAGCAAGCACGACCAATCTTTCTTGCTCAATCAAATCATCGATCAGATGACAACATTGCTTGACTGCCGGATGGGCGTCATTTTCCTGGCTGATGAAGAAAAACAAATGCTGAGACCCATGGTCCACCGCGGGATCCACGATGGTTTTCAGGTTATGGAATGTCCATACAGCGAAGGAGTGGCGGGAAGGGTAGCCGAAACCCGTGAGCCTCTCGTAGTCGATGAATGCCATAATTGGGAGGGGACTACAGAGTCCTTAGATAAGGCCAGCAATAGTGTGCGGGTGTTAGCTATGCCCATGATATGGAATCGGCGCCTGATAGGCGTCTTGGATTTGGCGGCGAGCATCAATAGGAGGCCTTTCTCAGAGACAGATGTTCGGCTGGCAAAGTCAGTGGCATATCAGGCAGCGAATGCACTTGGGATTGCTAATCTCATTGAGTCAGAACGTAGACAATTTCGCATGGCGGAAGCTCTGCAAGAGGCTTCTCTGGTTATCAGCCATCAAGTCGAACTAGATGAAGTTCTTGATCGTATTCTTGAGCAGGTGATGCATGCTTTCCCCTGTGACGCCGCGAATATCCAATGTATTGAAGGAAACCGAGTACGGATCATACGCCATCGGGGTTACGAGCGATTCGATCTTCCAACAGGGTCGATTAGTGATTTCTCTCTGGTGATTGAAGATGATCTGAACCTGCGACGTTTGATGGCCGGTGAAGTTGTCGTCATACCTGATACCACTCAGGAACTTTCATGGAACTTCCGTCTTGGGTGGGAGTGGGTTAGGTCGTGGGCTGGCGCACCGATCCAGTATGGTCAGGAAATCCTCGGTTTTATCAATCTTGACAGTTCTACCTCAGGTACCTTTGATGATGCCACCATTCAATTGCTCGCAGCCTTCGCTGCTCATGCTTCAGCCGCGATGCATAAAGCAGAACTCTACCGAAGATTAGCAGCAGAGCATCGCAGGTTGCGAACGCTTTATGAGATTGAACGGGCGGTCACCGTAAGCCTTGAACCAGATGAGATCTTGACTCATTTGCTAGAGGGCGCCCTAGACGCTGTCGAGGGTGTATATGCCCAGGCTTTCATGGTTGTGGATGACAAAGAAGATACGCTTAAGCGCGGACCGAGAGTGGATCGCCTAGGGGATGATGATTTAGCATTTCATCCCCAAGCGAAACTGTTGGTAGAACAGTCAATCAACCAGGTCACCCCTGTGCAGGCTACGTTGATTTATCCTTCACGAAGCTATAGCGTTCTTGCTTTCCCCATCGCCGCGGGTGGGCATGTTTGGGGGGGCGCGCTGGTATGGGTAGCAGACGATGAGGAAAACCTAGAGGCATGGCTTGAAGTCTTTCGTGCAGCAGGTCAACAGGTTGGCTTGGCATTGACCAATGCGGACCAACATGCACAGGTGGAGCGTCGCCTAGCTGAAATGACGCTCCTTCAACGAGTGGTCAGAGCTATTGCTGGAAGATTGGAAGTAGAATCCATGCTTCGAGAGGTGACCGAACAGCTTCATAAAAACCTGGGGTTCCCGGCTGTGCAAATATATCGGCGAATTGGTGAGGAGTTAGTGCTGGTAGAGGCTAGCGGACCTCAACCCATAGTGGAGCGGTTACAGATCCAGCGAGGGATCATGGGCCGGGTTGCACGAACAGGTCATCCTGCACTGGTTGAAGACGTCCATAAAGATCCGGACTATGTGGCCGGATTAGTAGGAACGCAAGCCGAGTTGTCGGTTCCAATCCGGCTAGATGAAGAGATCATTGGCGTGTTGAATATTGAAACTTCTGATCCGTCTCAGATCGATAATGGCGCGCTGGAATTGCTAATGCTTCTAGCTGATCAGGTATCTGTGGCATTGCAAAATGCTATGTTGTATGAACGTGTACAAGATAGCGTCGTCCATCTTGAAGAGCAAATCAGGATCCGAACTATCGAATTGGAGCAAGCATTAGAGCAAGCACAAGAAGCGGATCGCGCCAAAGCCCAGTTTGTTGGAGATATTTCACACGAATTGCGCACTCCGTTGACAAACATCGGTCTCTACCTTGATTTAATCGAGATGGGTGACGAGGGACGCTATATGGAGTATATGACCACCTTGAGGCGTGAAACGGAACGTCTGGGATCACTCATTGAACAGTTATTGGCTATCTCTCATCTTGATACCGGTCAGGTAGAGCTTAAGCCCCAATCAACCGATATTAATTCGTTGATTCAAGTTTTGGTTTTGGATAGGGCACTCATGATCGGAGAGAAAGGTCTGGATCTGAGTGTGATGACCGGGAAAGATCTCCCATTGGCATATGTCGATCCACAACATATCATTCAGGGGATGACTAGTTTACTAACTAACGCAATAAACTACACACCCTCCGGCGGAAAGATCAGAATTGAAACCCAACAGCGCACATGGAAAGGCAGACCATGGGTGACGGTTGCAGTGGGAGATACCGGTCCAGGAATCCCGGAGGATGAGAAGAAACGGATCTTCGATCGATTTTATCGAGGGTTGGTGGGTCGAACCAGTGGAATCCCTGGCACCGGATTGGGGTTGTCAATCTGCAAAGAAATTATCGAACGTCATGGAGGGAGAATTGAGGTCGTAAGTAGAAGCGGAGAGGGAACCCGCTTCACCTTGTGGTTACCAGTGGCCGACGTGACAACTCATGACCATCATGGTAAGTTTGGCTCAGCTCTTGCACGAGAATGATAGATATGACCAAACAAGATAACAACCATTCCGGCTTAACCCTGCTTGTGGTTGAAGATGACCTCGCCTTGCTTAAGGCGTTACACGACATCTTGGAAGCGGAAGGTTATCAGGTGCGGACAGCTACACACGGGGAAGAAGCGCTGGAGTCCTATCGGGAGAAGAAACCCGACCTGATTCTTTCCGACATCTCGATGCCGATTATGGATGGGCTTCAACTTTTCGAAGCCGTACGCAGGCAGCCGGGAGGCATAGCCATTCCCTTCATCTTCCTCACCGCACACAGTAGTGGTAGAAGAGAAGACAAATTCCACGGCAGATCGTTGGGGGCTGACGATTACATCACTAAACCGATTAGTAGTCATGAATTGCGAAACGTGGTGCACGCTCGCTTAAGACGGGCTGATGAGCTAATGGTGGAGCAAATTAAAATTGCTTTTAAGAAAAGCTTGTCCACTTTTGCGAACGCAATTGAGCTGAGAGATCCATATACCTATAACCACGTAAAACGGATCAATGAATACGCACAAGCGATGGCAAATGAACTAGGGTGGGATGAAACTCGGCGGGAGGCGTTGGAGTTTGGCGCAATTTTACATGATATCGGCAAGCTCGAAGTGTTTATAGACATACTATCCAAGAAGGAGGAATTAACTCCAGAGGAATGGGAAGTAATGCGTCGACATCCCGAGTTCGGTGCGCATATGATCGAGAAAATTGATTATTTGGCACCTGTGGTGCCTATGATTCTTCATCACCACGAGCGATGGGATGGTTCAGGCTATCCAGGTGGATTGGTTGGGGAAGAGATCCCTGAAGAAGCGCGTCTGCTTGCTGTAATAGACAGTTTTGATGCCATGACAACCGATCGACCTTATCGTTCAGCCATGCCACCTGAGGTCGCATTGGAGGAAATTAAGCAACGGGCTGGAGTGCAATTCGATCCTCACATGGTGGCAATCTTCAATCGTATTTGGGAGAGTGGTGCAGTTTCGTCAATCATAAAAGAACAGAAGAAGAATACAGAAAATAAATATTTAATAATTAGGTGACTGAATGGGGAGGGGGAGGGAGTTTGAAAGGGGATGGTAAATATCAAGAAAGATATTGGATAGCAATTAAAAAAAGACACAATGCTCTAGTAAAAAAGCAGCATATGAAGAAAGTGGAATATATGTGAAATTAGGGGGCTTGACATGATGGTTGAGTTTTTGGTAAAATTTTTATGCTTACGATAAGTACCATTAACGCAAGCTAGTGATTTTCAATTACAACTATCCAATATGCATACGGATGTTGTGAAATGCTTAAAACTACCATAAAAATAACGATCAGCGATTATCTGGAGAACGTCTCCTTGTCGCGTAGTCTCAATACTGCCCGTACGTACCGTAATGCCTTGGGATCGTTTACTGCAACGCTCGAGGCTATAGGTATCGATATTGAAAACACCATGGCGTCACAAGCCTCTGAAGATTGGATTGCTGACTTTTCTACTGCACTCAAAAGCTACGCACCAGCGAGCGAGCGGCTCTACCTTACTGCGGTTACTGGATGGTATGAGTTCCTGGCCGCCGAGCGATTAGCCGACATAAATATTCCCCGTATACGCTTGCTGATTCGACAACGGGCACGCCGACCAGGACAACGCCTTCCCCAATTTCCACGAGAACACATTGAATCAGTATTACAATATGCAATTAATCTTACAAAAGCTCCGGCGAAAGACGAACGGGAACACCTGCGCAATCTGCGCGATCGGTCTTTCTTACTCACCTTGGCTGACACCGGGCTTCGTGTTCATGAGGCTTGTAATCTGCGCCGAGGAGACCTCGATTGGAACGAAGGACGAGCACAATTGGTGGGTAAAGGAGATCGTGAGTCATTAGTCCGCTTCTCAAGACGTGCTATCTCAGCCCTGAGAGAATATCTTTTTGCTCGAGCTAAGTTGGACGGTGCTTCTGGCAAACCTCTGAGTGCCCTACCCCTCTTTGCTCGTCATGACCGTGGCGCTGGAAATAAAGTTCTGCCGATTACTACGACGACCGGTCGGGCAATCGTCCACCAGCGTACTCGCGAGTCTCTAGGGTCTGAGCATCAGGGTGTCATCACCCCCCACTCATTCCGACATTATTTTGTCACCACTGTACTGCGCGCTTCAGGTGGTAACCTCAAGTTAGCCCAGGAACTTGCCCGTCACCGCAACATCACCGTCACCCAACGCTACGCACATTTATCAGATGATGAGCTTGATTGGGGTTATTATGAGATCTTCGATTCCTGAAAATCTAATTGGTGGAAGGCGATTTTGGTTTCAGGGTAGACCCGATATACCATTGAGAGGGTTTGAACGCCTACCCTAAGATTTGATGTGGTCTGGTCCTCATTATCTGTTTACCATCATCTAGACAGACGGTCCTGTTTTCTGCCAGGAGAGCAATGACAGTGAAAAAAGAAGTTATTCTGAGTGTTCTGGTAACCGTCATGCTGGTTGCGATAAGTGTGGCATGGGCAGAAGGGCAAGAACAATATCGAGTTGTAGAATTGCATCCCACGGCATCTGTAATTTCTCCGGTCGTCAGCACAAATGATACCCAGGAGATCTTTATCACCGTACGTGATCAGAACCTTAATCCTGTTTCAGGTGCAGCTTCGATGGTCACCATTCAGCTTCCAAACGGAGATCAGAGCATATTGTTGCCCTTGACAGACGAAAATGGTGTCAGCAAGCTTAAACTTAGCGTTAATAATCAACCTCCAGGCGCTATTGTTTCTCTTGAATACCGGGTGGTCTATGGTGACCTCCAGGCCACCACGCGCGATTCATTCCGTATATGGTGGTAAACCGACATCAATAATATCAAGCTATTCTTGCCAAAAATGAAAACAATTGCCGTCGCAAACCAAAGAACAGGCGTAGGAAAGACAGCCACAACATTATCTCTTGGCATGGCGCTGGCCGAGCGGGGTATGCGGATTCTCATGGTAGATCTTGATCCTCAAGCCGCACTTAGCGCCGCCTGTGGTGTCGAGGAGGTACAAGGTGCGAGTATGGCCAATGTACTTGGTGGATCAGGGCCAGGAACAGTTGAAATATGGGATATATTAAGAGAAGTTTATCCGGGCCATCGTTGTTCTTTAGCTCCTGCCGACCTCGAATTAACTCTCTCCGAATTGGGCTTGAATTTCAGGATAGGTCGAGAAAGTGTGTTAGTGAAAGCCCTGGAAACTGTATCTAAAGAATTTGACCTAGCGGTAATAGATTGCCCATCAGCCTTAGGGATGCTGGCGGTCAATGCGCTGAACTCAGCCCAGGCAGTGCTCATTCCAACTCGACCAGAGATAGCTGATCTGCGAAGTGTAAAGTTGTTTCTGACCGTGATTGAAAGGATTAAACAGGAAATCAATCCTGATCTTGAAACACTCGGTGTCTTGGTGACATATTACAATCGTGAGCTAGGTCCCCATAAGGCTGCGATTCAGGCGATGAGGGAGGCTGGACTTCCTTTGCTGACGGTGGGGATTGATGAAGGGGATCAAGATACCGAAGCTCAGTTGATAGAAAGGTCGCGCCCGATTGACATCCCAGGTAATCCTCGAACCAGAATCCAATTGGCCAAATTGGTCGAACAGTGGCTAGCTGGTTGGCGAACTTGGCAACCCTCAATCGCAGAACCTTAGGTAAAAGTAATTGCGACTAACCTAACTTCAATGGTATCCTTTGCCGAGGATACAGTATTAACAACCCGCGAGAACTATGTCACAATATACAATCGTGCAACTCTGTGGACCTAATATCGTCTTCTGGCTTACCCTGAGGGAAACAGCATGAGGCGTCGTGCCTATATTGCGTTTCTGATCATTATTCTCATTTGTTTTGGGATAGGAATTTTTTCTACCCTTCTTTCCAGTAACAATGGGCCCCCATCCATTTCCCTGGATACTCCCACGCCTACCGAAGTTCCTTCAAACAGGACTCTTTTAATTCTTGGGGTTGATCAATTCGATAATTCTAATCCAACGCTCTATGCGATTTGGTTTGTAATTCATAGGATACCTGAAGAAGAGGTGGTTCTCTTTGGAATCCCGTTGAATTATGAGGTGAACGGATCTGGAACGGACACTCTGAGGAGTATCTTCTCATGGTCTATGGAGGAAGGCGTGGAGGGTGTATCTACGAGGTTTATGAACGAGCTGCAAACCGCGGTTCCACATGTTAATCTGGACATGGTGGTAATCATGGATGAAATCTTCTTTTCAGCTTTAGTAGATTATATGGGCGGTATCCCCGCGGGTGATATTATTCTTCCTGGGCTAGAATCGATAGCTGCCCAAAGGTTGATGACTAACCAACCAGATGCCTTGTTGGAATTTCAAGCCAATATGCTTGAAGCGCTGCGTTTTCTATTACCAACGAAGGATCCATCAATGTCATCGTCAGATAATGGTTTAGGACCTTTATTCGATATGATACCCGAGCATTGCATCGTTCCAGTGGATCCGGGCCAGCTCGTACTACAGGCTCCTCGTTTCTTATTCAACCATCCCGAAGCAATCCGCATCGAACTCATGCCCCACGGACCTGATCGGTGAGTGGAAGTGAGGTTGCCCCAAAAACGATATATCAAATTTTGCCGTAGCCGTCAGTGATAATAATAATTAGATGACCCATTAGACAGGGAAGTAACATAGACCGGCTGTCCCTGGGCCGGTGTGCACGCCTAATGCAGGTGATAGCTCGGCGATTAACGACTCAACGCATGTCAGTCGCTCCTCGATCAATGCCTTAATCTTCTCCGCTTCCTCCCTAGCTGCTGCGTGAACGTAAGCAATTTTAATCTTGCCCTTGTAGCCTACCGATGCCTCAACCATTTTGACCATTTTCTTATATGCTTGTTGACGACTGCGTGTTTGGCCTAAAGGTACAATTATCCCATCTTGCATCCCGATGAGGGGTTTGATATTTAGCAGGCTCCCAAATAGTCGTTTTGCCTTTCCTATTCTCCCGCCCATATAAAGATATTTCAGCGTATCCGCGGTCTGAATCATATGTGTGATCGGAATCATGCTCCTAACCAGGTCTACTACATCGGACATCGTCTTTCCCGCCAACGCCGCCCTGGCAGCTTCGATCACCATCCAACCCTGACACAAGGAGACGTTGAGCGTATCGATGACTTCGATCTTCAAATTCGGGAGCAACTCCTGAAGCATAGTTTTTGCTGAGCTGGCTGCTTGATAAGCCCCACTCCCGTGCGACGTCATGTGGATGCTGACAATCTCGCCAACCCCCCTTTCCTCAGCCAGTGATCGATAAATCTTGATGTAATCTCCTGGACCTGGGCTGGCTGTTGTAGGCAGCTCCTTCGCTGTTGTAAGCCAGTCATAGAACGAGTCCCGATTGATAGTGACAAGGTCTCGCAACACCTCTTTCCCACGATGGATGTAGTAGGGAGCCCAGTGGATGTTCAACTTATCCAAGATAGGATTTGGAATGCTGGCACAACTATCAGTCACTACAGCTATTTTGGGCACGACAGTCTCCTTATCATAGCTTACTTGTACTACGTAGCTAGGAGCGGTTAGTTTATGTATTCTGCAAATTGGTTCAGTAAGCGATCAGGTACACGTCCTTCGATGATCACCGCGTTTTGGCTATGCTGGATATTTTCAATCATCCCCTGTTCGTGGATGAGGTTAATCAACCGGCCCTCATTATATGGTAAATGGACTATAAGTGACGACATCGCATTAAATAATTCATACTCGGTAATAGTCAGCAATGTCGGGATGCCATCACCGGTGAGTGCTGAAATCGGCACCGCGCGCTCAAACTCATCTACACGATAGACAATCGATTGAGGATTGGTGAGCAAGTCAATCTTGTTGAGAGCAGTCACCATTGGGACAGCCGTTACCTCAATTTCCTCCAGTGTGGCCCGGACAGACTTTGCCTGAGCGACAGCATTAGGATGAGTGATGTCTACAACATGAAGCAGTAAATCAGCTTCACCAATCTCTTCAAGCGTTGCCCTAAATGCGGCAACAAGAGTCGTCGGAAGCTTTTGAATGAATCCCACAGTGTCAGTGAAGAGAGCCTGTCGTCCATTGGGCAACTCAACCCTTCGTGTTGTGGGGTCAAGCGTGGCGAAAAGCTTATCAGCAACAAGAACATTAGCATTCGCAATACGATTTAGGAGAGTTGATTTACCTGAATTTGTATATCCAACTAGCGCTATAGTCGGTATCGTCGCGCGGCGCCTACGCTCCCGATAACGACTGCGATGAGCCCGGACCTTATCGAGTTGACGTCGCAGGTGAGCAATACGTCGTCTAATATCACGTCGGTCGACCTCCAGCTGGGTCTCACCTGGCCCGCGTAAGCCAACCCCGCCAACTGATCCTGCTCGGCCCCCTCCCCCACCCGCTTGTCGTGCGAGGTGTGTCCAGGCACGCGTCAGTCGTGGCAATCTATACTCATACTGCGCTAGCTCGACCTGGAGTGAACCTTCGTGTGTGCTCGCGTGTAATGCGAAGATGTCAAGGATGAGCGCGGTGCGATCTACCACGCGTACATCCTCCCCGAAGAACTTTTCCAACTCACGTTGGTGACGTGGAGAGAGCTCGTCGTCGAATAGTACGATGTTAGTAACTGTTTCATTAACAAGACTTCTGATTTCTTTAATTTTTCCCGAACCGAGAAGAGTTTTTGGATTCGGGTGTCGAATGCGTTGTGTAGCCTGGCCTACGACAATAAGACCAGCTGTTTGAGCCAGTAGACTTAACTCTTTAAGCGAATCCTCAGTTGACAAGATTCTGAGTTCATCGTGTAGTTCTACCCCGACGAGGAAAGCCCGTTCTTTTGGTAATTCGGTTGGCCGGGTAAATTTTTTCATATGTTAATTATAACCATTAATCTTATACACACCTATATTTTTTACCATTTTCTAGATATTATAAATCCTATCAATTCTTTTCAAAAAGAGCATTATTGCGTATAGCCTATATTTTATTATTGACAATATAAAACTATTTGTTAATATCTAGTATGGCTATGCGAATTAATATTTATAATCATTGTAACTACTCAGTATGTCATTGCGAGGAACTAAGTGACGAAGCAATCCCTACCATTGCTTGCATGTTGAAGGCGGGAGATTGCTTCGCTACGCTCGCAATGACATCAAAAAGATGTTTCGTGAGTGGGCTTGCCTCTTTCCAGACGATGCCTGAGTAGTTACTAATCATTTATAAATAACCCTAGATCATTCGAGGAACGAATTGAATAAGCTTGAGCACGCTGTCGCCGATTCCTCCGAGTACCATCATCAAGAGGCGGCATGATACCGAAATTAGCTTTCATCGGCTGAAATGATTTCGGATCAGCATGGCTAATATAATGGCATAACGAGCCAAGCATCGTAGTCTGGGGAAGAATAATCGGGTCATCTCCATGGGCTAGACGAGCCGCACTACAACCTGCATACAAACCGGTCGCAATGTTACCCAAATATCCTTCTACTCCGGTAATTTGACCAGCGAAAATGATGATCGGTCGCTTACGAAATTGGAGAGTCGGTAAAAGTACCATTGGTGAATTGATAAATGTATTGCGGTGCATCTGACCATAGCGGATGAACTTTGCCTCTTCTAAACCAGGTATCATGCTTAACACCCGATCTTGTTCACAATACGTAAGATTCGTTTGGAACCCAACTATGTTATAGAGGTTCCCAATAAGATTATCCTGACGCAATTGGACAACTGCATAAGGCCGCTTTCCACTCCGTGGATCGATCAAACCAACCGGACGCATTGGTCCGTAAGCAAGCGATTCCCGGCCCCGCTCAGCGATAACCTCCACAGGTAAACATCCCTCGAAATATCCATGTGGACCAGCACGCACACCTGCTTTTACCGCAACCTCAAAATCACGGAGAGGGATCTTTTCTGACCCTAGTAAAGCATCTATAAATGCCTCATATTCAACTTCATTCATTGGGCAATTGATGTAGTCTCCCTCTGCAATTTGACCACGCCCATAGCGTGATGCGCGGAAACAAACCGACATATCGATGCTCTCAGCCTCAACAATCGGTGATATAGCGTCAAAAAAGTATAAATGCTCTTCACCGGTTATGCGTGACAGTTCATTTGCAAGCTTATCAGAGGTAAGTGGGCCAGAGGCGACAATCACAATTCCATCAGGGATGCGATCGACTTCCTCACGAATCAATGTTATTTGTGGTTGGGTGTCTATTTGTTCTGTCACACCTCGGGCAAAGGCTTCTCGGTCCACCGCAAGCGCACCCCCGGCTGGCACCGCCTCCCTTTCAGCGATACTCAGCAACATAGATTCCAAGCACCTAAGCTCGGTCATAAGAACCCCTGATGCCCTATCTGGCAATCGAGAACCTAGCGAGTTGGAGCAAACCAGTTCCGCCAAATACCCACTTTGATGAGCGCCAGTCTGCTTCAGGGGACGCATTTCATAAAGCACTACATCTACACCACGCTTGGCAACCTGCCAAGCGGCCTCACTTCCTGCCAATCCCCCACCTATTACGATGACTTCTTTGGTCATATACAGATTCTAACACGTTACTAACGGCATATTTCTTGCAACATGATTGCGCACAACTTATACCCATTGTATAATTTTCCTCCGAGGCTACGCATGCTTCAAATACAAGACCAATCACAACGTCCACTTACCACCGCCCACCTGGCACAGACCATGAGCCTTCTCTTGCTCTCGAACGATGAATTGCATGATAAGGTGATGGCGGAGTTGTCGGTTAACCCAGCGCTCGAGTTGGTCGAGGATCGCATCTGTCCTAACTGCCGACGTCGTCTCACAAGTCCCGGAGCTTGTCCGATCTGCAGTCTTCATCAGACAGATGAAGGTCCGATCGTTTTCCTCTCACCACGCGAATCCTACCGCTCTACCCCTCCAGCGGTGCAACAGGACACTCCCCCCGATCAGGAACCGGCAGCACCTGAGGATCTGACGACCTATGTCCTTCAACAGTTGTCGTCAAACATAAACCCCGATGACCGACGTTTGGCGATCTACATCCTTTCCAGCCTTGACGAAGATGGCTTTCTCCAGGACCCGCCCGCCTTCATTGCTCGAGCAACACGTTCAACACTCTCACACGTCGACCGCATCTTGCAGCTAGTCTCGCATGCTGATCCTCCTGGACTGGCAACCACCGGGCCTCGTCAGGCGCTTTTAGTTCAACTAGACCTGTTTCCTCAGGATAGTCCCATACTTCAATTGGCTCGATGCATACTGGAAACGTTCTTCCGTGAGCTTGGACGCCGCGAAATTGAGAAGATCGCAGCAAACTTGGAGGTTAGCTCCAACCGGGTACGAGAAGCCGCTGCATTCATTCACGATAACCTTAACCCCTATCCCGGGAGAGCCTACTGGGGGTCAGGCAGACAACCCCAGAAAGGTGATCCAAATATCTACCATTCTCCTGATATTCTCATCTCCCATAATTCATCCGACGTAAGTGGCCCGCTGATGGTAGAAATCTTCGCCCCGGTATCAGGATGGCTACGGGTCAACCCCATGTTTTCACAGGCGAAGTCCAAGGCCAATGACAATCAAACAGAAGAGTGGACCAAGCATATTGAGCGCGCCTCGTTATTCGTCAAGTGCCTTCAGCAGCGCAACAACACGATGCGCCGCCTCATGCAATCATTAGTGACCCAGCAAAGCCAATTCATCTTGAATGGTGACCGCCACCTCATACCGATAACACGCGCCAAGGTATCCAAAGAGATCGGCGTCCACGAATCCACCGTCTCGCGTGCTGTTGCTCACAAATCGGTCGCTTTACCAGATGGTCGGATCATCCCATTATCCCGATTCTTTGACCGTAGCCTTGCTATACGCGACCGAATCAAAGAGATCATCAGCAACGAGGCTCGCCCCCTCACTGATGACCAAATTGCCACCCTTTTACGACAGGAAGACGTGTGTATTGCGCGGCGTACTGTCGCCAAATACCGATCCATCGAGGGCATTCTCCCAGCTCGTCTACGTCATCGCAAAGGTGCCCGTACTATAGAATAGGTCTGAACCTTGCCAATCGACTCTTCAGTCCTTACCTCCATCGCTCGTTTCTTCAGACCTGACCCATATCGTGACATCTTCCGTGTTCTAGCCGATTCACTCGATGATGCTGTTCTCGTCATTTCGAGTGATGCATCTCAGATCTTAACCTGTAACCATGCATTCCTTCTTCTCTCTGGTTATGCACGGGCTGAAATTGAGAAGCTTACTTTCGTTGATCTGCTAACAGAGGAAGAAGAAGGAAAACAAGCCTTGAGTCAACTCCTTCAGTGCTCTAAGACCCCGGATTGCATAATAGAAGAAGTACCCATCCGAACACGAACTAGAGAGATTATCCCAATCGATCTCCGCGTCCGACCAGTAGGACTTGCCTCTTCAGCACTGCTCCTCATTGGTCGTCCTGTTAGTGCTCGAATCCAGGTAGAGGACCAACGTCGCGCGCAGCAAGACCGTCTCGACACCTTAATCCAAATCTCGACCCTGATCCTCGACGAAATGGTTGCTGCCCTCCCCACTGCCCTCGACCTGGCGAAACGGCTGCTTTGCGCCTCATCGATTGGTCTCTATCGAGTATCTGCGGCGACACCAGATTACATCTTGGACGGCCCATTACCCCCCGAATTTCCCCAAACACTCCCTACCTCTGATTTGAGCCCTTTTCATCGAATAACAATGTGGTCGCTTGGACAACGCCCTGAACTTACGCTGCATAAGTCTGCCCGCGCCGCTGGTTTTGGCGCGCTTCAGACTTTCCTCATAGGTGACCCTACAGCCTGGGTAGGTCTTCTAGTCGTCGGCTGGCAGAAACAGGTTGCCATCCCGGATTACTCTAAGTCACTCATCCCGGTAATTGCTAATCTTTGCCATGTAGCTATCCTGCTCAGCTTACAACGAGCTTCGGTTGCAGAAGCCGAGAAATCTCTTGAGCAACTTCGAGCCGAAGTAAGCGACCAATTCGCCGCCGTCCCTGATATACTCCTCTCACTTGACGGCGACCTCAATGTAATCCAGGCCAACCCAGCCATAACCAGGATGCTTGGCTACCAGCCAGAAGAGGTAGCTGGCTTACCAATACAGGATGTGCTTGTTAGCCCTGAAGATGTTCGTCCAATCTTGCTCGACGCGCTAGGTCATAAGCGGATGGCAGAGCTGATGCGTGTCGTTTTACATCGCCGTGATGGGACCCCCCTCCCCGTACACCTGCTCGCTACACCCTTATCAGATCAGGCCCGATCTCGTTTGCTAGTCATCTTGAAGGATCAATCCGCGCAACAGAAGATTGAAGATCAAACTGAAACACTTACTCAACGTGCATTACTAGGTGAGGTCACAGCTACATTCGCTCATGAAGTCCGCAACCCGATCAATAACATCAGTACCGGGGTCCAATTGGTCGCGTCTCGCCTAGGTAAAGACCACCCGCTCCATTCATCTCTCGAGCGGGTGCACAAGGAATGCAACCGTCTGGACCAACTTATGAGCGATGTCCTAGTCTTCGCCCGACCCCTCAAACTCAAAATAGAGCCCCTCAACCTAACTGAATTTATGGAACGAATCCTCTCCCGTTGGACTCCCCATCTCAAACAAGTAGGCATTCGCTGTCATAAATCTTATAATCCCGATATCCCCTTGGCACTAGCTGATGAACGTACATTGGAGCAGGTTATCGTTAATCTAATCACTAACTCAATACAAGCCATGCCCGAGGGTGGAACGCTTTCTATCGCACTCGATTCTACTCAAACTGCCCAAGGTGAAATGGTGGAGCTCAAAATCATTGATACTGGTCCCGGTATTTCGCCCGATGTAAAGTATCGAATCTTTGATCCGTTTTTTACAACCAAGAAAGATGGTACAGGACTAGGGCTAGCCATCAGCCGGCGCATTCTAACCGCTCATAAAGGCACTATCCAGTATGAAAGTTTCACCGACGCCGGCACAGTATTTACCATTTGCCTCCCGTCGGTAACCCAATCATCGGAGGAAGCAAACCATGAGCGCGACCGTCCTGATCGTTGACGACGAAGAGACCGCTCGCAGTTTCATCAGTGAAGCTTTGAATGACGCTGGCTACGAAGCGGTCGAGGCTGGGGATTTAGCCGAGGCGCATAAGTTTGTCGATACCGGCGCGGCGGACATCGTACTGTTAGATGTTATGCTACCTGACGGTTCGGGACTTTCGTTGTTGGACCGCCTTTCGATGGAGAACCCAAGCCCGCCTGTAATCCTTATCACCGCATACGGTGAGGTCGATACTGCGGTTGAGGCGATGAAGAAGGGCGCCCAGGACTTCCTACAAAAACCGCTGGATCTAGATCGCCTGATACAGGCAGTTGAACGGGCGGATGAAATAGTCTCGCTCAGGCGCGAATTAACCTTGTTGCGCCAGTCCTCTGGTTACCAGACGGAAATGGTCGTCGGTGAAACACCGGCCATGCAACGAATCCTTGAGGAAGCTCAGCGGGCGGCGGTAGCCTCAGTGTCGGTCTTGATCACCGGCGAGACCGGCACAGGCAAGGAGGTCTTGGCGCGCGCTATACGCACTATGGGAACACGGTCTGACAAACCCTTCATCCCCATTAACTGCCCTGCCCTTCCAGAAACGATGATCGAGTCCGAATTGTTTGGACATGAAGCCGGCGCCTTCACCGGCGCTCAGAAGAAAAAGCCTGGTTTGATCGAAATTGCTGACGGAGGGATCCTCTTCCTCGACGAAATCTCCTCCACTAAGACCGATATGCAAGCTAAGCTATTGCGCGTCCTTGATGAACATCGTTTCCGTCGTGTTGGTGGGGTAAAAGAAATTGATGTCGACATCCAAATTCTGGCTGCGTCCAATCGGGACTTGCAGGCGATGATGGAAGAAGGAGCTTTCCGGGAAGATCTATTTTATCGGCTAAAAGTAGTTGATCTCCATTTACCTCCCCTGCGCGATCGAATCGTCGACATCCCCTCACTGACCGGCACCTTCATCCGCCAAATTAATATGCGGTCTGGAAACGTTATTCAAGCGATCACACCACGCGCGATCAAAGCTCTGAAATCACATGATTGGCCCGGGAACATTCGTGAACTACGGCATATCATTGAACGGGCCATGCTTTTCTGCGATGACGAGGAAATCGATCTCGCCCATCTCCCGCCAGATATTCAGGCTCTCGCTTCTTAAAACTTCAGTACATTTGACTGGCAAAAGACTGATCAACTCGTGTGACAGGCGCATTCCAGGAAGCGCCAGTTTTTTTAATATTGCTTGATCTTCTTTCCCATATAGATACTTCTCTAGAGCCGCCTCCTTCCCTAAAGTTAAGTTTTCCCCCACAACTCATATGGCATGTTCCTTGCAACTTCATACTCCAGATTGAATAAAAGAACTGGAGGTAAAAATGATCCCCCTGTCGATGAATGATCTGCAGATTTTCATTGCCACTGCTGTTTTCGTTTTGGGATGTATGTGCATCATATTGGGTGCGCTGGTCCTGGTAAGCCGGGGTTATTCACGCGAAGTACGCGCAATCGCAGCCCACACAGCAAAGCTCGGCCAAAAAGGTGTCGCCTCAGAAGTTACTGGTCTAGTGAATAGCGCATCGGAATTGGTGGCCTCCATCAACCAACTGGTTCGAACGGCAAACGGGATTGGGGTCTTCCTAATCTCGCTTGGGTTGGTAATGCTTGTGGCCGCCTATTGGATCATCCAGCAAATTCAATGGCCCGTGAGCTAAATAGCGTGGAAGCCCAGATGCTTTCAGACGCTGAAGTCCTCGCTGCGTTAAGTGAGGTGCTCTCGCCTGGCGAATTGTCACCGGCGATGGAGCGGATCCTGCGCGTTCCCGAAGCTTGGAACCAACTTCATGATCCAAGCTCGCTTGAACAAGTGACGCGGCAGAACGCCGCTTCTTCAACTGTGCCAAGTCACATGGCATTCATGGTCATTGGAGCTCCCGACCTGGCTGAACATGATCGACCATTACCCGAAGCGCACGAAGCCCGTTTAGATCAGCTCTGGAAGGACGCAGTAGAGGGTTTGGTGGACGATCTCGACTTCGAATCTGTCGCCTTGTTGACCATCGGATTGCTACGTGAATACAGCAAAGAGAACGGACCACAAAGTATCGCTCGTCTGGCGCTAGAAGAACCTGATGTGTGGCGTTCAAGCCTCGCCTGCGCTTGGCCTCATTTAGCCCAACCCGAACAACTGCTCTCCAACCTGATCAGAGAGGGTCGTTCAAGCGGTGTATCCCTAGCCGCTCATATCTTGCTCGCCAACATCTCGCCAATAGAAGCTGCTGAAACCTTGTTCATCAGCTCTCCTCATACCTCCAATCAAGTTCTGCTAGCACTTCAAGAGATTGGTGAGTGTACCCTTGCCAAGTCATTTGCTGAAACCACTACCAGCATGTCAGTTGATCCAAACGTAGAGTTGACATCAAATTCAGCGATGAATCTACTTGCCTCTACCACTCGCAACCTTCTCAACGGAGATTTAGAAAAAGCACATCAAAACTTGAACAAAGCTTGGGAAACGGCATCTCACACAATTGGCTTAGTAGCGGATAAGGTAGCTGAAATCGCCCTCCTGGAGGGTGACCCGGTGGTTGAGGTGGAAGCGAGACAGCAAGCTTTACGATCCCATTCCTCCTCGGTTCGCCGTGCTTGGCTTGGTTTCGCATTGCTGCAACTTGGCCATCCGCAGGAGGCATTGGCTTCGCTACAACACGATCCAGAAACTTTAGAGGAACTGATTGCAGTTGGATTGATTCTCTCTAAGTTGGGTGAAACAACTCAGGCTACTCAATCCTTTAACCAGGCCGTCTTGCAATTGCCCAAAGCTGTAGGTTGCGATGATCGACTGCTTAAATATTTACTCGATGGCCTGAAATCAATCGGTGAAATTGAACAAGCTCTTCTTGTAGCTCGTTTTCGGGTCCATTGCAAACCGACCAGCATCGAGAGCCGGATCGATCTCTCGGAAATGCTTAATTTAGCTGGGGATTCACAGGCAGCCGCCGAACAAGCACACCTCGCATTGGTGCTAGACCCGAGCTCTACCCCCGCTCGGTTTGCACTAGCTCATAGCCTGCAGGCAGACGGTCGCCCTGAAGCTGCCCTACCTCACTGGCAAACCCTTGTAACAATAGAGCCGGAGTCGCTTGCCAACCTTGCCAATTGCGCGCTGGATGCTGGACAAATGGACCTGGCTCGGGAAACAGCACAGTGTCTTCTCCAAGAAGATCAAAATTCGCTCCAAGGTCAAATTGTACTCGGTAAAGCACTTGCCGCCTTGGGTGACTACGAAAGTGCGCGCGGCCAACTTGACAAGGCTATCCAAATAGCGCCACAGTGCCCGGAACCATGGATTGCACTGGCAGAGTTTCAGATGACCTCAGGTGACGACCAGGCTGCTGGTGCTACGCTATCTGCTGGGACCCAAGCTGCACCCAATCACGGAAGTCTACATATCGCGTTGTCCCGCTGGCTGAGAAACCAGGGGCGCTTGAGCGATGCGCTTGAGGCTGCCAAGAAGGCGACCAACCTAGATCAAAACCAAGCACAGTGGCTGGTCGAGTATGGAGACCTTCTTCGAAATTTAGGTCACCACGACCGCGCACTTTTAGCATTGAGGAAAGCTCTAGCCAGTCAGCCAGCGAATTGGGAAGCTCGTCTGGCTTTAGCCCTAACCTATGAACAGCGTGGCGAGGTGGCATCCGCTGCCCGTTTATTGAAAGCCCTTCCCCCTGAAACCAGCCCAGAAACTCATTTTCTCGTAGGAAGAATATTGGCCAAATCCGGCAAGCAGGGCGAACATTCTCTATTAAACGATGTTGTGACCCACCTTGAGCATGCTCGATCAGGCGGTTGCCAGGACCCATCCATCGACTATTGGCTTGGGCTGGCTCACGAACACGCCGGTCAAGCCGACGAAGCTTTTCATGCCTATCAGCATTACTTACAGAATGATCCTGAAGAAAATCCAGATCTCCGTCGGGAGGCTGTTCTTGGCCTGGCCAGATCTGCCTTAGCCACTGATTTGGTCTCACTTTCCCTCTCCACACTGGAAGAGGAGCGCAAACGCTACCCTACTTCAACCGAAATACTTGTGTTATTGTCTGAGGCATATCTTAAGGCGGATTTACCGGCACAAGCGCTTCGTACTGTCCGCCAGGCTGCAGACCTCGATCCAACCTCCGAAGAGATCCTGCGTATGTTAAGCCGTGCTGCGACTGAGACTGGCGAAATTACTGAAGCAATCGAGGCAGTCAAACGCCTAGTGGACATCCACCAGGAAGATGCTATCGCATGGCTAGAACTAGCAGAGCTTTCACAGAAGGCCGGGAAGAGTATCGCGTCCCGGAACGCACTCGCTCAATCTCTTCGCTTGGGACGGCGTCAAACTAATGTGCTGCGGCGCACAGTTGAAGTCCTTCTGGATATGAATAATGCTTCCGCCGCTCAACGTATGCTCCGACAAGCCTCTATCCTGCAACCTGAGGATCCAGCAACCTACCAAAAACTGGCTATCCTCAGCGAACAACTTGGTGATTTGGAGACTGCCCAACAGGCCTGGCGACACTGCTCAGAACTAGAGCCGGAGAATCACAATCCGCTTGATCATGCCGCCCAAGCTCTTTGGGGATTGAATCGCCACTCAGCAGCCATCGGACTATGGCAGCGTGCAGCGGCGCTTTGTCCTGAGGATGGAGTTATACAAACGAAGCTGGCTAAAGCTTATCTGGCAAACGGGGAAACAGAACGAGGCCTAAACCACTATTCTTCAGCACTTGAACTAATTACGGATGATGCCGACCTCACTCTCGAAGCAGGTATAGCCGTTCTGCGACACGGATCACCGCTGGAAGCGCTGGAATTACTGCAAAGAGCAGCTCGCTTGGCGCCAAACAAGACTGATCCCCTCCTCGTCTTAGGAGAATGCCTCCTGAACCTTGATCAGCCCAGCGAAGCACAAGAGGTCTTGAAGCAGGCCATTCAATGCGACAAACCCCCACAACAGGCATATGCGCTGCTTGCGCTCGCTGAGCTGAGTATGGACGATTTCTCTTCTGCTAAGGCTACGCTAAATTCCGCTAAAGCTATTACTCCCCAATCTCGAGAGGATGCTATCTGGCTCTCAAGAGCAGCCTTACGGATGGGATTCTGGCAGCAGGCTGTCAAATCACTTGAAGAATGGCTTGCATTTGAAGATGACATTTCGACAGTCCTCGAGCTAACTCAACTCAGGTTACGCCTGCTGGATGCTCACTGGATCTACGCCGTTGCCGCGAATGCTCATAGACATGCGCCTGGTCCTGGCTTTACAACTGATCAAGCTCGCCAGACCATCCGGACACTGATCGAAACCTGTCGCCAGAAAGACGCACCAAAGACTGCACTTGATTCGCTTACACTCTGGTCGTCAATATCTGAAGGCGATTTTGATGATGAAGCCCTTCAAGCGCTGAAGACGACTAACCCAAAAGATGCTTCATCGGAAATTACCCAGTCACTCGCCGTTGCATTCCTGCGCGATAATCATCCACAAGACGCCGAGAAGATACTCAGGTCCTACGACGAGGCCCTTAATCCAGACGCCTGGGGTGCCATTCTTCTTGGGTTGGCCCGCGCAGCCAAAGGGCAGCATACACAAGCACGCCACGCTTTCCAAATAGCCGCTCGCAACCCTGCCATACGACCACTAACCTCATACCTTATCGCTCGCTCCTGGTGGGTAGAGGACCAAGCGAAGAAGGCTGCCGACAGCTTCAACGCTGCAATCGCGGCGTGGCCAAATGAGCCAGCCTGGCATTTTCAGCTTGCCTCCCTTTATCTAGAAGAGGGTGAACTTGACGCCGCCCTTCCTCATCTATATCAATCTGTTGAATTGGAACCAGAGGAATCCGATCACCTCCTCGCCTATGCTCGGGCGCTACGTGATACGGGTCAACTATCGGAAGCTGAGAAGATCTACTCTCGTATCCTTGAGGCAAAGCCTGCTATTGGTCAGATATGGAAAGAAGCCGGGCAGATCGCCCTGGCAGCAGGACATGCTACCCAAGCAGATACATGGTTCGAGCGCGCCTGCACCCTATTGCCATCCGATGTCCATTGTCTTATTGGCTCCGCTCGCTCAGCGATGGCGCTCGGGCAGCATCGACAGGCGTTAGAGCGCGCACAGGCTGCGCTGCGCCTAGCTCCAGATGACTACCAAGTCCTACTCGGCATGGGTGAGATCTTCGCTGCCCAAAATAAATTTGAAAAGGCTCTTCATGCGTATGACCAGGCGTTAGAGCGCACAAGCAACCCACTTAATGTTCAGCTAGCACGATGCAAGCTGCTGGTCAAGATCGGACATGCCAACAAGGCTAGTGCAGTGTTACACAATGTTTTGGAGGCGAATCCCAATGACCAGCGCGCCTGGGCTGCGCTCGCTGAAGCCTGTGAAGCGGCCAATCAGCTGGAGTCAGCACTCGATGCTGCCGCCCAGGCGGTTCGTCTCTCCCCACGCAATCCATCCTATCGTCTACATCTAGGACGCCTTTGTCGCAAGAGCGGTCAACTCGATCGCGCGTTGGATGAACTTGCTCATGCCCAATCATCCGGGCTATATGACGCGAATTTTGCCTTGGAGCTGGGCCATATTTATGAAGCCCGTCGTGAATCAAAACAAGCCCTTGAAGCCTACAAACAAGCCATCGCCATTGACCCCAATTGTGACCAGGCGCACCTCCTTGCCGGTTTGATTTTGAAACGACAAAAGGACTATCAACAAGCAGCCAGCATGATTGAGCGAGCTGTAGAACTCAACCCTAGAGATCCCGATGTGTTGCACCAATTGGCTGCAGTGCGCGCCCTGGAATTGGTTCACGGTGGAACTTTGAAGTCGGTGGTGTCCTCATGATTAATCGCGACAACATCATCAAATTGATCCAAGCAGCTAGGCTGGCAAGCCGGCACGATTTCGCTAGCGCTGCAGCCGCAGATTGGCTTGCTTTATGGCCGGGCGATCTTGAAGTTCAATTCCTTAATGCTCAAACGGAAATGGATCAACTTCACCACCAACCCGCAATACAACGTTTGATTAATGTCGTAACAGTAGATCCCGAGTATGTGGAAGCATACCACCTCCTCTCTGATGCTCTCCATGCTGCTGGTGAGCCGACGCGAGCTCGAATCTATGCCGCATGTGCTGAGACATTTCGAGGTGAGGAGCTAAATAAGGTGCAGTACCCGTCTTGGGCGATCCATCTCAACCAAGCGATATCTGCTCTCGCCTCTGGTGATCCTCATACAGCCACTTCTGATTCCCAGAGAGCGCTAACTGCAGATCCTGATCTGCCTCTGATCACGCTTGTGGCAATGAGAGCACAATTGGCTACCGGTGATCGTCCTGCAGCATTAATGCTCGCTCGAACAGGTCACAACCGCTGGCCAGAGTGTCTGGCTTTCCGTCTACTCTTAGCTGATGAACTCCTCTCACATGGTGAAGTTCGACGTGGTGTTGAGTATTTTCATCAAGCAGCTAGTGATGATCCTACCGGTCGGGTAACAGATCGCATTCTAGGGCCGTCTAATCCCTATCGGAGCCTGTGGCCAACTCAGTTGGAAACCCGCCTCAGCCGTCCGGTGCCTGCTATAGTGGCCGCCGTTCTTGGCAACAATCGTTTGGCAAGTGGAAGTTTGGGCCAAGTTGTGCTAAAGACATCTTGTGGTAGTGAGCAGTCTAAAGAAAGTCAGGATGTTACCGGTATAAAAAAGGCGGTAAGGGAACCTGCAACCTCATGCAAGAAGCCTGATGCAACCAACCTTGACATCGGAGCACAACCATCAAATGGGGACGATTCACTGCCTGTGCCTGAGCCGTGGGAATCCTTTCAGGGTCCTGACCCGGGGGATGATGTGTTACCTGAACACGACCAGGATGCGGAGATACTACTCGAGATCGAGCAGGATTTCAACCGCCTAGCGGCGCGGGTAAATGCTCGCCAACGTCATCGCGATGAAGATCGCCGGGTTCCAGCCTATATCATCCTATCAAGCCATACCCGGCTGATACAGGCCTTTGGTGATGACTGCTTCCAACGCATAGACCAAGCAATCATGTTCCTGGTGGAATCAGTGCGCCGTCGATCAGGATGGACAGCTTATCGTCTGTACATCGACGATTCCAATAGCTCCGAGCCATTTGGCTTATCACCCGCTGATCCTGCCAATGCATGGCAGATCAAACTGCGTTTGGCAGATTTAGACCAAGCCCTCGGTCGTCGCGGCGAAATGATTGGTGCACTTCTCATCGTCGGAGGGGATCGCATCGTGCCGTTCCATATGCTCCCCAACCCAACTGATGATGATGATGAAGTTATCCCTTCGGACAACCCCTACGCTACTACTGATGAAAACTACTTCGCGCCTGAGTGGGCTGTCGGTCGTTTACCATCAGCCAATGATCCTGACCTTCTCGTTCGCCTACTTCGATCATATGCTGACGAACATCGCGTTGCTGTGCAAGCCCTCAACCCATTTTTACGCTTCCGTATGTGGCTTGCGACTAAGCTTGGTAGACTTTTCCGCAACAGCTCGCGAACGCTTGGTTATAGCGCTAGTATTTGGCGAAAGGCTTCGCTGGCAGTCTATAAAGTCATCGGCGATCCGGTCTCCATGCTTATTTCACCCCCAACCGAAGCCGACCGTCTTCCCCCTATTGCCATGCGTCCGGCTAAGTTTTCCTATTTCAACTTGCATGGTCTTGAAGATGCCCCTGAATGGTTTGGTCAAAGAGACCCTGTGCGCGACGAAGGTGCAGGGCCAGAATTCCCTATTGCTATGCGCCCACAGGATATTGTGAACAGCAACAATGCACCAAAGATCATCTTCACCGAAGCTTGTTATGGGGCTAATATCCTCGGTAAGACTAGCCAATCCGCCCTCTGCCTTAAGTTCCTGGACGCTGGAAGCCGAGCTGTAATTGGCTCGACGAAAATCTCTTATGGCTCAATAACCACCCCTTTGATCGCCGCTGACTTACTCGGCCGCCTGTTCTGGGAGTATCTCAACCAGCCGCTTCCAGTGGGAGAGGCTTTACGTCGGGCGAAACTCAAGCTAGCAACCGATATGCACCGCCGCCAGGGCTTTCTCGATGGCGAAGACCAAAAAACGCTAATTTCATTTGTATTGTATGGAGACCCGCTTCATTGCCCAACCTATGTCACGGTCCGACCTGGCCATAAGATGATCATTCGGCGAACGACCCGCCCAGAGCATTTAAAGACGGTCTGCGCACTTGGAGGATCATGCATAGATACTGATAACCTCGATCAAGCTTATCTCAAGCGGGTAAAGGCTATCGTTTCTCAGTACCTCCCAGGCATGGCCGATGCCCAATGCCGGATCCATCACCAACATCATGGATGTAATGGTGGTGATCATCTCTGCCCCACACATCAGCTTGGGATCAAAAATCTTGAAGCCGAAGGTAGAGAGAACTTAGTGGTTACTTTCTCAAAACATGTTCGCGATGGGGCTCTACAGCATCCCCACTTCGCCCGTTTAACCCTGGATCCCACAGGCAAGGTCCTTAAATTAGCTGTTTCTCGGTAGAAATAATTTGGCACCAATCTTGCACTATTGATGATCAAAGAGGAATAACAGTCAAATGTCTTCACCGAACAGTCGCCTCGGTTTCTATTATTCTCCAGATGACCAGCACTACACTCAGCTAGATCTTGACACCTGGTTGCCTGTTTTAGGGGGGTTAGGAGCCCGTTGGCTGACCTTACAGGCATCGCCTGAACGAGCCATCCCAGAATCCTTTATCCGAGGTTTGCTGGACTCACAAATCGAACCCATCATTCACATCCCCTGCACCGTGGGGAGTGTGTCAGCCACGAGCTTAACCCCCTTGCTAAGCAGCTATGCCCGTTGGGGGGCTCACTACGTGGTCGTCCATGATCGACCCAATATTAGATGTAATTGGGAGGCATCTGATTGGGGGAAACCAGGTTTAATTGAACGTTTTATTGACTATGTATTACCGATCTTGGAGACTCAACAATCCATCGGGCTTCAGCCTGTCCTTCCCCCACTCGAACCTGGAGGGGACTATTGGGATACCGCCTTCCTTGAATCCGTTCTCGAATCATTAATTCGGCGAGGTAAACAAGATCTTCTCCAAGAGCTGACACTGGCTATTTACGTCTGGACATATGGTAAACCCATTGATTGGGGTGCTGGTGGGTTCTCACGTTGGTCAGAAGCACGTCCCTATCATACACCACCTGGTTGTCAGGATCAGTTGGGATTCCATATTTATGAATGGTACTCCGAAATTGTAGAGAAAACATTGCATAGTTCGCTGCCGATGCTGATCATTGCCGGTGGAGAATTGCCCTCCCTCGAGGCTGTTAACCTCGGGCCTGACCCTCACACTGAGCAGAATCTCACCATCGCCCGCGCCCTTACCAGCGATGAAGTTCCAAATTTCGTCTTAAATTTCGCTTTTTATCATCTTACCTCGACACCTGACCAATCGGATCACCATTCTGCCTGGTACCCATCCGTCGATCAACCATTACCTGTTGCCGCGGCTATCAATCAATTGGCAAATTTAACGATTAAAAAGCCGCCGGCGTCGGTCGGAAAACCTCTCCAACATTATATCCTGCTGCCCCCGCAGTCCAGCCCTGATTACAACCAAAACTGGAGTGCGATTGGTCAGTTCGTCCTCGCAGTTCAACCAGTGATTGGTTTTTCACCTCAGGAAGCACGCCTGGCAAAACGAGTCACACTTTTTGGAGATGAGCAGGCTATTCCCAAGATAGTAGAAGAGGAACTTCGTGACGCTGGATGTAATGTAAAACGCTACAGTGCAGTGGGTCGCGAATTCTTCACCAACAAAAGCCCCACTGTAACCACTGCATCCCCTGCTTCATACTTCTCAACCCAGGGAAAATCCAATGAATGAAATCGCTCAAGTAATCGCCCGGTCTCGCACCACTGCTGTCGGAGAACTCCAAAAAATAGGTCGGGTTAGGATTAAAGTGCTTGGCCTGGGTGGCGGGGGTTCGAACGCAGTCAATCGTATGATTGAACTTGGCTTAGCTGATGTCGACTTTATCGCTGCTAATACCGATAAACAGGCCCTGGCATCGAGCCTGGCGCCGTGCCAGATACAATTGGGACCGCGAGTAACGCGTGGACTCGGCGCCGGTGGGGACCCTAGAGTCGGAGCTTCTGCGGCAATGGAAAGCAGTCGCGAATTGGTTGCCGCCCTTCGTCATGCGGACATGGTATTTATTACAGCTGGTATGGGTGGCGGAACGGGAACCGGAGCTGCGCCAGTCGCGGCTGAGATCGCTCGTGAAACGGGCGCCATCGTGATTGCAGTTGTCACCATGCCCTTCGCTTTCGAAATGAATCACCGGGCGCAGAATGCCCTCGATGGGGTGAAAAAACTCCAACCTCACACGCATACCCTGATTACCGTCCCTAACGACCGACTGCTCCAAGTTGTTCCCAACGATCTCAGTCTTGAGATTGCTTTCCGTCTGGCGGACGATGTGCTGCGCCAGGGCGTGCAAGGGATCGCTGAATTAATCACCCGACCTGGTCTGATCAACGTCGATTTCGCTCACATTCGACAACTGATGATGAACGGAGGCGGCGCATTCATGTCGATCGGCCTCGGTGAAGGCCCCGAAAAGGCTAAGGCAGCCATTCATCAGGCGCTTAATCATCCTCTACTGGAGATCAATAGCCTAGAACAAGCATCAGGCATTCTGGTTCACTTCACCGGTGGCGCAGACCTCACACTGCACGAAGTTGGGGAGGCAGTGACTGAATTGCGCAAATCCCTTGCGCCTGATACAGACCTGATACTGGGAGCGACCTCGGAGGAAATTATGACCGGTCGCGCTCAAGTGATCTTGATCGTAACCGGCATTGGCGGCAGACCGATTGGTATGCTGAACACGATGGAAACCGATACCCAATTACTGAGCGTTGAGCAAGTATCTTCTGTAGGAGACGATTTGGATCTGCCCACCTTCCTGCGCAGACGAGCTGCAATCGGATAGGCGAGGGTCATGAAGCGTTCATTAATCGCCAAATTGAACCGTCAAGTGACTGAGAAATTCCCCGAGATGAAAGGCGTCAACCCGACAGTTCGTCGCGGTCCACAGCCCAAAGGCGGTGATCAGCGTTATACACTTACATACAAGGGGCAGGCAGATCTGCCAGGAGGGCGGAAGATAAGTCGGATAGTGCGCGTGGTTGCTGACGAAGAAGGGCGCATCCTCCGAATTAGCACCTCAAAATAGTTATGGATAAGAATTACACACATACGATAGATTATATGAAGGCAACTTTCTGGCGGATAGCTGCCTCCCTAATCGGAATCGCCATCCGCAGAAGAAAAGTCTTCGATCGGGTGATGACTTACACACCATTCGCGATTGCTGGCATCGTGGCTTACATGTTGGGCCGCTTGATTGGAGAGCTACTGTTGTAGAGTAAATCTTCCCCATAATCACTAGATTATTAAAAAGATTTTCCAACCCCTCACCTACGCCTTTATACTTATTACCCCCTCCAGATGAGTCTTTTGCATGTATTAATGCGACACCGCCCCCCTGAAACTGAAATCGGGGGGCTCCTTTTATTATTCGTTCAAGCCCGCATATTTACAGACAATTTCCACCGCCTTGACGAGCGTCTTTGCCGCCAGAACGGCGTAGTCAGTGATCAAGTTCCCATCTTCATCTAAAGTGCCCAGGCCCGGCCCGAGGAACATATTCCCACCATAAATAGTTGCCGGCTCAACGCCCATCTCGACCTGGGCAGAGCAGATGGGATTGGTGTTAGCATACAGATCCTCGAGCGTAAAAATAGGGATCCCATACTCATCGTCTCCCCAGGTACGTTCGTAGTTTAATTCTGTTCCGCCAAGGTGATAGCTCTTGGTGAAGATTAGCTTTTCCCTGAACCGGCTTGGCTTGAAAGATTGAAACTGCTCCACTATGATCTCGTGAAATTTATCGATAGGATCTTTCACGATGTGGGGCATGTCGCGCAATACTTTCATATACGCTACCAATCCGATTACGGTATCCCGACCCGGGTCGCTGAACGTGAAGACCGCTTTCCCATGTGAAGAAAGCTCGCCATAACGTTGTCCACCCAGCCCCATACCTTTTCGTATAGGATTGATAACTTCGTCTTTCCCTATGATGAGGCCGCAAGTTGGAGCCCGTCCAGCCTTGTCCATACTGTAAGTCATGATATCGGCGCCTATGTGGCGGGGATCCATTCCAATTATGGGCAACGAGCTGGCATTATCGACGATAAACGGTATGTCGTAGTCTTTGGCTAATTCACCTAGCAGTCGCTTCAGCGTAGGCGCTCCGTTATCGTCTTTTTGGGTATAGCCATAGCTCGGAGTATCGTATCCCAGACACGCGACACCGGATAAAAGATGCTCATGCCTGGCTGCGACCTTCCTGACGTTCTCCATGGTTTTTTCAACGTCTATCTGAGTCAACAAAGAAGTAGGATTGAAGCGTATCCCATGCGATTGGTACTTCGCTCCCGCGAAACGCACATACAGCGCGTCGAGGTTGGCTAAGCTCTTACCCTCAACTCCCAATTCACCCGCCGCGACGGTGCGATCAACCAACAGATTTTTATACTTCGGGGGAAATGCTCGACCATAGCCTCCCATCCACTCGTAATCTTCTCCGTAGAGCATAAGGAAACGCGAGCGGTAGGCGTCGCCGCGACGCAGAGCCGGCGGTGCACACAAGGTTTCGAAGCATATGCGCAGCGCAGCCTCGCAGGTATTGGCCACCGCGGCATCGTACTCGTCGCCATAAGCATCCTTCACCACTTGTCGTAATTCATCTTCTACCTGGCGCAGCGTCAGCGTCCAGCCGCTTCGATTGCTTTTGACTATTTCGTCAAGTACATAGCTAGGCAGATTGCCCGGGCGGGATGAAGTTCCAGCGTAGAGCCCGATGTCGGCACCTAATTTATCAAGCCCTAATTCCTTTCCGTATTTGCGGGCTTCGATATGGATTTTTGGAATGTTTTCGTAGATGTCTTGGTACCATTGGTAACGATACTTTCTGCTCATGAAATGTCCTTCCTTGTTATCCGCTATGAAACGACTACTATTATTCAATCCCCCTCTTTTTAATAAATATATGCCGGCATATAAAATATCATATCCTACTTCATCAGGAGTTCAACGATGCACAAGTCAGTCCAACGACTAACAATTCCTATAAGCGCTATTACTTCACTCTATCCGGATGAACCTTCGGTTCGGCAGTATATCAGAGAATGTGGTTGCAGGTGTTGTTGACAGTCCACATTCGTTTTGGATGATGGTTGGCTTTTTAGATCGACGTAGAGATGATAAAAATTTATTTGACTATAATACAAATTACCAATAGAATATCTTAAGTCCAATCACTTGTTTATATGGCAGCAAATCGAAAATAGCTCATACCATTTCCTAAACGTGATATTCATGTTTATTTGCGATCATTATCAGTTAAAATATTTAGGAACCGCGTCTAGATTTTTAATTTACTTGAATTAGTGCACTGAAAAAAAATACCCTCGAGAAGTGCTCGCAATTGACCTTTTTTCAGTGGAGTCATCAATACATTTCTTTTAGGTTAGACATTCCTAATATTGCATAAATCAGTTGACGGGGAGGTGAAATAGGAGAAAAACACATCGGATAATCCATTTGGAAGATTTAAAGAACAATATATATGGAGGAGATTGCAATGAGAAGAAATGCATATTGGTCTATCCTCATTCTAGTAGGCCTAACTATAGCTAGTTGCGCCCCAACAGCGGCGCCAGAGTGCCCGCCGTGTCCAGAATGCCCACCGGTCGGACCGCTGACGGATCTAAGTGGTCGAGAGGTCTCCATTGCGGTGGAGAACGCCTATCCCCCATTCAACTACATCGATGAGGAGACCAATG